>Ga0207650_10000607_pt1 | contig 28697 bp, 24 predicted proteins | sample KBSS63metaG_FD_184325 | JGI IMG/M metagenome (GOLD analysis project Ga0207650, IMG submission 184325) | Switchgrass rhizosphere microbial communities from Kellogg Biological Station, Michigan, USA - KBS S6-3 metaG (SPAdes) (version 2) | ecosystem: Host-associated > Plants > Roots > Rhizosphere...
GGCTTCGGTGTCGCATAGGTCAGCGCGCCGCTCGGGCACACCGTCGTGCAGGCACCGCAACCGACGCAAAGGTGCGGCTCGACGACGATGCCGCCGCCCGCGGCCCGCCCTTTCGCCGAGGCGTCGCTGCGGATCGCCGCCGCCGAACACACGTCGATGCAGGCACGGCAGCCGATCTGCTCGTTGCGGCTGTGCGCACACAGCTTCTGTCGGTACTGGAAGAAGGTGGGCTTCTCGAACTCACCGATGCTCTCGCGCAGTTGCAGCACCGCATCGAGCATCGCCCGTTCGTCTCTAGCGTGGAAATACCCCTGCGGCGGCTGGTGCAGCGCGATCGACGGGTTCTCGCCAAGGTCGAGCACGAGATCGAAGGTCTCGGACACCGCTTGCGGTGAACGCTGGAAGTCGATCGCGCCGGCCGCTTCGCAAACGCGCACGCAGTCGCGGTGGGCCGTACAGCGCGCGAGGTCGATCTGGTAGCTGAAATCGATCGCCTGCTCCGGGCAGGCCTCGATGCAGGCATTGCAGCGGGTGCACAACTCGAGGTCGATCGGATTGCTGGCGGTCCAACGCGCCTCGAACGCGCCGAGCCAGCCGGCGAGGCGGGTCAGGGTTCCCGAATGGACCACGAACGTTCGTTGCTGCGGCAGCGTGCCGCCCGGGCGCTGCAGCAGCAGAGTGACCTCGAGCCGGTCAGCGAGCAGCCGGGCCGCCCGCATGCCGGCGTCAGCCGTGCCGATCACGAGGACGCGCCCGGTCGATCGATAGGTGACGACCGGCACCGGATCGGGGGCCGGCAACTGCGCCGCGGCGATCAGTGCGGCGAGCTTCGGCGTGGCCGCGCCGGCGTCCTTCGACCAGCCGCCGGTCTCGCGGATGTTGACGAAGCGGATCGGCCGTTCCGCAGGGCCAGGTGCGCCCTCGGTCTCATCGTTCAGCGCGAGGAAGAGCCGGCTCTCCTGCGTGCACGCCACCAGCAGGTCGTCGGCGCCTTTCGCGGCACGCTGGAAAGCGCCGGCCTCGCGCCGGCACAGGGTCGAATGGACGGTCTCGAGGCCCGCGCCCGCATCAGCCCCGAGGGCCTGGCGCAGGGCCGGCCCGTTCAACGGCATCGTCTTGTTGCAGTCGCAGATCAGGGTCGTCATCGGAGGGCAATTCAGCGGGCGGCGGCAAGGGCGCCGATTGGGAGTCGGAGGACTGTGCCACCGCGGTTGGTGAAGAACCATCGGGATTGACCGACCGTGGCGCCGATTCGTTCCCTGCGATCGAGGGCGCAGGCGCGTCCGCAGGCGCTTCGTCATCGAACAGGCCGAGCATCGCCGACTGGGTCATGCGGCGCAGCATCGACGGCGGGATCGGATCGGGCTTGCCGTAGTCGTCGATGTAGGTGTCAAGCCCGTCCATCACGTTGAAATGCGGGTCGCTAAACAACTTCTTCATCGCCGCGTTGCGCACTCCCGAGTCGACGCCGGGCCGTACAAAACGGGAGAAGTCCGACTGGTTCGTCAACGCGGCGACGTCTTCCATCGTCGGTAACGGCTCGGCGGGCGGTGCCACCGCTTGGGAGCGCGCGCCTCGGTCCTCAGTGCCCAGCGCCGATGGCGCCGGCGTCGACGGCAGGCGCTCGACTGCCGGGGCGACTGCTGCAGGAACGGCGGACGCTCGGGCCGGCTCCGTGGCCGCCGGTTCAGCCTGGCCGCTGCGACCCTGCACCTTGCGCCGCGACCAGCGCGACAGGAAGCTGTCGTCGGCCCCGCTCATTTGCGCTCTGCCGGGGCGATGAACGATTGCGGACGGCGACGCTTCTTCGGCTCGGGGCGATAGTGCTCGTCGGTGTAGGCCTGCAACCAAGCCGCGAGCTCGGCCTCGAGCGGCACGTTGTCGACCCGCTCCTGCGCGTCGAGCCAGCGCCCCGCTTCGTTGTACGACAGGCTCACGGTCTCGGGCCAGGCCCGCGCCGGATCGTCGTCATCGATGCGCCAGACCACGAACCACACCGGCGCGCCGGAGCTGAGGTTCAGGTAGTAGCCCTCGGCTTCGTCACGGAACAGCTTCAGCTCGAAGCCGGGATGCAGCACTCGCTGCACCCGGCCGTCGTCGCGCAGCACACGCCGCGAGTCGCCGAACGCGTCCTCGTGCGTCACCACGTCACGGATCCGAAAGCGCCAAGCCTCATACGGATTCGGTGCCGTCTCGCGCTCCATCACGACGGCGACCTTGACGGAGGGACGCTCGACCGTCATCGACGCCCTCCCGCGCACCCTCGCCGGCCTGGGCGGAAGACAGCGCCACCGCCGCCTCTCACCGACCCTGCGTCGCTGCACCGACCGTTCATGTGTCCTTCGAGATGCTGATCGTCGGGAACTTCGACGAGAAGTCCTTCGCGCGCTGCGCGATCTTCACCGCAACCTGGCGGGCGACGCTCTTGTAGAGCCCGGCGATCTCGCCGTCCGGATCGCTGACGACGCTGGGCCGGCCGTTGTCGGCCTGGACGCGGATCGACAGGTTCAGCGGCAATGCGCCGAGGTAGTCCATGTTGTATTCCGCAGCGAGGCGCTTGCCGCCCTCCTCGCCGAAGATGTGCTCGACGTGGCCGCACTTCTCGCAGACGTGGACCGCCATGTTCTCGACGATGCCGAGGATCGGCACGCCGACCTTCTCGAACATCTTGATGCCCTTTTTCGCATCGAGAAGCGCGATGTCCTGCGGCGTCGTGACGATCACCGCGCCGGTCAGCGGGACCCGCTGCGACAGGGTCAACTGGATATCGCCGGTGCCGGGCGGCATGTCGACGATTAGATAGTCGATGTCATCCCAGTTGGTCTGGCGCAGCAGCTGCTCCAACGCTTGAGTCGCCATCGGACCGCGCCAGATCATCGGGTTGTCCTGCTCGACCAGGAAGCCGATCGACATCACCTGGACGCCGTAGTTCTCCATCGGCTCCATCGTCTTGCCATCGGCCGACTCGGGCCGGCCTTCGATGCCCATCATCATCGGCTGGCTTGGGCCGTAGATGTCGGCGTCGAGGATGCCGACCTTGGCCCCCTCGGCGGCCAGCGCCAGCGCCAGGTTCACCGCGGTCGTGCTCTTGCCGACGCCGCCCTTGCCGGACGCGACCGCGACGATGTTCTTGACCTTCGGCAGCAGCTGCACGCCACGCTGGACCGCATGCGGCGTGACCTTCGTCGCCAGGTTGACGCTGACGTTGGCGATATCGGGCAACGTGCGCACCGCCGCGATCAGCGCCTTGCGGAGCGTTGGGATCTGGCTCTTCGCCGGGTAGCCGAGCTCGACATCGAAGGCAATGTCGCCGCCTTCGATGCGCACATTCCTGACCTGCCGGGTCGAGACGAAATCCTTGCCGGTGTTCGGGTCGATGACGCTCTTCAGCGCATCGAGCAGCGCGGTTTCGGTGACAGGCATGGGGCGGTGGAAGGGTCGCTAGGGGGGCGGGGAGTCTAGCGCGGCAAGGGCGCGGCGATGCCCTCCACGCCTAGAATCGAGGGCTATTTTCGCTCAACCGAGAGCCCGTCTGCATGACCCGCCATCTCTTCGTCACGACCGCACTGCCGTACGCCAACGCGCCGTTCCACATCGGTCACATGATGGAGTACATCCAGGCCGACATCTGGGTCCGGTACCAGCGGATGCAGGGCCACGAAGTCCATTTCGTCGGCGCCGACGACGCGCACGGCGCGCCGATCATGATCGCCGCCGAGAAGGCCGGACGCACGCCCCAGGCGTTCGTCGCCGAGATCGCGGCCGGCCGCAAGGCCTACCTCGATGGCTTCCACATCGCGTTCGACAACTGGCACTCGACCGACGGTCCCGAGAACCACGTCCTCGCGAAGGAGATCTACCTCGCGCTGCGCAAGAACGAGCTGATCGCGACCAAGGTCATCGACCAGTTCTACGACCCGGTCAAGAGCATGTTCCTGCCCGACCGCTACATCAAGGGCGAGTGCCCGAAGTGCGGTGCCAAGGACCAGTACGGCGATTCCTGCGAGGTCTGCGGCGCGGTCTACGCGCCGACCGATCTGAAGAATCCGTACTCGAAGCTGTCGGGTGCGACGCCGGTGATGCGGAGCAGCGAGCACTACTTCGTGCGCCTGAGCGACCCGCGCTGCGTCGACTTCCTGCGCGAATGGACCCAGTCGATCGGGCTGCAGGCGGAGGTGCTGAACAAGATCAAGGAATGGTTCGAGACCGACGAGGACGGCCACGGCGGTTTGGGCGACTGGGACATCAGCCGCGACGCGCCCTACTTCGGGATCGAGATTCCCGATGCACCGGGCAAGTACTTCTACGTCTGGCTCGACGCGCCGATCGGCTATCTCGCGTCGCTGAAGAACTACTTCGACAAGGGCGGCGCTGCGAAGCGCGGCGAGACGCGCCCGTTCGACGAGTTCATGGCCGACCCGGCGACCGAGCAGATCCACTTCATCGGCAAGGACATCACGTATTTCCACACGCTGTTCTGGCCGGCGATGCTGCACTTCTCGGGCCGCAAGACGCCGACCCATGTGTTCGTGCACGGCTTCATCACCGTGCGCGACGAGAAGATGAGCAAGAGCCGCGGCACCGGCATCTCGCCGCTGCGCTATCTCGAGCTCGGCATGAACCCGGAGTGGCTGCGCTACTACATCGCTGCCAAGCTCAACTCGAAGGTCGAGGACATCGACTTCGCGCCGGACGATTTCGTCGCCCGCGTCAACAGCGACCTGGTCGGCAAGTACATCAACATCGCGAGTCGGGCCGCCGGCTTCCTGACCAAGCGTTTCGGCGGCAACCTGGCGGCGTCGATCGGCGCCGAGGGCCGCGAGCTCCTCGACGATCTGATGGCTGCGCGCGTGCCGATCGGCACCTTGTACGACGAGCGCGAGTACGGTAAGGCGCTGCGCGAGACGATGCTGCTGGCCGACCTGGTGAACGGCTATGTCGACCTGCACAAGCCGTGGGAGCTCGCGAAGAAGCCGGATGCCGAGGCCGACCTGCGCGAGGTCTGCACGATCTGCATCGAGGCATTCCGGCTGCTGACGATCTACCTGAAGCCGGTGCTGCCGGCGCTCGCCGCCCAGGTCGAGACGTTCCTGCGAATTCAGCCGCTGGCCTTCGACGATGCCCGGCACCGGCTCGGCGCGCATGCGATCGGCGAATACCGCCACCTGCTGCAGCGTGTCGATGCGAAGGTGCTCGAGGCGCTGCTCGAGGCCCCGGTCGTCGCCGACAAAGCGCCGGGCGGCGAAGCCATCGCGCCGACGATCGAGCTGGCCGACTTCGCCAAAGTCGATCTACGCATCGCACGCATCGTCGCGTGCGATGCGGTCGTCGGCTCGACGAAGCTGCTGCGGCTGACGCTCGACGTCGGCGAGGCCCAGCCCCGCAACGTCTTCAGTGGCATCCAGTCGGCCTACCAGCCCGCCGACCTGGTCGGCAAGCTGACCGTGATGGTCGCCAACCTCGCACCGCGGAAGATGAAGTTCGGTCTGAGCGAGGGCATGGTCCTCGCAGCCTCGCACGCCGACGAGAAGGCGGAGCCCGGGATCTACATCCTCGAGCCGTGGCCCGGCGCAAAGCCGGGTCTGCGTATCCGCTGAGCGAGCGAGCGATGAGCGTCGACATCGTCCGCGAATTCCCCGACACGACCTGGTCGTCCGACGGGCCGACGCGCGGCGTGGAGGCGATCGTCGAGGACGGCAAGGTGCTGAGCTTCCCGCACCTGACGTTCGTGCTCACCGATGCCGAGCGCCAATACCTCGACCCGCAGTGGGCCGACGGCCGCGCCAAGAACATTTCGGTACGCTGGCCGTCGGGCGAACTGCGCGGCGCCGCCGCCGCGAGCGCCGATCTCGACGCGTTGCGCGCGCTGATCGTGCGCTACGCGGCGCAAGCCGAGGCCCTGGTACTGCGCCTCTTCCCGCACTACCAAGGTCACCTCACACGTGGCAACTCGTCGTTTCGACCGTCCCAGGTCGCGACCCGCGTGACGAGTTGGCGCAAGGACGACACGCGGCTGCACATCGACGCATTTCCGTCGAATCCGATGCATGGCACGCGCCTGCTGCGCGTTTTCAGCAATGTCAATCCGAGCGGCCAGCCGCGCGAGTGGCGCGTCGGCGAGCCGTTCGAGGACCACGCCCGGCGCTACCTGCCGGCGATCCGTCGACCGCTGCCGGGCACCGCGTTCCTGCTGCATGCGAGCGGCATCACGAAGCGCCGACGCACGGAGTACGATCATGTGATGCTGCAACTGCATGACCGGGCCAAGGCAGATCTTGGCTACCAGCGCAGCGGCCCGCAGGCACGCGTCGACTTCGCGCCGGGCACCACGTGGGTCGTCTACAGCGACCAGGTCCTGCACGCTGCGATGGGCGGCCAACACATGATGGAACAGACCTTCTACCTCGAGGTCGAAAGCCTTCAGCAGCCCGGCTCGTCACCGCTGCGAACGCTCGAACGGCTGCTGCAGCGCCCGCTGCGATGACGGTCGCAAGGCCAGCGCGGGCGCCGGCGGAATGAACTTCACGCTGCCGGCATCGATCAAGGTCTCGCGCTTTCGCCCGCGGCTGCTCGATGCAGTCGCCGGTTACGACCGCGGCCGCTTCCTCGCCGATGCCGGCGCCGGCGTGACGGTCGGCATCGTGGCGCTTCCGCTCGCGATGGCATTCGCGATCGCCTCGGGCGTCAAGCCCGAGCAGGGCATCTTCACCGCGATCATCGCCGGCTTCCTGATCTCCGCGCTCGGCGGCTCGCACGTGCAGATCGGCGGCCCGGCGGGCGCCTTCATCGTTATCGTCTACGGCATCGTCCAGCGCTACGGGGTCGCGAACCTGCTGATCGCGACGATGCTCGCCGGCGTGCTGATGTTCGTGCTCGGCTGGCTGCGCCTCGGTGCGCTGGTGCGCTACATCCCGGTCTCGATCGTCATCGGCTTCACCAACGGCATCGCGGTGTTGATCGCGCTGTCGCAACTGAAGGACCTGTTCGGCCTGCAGATCGGCAAGGTGCCGGCGGATTTCTTCGCGCAGGTCCATGCGATCGCGACGCATCTCGGCGGCTTCAATCCCTATGCCTTCGCGCTCGGTGCGCTGTGCCTGGCGGGCCTGTTCGTGTGGCCGCGCCTCTTTGTAAAGGGGAGTCCGCTAACGGGGCGGATGCTGGAGGGCGCCACGGTCCGCATCGCCGCGCGGACACCTGGTCCGATCGTCGCGCTGGTGACCTTGTCTCTGGCGACGGCCTGGCTCGCGCTGCCGGTTGAGACCATTGGCACCCGCTTCGGCGGCATTCCGCAAGGCCTGCCGTCATTCGTCTGGCCCGATGCGAGCTGGCAGAGTGTTCAGCAGCTCTTCATTCCGACCTTGACGATTGCCGCCCTCGGCGCGATCGAGTCGCTGCTGTGCGCCCGCGTGGCGGACAACCTGACGCCGTATCCGCATCACGACCCGAACCAGGAGCTGATGGCGCAAGGCGTCGCCAATGTCGTCGTGCCGTTCTTCGGTGGCATCCCAGCGACCGGCACCATTGCGCGCACCGTCACCAACGTGCGGGCCGGAGCGGTGTCGCCGATTGCCGGCATCGTTCACGCGGCGACGTTGCTGCTGATCGTCCTCGTCGCCGCGCCGCTCGCCGTCCATGTTCCGCTGGCGGTGCTGGCGGGCATCCTGCTGTTCGTCGCGTTCAACATGGGTGAGTGGCACGAGTTCGGCCGCCTGCGCCGCTTCAGCGTGGAATACCGGACCAAGCTGATCGTGACCTTCCTGCTGACCGTGATGGTTGACCTGACGGTCGCAATGGAGGTCGGCCTGGTGCTGGCGTGCCTTTTCTTCGTGTACCGAATGAGCACGCTGTTCGGCATCGAGGACGACCCGACAGCACCACCCGGCGTGCGGATCTGCAAGCTCTACGGTTCGCTGTTCTTCGGTGCGGTCGCCAAGCTCGAACGGATCGGCGAGAACCTGCCCGCCGGAACTCGGGCGGCGATCCTGGAAATGCACCAGTTGGTGTCGATCGATGCGTCCGGGCTCGACGCCTTGCAGCAGCTGTATCGGCATCTGCACCGTCAGGACATTCGCCTTGTTCTCTGTGCGCTTAACGCACAACCGATGGCGCTGATGCGGCAGGCGGAGTTCGATGCGGTGCTGGGCGTTGACAACGTGCACCCGGATGTACCTGCCGCGCTGGCGGCGCTTGCAGTCGAGACGCGCGAACCAGAGGCTATCGATGCCTGAGCGCGCACGGGTGGTGACGTCATGATCGCTGCGTCTTGGATCGGTCTGGACAGCAGAACCGGCCCACCGTCCCCATGACTGGCATCGATGCGATCGTCGCGCAGTACGGCGTGGCCCTGGTCTTCGTCGCAACCCTGGCGGCGCGCCTCGGGGCTCCGGTGCCGGCGGCACCCTTTTTGGTCGTCGCCGGCGGCCTGTCGACCAGCGGCTCGATCAGCCTCCTCCATGTCGTCATGTTCGCGACCCTCGCCAGCGCGCTCGGCGACGCTGCCTGGTACGCCGCTGGGCGCCGCTACGGCTACCGGATCCTTCGGTTGCTCTGCCGCGTCTCGATGTCGCCGGACTCGTGTGTGCGTCAGAGCGAGTCCCTGATCGGCAAATGGGGCGGCAGTGCGCTTGTCGGCGCCAAGTTCCTGCCCGGCCTTTCGGTGGTCGCGGCACCCATGACCGGGGCGCTCGGCATGACGGTGCGCGAGTTCCTTGGCTTCGAGGTGCTGGGGTCGGTGATCTGGGCACTCGCCTTTGCCTACCTCGGCGTGCTGTTCAGCCACGACATCCATCGGGTGCTCGATTCGATCGCGAACCTCGGACTCGGCGCCGCCTTGCTCCTTCTGGTCGCCGCCCTCGCTTACCTCGCGGTGCGTTATGTGCGGCGCCGTGCCTCGCTGCGCGACCAGAGCATTCCGCGCATCAGTGTCGCCGACCTCGTCGGACTGCTGGATGCCGGCGAGGATGTCGTCATCGTCGACGTGCGGTCGACCGGCGCCCTCGATCTCGACGCGCGACGGATCCCTGGTGCGGTGCCGGTCGAGCTGAAGCGCGTCCGGCAGTGGGCCGAGAGCGTCCCGCGCGAACGCCACATCGTCCTGTACTGCAACTGCCCGAACGAAGCCTCTGCGGCGCGCGCCTCGCGGTTGCTGCTCGACCACGGGTTCGTGCGGGCTCGCCCGCTGGCCGGCGGGCTCGAGGAATGGGTCCGTGCGGGACATCAAGTCGACAAGCATCCGTCGGCGCCGAGGGCGGCACCTGTTGACAGCGTGCCGAACCCGCTCGGCTCGAAGTACGGACCTTGATCGTCGAAGTACGGGTCCTTTGACGGCTGAGCTCGCGTAAGCCTTTGGGCAGTAATGGGCTCCGACGGCCCTCGCCCGCGGCCATAGACCTTCTTCGCCAGCGGCTCAAGAAAAGCGGCCTCGGATTTCTCCGAGGCCGCTGATTTATGACTAGATGATCAGGCAGCGGCCTTGCGGCGGCGGCGGGCGACGAAGCCCATGGCGCCGAGACCGGCCCAGCATCAGCGCATAGGTCTCCGGCTCCGGAACCGGCGGCGCCACCGTTTATCTGGATCACGTCGCACGCGAAATAGGCGCCGTTGCTGCTCTTGATCGCGAAATCGGCGATGACCTTTTCCCGCGCGCATCCCTCAGCCAAGGTGTGCCGCCACATCCCACGTATCGAACCTGCCCCTGGCGCCAAGAATCGAACTGAAGGCGGGCAGTTAACATGGCGGCCTCACTGCCTGCCGATTTCATCGATGCCGCTGTTCTGGAAGCACTACAAGTCCGACGCCACTGCCTTCATCGAACAGTTGAAGGCGGATCGGCCCACGCTCGAGGACGAGCAGCGCGCCGGCCGCGCGCTGCTGTGGGACCGGCGGATCGACCGCGAGGCCCAGTCGGAGCATCGCGACTCGCGCATTCCGCAGCAACCCTACGTGTACCAGCCGAAGACCCCCTGACCCACGCTCCGCTCGCTGACCCAGGCCCGTGGGCGTTTCCCTCTCGATGGCGTCCATCTCCGACATGACGCCGGCCCTCGCCGGGCCTCCGACCGTGTCCGACACCGTGGACGGCGTGGCGGTGGCCCGCCTCTACGGCGAGCCGCTGTTCACGATGCCGGCCGACCTCTACATCCCGCCGGATGCGCTGGAGGTCTTCCTCGAGGCGTTCGAAGGTCCGCTCGACCTGCTGCTGTACCTGATCCGGCGCCAGAACTTCAACATCCTCGACATTCCGCTGGCCAGCGTGACCCGGCAGTACCTCGCCTATGTCGAGCAGATACGGCGCAGCAATCTCGAACTGGCGAGCGACTATCTGCTGATGGCGGCGATGCTGATCGAGATCAAGTCGCGCATGCTGCTGCCGCCGAAGAGAAGCGCGGACGGGCAGGAGCCCGAGGATCCGCGCGCCGAACTGGTCCGTCGGCTGATCGAGTACGAACAGATGAAGATGGCCGCGGCCCGTCTCGACGCGCTGCCGGTCATCGGCCGCGACTTTCAGCGCGCTCAGGTGGTGGTCGAGGAGTCGATGGCCGTCCGCCTTCCCGACGTCAACCCGGCCGACCTGCGCGACGCCTGGGCCGAAATCGTCCGGCGCGCACGTCTGACGCAGCACCATCTGATCAGCCGCGAGCGCCTGAGCGTGCGCGAGCACATGAGCATCGTGCTGCGCGCGCTGCAGGGGCGCCGCTTCGCGATGTTCGAAGACCTGTTCGATTCCCGCCGCGGCGTGCCGGTGCTGGTCGTGACCTTCATCGCACTGCTCGAACTCGCGCGCGAACGGCTGCTCGAGGTGACCCAGGCCGAGGCGTTTGCGCCGATCTACGTGCGCCTGGCGTATCAGCCTTCGTGAATTGCCTGTTCCGCTGAGGGCGCCTTGCGCGCCACGGCCGGCGGTCTAACGGCGAGCTTGAACGAAATCATCGCGCGCAACTTGTTCGGCAGCACGGGCTTGATCAGCAGGTGGAAGTCGTGCGCCTGGGCTTCCGCCTCGTGTCCCTGCGTCGTGCTGCCGGTGATCAGGATCACCGGCAACGCGGCACCGAAGCGCTGGCGGAGGGCCACGACGGCGTCGACGCCGGTCCGGCCCTGTTCGAGGCGGTAGTCGACGAGGGCGAGGGCCGGCTGGATTGACGTCTCATCCTTCGAGGCGGCCCAGCGCTCGACGTCGGCGACGCTGCCGAAGGCTGCCAACGTGGCGCCCCAACCTGTCAGCAGCACTGTAAGACCTTCGCGCACGGCCGGTTCGTCCTCGACGATCACGACCAGCCGGCCGGCCAGCGTGATATCGACCGGGCCTTCGCGCGCCAATCGGCTCGGCGCGGTACGTGGCGCCTGTCCGATCGGCAGGCTCAACGTGAAGACGCTGCCGCGGGCCGGCACGGAGCGCAGCGAAAGCGGAGCGTCCATCAGGCGAGCCAGCCGCACCACGATCGACAGCCCGAGACCGAGGCCCTTGCGCTGCTCGTCCGAGCGCTGGGTCGCCGTCGGGAGCTGAAAGAACTCCTCGAACACGCGGTCGCGGTTGGCCGCGTCGATGCCGACGCCGGTGTCCCAAACCTGGAGCAGCACCCGTCCGGCGCGGCGCCGGCAGCTCACGAGCACGGAGCCGTCCTCGGTGTAGCGGATCGCGTTCGACAGCAGGTTGCGGACGATGCGCTCGACCAGGATCGGATCGGCATGGACGACGTGTCGGCCGCCGCGCCACCGCAGCGCCAGCCCTTTCTCGAACGCGGTCGGCTCGAAGTGCAGGCGCACCTTGCGCAGAACCTCGTCCATCTCGAAGTGATCAGGTCGCACCTCGACGCCGCCGCTGTCGATCCGCGTGATATCGAGGAGCTCGGAGAACAGGCCTTCCAGCGCATCGACCGACTCGTTGACGCTGTTGACGAGGTGTGCGACCTCGGGCTCCCGGGTTCGCTGGCGCAAGGCTTCAGCGAACAAGCCCATTGCGTGAAGCGGCTGACGCAGGTCATGGCTCGCGGCCGCGAAGAACTGGGTCTTCGCGCGGTTCGCGATGTCGGCCTCGAGGCGGGCCGCCTCGGCCAGCGCCCGAGCAACGTCGGCGATGCGTTTCTCGGCCCGCAGTTGGACCAGCAGCCCGTCGGCCTTCAGCTTCAGCTCGGTAACGCGCTGGAGCGCCTGGCGGTAGTTGCGTGCCAGCAGCGTCGTCATGCTGACGATCAGCAGCAACTCGCCGGCGAGCTGCAGGCTGTAGATGTCGCCCTCGCTGGCGATGCGCGCGATCATCGGACCAAAGCACAGCGACGCGAAAATCATAAAGACGCGCGACTGGTTCGCCAGCACCGGCACGGCGGCAATGCAGTACGTGTAGACGACGATGATCAGTCCAGTCTGCTGACTCGGGTTGCCGTAGCCATAGAAGAGCCACGCCGTCAGGCCCCACAGCACGCCAGAGACCAAGGTCGCGGCGTTCCAGACACAGCGCCACTGCAGCCAGTTCGAGATCCCAATCGGCAGCGCCAGCCGAAAACGCCGCAGCGTCTCAAGGCGCACCAGCCAGAGCGTCGCGAACGCGCCGAGCCATGGCACGAACACATGGCGCGGCGCTAGGTCCCAGAAGAGCAGCGCGACGACACTCGCCCCGGCCGCCATGCCGGCGAGCGTCGCCGGCATGTACTCGAACGCGCTCTGAACTTCTTCGGACAGCGCCGAGGCCGGCGGATCACTTTCGGCCGGCTCGTTCTGTGACTTGACGGACTCAGCAACGGCTGCCGGCGACGCCAGTGCCACGTCAGGGCCGACCAAGCCCCATCCAATGCTGTTCATCCTCGGCGCAGTTCGGCCTGACGCGATTCGCGCCATGCGGCCAGGGCGCCCTGGTGCGACATCTGGCTCACCGCCAGAACGGCCTGGGTGCGCGAGCTGACATTGAGCGTGCGGAGGACCGCAGCGACGTGATCCTTCACCGTCTCGACGGACAGGTTCAGCGCCCGAGCGATGAGCTTGTTCGGCTGCCCTTGCAACAGCAACGCAAGAACATCGGTCTGGCGGGGCGTCAAGCCGAGGGCAGCGAGCGGCGGTCCGGTCTTGCCTGATGATTCCGCGGGCGTGTCATCGAGCCGCACGCCCCAGCCCTGAGTGGCTGCCGGGACGACCGGGGTTCGGTTCGAGACATGCGATCGCATCAGCATTGGCGGGACGTAGATGCCGCCCGACATCACCATGTTCAGAGCTTGGAACAGCGTGTCGTTGCTGGCGCGTTTCGGCACGAAGCCCATCGCGCCGATCGATGGCGCGAAGCACATCGGTGCTGCGATCGGACGCCGACACCACAACGACCGGCAGCGCCGGATAGGCCGCGCGCAACTCGACCAAAAGCTCGAAGCCGTCCTCGTCGGCGAGCTGCAGGTCGAGCAGCACCAGATCGAACTCCGCGTCGGACGCCAGTGCCTCGCGCGCTGCCTTGGCCGTCGCAACGCCGACCACGCCGACGTGCGAGCCGAGGCCCAGGATGACAGCCTGCAGTGCAGACAGGATCAGCGGATGGTCATCGATCAGCAAGACCTTCATGGAGTCGCCTTCCTTCAAGATTGAAACTGGTGCATCAAGAGCAGCGGAGCGTGTCGGGGCGGTCGCACGTCGCATTCGCCGGATCGGCAGCAGCACGGTGACCGCGACATAGGCTGCCGACTCGCCGCTGGTTAGCAAGGTCCCGCTGGAGAGCCCAGCCAGATCGACGTCAACGGTCGGAAATCCGCAGGCCTGCTGGCGGTTCGCTGCGTCCGCGCGCTGCTCGAGCGGCATGGGCTGCCGAAGTACCGCCAGTCGGCCTGGCTTGCGGACGCGATAGGGCTGTCCTACGCGCAGGCGCATCGCAAGATGAACGGCGCGGCAGCCTGGACGCTGGAGGAACTCGAACGCGTCGGCGCGCTGCTCGGCGAGTCGCTCGCCGACGTGGTGGCGCCCGGTGGCACAGAGGGATCGGTCTCAGGAATGCTGTCGATCGGCAAGGCCCGGGTGCCCTGCGAACTGTGGGTCGGCGGAGCCGCCGAACAACCACGTGCGGATGAACTGGTGGCCGTTCAAGTCGGAAGCGAATGGACGGCTGTGCTCGCCCAATAGGCCGGCGAGCGACCGATGTTTGTCATAGAGCGACTCGAGGCACGGCCGAACAGTGCCACGCGCAAGCGCATCGCGGTTCTCGACGACGATCGCGATCTGACCGATTCGATCTGCGCGCACCTTCAGGACAGCGGCTACGACGCGCATCCGTTCTACCGGACGGCCGACCTGCAGACGCGCTCGAAGAACGAACGCTACGACGCCTTCGTGATCGACTGGATCGTCGGCGAAACCAGCACGGTCAAGCTGATCGCCGCGATCCGTGCGCAGGACGCCACCTGCCCGATCGTCGTGCTGACCGCGCAGGTCTTGGCCGGCGTGGTTCAAGAATCGGAGATCGCGCAGGCGGTCGCCAGCTTCAACTTCATGTTCGCCGAGAAGCCGGTCCGAATGACCATCCTGTCGGCGTCGCTGGCGCGCGCGTTCGCGGCGCGCTAGGCGCGCAACGCTGAGTGGTGGTTGAGCGTGCTCAGTCGATCGCCAGCACGAGCAGACTGCCCGCGCCCACCACGCCGGCCGGCAGGCCCCAGCGCTCCCACTTCGAGATCGCATCGCCCGACACGACTTCGACGGGCACCGGTGTCGACTCGAGCACCTTGCTGGTCGCCGAGTCCTCGAGCATCCGCGTGATCGAATTCTTGCGGGCGGTTCCCATCACGATGTGATGAACCCCAAGCCGCTCGGCCGCGCGGCAGATCTCGCGAGCCCGGTCGCCGGTCGCGTGATGCAACTGGTGTGGCACTTCGGCCTGGGCGAGCAGATCGCGCGCAGGGGCGAGCGCCGCGTCGGCGCGTTCGCGATGCCAAGCTTCCCGGTCCTGTCGACTGACGAAGCGCGAGATGTGACGCGAGAAGCGCGGTTGCACGTTCAGCAGGTGCAGTTCGAGTTCGTGATGGCGGCGGTATTCGTCGATGGCATGACGAACGGCGCGCAGCGCATTCGGCGAACCATCCACAGGGACGAGCACTTTCAACATCGAGGGACCTCCTTCCGTTCCAGACAAATCGATCCTGTATGCGCCGGCCCCCACGACCGCGGCGTCGCCCACGAGGGGCGCGGCCGAGGCGACAACGTCGCTGTCGCCGAGCGGTGCCTGCAACTTGAACGCCGCCAATCGGGCATGGATGCGCGACTCGAGTCGGCGATGGTTCCGCACGAAGCCGATCCACAGCACGATCGGAATGATCAGGTAGCTCAGTGCAGCGACCACCGGCGCAGTCTGCAGCCAATCACGCACCAGCGGCTCGCTGTCGATCATCTTGACGGCGGTCCACAGCAGCACCGCCGCACCGAAGTACACAACACCGGGATAGCGGTCGACCAGCTTCAGGACCAGCGTGCTGCCCCACACGACGATCGGCACGCTGATCACCAGGCCGGCGACGACGAGCAGGTAGCTGCCATGCGCGGCCCCGGCGACAGCCAGCACATTGTCGAGTCCCATCACGGCATCCGCGATCACGATCGTGCGCATCGCGCCCCAGAACGTGGTGGCCGCCGGCCCGTGCGAGTCACCCTTGTTGTCATCGGGAAGGAGCAGCCGGTAGGCCATCCAGACCAGCGCCAGGCCTCCTGCAAGGAGCAGCCCCGGCACCTTCAGCAGCCACACGACGATCACCGTCATCAGGCTGCGCACCGCGACGGCGCCGACCGCGCCCCAAATGATGGCGCGCTTGCGCAGATGCGGCGGAAGCGCGCGCGCGGCGAGCGCAATGACGATTGCGTTGTCGCCGGCGAGCACGATGTCGATGATGACGATCGCCAAGAGGGCGGTAAGGAATTGAGTCGTGTCCACAGGCTGTCGTCCGCTTGCGCGTTCCACCAGAGACCCATCATGGCGAACGCCGCGAAGTGACACTTCGAGATTCGCGATGCATCGCAATTCGCGATCGAAGATGGCCCTGTTCGGCCTGCGGTCGCAGGGAACACCCTGTTCCGTTCACGGACCGCGGGCTGTCAAACTCGCGACGTGGCGATCGGCGATCGGTCGACGCTGCAACAGCAAAGTGGGAGTAGTTCCGCGTCCCCGCCAGGGCGCGCCGCGTTGTCGTCAACACGGGCCGTGAGGCCTCGGCGACGCGGATGGCCAGACCGGCCCGAACGAGACCTTTGCCTTTCCCAACTCTTGAGGAACGGCAATGACGACGAACCCACCGAGCCGAGTTCGACTCCGACGCTACGTGCGCCACGGCATGCTGCCGCAACTCGCTGCCCTCGAGGCGGTGGTCCGCCTCGGTAGCGCAACGCGTGCGGCCGAGGCCCTTTGCATCGCCCAGCCGACGTTGTCGGGACACTTGCGCAAGCTCAGCGATGCGCTCGGCGTGCGGCTGTTCGACACGCAGGGCAAGCGCCTCTTTCCGACTGCCGCCGCGCTGACCGTGCTGCGCGCGGCGAATGAGGTGTCTGGCGCGCTCGAGCGCTGTGAGGAGGCGCTCGCCATTCATCGCGAGGGCTCGGAGGCTCTGCCCGTGGAAGCCGCGCGCGATCGCCTCGCCCAACCCACGACTCGCGCACGATGGTCCGACGCGCCGCTACCCGACGTCATTCCGCACGGCGGCCGCGCGACCGTCACCGACCCCGCATGACGCACGCGGCGATGCGCCGCCCGATTGATCGAAAATCCGGACTCTCGACATCAATCGCGACGACACCATGGATCTCGAACTGCATGGCAAGCGGGCATTGGTCACCGGCGGCAGCCGCGGCATCGGCAAGGCGATCGCGCGTGCACTCGCCCTTGAAGGCGCAGACGTGGCCATCCTGGCCCGAACCGAATCGACGTTGATCGTGGCGGCATCCGAGCTCAGCAACGAATCCGGACGAAGGGTGGTGGCTGTCGTCGCCGACACGACCGACGACGGCGCGGTCGCCCGCGCGGTGGGCGAAGCGGTCCGCCAGCTCGGAGGCGGCATCGACGTCCTCGTCAACGCGGCGGCGGAGCCCGCCGGCTATGCCGCACCGCCTCGGCTCGCCGAGATCACCGGCGCGTTCTACCACCGCGAGATGGACATCAAGGTGATGGGCTACCTGCGCTGCGCGCGCGAAGTCGCGCCGCACATGCAGGCGCAGCGCTGGGGCCGCATCATCAACATCAGCGGCCTCGCGGCGCGCCAGAGCGGCAACGCCGTCGGCAGCATGCGCAACGTGTCGGTTGCGGCGATGACGAAGAACCTCGCCGACGAGCTCGGGCCGGACGGCATCAACGTGACCGTCGTGCATCCCGGCTTGACCCGGACCGAGCGCACCGCCGCGCTGGTCGCGCACCAGGCCCGCACGCAAAGTCTGTCGGAGCACGATATCGAGCAGCGAATGGCGGAGGGCAACTCGATCCGGCACTTGGTCGACGCAGCCGAGGTCGCGTACGTCGTGGCCTTCTTGGCATCGCCGAAGTCGATCGCGATCAACGGCGACGCGGTCGCCGCGGGCGGCGGGGCGCTACGCAGCATCCACTATTGAGGCACGCCAGCCGATATGCTGTTGCGGCCCGGCTAAATGAGCCCGGCAACCCGAAGACCAGGCGGACGCGACGACTCGCCGGGTCGGTCGCCAAAGCAACCCCAGCAATTCGCTCGCTTCTGGACGAGTGTAGGAAGCGACGCCGCGTCGTAACGCTGGATAACACCCAACCGGCTTGTAGGCGAATTCCTCTTTGAAGGCTAAGGTCCGAAAAGCCTTGGTTTCGCCAACTAAGCTGGCATCAGCGAATCTGAAACCGACGCCCGGAGAAAAACCATGAGCGAGTTCCGCACCCTCGATCTGATCGAGCCCTCGACAGCCCACGACATCGACGACGAAAGCGTCCACGACCTGCTGCTTGACTGTCATGCGTTTCTCGGCCAGTTGCTCGCGACGCGGCAGAACAAGTGGGTCGAGCGCGACGGGCAGCGCCTGTTGAAGCGACTCGGCTCGTTCGTCGACTGGCAGACCGTTCACTGAGTCCATCGAACGACGGAAAGAACGAGGGGTCGACCGATCCGGAACGGCGAATCCGCCGCGCGGGTTCAGCCGTCGAGTTGGATCTTTCTTGCCTTCGCCAGCACGGTCCAGCGCTGAATGTCGTCGCGAATGTACTGGCCGAACTGCTCCGGGCTCATCGGCATTGGTTCAACCGCTTCGACAGCGAGCCGCTCGCGCAGCTCCGGATCCTTCAACACGGCAACCTGCGTCTCATTGAGGCGCTTGACAACGTCGGCTGACATGCCCGCCGGGCCGACCGAGCCATACCACTGCATCGCATCGAAGCCCTTGAAGCCAGCCTCTTCCAACGTCGGCACATCCTTCAGCTGATCACTGCGTAAGCGACCGGTGACGGCAAGGGCTCGGGCTCGCCCCGATCGGAGGTGCGGCAGTGCTGCGGCTAGGCCGGGGAACATCGCCTGCGTCTGCCCGCCGAGCAAGTCGGTGAAGGCCGGCGCGATGCCGCGGTACGGGATGTGCAGCATGAACGCACCGATCTCCTGCTTGAACAACTCCATGGTCAGGTGAGTCAGCGATCCCGGTCCGGCGGAACCGTAGTTGATCTTTCCTGGGTTCTTGCGTGCGTAGTCGATGAAATCGGCAAGCGTCTTGACCGGCAACGCGCTGTTGACCACCAGCACGTTCGGCGTGCCGCCGATCATGCCGATCGGCGTGAAATCCTTGACCGCGTCATAGCTGACGTTGCGCGTTGCCGGAGTCGTCCCGTGAGTCGCGACATACCCTTGCATCAGCGTGTAGCCGTCCGGAGCCGACCGCGCCGTTGTCTGGCACGCGATCACGCCACCGCCACCGCTTTGGTTCTCGACGACGAACTGCTGCCCGATCAGCCGGCCCCATCGTTCGGTGACGACGCGCGCGATCATGTCGTTTCCGCCGCCGGCCGCCACGGGGACGATGTAGCGGATTGGCTTGGCCGGGTAGGCTTGCGCGTGCGACAGCTGCCATCCCCACAGCGCGGTCGCTACGCCGAGCACGGTACGGCGTTTCATGAGCGTCTCCTGATTGTTCGTTTGCGGTGTCGATCGCTGCCGCACGAGCACATTATTGCGAGCCGCCGACGCCCCCAGGCAGTGTCCAGGCGCCAGTGTCTGAGCGAACGAGATCGGCAAACCAATGACATCGATGCCTGCCTTCGCGCGAGAGCCGCGTATGCGGACGGGCAGGTCACCTAGACTAGACTAGGGCACGCGGCGTTAGGCGGCGGCGTAGTCGACGCATGAGCGGCAACATGAATGGCAGCCGCATTCATCGTTCCACGATCTCGATATGACGACACGTCGGCAACGGGTCTCGGGCGAGCCGACGATATGCGGTCGAGGGCCGAGCCGCCTCCATACTGACGAGCGTTGGTGAGCTGAGCTGTCAACGACCGCTACGCTGATAAGCAGCGTGAAGACCTCGTTAGCTGAACGTTTCCGCTACGGCTCGTTCTTCGCTCAGGACGAGCGCCCGAGGCCGGCGTCAGGCCAGCGGACGGGCTACGCCAGCTTCCCGTGGCACTGCTTGAACTTCTTGCCGCTCCCGCACGGGCACGGGTCGTTGCGGCCGACCTTCGGCATCGTCTCAGCCCCGGCGTAGGCCTGCGCCACCGCCGTTGAGCCGCCGACGGCTGCCGCGGCGATCGCGGCCTCCTGCGAGACGCTGCCGTCTTCGTTCGGGTGTGTGTAGGTGACGTTGCTGATGTGCTCGGCACGCTCCTCGATCACCTGGGCCGCGCGCGCGACCTCTTCCTCGGACTGGATGCGCACCGTCATCAGCACCCGGGTGACGTCCATCTTGACGACATCGAGGAGCTGCGAGAACAGCTCGAACGCTTCGCGCTTGTATTCCTGCTTCGGGTTCTTCTGCGCATAGCCGCGCAGGTGAATGCCTTGACGCAGGTAGTCGAGCGCCGCGAGATGCTCGCGCCAGTGCGAGTCGATCGACTGCAGCAGGATCATCCGCATGAACGGGGTGAACTGCTCGAGCCCGACCCGCTCAACCTTCGAGTCGAACGCGGCATCCGCCGCCTTGACCACCTTGTGGACGATGTCCTCGTCGGTGATCGACGTGCTCTGCTCGACCTCGGCGGCGAGCGGCACGTCGAGCTGCCATTCCTCGCGCAGCACCTTCTCGAGGCCGGGCAGGTCCCACTGCTCCTCGACGCTTTCAGCCGGCACGAAGGTTCGGACGACGTCCGTCATCGCGCCTTCGCGCAGGCTCTGGATCTGCGCACTCAGGCTCTCGGCTTCGAGGATGTCGTTGCGCTGTTTGTAGATCACCTTGCGCTGGTCGTTCGCAACGTCGTCGTACTCGAGCAGTTGCTTGCGCACGTCGAAGTTGCGCGCCTCGACCTTGCGCTGCGCGCCCTCGATCGAGCGCGTCACGATGCCGGCCTCGATCGCCTCGCCATCGGGCATCTTCAGGCGCTCCATGATCGCGCGCACGCGATCACCCGCGAAGATGCGCATCAGCGAGTCGTCGAGCGACAGGTAGAAGCGCGAGGAGCCCGGGTCGCCCTGGCGCCCAGAGCGGCCGCGCAGCTGGTTGTCGATCCGGCGCGACTCATGGCGCTCGGTCGCGATAATGCGCAGGCCGCCCTCGGCCTTGACCTTGTCGTGCAGGCTTTGCCACTCATCCTGGAGTTGCTTGGCGCGCCGCTGCTTCTCGTTGTCGGCTACGGCCGGGTCGGCGTCGATCAGTTTGATCTGGTTCTCGACGTTGCCGCCGAGCACGATGTCGGTCCCGCGACCGGCCATGTTGGTCGCGATCGTGATCACGCCGGGTCGTCCCGCCTGCGCGACGATGCCGGCCTCCATCGCGTGCTGCTTCGCGTTGAGCACCTGGTGCGGCAGCTTCTGCTTCTGCAGCATGCCGGAGATCAGCTCGGAGTTCTCGATCGACGTCGTGCCGACCAGCACCGGCTGGCCGCGCTCGTGGCAATCGCGGATGTCGCCGATGACCGCCTCGAACTTCTCGCGGCTGGTCTTGTAGACGAGGTCGAGCTCGTCCTTGCGGATCGTCGGCATGTTCGGCGGGATGACCACGGTTTCGAGACCGTAGATCTCCTGGAATTCGTACGCCTCGGTGTCGGCCGTCCCGGTCATCCCGGACAGCTTGCCGTACATCCTGAAGTAGTTCTGGAACGTGATCGATGCGAGCGTCTGGTTCTCGCTCTGGATCGGCACGCCCTCCTTCGCCTCGACCGCCTGGTGCAGGCCGTCCGACCAACGCCGGCCGCTCATCAGCCGACCGGTGAACTCGTCGACGATGATGACTTCCCCGTCCTGCACGACGTAGTGCTGGTCGCGGTTGTAGAGGTGGCGCGCCCGCAGCGCCGCGTACACGTGGTGCATCAGCGTGATGTTGGCCGGGTCGTAAAGACTCGCACCTTCGACCAGCAGGCCCGCCTCACCGAGCAGGCGCTCGGCGTTCTCATGTCCGTCCTCGGTCAGGAAGACCTGGTGGGTCTTCTCGTCGACGGTGAAGTCGCCCGGGTCGATCACGCCCTCGCCGGTGCGCAGGTCGAGCTCGCCGATCTGCTTCTTCAGCTTCGGCACCACCGCATTGATGCGGACGTACATCTCGGTGTGATCTTCGGCCTGGCCGCTGATGATGAGCGGCGTGCGGGCCTCGTCGATCAGGATCGAGTCGACCTCGTCGACGATGGCGTACGACAGGCCGCGGGCGACGCGATCGGCGGTGTCCTGCACCATGTTGTCGCGCAGGTAGTCGAAGCCGAACTCGTTGTTGGTCCCGTAGGTCACGTCGGCCGCATAGGCCGCCTGCTTTTCCTCGCGCGACATCTGTGGTGTGTTGACGCCGACCGTCAGGCCGAGGAAGTTGTAGAGGCGGCCCATCCACTCGGCGTCACGCCGCGCCAGGTAATCGTTGACGGTGACGAGGTGAACACCCTTGCCGGCGATCGAATTCAAGTAGACGGGCAAGGTCGCCATCAGCGTCTTGCCTTCGCCGGTGCGCATTTCCGCGATCTTGCCGTCGTGCAGCGCCATGCCGCCGATCAGCTGGACATCGAAGTGGCGCATTTTCAACGAGCGCTTGCCGGCTTCGCGCACCACGGCGAATGCTTCCGGCAACAACTGGTCGAGGGTCTCGCCGTTGGCATGTCGCTGCCGCAACTCCGCGGTCTTGGCCTGCAGCTCGGCGTCACCGAGGACCTCGAACTTCGACTCCAACGCGTTGACCTTGACGACGACGCCACGGTACTGCTTCAACAGGCGGTCGTTGCGGCTGCCGAATATCGAGGTGAGGAGCTTGGGCAACATGCGGCGTCGAAGGAGTTTGATGCGAGAAGTGAACCGTGCCGCGCCTTCACTCGCCAGACGGCGAGCGGACGGCAAGTCGAGGAGGTGCGGTCTGTCGCCGCGAAAGCAAGCGCGCCGGCGGCCGCAAAAGCCTCAAAGTTTAGCATTCGACCCTCGCAATACCGGTGGCTCGGAACCAGACCTGCCGCTGGCCAAGCCCCGGCGCAGTGGCGCCCTAAACTGGTCCGGTGAGCCAGAAGCCGCCCCCTGTCACACCGAACGCGCAATCGATCACGGAAGCCCTGCGCGGCAGCGCCCCGCTCGCCAGGTTGCGCGATGCGATGCGCGATTCGAACGCACGATTCCAGACGATCCGGCCGGCGTTGCCGGGCCTGCTGGCCGGCCATGTGAAGCCGGGACCGGTCGATCTGGAGGGTTGGTCGTTGCTGGCGGCCAACGGCTCGGTGGCCGCCAAGCTGAGACAGCTGACGCCTCGGTTCGAGGAACTGCTGCGAGAGGCGGGATGGTCAGCGACGACCGTGCGGATCAAGGTCATCAGCGAACCACCGGTTCGCTGATCCGCCGGGGGTCTCGGGAAGGCGCTTCCTGGTCGAGTCCGCCTCTATCTTCATTGCGGCACGTGTCGCGGACCTGAGCAAGCACTGGCAGTTACCGGGCGCAAGTCGACGGTGAAAAAGGACGGCGCGCCACACGAGGAGCCGTCAGCGAAAGGAGTAGCGCCACCAGATCTGGCCGCGCGTCGGAGTCGCCACCGGATCGCGCCAGTGGATCGCGCCAGTGGACAACCTCGATGCCGATGCGCATCGAAGGGTCGACCTGCCATGCCAGCGCGGCGTCGACGCCGGAGAGTCTGCCGCCCCCAGGATAGAGCGTCGCCGTCGAATAGGCATCGCCGTGGTGGAACGTCAGCCTTGCGCTGCACGTGCCCGCATCGACGATGGCGCCGATCGACGTCAGGCGGACGTCGCCGCCCGCCGGATAGCCGAGAGGCGCGCCGCGCTGCGTGTAGCCGTCGACGTAGATCGAGTGCCGATAGGCGGAACCGAGGATGGGGGTTCCCGTCGCGCCGCCCAGGGTCGTGTCGGCGTGCTCGACGAAAAGCCGCACTGACGTCGTGTCGACGACGAAGGCGGCATCGGCTCCGACGCTCGCGAGGTAATGGCTGGGCAGCCCGCCCGCTTCGTCCTCGCCGATCGCCTGGCCATAGATCGACACGGTGTGCCGCTCGCCGAACGCATGCGTGTAGCGCGCGTCGAAGCCGCCGAGCTGGTTGCCCGGCTCGCTGCTCCTCCCCGCCGCGTCGTCGCTGTTGTCGTGGCCGATCAGCGCCGCGGTGAATGAACCGAGCGATTCGGACCGGCCGTTGCCGCCCCACTGCATCGTTCGCGACACGGCCAGTTCCAGGCCCGGCAGCGGCATGATCTGGATTCGCGCACCGAAGAGGTGCGCCTGCTGCGGGCCGTTTTCTTGCGACAACCCGCCGGCGAAGACATCGACCGACCACGGCCCCAGCCAGGCGAGCCACGGCGTCCTGACCGCCGTCGCTTCGCTCTTGCGCCAGCCGACCGCCGGAATCGGCTGCGCGCCGGCGTCAAGGATGAGGCTGCCGGTCCACGACGGGCCCCAGTGGCGTCGCTCGACCGAGGCATAGACGCGGCCACCGACAAGCGCGGCGCTGACGGCGCTGCCATCGAACGAGATCGGGAGGCTGTCACCCGGCTGCCAAGCAACGCCGAAACGCGCCCGCACCGCGCCGCCGGCAAGCGTCGTGTGGGTCCGCAGCCGCAAGCCGCCTTCGCCGCGCATCTCGAAGGGAAGCAGCGGCGGGATGTCGTCGGCAAGACCGCCGAGGGCGGCGGTGACGTCGTCGCGATCCTCGTCCTCAATCGCGATCGGCGTCGGCGCGACGGTCGCAACGCCGCTCGACGGCGCGCCGAGCGAGCGATGGCGGGCGATCGCCTCGTCGAGCGAGAGTCCGGCGAGAACGGCCGTCGGCCAGGCGGCGACGGCGATCCACCCGAGGCCGAGCAGACTTCGCCCAAGCGCGATGACGGGACTTCTGAGATGGCGACCTACTCCTACAGCAAGAGACTTGCCCGCGCGATCTGGCCGCGGCGGCTCAGGAATCGAGACCGAGAATGGGCTTGCTCTTCGCGACCATGCGCGGAACCTGGGCAGCGGGTCGAGTCGCTGCCCTGACAGCAGACCATGGGTGCAAGGGTCTGTCGCCGTCGGGCCAAGCACGTCACCACTCATGCTTGGCCGATGGAACACATGGTCATTCGATCACCGCGTCCGCCCGCAGCGAAAGGCAGGGGCCTCGTCAAGCCGAATGCTTGAGCCACCTTCCAGAACGACCATGTCTACTTTCGAGAGCAGCGCGCCGCGGTTCGGAACGTCCGAGGCTTGACGTGTATCGCTCAAAGGTGCTTCCGCCAGTTGCCGTCCATCCCTGTTGCGGGTTGCCGTCGTCGTCGTGGATCAGGACGGCTTTGACCATCGTCACATCCGAAGCGCACGAACCCGGATGTGAACGCTGCCAGCACGGTTCGATTGCCGTCCGGCACTTGGAGACGGTCGCCGTCGATGCGCGAAGCGGTCGCGGCGTCCAGTGCCTTCATGAAGACCCGTTCCTGGTCCATATTCTCCTCGCAGGCCATGCGCGTTGCTGCGCTCGACCTGAAACGGATCATCGAACCTTGCATCTCGCACGACGTTATGAGGCGATTGCACCCGGCAAAGCCTGCGACGCGACCGGATGCACGCGTCGGGACGAGATGAGCTTCACGGATACCGGTCGACGTCACGCGATGACCCGGCAACGCCACGAGCTTCCAGGACGCCCCTCCACCGGCCCGGTCGAGTCCCTCGAAGCGGTCGCGCGGAGGCGAGGCCCAGCGAAATGACGTCCGCCGGCAGTGCCCGGCGTGCGGGGTTTGCAATCCGCTGTCGGGTGGCGTGCGAAGACTTCGGCAATGCGGTCATGATCAGTCTCCGCAAGGGTTCTCGATACGGCCGGCCAGTATCGTTAGACGGGTCAACGGAGTCCGTGACGCCGCTCGCCGCAGAGTATTCTGGCCGCTGGGACAGTGCCTGCGTGACCCTTTCCGAGTCGATTGGCACCGGGCCGGCAAGGGGTCGAACGACTGCCGCCCGTCGGTGACCTTGCAAGAGCGGCGCAGGCCTACGCCCGGCGGACAAGCCGATGAACGTCGCTGCGATGGACCTGAGTTGACGGAATCCGAGGTTCGAGTCGTGCCATTGCCGCCACGCAGTGGGTGACCGACCGTTTCACGGCAGGGGCAAGCACTGGTCCGCGGGGTCCGGTCCCCGTACCATGGTTGTCCGCGCCCGGTGCCGGGGTCATTGGTGCCCCGGGCTGCCGCCGCGGTCACAAACGCCGTGACCACTGCTCTCATCCATACCACCGCGCGTATTGCCAACGACCTGCTGCTCAAGGTCACGCCGCCGCGCGTGCCGCGCCACCGGGTCGCGCGGCCGCGTCTGCAGATTGACGACGAGGGCCTGCGCGAGCGCGCCGTGATCCTGGTGCAGGCCCCGGCCGGCTTCGGCAAGACTTCGCTGCTGGCGCAATGGCGCCTCGATCACCTGGCGCACGGCCGCGTGGTGGCTTGGCTGTCGGCGCAGCCCCACGACGACACCGGACGCTTCATGCAGGGCCTGGCGCTGGCGGTCCGCACCGGGGCCGGACGCTCGACCTTCGGCCACACCCTGCTGGAGGGCGCCGTGCCGGCGGGTCTGGAGGGCGTGACCGTGTGGCTGGCCGAACTGGCGCAGTCGGCGATGGACATCGTCCTTTTCGTCGACGAGGTCGACCGCTTGCCCGAAGCCACGCGCGAGGCGCTGGTCTACCTCGTCCGCAACGCGCCACCCAATCTGCGCACGGTGCTGGCGGCCCGTGCCGACTGTCGGCTTGAGATCGACGACCTGATCGCCTACGGCAGCTGCACCGTGGTCGGATCGGCGCACCTGCGCTTCCAGCTCGACGAGACCATGGAGCTCGTGCGTACCCGCTTCGGAACGGAGGTCGACCGCGACGCCGTGGCGCGGCTGCACGAACTGACCGAAGGCTGGCCGCTGGGTCTGCAGCTCGCGCTATCGGTGATGGCCGCGGGCCGCGACGCGCAGGCCGAGATCTCGATGATGGAAGCGCAGGGCGGCGCACTGCGCGACCAATTCGTGAATCTGCTGCTGGCCAACCTCGACCCCGCCGACGTGGCATTCGTGACGCGGATTGCCATCCTCGACCCCCTGCATCCTGATCTCTGCCGCTTCGTGGGGAAGGACGAGAGGGCGCCTGAGCGCCTGGAGCGACTGGCACGCGACACGCCGGTCCTCGCCGCCGTCGAAGGGAGCGACTGGCTGCGCATGCATGCGCTGGCGCGCGGCGAGCTGCAGCGCCGCTTCGGGCTGCTGCCGGCCGACGAGCAGGCCCGGCTGCATGCGCGCGCGGTCGAGGCCCTGGCCGCGATGGGCCTGCTGGAAGCGGCGGCCGGCCATGCGCTGGCGGCTGGTCAGCGCGAGGTCGCTTACGACTTGGCCGAACGCAGCCTGTACGAGTCGCTGATGACCCGCGGGCGCCAGGGCGCCGTGCTGGACTGGCTGGCGCGCATGCCGGCCGACGAGGTCAACAGTCGGCCGCGCCTGCTGCTGGCGGCCGCCTGGTCGCTGGCGACGAGCGAACGGCATGAGAAGGCCAGCCACTTCATCGAACGCATCCTGGCTCGGCCCGGCGCCGATGCGGCGGTGCGCTGCGAGTGTGCGCTGATCCAGAGCGGTGCCGCGGTCTACGCCGACGACCCCGATCGTTTCGCGGAACTGCACGACCCTTGGGCCCAGGATCCGCCGCTGACCGACTTGCTGCTGCTACAGGTGCATGCCAACCGGTCGGCCTTCCGCACGCTGCTCGAGGGCGCACCGTCGCTGGCCCGACTGCGTCAGCAACAGGCTCCGCATGGCCCGCACGGCGAGGCGATGGGCTACCCGGCCCGCTGGGGTGACTTCATCATCGGACTGTCCTACCTGTGGGAAGGCCAGGTGCTGCTGGTCGAGAAACTGCTGCGTCCGACGCTGGCGCGGGCAGAGCTCGACCTGGGGCGGCGCAGCCCGTTCACCTGCATGCTGGCATCCCTGCTGGCCGCTGCGTTGTGGGAGCGCAATCAACCCGACGAGGCCGGCGCGCTGCTGGCCAACCGGCTCGACGTGCTCGAGCGCGGCGGACTGCCCGAAAGCGTGCTGCTGGGCTACCGCACGATGGCGCGGATCGCGAGCGCGGAGGGTGCCGAGCACCGTGCCCAGGAGTTGCTGGGCGCGCTCGATGCGGTCGGCGTGGCGCGGCGGCTGCCGCGCCTGTGCGTCGCGAGCCGCGTCGACCAGGTGCGCTTGCACGCACGCCGCTTCCGCGCCGAGGCATGCCGGGATCTCGCGGCCCAGATCGACGCGCTGCTCGCCGCGCCAGGTGCACCGCAGGGACGGCTGTGGCGCGGCAACGTGATGCTGTTGCGCGACCTGGCAATCGCCTACTCCGCCATCGCGGCCCAGGACTGGCGCCGTGCCGCCGACGTGCTCGAGCGCGCCGACCACGGCGCGCTCGCCGCCAGGCTGGGTCGTCTGCACATCGAGATGCTGGGCCTTCGGGCCTGGGTACTCGACCGCTGCGGCGAAAAGTCGCTCGGCCTGTTGCGCGAGGCGGCGGACCTCGCGGCCACCTACGGTCTGGTGCGCGTCTTCGACGACGCCCACCCCGCGCTGGGCGACTGGGCCCGCGAGGCGCTGATGAGCGGCACCGTCGCCGCGCCGGGTGGCGGATCGCCCGCCACACCGCACCGCGCACCGCCGCGTCTGGCGCCCGTCGTCGCGCCGAGAGAGCGCACGCATCCGAGCATGGCGCTCACGCCGAAGGAACGCGAGGTGCTGGAACTCGCGGCGCGCAACCTCTCGAACAAGGAGATCGGATTGGCGATGCAGGTCGGCGAAGAAACCATCAAGTGGCACATGAAGAACCTGTTCGCCAAGTTGGACGCCGGCACGCGCAAGCAGGTGGTGCAGCGCGCCCGCATCCTGGGTCTGCTGGAGGCGAAGTGAGCCCGAGCGATCGAGGCGAGCCTTGGCTGGCCAGGGCCATGCGGGCGAACCGACGAGTGGCTCCCGCGGCTGCGGCGTGACCCCCGCTCGATGCGCTTATGCGCATCGAGCGACGACTCGGACACCTGGCGATGGGACTCGCGCATGGCCACGCTGGCGGCACGCGCGCCTGCGCGTCGAAAAGAGCGGCCCGGGCCGCCGCGCTTCCGGTCCGGCGCAGACCTGATCCTGCGCGGTGCTGCGGATTCGGATTGATCT
>Ga0207650_10000608_pt1 | contig 28654 bp, 24 predicted proteins | sample KBSS63metaG_FD_184325 | JGI IMG/M metagenome (GOLD analysis project Ga0207650, IMG submission 184325) | Switchgrass rhizosphere microbial communities from Kellogg Biological Station, Michigan, USA - KBS S6-3 metaG (SPAdes) (version 2) | ecosystem: Host-associated > Plants > Roots > Rhizosphere...
GCCTCGACAGACTGAACTGGTTTGACGAGATACGGTGAAGTGTCCGAGTGGCTTAAGGAGCACGCCTGGAAAGTGTGTATACAAGAAATTGTATCGAGAGTTCGAATCTCTCCTTCACCGCCACATTAAGTAAACACAAACCCCCGGTTTTCTAGCGAAAGCCGGGGGTTTGTGGTTTCTGGCGTTTGTAAAAAACAGGCAGGACCCCTGCGGGCTGGCTCTCAGGACAGTGCATACTTGTTCGAAATCTTTGGTAACTCTCCCGCCCCAGCCGGACTGCGTAAATGACCACCCGACCGAAGCCCAAGCTCAACCTTCGCACTCTGATCCTTATTTTTGTCCTGCTCTCTGCGGTCGCAACCCTGGCCAACAGTTTCTGGGTGATGTTCAAGATTCGTAAGCAGGAATTGATTGAGAACGCGCTGGAGGTCAACAAAGCCTATGCCTATAGAATCGCCACGAGTGTCGAGCAGGTATTGCGCTCCGACCTCGATAAGTTGAAGTACGCTTCAGCCGCCATTGGCAAAACGTTTGACGACAAGCGCTATCTGACAGAAGAAACTCAGCGCCTGCTTGGGCAGGATGCCAGTTTCAACTCCGTGCTTATCGCCGATGCCACCGGAACCATTATCGCGTCAGCCCCCGAGAGCCTCGCGCTCAATGGCCGTACCCTGCAACACAAGGAACCGCTCAGCCTTCGCGCGCCGATCATCAGCAATGCCTTTGAGTCCATCGCGGGTAATCTGGTGGTGTTTATCTCCCAGCCCGTGTTCGATGGGAAAGGTCAGTATCTGGGCGTTATAGGGGGCAGTGTCCGACTTGAGCAGAGGAATACACTCCAGGCATTGATGGACACCAATGTGCGCCGGGATGGCGCGCATGTTTACTTGATCGATAGCTCACGCCGGGTGCTTTATCACAACGATCCCGAGCAAATCGGCAACATTGTCGCAAAGGGTTCGATCGCCGACGCCGCGCTCAGTCAAGACGCGGGTACGTTGCAGGCAGCGGATGAAAATGGCGTGGAAATGCTCGCGGGGTTCGCCAAGGTAGCCAGCAGCGGTTGGGGAGTGATTTCGCAGCAGCCACTCGACAACATACACGCGCTCCTGCGCCAGACCATGGTCAAGGTTGCACAAGGGATAGCGCCCCTTGCGCTGTTCGGAATCCTCCTGATCTGGTGGTTGGGGGCAAGGATCTCAGCGCCGCTGTCCAAGCTCGCCGACTGCGCCAAACGGTTGGATACGCCTGACAGCTACGAGCGGATCAGTGCAGTCCCGGCGCACTATTTCGAAAGCTGGCAGATTCGCAGGGCGCTGCTATTGGGTGCCAGCCTGCTACAGGAAAAAATCGGCAAGCTGAACCAGCAAGCCCAAACCGATGCATTGACAGGCTTGGCCAATCGTCGAGCGATGCAGGACATTCTGTCGCGTTGGCAGGACGCCGATAAAATGTTCGCCGTCGTTTCCGTGGACATCGATCACTTCAAGCGCGTCAACGACACGTTTGGCCATGCTGTGGGGGATCACACATTGCGGGCCATCGCGGCGCTCATGCAGCAGAATTCACGCTCCAACGACTTGGCCTGCCGGGTCGGGGGAGAGGAGTTCGTACTGCTATTGCCCAACAGTTCGCTTCAGGCCGCAGCCGACGTCGCCGAGCGACTACGATGCTCGATTGCGGCAGCGGATATCGACACAGTCGGGCACATCACCGTCTCGCTTGGCGTGGCGCTTTGGCACCCCGCAAGTGAACCGATCTCTGCCGTGCTTGAGAGGGCTGACCGGTTGTTGTACCAAGCCAAGCAAGAAGGGCGTAATCGGGTCGTGGTGGAGCAGGCCTGAAGGGGCCTCGCAGCCGAGGTCAAAACCCGGGAAGGGTTGGCCTCGTCATGCTGGGTACGCAGCTGTCCAGCCTCATGCTAAAGATGCAACCACGCCAAACTTCCTAACACCACGGCTACCCCTGCCGCCGTATACGCCAAGCGTTTCAACCACTCCTTTCTTGTCAGCAACGTAATCGCCGCCAGCGAAATTGCGATCTGAATCGCGGTCATTGCCTGGGCCCAGCGGTGATGCTGGTGCAGGGCCTGTTCGGATTTTTCATCCCATTGCCGAGACGTGGCCTCAAGTTTCTCCGCTTGTTTGCGCACGTCTTCCTTCTGGTTTTTGTAGCGTTCGCTCTCGTCCTTGTAATGCGCGGCGTCCACGCCGGGAATATGCATGGCCAGTTCCGCCAGGTTCTGTCGGCTGGATTTGGCCTGGTAGTAATTCCACTGGTTGGCGGCTTCGGTCTTGAAGATGGCGGCGTTGTTCTTATCCATCGCCGCTTCGCTTTCGGTGGAGCCGGCCTGGTAGCTGAGCATGGCGCCGAGGGTGGCCATCAGTGCTGTCATGACGGCAATGCGGCTGGCGAAATTGTCCCCGCGGGCGTGGGCATGTTCGGTGGTGTGTTCGAGATGTTTTTCGTGGGGGCTGGGGACTTCGAAGGCTTCGGACATGGCGGCGGCTATGAAGGGGCTGAGGGACTGTGATTCTTCACCACCGCAGCTGTCTCCAGCCTGTCGATAACGTCGGATCAGCCGCGTGTACACCGCGATATTGATCGCCAGCACCACCGCGCCCAGCACCCACTGGATTTGCGGCGTCAGCCCGGCCGGGTAGATCAAGGTGAGGATGTAGTGTTCGACAGCATGAGGCTGTCGGCGGCGAGACGGTAGAGCATGGCGGGCACTTCAGAAAGGCGAGGCGCACAGTCTAAAGGGTTGCTCGCAGGTAAGCGCGGCCGCTATTGTGCTGAATCCATTTAGTCCTTCCTCCCAGGATCTGTTGTGATGAATGCACCGCGTACCGCTGCTCCGATCAAGGCTGTGATTTTCGATATGGACGGGTTGTTGCTGGATACTGAAGGCATCTACACCGAAGTCACGCAGATCATTGCCGAGCGTTATGGTCGTACCTATGACTGGGGGATCAAGCAGCACATCATTGGGCGCGGGGCACAGGACCTGGCGGATTATGTGGTCAAGGCGTTGAATCTACCGATCACCCCGGCGCAGTTTCTGGAAATCCGTGAGCCGCTGATGAGCGAGCGCTTCCCCAAGGCCCTGGGCATGCCCGGTGCCGAGGCGCTGGTGCGGCACTTGAAGGCGCACAATATTCCGATTGCCGTGGGCACCAGTTCGTCGCGCAATTCGTTTGGCCACAAGACCACGCTGCACCGCGAGTGGTTTGGCTTGTTCGACACGATCGTGACTGCTGACGACCCGGAAGTCGGTGCTGCCAAACCTGCGCCGGATATCTTCCTCACCGCTGCCCGCCGCCTGGGCGTGGCGCCCGAAGATTGCCTGGTGTTCGAAGACTCGCCGTTTGGCGTCACCGCTGCCAAGGCGGCCCATATGACCGCCATCGCCGTGCCCGATGAAGCCATGGCCGACAGCAAGTACCCGCATGCCGACCAGATCATCCGCAAACTCGCGGACTTTGACCTGGCTGCGTACGGCCTGCCGCCCCTCTCCTGAACCTGTCGGTCAAAATGTGGGGGCAGGCTCCCGATGGCGGTGTGACAGTTGGTATCGTTATTGACTGAACCACCACCGTCGGCAGCACGCCCCACATTGGGTTTTGCATTTCTGCAGAAAACCTATGCGCTGAACCCGCCATCGATGGTCAGGCTGGCGCCAGTGATGTAGCCGGCTTCCGGGCCTGCGAGGTAAGCCACAAAGCTGGCGATTTCCTCTACGTGCCCATAACGCCCCACCGCCATCAAATTCATCAAGCTTGCCGCGAACTCACTGTTCGCCGGGTTCATATCGGTGTCCACCGGCCCAGGCTGCACGTTATTAATGGTAATACCCCGTGGTCCCAGATCCCGCGCCAAGCCCTTGGTCAGTCCCACCAGCGCGGCCTTGCTCATGGCATACGGCCCGCCGCCGCCAAACGGCATGCGCTCGGCATTGGTGCTGCCGATATTGATCACCCGGCCACCTTCGCCCATGTGCCGGGCCGCTTCCTGGGTGGCGATAAACACGCTGCGTACGTTGATCGCCAGGGTCTGGTCGAAGTCTTCCAGTTTGAAATCTTCCAGCGGGGCGATGGCCAGCACGCCGGCGTTGTTCACCAGGATATCCAGGTGCCCAAAAGCGGCGACGGTGGCGTTGACGGCGTTGCGAATCGCGCTGGCATCGGCGCTGTCGGCCTGAATCGCCAGGGCTTTGCCGCCTTCGTTGATCACGCTGTTCTGCAATTCTTCAGCCTTGGCGGCTGAGCTCACGTAAGTAAAGGCGACGGCTGCGCCTTGTGCTGCAAGACGTTTGACGATGGCGGCGCCGATGCCGCGAGAACCGCCTTGAATCAAGGCGACTTTGCCGCTGAGGTTAGGGGTGGTCATGTCGATCTCCTGGCTGTGCAAGGCCCAATGCCTTGTTGTTGGATCCGAGTATCGACCCCGCCCACCCCAACCGGTAGACCGTGATTGCTATAGTCTGTGTAAACCAAAAGTTTAGAGTATGGTCTTATGGAGAGCTTTGGCAGTATCGAATGCTTCGTACGCAGCGCCGAAGGTGGCAGCTTTGCCGAAGCCGCGCGCCACCTGAGCCTGACGCCGGCGGCGGTGGGCAAAAGCGTGGCCAAGCTGGAAGTGCGCCTGGGTGTGCGGTTGTTCCAGCGCAGCACGCGCCGTCTCGCGCTGACCGAGGCCGGCAAGCTGTTCCTCGAAGAGGTCAGCGCCAGCCTCATCACCATCCAGAATGCCGTGGCCAACCTGGCCAGCGCCGAGGGGCGGCCGGTGGGCACGCTCAAGGTCAGCATGGGCACGGTGTTCGGCAATCGCTATGTGGTGCCTTTGCTTGGCGCGTTCATGCAACGTTTTCCGGATATCCGCCCGGACTGGCATTTCGATAATCGCCAAGTCGACCTGATCGGCCAGGGCTTTGATGCCGCCATCGGCGGTGGTTTCGAACTGCCCCAGGGTGTGGTGGCGCGCAAGTTGACCCCGGCGCACCGGGTGCTGGTGGCCTCGCCGGATTACCTGGCGAAGCGCCCGCCGGTGTCGGTGCCTGAGGATTTGGCACGTTGCACCGGCATCCTCATCCGTTCACCGCAAACCGGCCGTGTGCGTTCCTGGCAATTGACCAGCATCGAGCGCGACCACAGCCCGTTGGTGCTCAAGCCCGGCATGACCATGAGCGACTCCGAAGCCGCCTGCTGCGCCAGCGCCCAGGGCCTGGGCATCGCCCTGGTCAGCATGCCGATGGCCGTGCCGTTCCTCGACAGCGGCGCGGTGGTTCGTGTGTTGCCCGATTGGTATGTGGATGACGGCAATATCTCCATCTACTACGCCGAGCATAAATTGCTGCCCGGCAAGACCCGGGCGTTTGTGGATTTCATCATCGAGCAGTTCGCCGAGCAGAACTTGGGCCAGAGGTTCAGCGCACTCTAAGGCCAGGCACAGTTCAAGACGTGTGTGGGGGCGTGCCCCGATAGCAGTGGGTCAGTCATCCATCAGCCAGCTGACACCCTCGCATCGGGAGCAAACCCCCACATTCGATCTCAACGGCCGAACGTGCCCGGCCAGCCCATGATCTTTTTAGGCCTTGGCGTCGCATAAGTCCGAATTTTGGACGTCGACAGCCCCAACCGCACCAACGATTCGGCAATCGTCACCGCCGCCGTCACCCCATCCACCACCGGCACGCCGGTGCGCTGGCGAATGTGTTCGTCCAACCCGGCCATGCCGCCGCAGCCCAGGCAGATCACTTCGGCCTTGTCTTCCCCAATGGCCAGCTCCGCCTGGCGCACAATGGCTTCCATGGCGGCCAGCGGGTTTTCTTCCAATTCCAGCACAGCCATGCCGCTGGCCCGCACCGAGGCGCAGCGTTGGTACAGGCCGGCGAGCTTCAGGCGGTCTTCAATCAGCGGCACCGTGCGGTCCAGGGTGGTCACCACCGAATAAGCGTGGCCCAGGAACATGGCGGTGCTGGCGGCGGCTTCGGTGATATCCACCACCGGCACGTTCAACAATTCCTGCAAGCCTTCGCGGCCATGTTCGCCGTAGCCGGCCTGGATCACTGCGTCGAATGGCTGGTCGTAAGCCATGACCCGGTCCATCACGGCGATGGCCGCCAGGTAGCTTTCGAAATTGCCCTCCACCGACTCGGCGCCAAAGTACGGGGTGAGCCCGACGATTTCGGTGCCCGGCGCCGCCACGGCCCGCGCTTGCTGGGCGATGGTGTCGGTGATGGAGGCGGTGGTGTTGACGTTGACCACGAGGATACGCATGGAATGTCCTTGATTAATGACTGACGTTATCGACTGCAATGCTTTCGCCGCTGACATCGGCGTAAAACGGTTCGCGCTTGGCGATCAGCAGGTACAGCACCCCTGCAATACCGGCGCCAAACAGCCAGGAAAACGGCGAGACGCTGGCAAAACCCGGCAACAGCGCCAGCAGGATGGCGATCACCGCCGCAGGAATAAACGCCGCGACGGCACGTAAATTGACCCCACGGCTGTAGTGATAAACGCCTTTCGGATCTTCGCTGTACAACTGCGGTACATCCACCTGGCTTTTACGGATCAGCCAGTAATCAACCATGATCACCCCGTACAGCGGCCCCAGCAGCGCGCCCAGGCCGGAGAGGAAATACACAATCACCAAGGGGCTGTTGTAGAGGTTCCACGGCAGGATCAACACCGCCACGGTGGCGCTGATCAACCCGGCACGCCGAAAGTTCAGGTACTTGGGCGCCAGGTTGCTCAGCACAAAGGCCGGGGCGACGAAATTGGCCATGATGTTCACCGCCACGGTGACAATCAGGAACGCCAGGCAACCCAGCACGAGAAAGAAGGTGTTGGGGATGGCGGCGATGATTTCGGTGGGGCTTTCGATCACTCGGCCATTGAGCTGAAATTGCCCGCCGCACAGCAGCACGGTGATGGCGGCGAACACCAGGATGTTCACCGGCAGGCCCCAGAAATTACCGACCTGTATGGTTCTGCGGCACGGTGAAGAGCGGGCGAAATCACAGAAGTTGAGGATCAGCGTGCCGTAGATCGCCAACCACAGCGCGCCGCCGGCAAAGATATTGCGCCACATCTCGCCGCCGCTCAGGGGTTCGCGGATCGACCAGGCAATATTGCCGCCCGCCTGGAAGTACATCCAGCCGGCCAAGGCAGCCATCGTTGCCAGGATCACCGGCCCGGCGAAGCCTTCGTAGCGCCGCACCATCTCCATGCCGTAGGCCAGGATCACCAGTTGCACGAACCAGATCGCCACAAAACACACCCAACCCAGGGTGGATAAGCCCAGGATCGCGTTGTGGTCATACTCGGCAAAGCCTGGATGAATTGCCGTCAGCAGCACGCGGAAAACCACCGATGCCAGGTAGGTCTGGATACCAAACCAGGCAATCGCAATCACCGCACGGATCAGCGCCGGAAGCTGCGCGCCATGAATACCGAAACTGATACGGCTGATCACCGGGAACGGCACCCCGGTCTTCTGGCCCATATACCCCGACAGGTTCATGAAGAAGTACACCAGCGCCGCGCCGATCCCCAGGGACAGCAGGATTTGCCAACCGCCCAGGCCCAGCGCATACAGGCCGATGGCGAACGAATAATTGGCGATGTTGTGCACGTCATTGGTCCACAGCGCAAAAATGCTATAGCGCCCCCAACGCCGGCCTTCCACCTTGGTAGGCGCCAGGTCCTTGTTGTGCAGGCGTGGGCTGAGTACCAGCGGGCCGGGGCCGGCGGCCTCGGGGTTCAAGGCTGAAGAGGGCAGATCCAGTGCGAGGTCATTCGAGAGGCTAGTACGCATTCCGGCAGGCTCCAGCACATCTGCAGCAAAGCGGCGGATGGCAAAGTGTATGTAGGTTTTGTATTTATTGTATACAAAGCACTTTTCACCTTAAGCCACATGCGTGCCAGTTTTGGATCTATGAAAACCCTGGCTAATTTCGTTTTAATAGGGGATCTAAATAACTGGCTGAATTTAAAGATTTATAAATTGACCGATTGAACAGTTATTTATTTTTAAGGTGTAAGCGTGGGGTTCAACGAGACAGACGATAGTCGGGGGCAGGTGTTACGTTATGGTGCGTCTGAATAAGAATTGCACACATAAATGGCACCAATGGTTACATTTGTGTGTACATTTCAAGCCTAAATACAAAACAAATGTGGGAGGGGCTTGCCTCCGATAGCGGTGTTTCAGTCAAACATACGCTGACTGACAGACCGCTATCGGGGCAAGCCCCCTCCCACATTTTCCAACCGCGTCAACCCTCACGCCTTGCTGATGATGTTCCCCGCATGCAGCCCGCATTCCTTCTGCGTGGCCTCTTCCCACCACCAGCGGCCTTCGCGCTCATGTTGGTTGGGCAACACCGGCCGGGTGCATGGCTCGCAGCCGATGCTGATAAAGCCGCGTTCATGCAGGCTGTTGTAGGGCAGTTCCAGCATGCGGATATAACCCCAGATCTCTTCGCTGGTCATTTGCGCCAACGGGTTGAACTTGTATAGGGTGCGTTCCGGGGTGGAAAAGGCTGTGTCGATCTCCAGCACCGCCACCTGGCTGCGGGTGCCGGGGCTCTGGTCGCGGCGTTGGCCGGTGGCCCAGGCGCTCACGCCGGACAATTTGCGGCGCAGCGGTTCGATCTTGCGCACGCCGCAGCATTCGCCATGGCCATCCTTGTAGAAGCTGAACAGGCCCTTTTCCTTGACGAACGGCTCCAGCTTGCTCTGGTCCGGCGAGATCAGTTCGATGTCGATTTTGTAGAACTCGCGTACCTGCTCGATAAATCGGTAGGTCTCCGGATGCAGGCGGCCGGTGTCGAGGCTGAACACCTTGACGTTCTTGTTCAGCTTCCAGGCCATGTCCACCAGCACCACGTCCTCGGCACCGCTGAAAGAGATCCACAGGTCATCGCCGAACTGGCTGAACGCCAGCTTGAGAATGTCCTGGGCGGATTTGTTGGCATAGGTCGTGGCGAGTTCAACGACGTCGAAGGCTTGGTTCATCAGGACGGTTCCTACAGGTCAGTGGCGCTGAGCGCTCTCTAGGTGGGCGATGGTAACAAAATCCGCTCTGCGTTGCGGCGGCGAGCTTGAATCGCTAGAGTTCGGCAGTCGTTTTGCCCGCTCAACCAATAAATCCAATGGAGTGTCTTGTGGAAATTGCCTGTCTTGACCTGGAAGGGGTGCTGGTTCCGGAAATCTGGATCGCCTTCGCCGAAAAAACCGGTATCCAATCCCTGCGGGCCACCACCCGCGACATTCCCGACTACGACGTGCTGATGCAGCAACGTCTGCGCATCCTCGACGAACACGGGCTCAAGCTTGCCGACATACAGGCCGTGATCGCCACGCTCAAGCCGCTGGAAGGCGCCATCGAGTTCGTCAATTGGCTGCGCGAGCGCTTCCAGGTGGTGATCCTGTCCGACACGTTCTACGAGTTCTCCCAGCCGCTGATGCGCCAACTGGGCTTCCCGACCTTGCTTTGCCACCGTCTGATCACCGATGAAAATGACCGGGTGATCAGCTACCAACTGCGCCAGAAAGACCCCAAGCGCCAGTCGGTGCTGGCGTTCAAGAGCCTGTACTACCGCGTGATCGCCGCCGGCGATTCCTACAACGACACCACCATGCTGGGCGAAGCCGACCGTGGGATTCTGTTCCACGCTCCGGAGAATGTGATTCGCGAGTTCCCGCAGTTCCCAGCGGTGCATACGTTTGAGGATTTGAAGCGGGAGTTCATCAAGGCTTCGAATCGGACGTTGAGCCTGTAAGTCATTCAGTTGATGCCCAAAGCCACGAGGGTCGTGCGTTACAAACTTTCCAAGGTTTGTAACAGCACCCGTACCTTGGTCAGCGACTCCTGATACTCCGCCTCCCACTGCGAATCCGCCACGATCCCGCCTCCGCCCCAGCAGCACACCTGGCCATCCTTGACCAGCAAAGTGCGGATGGCGATGGAGCTGTCCATCTCGCCGCGCACGTCCAGGTACACCAGGGAGCCGCAATACAAGCCGCGTCGCGTCGGCTCCAGTTCGTCGATGATTTGCATTGCGCGGATCTTCGGCGCACCGGTAATGGACCCGCCGGGGAAGCTGCCGGCGATCAGGTCGAGGGCGTCTTTGTTGTCGGCCAACTCGCCGATAACGCTGCTGACCAGGTGATGCACGTTGGGGTAGCTTTCCAGGCTGAACAACTCCGGCACGCTCACCGAGCCGGTGCGGCAGGTGCGGCCGAGGTCGTTGCGCAGCAGGTCGACAATCATCAGGTTTTCGGCGCGATCCTTGGGGCTGGCCAGCAGTTCGGCGGCGTGGGCGGCGTCTTGTTCGGGCGTTGCGCCGCGTGGCCGCGTGCCTTTGATCGGGCGGGTTTCAACCTGGCCCTCGCTGACCCTGACGAAGCGTTCCGGTGACAAGCTCAGCACCGCGCCGGCATCCGGCAGGCTCTGGAAACCGGAAAAAGGCGTTGGGCAGGCTGCGCGCAAGGCGCAATAAGCCGCCCATGGATCACCGATGCACGGCGCGCGAAAACGCTGGGCAAAGTTGACCTGGTAGCAGTCACCGGCCTGGATGTAATCCTGAATGCGCACGATGGCCTGGTGGTAAGCCTCAGGGGTCAGGTCCGACTTCATTGGCCCCTTCAGCGCGAACGGCGCCGTGGTCTCGGCCGTCGGTTGACTGAACAGCGCGATCAAGCGTTGCCGCTCGCTGTCAGCCAGCGCCGGGTGGAACACCAGTTGACTGGTTTGCACCTGGTGGTCACTGATCAGCGCCCAGGCATACAAACCGAAGCGCGCGTCCGGCAGGTGCAAGTCATCCACCGCCAGGTGCGGCATTTGCTCCAGGTGTCGGCCAAAGTCATAGCTCAGGTAGCCGATCAAACCACCGACAAACGGCAAGGTGTAACCGTGGGGCAGGCTGGCGTTACCCAACTGAGTCAGGTTTTTACGCAAACGCTGCAGGAAATCGCTGCCGCTTTCGTCGGGCTCCACCGCCAAGGTCGCCTCGGGCCAGGCGCTGAGCAGGTCATAACGCCCGCGCTCGGCCACCGGCCGGCCGCTGTCGAGTAGCACCGCGCCGGGCGCATGGCGAATCGCCGCAAAATACTCGGCGGGGTTGGCCCGGTAGGGCAGCGGGTGTACGGAACAGGTCGACATGCGGGGTGGATCAGCCAAGGCGCGGGGGAGGGGATTGTAGTCCCCCGTAGGATTTGCTCCTAGAGGGGATAGACAGTTCGAAGGCCGGATCAACCTTCGACGGGCGGAATATGCCCAAACATTTCCTGTACGAACTTCACTCGTTCTTCCACCGTTTCCGTCACGCCGGCAGCTTTCAGCGCTTCCAATCGGGCCTCCACCGCATGGGTGCGCAGGGTCAGCCCACAGTCGTTGGCGATCTGGATATTCAGCCCCGGCCGTGCATTCAGCTCCAGGATCAGCGGGCCTTTTTCCTGGTCCAGCACCATGTCCACGCCGATATAGCCCAACCCGCACAGCTCGTAGCAGCCCGCGGCGAGCTTCATGAAACCGTCCCAGTTGGGCAACTGCACGCCGTCCACCGCGTTGGTGGTGTCGGGGTGCTTGGTAATGATGTTATTCAGCCAGGTGCCACGCAGGGTCAGGCCGGTGGCCAGGTCCACGCCCACGCCGATCGCGCCCTGGTGCAGGTTGGCCTTGCCGCCGGACTGGCGGGTCGGCAAGCGCAGCATGGCCATCACCGGGTAGCCCATCAGCACAATGATGCGGATATCCGGTACGCCTTCGTAACTGATGCTTTTGAAGATCTGGTCGGGCACCACGCGGTATTCGATCAGCGCACGGTCACGGTGGCCACCCAGGGAGTACAGGCCGGTGAGGATGCTGGAGATCTGATGTTCGATCTCCTCGTGGCTGATGATCTTGCCGGACACCGTGCGGTAGCGTCCTTCAAAGCGGTCGGCCACCACGAGGATGCCATCCCCGCCGGCACCCTGGGCCGGCTTGATCACGAAGTCGCTGCGCCCGGCGATAATTTCGTCGAGCTTGTCGATTTCCTTTTCGGTGGAGATCACCCCGTACATTTGCGGCACATGGATGCCGGCGGCGATCGCGCGTTCCTTGGTGATGATTTTGTCATCCACGATCGGGTACAGGCTGCGCTTGTTGTACTTGAGCACGTAGTCGGCGTTACGCCGGTTGATGCCCATGATCCCCCGCGCTTCGAGGGCTTTCCAGGTCTTCCAGAAGCCGAACATTACGAGTCAGCCTTGAGGAAGGCCTTGAAGCGCACCAGTTCGGTCAGGCGATAGCCGCGATAACGCCCCATGGCCAGCATGAAGCCCACCAGGATCAGCAGGATCGCCGGGAAGGTGAACACGAAGTAGATCAACTCCGGCACGCTCATGATGATGTGCGCCAGGGACGCGGCGAACAGCGTACCAATCGCCACCTTCATCGCATGGCCACCGCCGCGTTCTTCCCAGGTAATCGACAGGCGTTCGATGGTCATGGTCAGGATCACCATCGGGAACAGTGCCACGGAGAGGCCGCGTTCCAGGCCCAGCTTATGGCTGAACAGGCTGATGGCCGCGATCAGTACCACCACGAACGTCAGCACCACCGACAGCCTCGGCAGCATCTGCAGCTTCAAATGTTCAAGGTACGACCTGAGCGACAGCCCCAGCGCGGTGATCACCGTAAACAGCATGATCCCGAAGCCCAACTGCGTTTCGCGGAACGCCAGGGCGATCAACACCGGGGTGAACGTGCCCAGGGTCTGCAGGCCGATCAGGTTACGCAGGATCAGAATCACCAGCACGCCGATCGGGATCATCACCATGATCATGAAGGTCTGCTGGGTTTGCAGCGGCAAGCCATACAGCGAGTATTCGAGGAAGTTGGCGTCGGTGTTCTCGTCGGTCAGCTTGGCCAGGCGAATGGCGTTCATTTCGCTGTTGTTGAGGCTGAAGGTCACCATGGCTTTCTTGCCGCCATCGACCGTGATCAGGTTCTCATCGCCGGTCCACCACAGCAGGCGGTCGGCGGGCAGGCCCTGTTCGCCGGTTTCCGGGTTGAAATACAGCCAGTCATTGCCATTGAAGCTGCGCAGCCACAGTTCCGGGGTTTGCGGTTGGTCGGCGACCAGGCGGATGGTGTGCACCTTTTCCACCGGCACATGGGCGATGGACAACAGCAACTCGACGATCTTGGCCTTGTGCGGCGTCGACGGGTCGCCCGCCAGCAACAACTTCACATTGTCGTCATTGAGGTTGTTGGTGCGCTTGATCGCTTCGGTAATGAAGGTCTCGACGTCGGCCGAATGCTGGCGGATCGGTGCCAGCAGGGCTTCGGCGGCGATTTTTTCCGGGCCTTCCACGGCGATGCTGTCGCGGAAGGTCGGGCCTTTGATCTTGGCTTTTTCGCCGCTGTAACGCTTGGTCAGCACCAGGCGGTAATACAGGGTCTGGTTGCCCTTGGCCCGGCGTGCCGACCAGGTGACCTTGCGGTTACCGTCGATGCGGTTGACGCTGACCCCGTAGTTATTGGAAATGAAACTCTCATTAAGGCTGACGAAGTCGCGGCTCAAGGGGGGCACGAACATCTGGATTTTCACCGGGTCTTTCGGGCTGGCGACGAACTCGACTTTGGCGTCGATGTTCCACAGGTCGTCGGTGGCGTCCTCGGTGACGGGAATGCCCAGCACGAAAATCTGATAGGCGGTGACCGAAATACCCAGCACCACCAGGATGGCGATCAGGATTTTCAGGTGCAGGGTAAGAGAGCGCATTCGGTTTACTCGGCGGTATGAGCGTCGGCGGCGCAGGCGGGTTTGCCTGCTGCGTATTTAAGACTGGGGTCGATCAGCGCATCAAAGCGTTTCAACGCTTCGGAGCCGATCAGCAGCGGGTATTGGAAAGCGCTGCGGTCAGTCAAGTTCACTTCGATGCTGCGTAAAGCGCTGCCCATGCAGATATCCAGGGAAATCACCGGGCGGGCGGTGTAGTTCTTGTCTTCATCGGGGTCGTAGTCGCCGGCGCGGCGCTTGATCTTGCTGACGCGGGCCAGGGGGCGCTCGATGGGGTGGGAATGGGCGGCGTCGATGGCCAGGTAGAATCGCACCCAGGATTCGCCGTTGCGCTTGAAACGCTTGATATCGCGGGCGCTGAGGGACGCGGTCTTGGCACCTGTGTCCAGCTTGGCGGCGACCTCCAGGTCGATATCAGCCAATTGGGCATATTCGTTGAGGCCATACACGGTCTTCTCGGCGGCAACGCCAAGGCTCGGTAGGCACAGTAGGCAAAACAGGGGGAAGGGCTTGAGTCTCATAGATCCTGAGGCGGTGCAGTGCGATGTTCAATTCAAGGCGACTGGCATTGCTGCGCAAACTCCCTCGTGCGCCGTTTCATCCAATGATGTCAGGCAAAAGCGGCGGGCATTCTAACATGATGCTTTTTTGGCGCCAGCGCTGGCAGGCGGCCATGCTCTCGGTGAATACGTTGAGGGTTATTAGACGATTGTCGACAATGTGGATTTATTCTTTGACTAATGCAGGCTGATTGGCTAGTTTTTGCGGCATTGCTTTTAAAGGTGTCGACAATATGTGGGTTCAATCGGAATCTCCGGTCGCTGCTTCCGACGAGTCCCAGACAATGTCGGAGAACGTCTTCCGGCGTATCCAGGCCGCCATCGTCAAGGGCGAGATCGCCCCCGGCAGCAAGATCTCCGAGCCGGAACTGGCGCGCACCTACGGCATCAGCCGCGGCCCGCTGCGCGAAGCGATCCATCGTCTGGAAGGCCAGCGCCTGCTGGTGCGCGTGCCCCATGTGGGCGCCCGCGTTGTGTCGTTGAGCCATGCCGAGCTGGTCGAGCTCTATGAGATCCGCGAGTCCCTGGAAGGCATGGCCTGCCGCTTGGCCGCCGAGCGCATGACCGACGCCGAAATCGAAGAACTGCGCCAAGTGCTGCATACCCATGAACGGGATGCGGCATTCCAGGCCGGCGTCGGTTACTACCAGCAGGAAGGCGACTTCGACTTTCATTACCGGATAATTCAAGGCGCGGGCAACCGCACCCTCACTCAAATGCTCTGCGGCGAGCTGTACCAGTTGGTGCGCATGTACCGCATCCAGTTCTCCGCCACGCCGAATCGTCCACGCCAGGCTTTTGCCGAGCATCACCGCATTCTGGACGCGATTGCCGATCGCGACGGTGAATTGGCCGAATTGTTGATGCGCCGGCATATCGGCGCTTCCAAACGCAATATTGCCCGTCACTTTCCGGACGGCGCCCCTGATAGAGGTGAGTCATGAGTTCGAATAATAAAAGCACACCCGGCCAGCGTTTCCGTGACGCGGTCGCCAGCGAGCATCCGTTGCAGGTGGTCGGCACGATCAACGCCAACCACGCCCTGTTGGCCAAGCGCGCCGGCTTCAAGGCGATTTATCTGTCAGGCGGCGGCGTGGCTGCCGGCTCCCTGGGCGTGCCGGACCTGGGCATCACCGGCCTGGACGACGTGCTCACCGACGTGCGTCGTATCACCGATGTATGCGACCTGCCGCTGCTGGTGGACGTGGACACCGGGTTCGGTTCCTCGGCGTTCAACGTGGCGCGCACCGTCAAGTCGATGATCAAGTTCGGCGCGGCCGCCATCCACATCGAAGACCAGGTCGGCGCCAAACGCTGCGGGCATCGCCCGAACAAAGAAATCGTCTCCCAGCAGGAGATGGTCGACCGCATCAAGGCCGCCGTGGATGCGCGCACCGATGACAGCTTTGTGATCATGGCGCGTACCGATGCCCTGGCCGTCGAAGGCCTGGAATCCGCCCTGGAGCGTGCCGCCGCCTGTATCGAGGCCGGTGCCGACATGGTCTTCCCGGAAGCCATCACTGAACTGGAGATGTACAAACTGTTCGCTGCTCGGGTGAAAGCGCCAATTCTGGCCAATATCACTGAATTCGGTGCGACGCCGCTGTACACCACCGAACAGTTGAAATCTGCCGATGTTTCCCTGGTGCTGTACCCGCTCTCGGCCTTTCGCGCCATGAACAAGGCCGCCGAAAACGTCTACACCGCGATCCGTCGCGACGGCACCCAGCAGAACGTGATCGACACCATGCAAACCCGCATGGAGCTTTACGACCGCATCGACTACCACACCTTCGAGCAGAAGCTCGACGCGCTGTTCGCCGCGAAAAAGTAACGAACGCGCCTCCCATAACTACAAAATTGGAGAACGAACATGGCTGAAGCAAAAGTATTGAGTGGCGCCGGCCTGCGTGGCCAGGTCGCCGGGCAGACCGCTCTGTCCACCGTGGGCCAAGCCGGTGCCGGCCTGACCTATCGCGGCTACGACGTACGCGAACTGGCCGCCGACGCGCAGTTTGAAGAAGTCGCCTACCTGCTGTTGTACGGCGAACTGCCGACCCAGGCCCAACTGACCGACTATCGCCACAAGCTGAGCAAGCTGCGCGACCTGCCCCAGGCACTGAAAGAAGTGCTGGAACGCATCCCCGCCGACGCCCATCCGATGGACGTGATGCGCACCGGTTGTTCGTTCCTGGGCAATATCGAACCCGAGAAAGACTTCAGTGTGCAACGGGATGTCACCGACCGCCTGCTCGCCGCGTTTCCGGCGATCATGTGTTACTGGTACCGCTTCAGCCATGACGGCAAGCGCATCGACTGCGTGACTGACGAGCCAGGCATCGGCGGCCACTTCCTGCACCTGCTGCACGGCAAGAAGCCGAGCGAGCTGCATGAGAAAGTCATGAATGTGTCGCTGATCCTCTACGCCGAGCACGAGTTCAACGCGTCGACCTTCACCGCACGAGTGTGCGCTTCGACCCTGTCGGACCTGTATTCCTGCGTCACCGCTGCCATCGGCTCGCTGCGCGGCCCGCTGCATGGCGGCGCCAACGAAGCGGCGATGGAGATGATCGAACGTTTCGGCTCTGCCGCAGAAGCGGTGGAAGGCACCCTCGGCATGCTGGCGCGCAAAGACAAGATCATGGGCTTCGGCCACGCGATCTACAAAGACAACGACCCGCGCAATGAAGTGATCAAGGGCTGGTCGAAAAAACTCGCCGACGAAGTGGGCGACACCGTGTTGTTCCCGGTCTCCGAAGCCATCGACAAAACCATGTGGGAGCAGAAAAAACTCTTCCCCAACGCCGACTTCTACCATGCCTCGGCGTACCACTTCATGGGCATCCCGACCAAGCTGTTCACGCCGATCTTTGTCTGCTCGCGCCTGACCGGCTGGGCCGCGCATGTGTTTGAGCAGCGTGCCAACAACCGCATCATCCGTCCAAGCGCCGAGTACACCGGCGTCGAACAGCGCAAGTTCGTGCCAATCGAACGTCGCTGAAGACCGGCGATCCTGAAGTGGAATGAGATCAAATGTGGGAGGGCGGTGCGACGACTCGACTTGCCCCCTTCCACATTTAAATCGCATGTCAAATCTGGATCAGTGGGTCCCTCTTGCAACCACCGTGACCGAGTCCTGACGATGAACACTGAATTTCGCAAACCGCTGCCCGGCAGCCGCCTGGATTACTTCGACGCCCGCGCGGCAGTCGAAGCCATCACCCCCGGCGCCTACGCCACGTTGCCCTATACCTCCCGCGTGCTCGCTGAAAACCTGGTGCGCCGTTGCGACCCGGCCACCCTTGAGGCGTCCCTGAGCCAACTGATCGAACGCAAACGCGACCTCGACTTTCCCTGGTTCCCGGCGCGCGTGGTGTGCCACGACATCCTTGGCCAGACCGCGCTGGTCGACCTCGCCGGCCTGCGCGACGCCATCGCCCTGCAAGGCGGTGACCCGGCGCAGGTCAACCCGGTGGTGCCGACCCAGTTGATTGTCGACCACTCCCTGGCCGTCGAGGCCGGTGGTTTCGATCCGGATGCGTTCCAGAAGAACCGCGCCATCGAGGACCGCCGCAACGAAGACCGTTTTCACTTTATCGAATGGACCAAAAAAGCCTTCAAGAACGTCGACGTGATCCCGCCGGGTAACGGCATCATGCACCAGATCAACCTGGAGAAAATGTCCCCGGTGATCCAGGTGCGCGACGGCGTGGCCTTCCCCGACACCTGTGTCGGCACCGACAGCCACACCCCGCATGTGGACGCCTTGGGCGTGATCGCCATCGGCGTCGGTGGCCTGGAAGCCGAGAGCGTGATGCTCGGCCGCGCCTCGTGGATGCGCCTGCCCGAAAGCGTGGGCGTCGAGCTCACCGGCAAGCTGCAGCCGGGCATCACGGCCACCGATATGGTGCTGGCGCTGACCGAGTTCCTGCGCAAGCAAAAAGTCGTCGGCGCGTGGCTGGAGTTCTTTGGTGAAGGTGCGTCGGCGCTCACCCTGGGCGACCGCGCGACCATCTCCAACATGGCCCCGGAATACGGTGCCACGGCGGCGATGTTCTACATCGACCAGCAAACCATTGCCTACCTCAAGCTCACCGGCCGCGAAGACGAACAAGTCGCGCTGGTCGAGCAGTACGCACGCCACACCGGGCTGTGGGCCGATGACCTCAAGGGGGCGCAATACGAGCGTGGCCTGAGCTTCGACCTGTCCAGCGTCGTGCGCAACATGGCCGGCCCGAGCAACCCCCACGCCCGCGTCGCCACGCGTGACCTGGCTGCTCAAGGCATTTGCGGCCAGTGGGACGACGTACCGGGGCAGATGCCGGACGGCGCGGTGATCATCGCCGCCATCACCAGTTGCACCAACACCAGCAACCCGCGCAACGTGATCGCCGCCGGCCTGCTGGCGCGCAATGCCAACCGGCTGGGGCTGACGCGCAAGCCGTGGGTCAAATCGTCCCTGGCGCCCGGCTCGAAAACCGTGGCGATGTACCTGGAAGAAGCCGGCCTGGGCCATGAGCTGGAAAAACTCGGCTTTGGCGTAGTGGCCTTCGCCTGCACCACCTGCAATGGCATGTCCGGCGCGCTGGACCCGGTGATCCAGCAAGAGATCATCGACCGCGACCTGTACGCCACCGCCGTGCTTTCGGGCAACCGCAACTTCGACGGGCGGATTCACCCGTACGCCAAGCAAGCGTTCCTGGCGTCGCCGCCGCTGGTGGTGGCCTATGCGATTGCCGGCACCATCCGGTTCGACATCGAAAAGGACGTGCTTGGCCTGGATGCCGACGGCAAGGAGATCCGCCTGCAGGACATCTGGCCGAGCGACGAAGAAATCGACGCGGTGGTCAAGGCCTCGGTCAAGCCCGAGCAGTTCCGCGCGGTGTACATTCCGATGTTCGCGATCCACGAAGACACCGGCCCCAAGGTCACGCCGCTGTACGACTGGCGCCCGCAAAGCACCTATATCCGCCGCCCGCCGTACTGGGAAGGCGCATTGGCCGGTGCGCGCCCGCTCAAGGGCATGCGCCCGCTGGCGGTGCTGCCGGACAACATCACCACCGACCACCTGTCGCCTTCGAACGCGATCATGCTCGACAGCGCCGCCGGCGAATACCTGGCGAAAATGGGCCTGCCGGAAGTCGACTTCAACTCTTACGCGACCCACCGTGGCGACCACCTGACCGCGCAACGCGCCACCTTCGCCAACCCGAAACTGTTCAACGAAATGGTGCAGGAAAACGGCAAGGTCAAGCAGGGCTCCCTGGCGCGCATCGAGCCCGAAGGCAAGGTTACGCGCATGTGGGAAGCCATCGAAACCTACATGGAACGCAAGCAGCCGCTGATCATCATCGCCGGTGCCGACTACGGCCAAGGCTCCTCCCGCGACTGGGCCGCCAAGGGCGTACGCCTGGCCGGTGTGGAAGCGATTGCCGCCGAAGGGTTCGAACGTATCCACCGCACCAACCTGGTGGGCATGGGCGTGTTGCCGCTGGAGTTTCTGCCGGGCACCGACCGCCACACCTTGCACATCGACGGCAGTGAAACCTATGACGTGGTCGGCGAACGCACACCGCGTGCGCAGTTGACCCTGGTGATCAACCGCAAGAACGGCGAACGTGTCGAGGTGCCGGTGACCTGCCGCCTGGACACCGCCGAAGAAGTGTCGATCTACGAGGCGGGCGGCGTGTTGCAACGTTTCGCCCAGGACTTCCTGGAATCGGCGGCGACCGCCTGAGAAGAGGATGCATATGGCACCTGTAGCGCAAATCAAGATCCCCGCCACCTATATGCGTGGCGGCACCAGCAAGGGCGTATTTTTCCGCCTCCAGGACCTGCCCGCTTCGGCGCAGGTCCCGGGGAAGGCCCGCGATGCCTTGTTGCTGCGAGTGATCGGCAGCCCCGATCCCTACGACAAGCAAATCGATGGCATGGGCGGCGCCACGTCCAGCACCAGCAAGACCGTGATTCTTTCCAAGAGCACCCGTGCCGATCACGACGTGGACTACCTGTTTGGCCAGGTCTCCATCGATAAGCCCTTTGTCGACTGGAGCGGCAACTGCGGCAACCTGTCGGCGGCGGTGGGTTCGTTCGCGATCAGTGCGGGTTTGGTCGAGCCGGCTCGAATCCCACACAACGGCGTGGCCGTGGTGCGCGTCTGGCAGGCCAATATCGGCAAGACCATCATCGCCCGCGTGCCGATCACCGACGGCGCGGTACAGGAAACCGGCGACTTCGAACTGGACGGCGTGACGTTTCCGGCTGCCGAAGTGCAGCTGGAATTCATGGACCCGGCGGCGGAAGAAGAGGGCGGCGGTGGCTCGATGTTCCCCACCGGCAACCTGGTCGACGATCTGGAAGTACCTGGTATCGGCACCTTCAAGGCCACGCTGATCAACGCCGGTATCCCGACGATTTTCATCAACGCCCAAGACTTGGGTTATACCGGCACCGAGCTGCAAGGTGCGATCAACGGCGACCCCAAGGCCCTGGCCATGTTCGAGACCGTGCGTGCCCACGGCGCGCTGCGCATGGGCTTGATCAAGCACCTGGACGAAGCGGCCCAGCGCCAGCACACGCCGAAGGTCGCGTTTGTGGCCAAGCCTTCCGATTACGTGGCCTCCAGCGGCAAGGCGATCAAGGCCGGGGATGTGGATTTGCTGGTGCGTGCGCTGTCCATGGGCAAGCTGCACCACGCGATGATGGGCACGGCGGCGGTGGCAATTGGCACGGCGGCGGCGATTTCCGGGACCTTGGTCAACCTCGCGGCCGGTGGCATTGAACGTAACGCCGTGCGCTTCGGGCATCCGTCCGGCACCTTGCGCGTGGGTGCTGAAGCCACCCAGGTGAACGGCGAATGGGTCGTGAAAAAAGCCATCATGAGCCGCAGTGCGCGGGTGTTGATGGAAGGTTGCGTGCGCGTCCCCGGCGACTCTTTCTAAAGCCCAACACCAATTCCCTGTGGGAGGAAGCAAGCCTCCCCCCACAAGGGACATAAGCAGGCATACAGACCTGCGACACGATCAACCCTGACCCTGAGGATGGAACAACCCTAACTTTTGGAGCACTGCCATGAGCACCAACGTCGACCAGAACAATCGCCCCGACTACGACCAGGTCCTGCAGGACATCGCCGACTACGTCCTCAGTTACCGAATCGACTCGCCGCTCGCACTGGACACCGCGCGCAACTGCCTGATGGACACGCTCGGCTGTGGCCTGCTGGCCCTGCGTTTCCCCGAATGCACCAAGCACCTCGGGCCGCTCGTCGAAGGCAGCGTGGTGCCGTTCGGCGCACGCGTGCCGGGCACGTCATTTCGGCTGGACCCGGTCAAGGCGGCGTGGGACATCGGCTGCATCGTGCGCTGGCTCGACTACAACGACACCTGGCTCGCCGCCGAATGGGGCCACCCTTCCGACAACCTCGGCGGCATCCTCGCCGTGGCCGATCACCTGTCGCAAAAACGCCTGGCCAATGGCGACGCGCCGCTGACCGTGCGCGTGGTGCTGGAAGCGATGATCATGGCTCACGAAATCCAGGGCGTGATCGCTCTGGAAAACTCGTTCAACCGCGTCGGCCTCGACCATGTGCTGTTGGTGAAAGTCGCCTCCACCGCCGTCACCGCCAAACTGATGGGGGCCAATCGTGAGCAATTGCTGGCGGCCTTGTCCCACGCGTTTGTCGACGGGCAGGCGCTGCGGACTTACCGACATGCGCCGAACGCCGGTTCGCGTAAATCCTGGGCGGCGGGTGATGCGTCGAGTCGTGGCGTACGCCTGGCGGATATCGCGCTGCGGGGCGAGATGGGCATCCCTGGTGTATTGAGTGCGCCGCAGTGGGGGTTCTATGACGTGCTGTTCAGCCACACCAACAAGGATCTGGCCCTCAAGCCCGAAGACAAACGTGCGTTCAGCCTGTCCCAAGCCTATGGCACCTACGTGATGGAAAACGTGCTGTTCAAGATCAGCTTCCCCGCCGAGTTCCACGCGCAAACGGCTTGCGAAGCGGCGGTGACCTTGCACCCGCAAGTCAAACATCGCCTGCATGAAATCGAGCGTATCGTGATCACCACCCACGAGTCGGCGATCCGCATCATCTCCAAGGTCGGCCCACTGGCCAATGCCGCCGACCGCGACCACTGCCTGCAATACATGACCGCCGTGCCCCTGGCGTTCGGCACGCTGGTGGCCGAGCACTACGAGGATGCGTTCCACGCCGCGCACCCGATCATCGACGTGTTGCGCGACAAGATGGAAATCGTCGAGGAACCGCGCTACAGCCGTGAGTACCTGGAAGCCGACAAGCGTTCCATCGCCAATGCGGTGCAAGTGTTCTTCGTCGATGGCACCTTTACCGAGCAGGTGGCGGTGGAGTATCCGATTGGCCATCGTCGCCGTCGTGCGCAGGGCATTTCGTTGCTGGAAGACAAGTTCAAGGCCAACCTGTGCACGCGGTTTACCGGCCAGCGCAGTGCCGAAATTTTTGCCTTGTGCAAGGACCAGGCGCAGCTTGAGGCCACGCCGGTCAACCGCTTCATGGACCTGTTCGTGATCTGAAAAACGGTGCAGGACTAAATTGTGGGAGGGGCGGTGCCCCTCCCACATTCATGATCGCGTTTACTCAAATCGCAGTATCACCCTGCGGTTGTGCTTGCTCTTTTTCTCGATTTTTTCGCAGAACACCCGGCCGATTTCCTCGGTGTTGAGCACGTGGGTGCCGCCGCAGGGCTGGATATCGATGCCGGCGATTTCAATCACCCGTACCGAGCCCTGGATCACCGGCGGCGCCACCGCCTGGGTGCGGGTGATCTGCAGCAGGGTGGCGTATTCCGTGGCGGCCATCGACAGGGTTTTAACCGGGTGGGCCTGTTCTATCAGCGTATTGAGGTCGCGAGTGATGCTGTCTTTGTCGAGGGTCATTTCCGGTAAATCGAAATCCAGGCGGCCCTTGTCGGCGCTGATGCTGCAACCGGTCACGGGGGCGTCAATGATCGAGCACAACAGATGCAGGCAGGTGTGCATTTTCATGTGTTGGTAGCGCCGCTCCCAATCCAGGCCGGCGTCTACCTGCACGCCGGCGGCCAGTTGCTGCGGGCAGTGTTCCACCTGGTGCCAGATGATCGAACGCAATACCGGATCGCGCACCGTGCCTGTCACGGCTACCTGGGTGCCATCGGGCAGGCTCAAATGCCCGGTGTCGCCCGGCTGGCCGCCACCGGTGGGGTAAAACAGCGTGTGCTCCAGGGCAACGCCGTGTTCGCTGACGGCAATCACCCGTGCGCTGAAGGCGTTCTGGTAGGGCGCGCTGTCGAACAGCGCCAGGGTTTCCATGGTGTGCACGGACATGTTCAACCTCCGACGATCAGTGGGCTGGCTTGCAACAGGTGACGCACCATTGCGCTCAAGCCAGGGGGAGAGAGCAGGGTGATTTCAAATTCGGGGCCGCAGACTTTCAGGTTCAGCGGCAGGCGCGGCAGGTGGTCGCCAGTTGCCACGCGGTGCAGGCGAAATTGCAGGTGGTGGCGTTCCTTGACCGTGGGTTCGAGCATCAGCCCCGGCAAAGGGTGGAAATCGGCGTCGAGCACCGTGACCTTGTGGCTGGCATTGATCTCGCCGACCACGTGCAGGCGCTCATCCAGGGCGAAGGCTCCGAGGTAGTTGCTGTGGTCCGATTCATCGTTTTTTTGCAGTTGGATCTGGTTGACCACCTTGACCTTGGTTCCGGCGGGCACGTCCTGGGTGATCACGCACGAAGGGCTGATAAACACGTTATCGCCGATCAGTACATAGCCCAGCACGCGAGCCCCGGAGCCGACTTCGACATTGTTGCCCAGGCGCGGGTGGCGCTTGCCGTCGGGGTTGTTGGCGATACCGCGAGCTCCCAGGGTCACGCCGCAGAGGATGTAGCAGTCGTTGCCGATCTCACAGGTTTCACCGATCACCGTGCCGTAGCCGTGGTCCAGCACAAAGCGCCTGCCGATGCGCGCTGCGGGGTGAATCTCGGCCCCCGACAACACCTTGCCCTGATTGCTCAGCTTGAGGGCGATGCGTGAGAACACGCCGTTGGTCTGGTCGGGGAAGTTCCACACCAAGTGTGCAAGCCGGTAATACAGAACGGCTTTGAACGAAGCATAGGACTCCAGGATCAGTTCACCGCGCCCACGGGACGCCGGGTCGCGGTAGGCATAGGCGATCAGGTCTTCGGCCACCGCCTGCGCAGCGTTTTGCACCAGCGGCGCCAGATGCGGTTCGAGCTGTTTCATCTGCATGGGCGTGAGGGTTCTGATGAGGTGGGTGAGCAACTCATCGTGCAGTTGTTGCATGTCGATAAAGCCGCCCATGGAGGCACCCCCGCAGTCTGGATGGTTGGAAATCCGGTTATTCGAAGTTGGGCAGGTAGCTGTCGGCATTGTCGTAGACCATGGTCAACACCACCGTTTCGGGCGGTAGTTCGGGGGCGAGCCTGGCGATGGCCACCATGTTGGCGGCGGAGGACAGTCCCAGGCTGATGGCGTCGGTGCGCATGATGCGTTTCATCATGTCGAGGCAGTCCTGGCGCGAGACCTTGAGCATGCCGTCGATGACATCGAGGTTGAGGATGCTCGGGATCAGGCCAATCGACAGGCCTTGGATATGATGCGGCGCGTGCTGGTTTTTCAGCAGGTCACATTCCTCAGGTTCCACGCCCATTACGCGAAGCCCGGGCCAGGCGGCTTTGAGGGTTTCGCCGATGCCGGTGATATGGCCGCCGGTGCCGATGCCGCTGATGAAGTAATCCACGTGACGGTCACCAAAGGCGCGCAGGATTTCCGGTGCGGTGGTGTCGCGGTGGGTCTGCGGGTTGGCGCCGTTGCGTTGCTGGTTGAGCATCACGTAGCTGGGGTTTTCCAGCTGCAGTTCCATGCACTTTTCACCGTGGGAGTTGTTACCGAGACGGCTGTCCGACAGCACCACCTTGGCCCCGTACAGGCGCAGTAGCTTCTGTTTTTCGGGGCTGTAGTTGTCGGGAATCACCAGCACCACCTTGTAGCCCAGCACATTGCCGGCCATTACCAGACCAATGCCGGTATTGCCGCCGCTGGGCTCGATAATGGTTTGCCCGGCATCACGGATCAGCACGCCGCGGCGTTCGGCGTCGAGGATCATGCCCAGGGCGATGCGCGCCTTGTGGCTGCCGCCGGGGTTCAGGGATTCCAGTTTGGCGTAGACCTCGATACCGAGGTCTTCGGAAAACTGCGCCAGGCGCACGATCGGCGTATGGCCGATGGCGTCGAGAATTGAGTTATGCAGCATCGTTCAGCCCCTGCTCAGTACAACGGCATGTCGGGTTCGACGTCGCGAACCCAGTGTTTCATGCCGCCTTGCAGGACTTTGGTGTTGGCGAAGCCGGCGGCAATCAGTGTGCTGGCGGCTTGCTCGGCGCGGGTGCCGGCGTAGCAGATCAGATAATGGGTGTTATCGCGGCTGAGGCGGTCGAGTTGCCCGTCCAGCTCGGCCAGGGGGATATGCACCACGCCCGGCAACTTGCACACCTCCAGTTCGCTGGCGTCACGCACATCCAGCAGTACGTCGGCGCTGCGAGGGTGTTCGAGCAGTTGCTTGAGTACCCGTGGTTTGATGTAGCGCTCTTGGGCCAGTGACGGCGCGCTGGGTACGGCGTCGGCGCACACGGCCGGCGCCACCGATTCGCTGTGGCGCAGCTGCGAACAGCACGGGCAGTCGGCGCGGCGCTTGAAGCGGATCTCGCTGAACTTCATCGCCAGCGCATCGAAGCGCATCAGGCGCCCGGACAGAGGCTCGCCAATGCCGATCAGCAATTTGATCGCCTCGGTGGCCTGGATCATCCCGACCACGCCAGGCAGCACGCCGATCACCCCGCCCGCGCTGCAATTGGGGGCCAGTTCCGCCGGCGGTGCCTGGGGGAACAGGCAGCGATAGCACGGCCCGCCTTTATAGTTGAGCACGCTGATCTGGCCGTCGAAGCGATAGATGGCGCCATACACCAACGGCTTGCCCAATTGCACACAGGCGTCGTTGACCAAGTAGCGCGTGTCGAAATTATCGGTGCCGTCGATCACCAGGTCATAGGCCCCCACCAGCTCCAGGGCGTTGTCGGCATTCAGGGCGGTGTTGTGGGCGTTGATCTGGATATGGCGGTTGAGGTCCTGCAGGCGCTGCTTGGCGGACTCGACTTTGGGCATGCCCAGCGTGCCGTTGCCGTGGACGATCTGGCGTTGCAGGTTGCTGCTTTCCACCACGTCGAAATCCACCAGGCCCAGGGTGCCGATACCGGCTGCCGCCAGGTACAGGCTGATGGGCGAGCCCAGGCCGCCGGTGCCGATGATCAGTACCTTGGCTTTCTTGAGGTTCAGTTGGCCTTCGCGGCCGACGCCCGGCAGGGTGATGTGGCGCACATAACGCTGTACCTCTTCGTTGCTCAGGGTGTCGACGTCGATGCCGCCGGACGTCGCGAGCAACACTTCGATCCGGGCTTTTTCCGGCAAGGGTTCATCGGCTTCAATCAACGCTTCCTCCGCGGTAAACAGGAAGTGTTCCTTGAGCTGGTTGTTCTTGTCGTGAAACAGATGCTGGCGCAACTGCGGGTGGTTGGTGCAGAGGTTTTCAATGACTTCGCGCAATGTCGATCCGGGGCCCACGAGGGTCGATTCCGGCAGCTTGGCCACGCGAACCAGAATGTCGGGGAAAGAGACAGCGTTCATGGACAACTCCGTGTGCAGGTCGTTGAAAGGTTTAAGTGCGAAATGTTTGCCATCCCAGGCAAACAATTTGGAACCCAGGGCCTGGCCCCGGCGAACGTCGACCACCAGGTAGCTGACGGGGTAGATCGGTTCGCCCATGAACAGGGCCTTGTCCTGGTCTTCATCGCTGAAATAGGCGCCCACGTCCGGGTGGGAGTGATAGATCACTACCACCGGGTTGTCGCTGCGAAACGCCTTGTTCATCAGCAGGGTGTCGGCGACCGAAAAGGTGTAGCCGTTGGCCGCGCTGCGTGGGTACATCTCGGGGTTCTTGCGGTGCAGCTCATTCTGGATATTGCTGCCCAGGTACACGCTGCCGTCGGCGAAGACGAAGCCACAGCATTCCTCGGGATAGCTGCGGCTGGCGTGGGCGTAGATCTGTTCCAGGGCGGTGGGGCGGAGGACTTCCATGTTTCTCTCGCGTAGTTGTGGGAGGGTCAATTTTTCTTGGCCAGGAGTTTTTCAACGGGCAACTTGGTGATTGCGAAGCCGGCCAGCAGGATGGCCGAGTACAGCATCAGGTCGCGGGAAATCGACACGCCTTCGTACCAGGCGCCGATGATCACCGCGAACACCGGGAAGATGATGAATACGAACGACAGGATGATCGGGCTCAAGCGCTTGAGCAGCATGAAGTACACGATGAACCCGCCCACCGAGGCCACCAGCCCAAGGTAGAACAGCGCGCTCCAGGAGCGCAGGGTGATGTTTTCGAAGGTGGGCGTTTCAAACCACAGGCCGGCCACGAACAGCATCAGCCCGGCAATGCCGATGGGCAGGGTGTTGTAGGTGATGACGCTGATCGCGCTGCCTTTTTGCTTGGTGATGACATAGCACAAGGCATGCATGATCGCGGCAGTGAGAATCGCCAGTACCCCTAGGAACTCGGCGTGGTCCAAATGCAGGCCCTGGCTCTTGATGATCATGTACAGGCTGCCGAAGCCGATACCGATACCGACCACCTGGGAAAAGTAGATGCGCTCGCGCAGGAACAACGCGGAGAAGATCAGGATGAAGACGGGCATGCAACTGAACAGCAGGGCAGTGAGGCCGGACGAGACATGCATCTCGCCATAGTTGAGCAGGTAGTAGGGCACGCTGAAGTAGGACAGGGTCACGAATACGAAGAACCATCGGCTTTCCCTGGGAAACAGGATCGGCTCGCGGCGCACCATGGCAAAACACAGGAACAGCGGAAACGCGATAAGAAAGCGCAGGCCGGCGGAGGTGAGGGGTGGCACGCTCTCCACGGCGATTTTGATCCCCAGCCAGGTAGTACCCCAACTCAGGCAAACGATAAGAAACATCACACTGGTCACCAGCCCGGCCAACCACTGTTTTTGGGTTTTGGTTTTGGCGGTGTTTTCGATAACGGCGGACATTGGCATCGTTTATTGCTTCCCTGAGCCGGAATTGAACTCTATATTGAGCTTGTAATGAGTTGTAAAAATCGGCGATTGAACCCGTAAAAGCACACTATTAGGGCGAAAGATGGCTGTCAAAACAAATATTGACATGGTGTCAATTATGCGTGAGGG
>Ga0207650_10000610_pt1 | contig 28544 bp, 28 predicted proteins | sample KBSS63metaG_FD_184325 | JGI IMG/M metagenome (GOLD analysis project Ga0207650, IMG submission 184325) | Switchgrass rhizosphere microbial communities from Kellogg Biological Station, Michigan, USA - KBS S6-3 metaG (SPAdes) (version 2) | ecosystem: Host-associated > Plants > Roots > Rhizosphere...
TACTGATCCTGGCGATCATCGAGAACGCGATGAACCTGAAGAACATCGACACGTTCTATCAGTACGTGATCCGTGGTTCGATCCTGTTGCTGGCGGTGGTCATCGACCGTATGAAACAACGTTGAAAACCGGTCTGTAGAACACAGAGGATCAAATGTGGGAGGGGCGGTGCGACGATTCGACTTGCTCCCGATGGCAGAGTGTCAGCTTGCACATTTTTCCCTGACCCACCGCCATCGGGAGCAAGCCCCCTCCACATTTGGATCTCCACTGTATTGATATTCAGCATTTGCCATAATGGCGCCGTTTTCGTACTTCCCAATAGGCCCGATATGCAGGAAACCCCCCACACCCCCGTCAAAGACGCCGTTCCCACCGGCACCCAGACCCTGCTGCGTGGCCTGGGCGTGGTGCAAGCGGTGGCGGCCGGTGCGCGGGATCTGAAAGAGATCGCCAAGCGCATCGGCACCACCCGCAGCACCACCCACCGCCTGGCCAGTTGCCTGGTGGAGGAGCGTTACCTGCGCGTGGTGCCGCAAGTCGGTTACCTGCTGGGGCCGAAGTTGATCGAGCTGGGGTTCCAGGCTCGCGAAGAATTGCCCTTGGTGACCCTGGCGGTGCCCTACCTGGATGAGTTGTCCGCGCTGACCGGCGATACCATCCACCTGGCCATTCGCGAATACGACGACGTGCTGTACCTGCACAAGAACCCCGGCCGCAATGGCCCGGAGATGCGTTCGCGGGTCGGCCACCGCATGCCGTTGGCACGCACGGGCGTGGGCAAGGCGATGTTGCTGGATGACTCGGTACAGGAGTGGCAACGCTTGTACGAAACCAGCTTGCCGGCGGGTGGGAAAAACCTGCAATGGCCGCAGCACCCGGAACAGTCCTGGGCGCAGTTCGAGCAGCGCATGCATGAATATGTGTTGGGCGGTTATGCGTTCGATCTGGAAGACAACGAACCGTCGATCCGTTGCGTCGCGGCACCGGTGCGCGATGCCAGCCGGCGAATCGTCGCCGGCATCAGCATCGCCAGTACCGTGCCCTACATGCCGCTGGAGAAAATGGCCGAGCTGATCCCTGTGATCAAACAGGTTGCAGCGCGGCTTTCCGCGCAGTTGGGCGCGAAGGTTTGATCAGGCTTTCAAGGTTGCCATGTCGATAACAAAGCGGTACTTCACGTCACCGGCGATCATGCGGGCGTAGGCCTCGTTGATCTGGCGGATGTCGAGCATTTCGATGTCGCAGGTGATGCCATGCTCTGCGCAGAAATCCAGGACTTCCTGGGTTTCGGCAATGCCGCCGATCAGCGAGCCGGCCAGCACTTTACGCCCCAGCACCAGTTTGGCGGCGTTGACGGGCGGGTCCACCGGCTCGATCAAACCGACCAGAATATGCACGCCATCAAAGCGCAGCACATCGAGGTAGGGGTTCAGGTCGTGCTGCACCGGGATGGTGTCCAGTAGGAAGTCGAAGTGCCCGGCGGCGGCTTTCATCTGTTCGGCATCGGTGGACACGATCACGTGGTCGGCGCCCTGGCGGCGACCTTCTTCGGCCTTGCTCGCCGAGCGGGTGAACAGCGTGACTTCGGCACCCATGGCCTTGGCGAACTTGATGCCCATGTGGCCCAGGCCGCCCATGCCCAGGATCCCCACCTTGTCGCCAGCCTTGACGCCGTAATGCTTGAGCGGCGAATAAGTGGTGATGCCCGCGCACAGGATCGGCGCGGCGCTGGCCAGGTCGAGCGTGGCCGGGATTTTCACCACGAAGTGCTCGCTGACCACGATGCTGTCGGAGTAACCGCCCATGGTGTTGCTGCCGTCCACGCGGTCCGGGGTGGCGTAGGTCATGGTCGGGCCTTCGAGGCAATATTGCTCGAGGTCCGCTTGGCAGGCGTCGCAGTGGCGGCATGAATCAACCATGCAGCCTACGCCGACCAGGTCGCCGACTTTATGGGCGGTGACGCTGGCACCGACGGCGGTAACTTTGCCGACGATCTCATGACCGGGCATCAGCGGGTACACGGCGATGCCCCACTCGTTGCGTGCCTGATGGATGTCGGAGTGGCAGACGCCGCAATAGAGGATCTCGATGGCCACGTCATCGGCGCGCGGGCTGCGGCGTTCAAACGACATGGGGGCGAGGGGCGTGGTGGCCGATTGGGCGGCATAGCCGATGGCGGTGTACATGGAAAACCTCGCAAAAGCGTTGGAAAGTGAGGTGGGCCATTCTCCGTGCCGACCTTGTGGGCGGCCATGGCGATTGCTCCGAGTCTCATGCCTATTCGTCCGGCAGTGCCCTCTGTTTGGATTTATGTACCGTCAGACCTGCGATGATGCTCGCATCTCTTTTTCACGAAGTTTTTTGCCATGTTGTTGACCCGCCATCTCGACGCCAATGCCACGCTGGTTTCCTTGATCGAGGGGCTCACGTCCCGCGACGGTTTCTCCCCGACCCACCTGCCCGGCGTAAAGGTATTGCGCGCCAGTTGCGACGTGGCGCGCGGGCCGCAGATCTATGAGCCGAGCCTGATGTTCGTGGCGCAGGGCAGCAAAGTCGCGTACCTGGGCCCGCGGACGCTGGAGTATGGCGCCGGGCATTACCTGATCCAGGCCATGCCGGTGCCGTTCGAGTGCGAGACCTTCGCCATGGCGCCGGGTGCGCCATTATTGGGGGTGACGGTGGGTATCGACCGCGTAGTGCTGGGTGAGTTGGTCATGGCCATGGGCATGCAGGCCGGGCCACCGCCGACGGCGCAGACGCTGGCGTCGATGAGCTCCGTGGTGCTTGATGATGCGATGCGCGGTTGCGTCGAGCGGCTGCTGCAGTGCCTGCACGATCCGCTGGAAAGCCGGATCATCGGCCCGTCGCGAGTGCGCGAATTATTGTTCACGGCGTTGCGCGGGCCCCAGGCCGATGTGTTGCGCGCGCTGGTGGAGCAACAGGGGCAATTTTCGCGAATCGCCACCTCGTTGAACCACCTGCACGCGCATTTCGCCGAGCCGCTGAACATCGAGACATTGGCCGGGTATGCGCATATGAGCGCTTCGACCTTTCATGAGCACTTCAAGCGCTGCACCTTGCTGTCGCCGGTGCAATATCTGAAGCGCCTGCGCTTGCTCAAGGCCCAGCAGTTGCTGCTGGTGGACGGCATGAGTGTGGCGCAGGCGGCGCACAGCGTGGGGTACCAGAGCACGTCGCAGTTCAGTCGCGAATACAAGCGCTACTTCGAGCGCAACCCCGGCGAGGAGCGCGCGGCCTAGTAGTAACGGCGCGGGTCGGTTTCGATCAGGCTGGCCAGTTTGGTCAGGGCAAAGCGCAATTCGTTGCGGCTGGTGGGCGACATCAGCACCAGTCGCACGCAGCGTGTCATTTCAGAGCGTTCGGCCTGGAACTGCGTGCCACTAAGTACCAGCACGCCATTGGCCCGAGCCAGCATGGTGAACTCGTCGCTGGTCCATGGCTCCGGCAATGTCAGCCACACATGGTAGGCGTAGGGCTGGGTCTTGAGCTCGAACCTGGCGAAGATCTCGCGGGCAATCGCTTGCCGGCCGGCCGCCTCGTTGCGGTGGATGCGGATCAGTTTTTGGTCCATGCCTTCGGTGATCACATTGCTGGCCAGTTGCGCGGTCAGGGGTGATGGCATCCAGACGCTGCTACGCACCATCGAGCTGAGCCGCGACAGCAATTTTGGCGGGCTGTGCAGGTAGCCGATACGCAATGCGGGCATCACCGACTTCGACAGGCTGGTGAGGTACACCGAGCGGTCCGGGGCAAACGCCGAAAGGGGTTTGATGGACGGGTCGGTGGCAAGAAAGCCGTAGATGTCGTCGTCGAGGATGATGAAGTCGAACTCTTCGGCCAACGCTGCGATTTGCGCCCGACGTTGTTGCGACATGATCGCCGCCGTCGGGTTCTGGCAGGTCGCGACGCACACCAGCATCGCCGGTTTTTCCCGCAGGCACAGTTCGCGCAGCGCCTCGGGAATGATGCCTTCGTCATCCATCGGCACGCCACGCAGGCGGCGTTCAAGGCCATGGGCCAGGGAAATGATGCCGGGGTAGCACAGTGCCTCGCAGAGCACCAGGTCGCCGGCGTTGGTCAGGGCGCTCATCGCCACCATCAAGCCATGCTGCGCGCCGGCGGTGATGATCACCTGCTGCCACTGTGCCTCGGGCAATGAATGCCGTAGCCACTGTGCTCCCGCCTCGCGATGCGCCGGGTGACCGCCGTCCGGGGCGTAGTCCAGGGCGCCCGCGAAATCGGTGCTCCTGGCCAGGCTCACCAATGCGTCGCGCAGCCAGTGTTCCAGGGTTTCGCTGCCGGGCTTGATGATCGACAGGTCGAGCAGTTCCGGCTGCCCCAGATTCAGCGCCGCCGGGCTGTTGCTCGCCGCCGGCCCCGGTGGGTTCTGAGTGAGCACAAACGTACCGCGGCCCACTTCCCCCTGCACCAGGCCCCGGCGCTGCGCTTCGCTGTACGCGCGGCTGATAGTGCCCGGCGTGACATCCAGGGCCGTGGCCAGCTCCCGCAGGGTCGGCAGGCGATCGCCTTTGTTCAACACGCCGTTGCTGATATCGCGTGCCAATGCGTCGGCAATCGCCAAATACACCGGCTGGTTGAACTCGCTTAGCTGGGGAACCCACATGAATGATCACTGCCCTTCGTAGAAATGATGAAGCGTTGAGCATATCACAGGGAAATTGGATGCCTGATCAGATGAGCTAATCGCTTTATTGATTCGATTGATTCGATCATTTTATGGCTGATTGCTTTTATTGTAGAGGGTGTATTTTAGTATTTTATTTAGTAATCAAAGGGTTGTATTCAATTCATTGAGGGGATGCGCTGATGATCTAAAAAAATATTGGGTGATAATTGAGTTGCTTATTGAATCAACTCAATTTAATCAAATACACTCGCCTCGAATCGAGTCAATCGAATCGATCATCCCTCTGGTCACTGCGCGACGCTGCCGCGCCAAGTCGAGACATCATGGACACACTCAGAAAGGATCTATCCCTATCAGCCGTGATTGCGGGCTTTATCGCCGTGATCATTTCGTATGCCGGTCCCTTGATCATCGTGTTTCAGGCGGCTAAGGAAGCGCACCTGCCCAATGACGAGGTGTCATCGTGGATCTGGGCAATTTCCATTGGCAGCGGGATTACCGGCCTGTTTTTGAGCTGGCGCCTGCGGGTGCCGGTAATCACCGCGTGGTCGACGCCGGGAGCGGCGTTGCTGGTCTCGATGCTGCCCACGGTGACTCTGCCCCAGGCCATCGGCGCGTACGTGGTTGCGTCAGTGATTATTGCCGTGGTGGGTTTGTCTGGCGCGTTCGACAAGCTGATGAGTCGCCTGCCCAAAGCCATCGCCGCCGCCATGCTCGCCGGCATCCTGTTCCGCTTCGGTGCCGAGCTGTTCACCTCGATCAAGCTGCAACCGGCGCTGGTGCTGGCGATGATCGCGACTTACCTGGTGTTCAAGCGTTTCTCGCCACGTTACGCCATCCTGTCCGTGCTGATTATCGGCTGCGCGGTCGCTGCCTCGTTTGGTGAACTCAACAGCGGGGCAATGACTATCGCCGTCGCCCAGCCGGTGTTTATCGCGCCGCAGTGGAGCTGGCACGCCATCATTAATATCGGCTTGCCGCTGGCGCTGGTGACCCTGACCGGTCAGTACGTGCCGGGCATGGCGGTATTGCGCACTTCGGGCTACCACACGCCGGCGCGCTCAATCATTTCGGTGACGGCGATCGGCTCGATCCTGATGGCACCGTTCGGCTCCCATGGTTTGAATCTGGCAGCGATTACCGCCGCCATCTGCACCGGCCGCGAAGCCCATGAAGACCGCGACAAGCGCTACATCGCCGGGATCGCCTGCGGGGTGTTCTACATCCTGATGGGCATCTTTGGCGCGACCCTGGCTTCGGTATTTTCTGCCTTGCCCAAAGAGCTGATTGCCTCCCTGGCGGGCCTGGCACTGTTCGGCGCAATCAGCACCGGGTTGACAGGCGCCATGGCCGACGAGAAACAACGCGAAGCGGCGCTGATTACCTTTCTGGTCACCGCTTCGGGCATGAGCTACCTGGGGCTGGCCGCTGCGTTCTGGGGCTTGATCTTCGGCCTCGTCGCGCACTGTGTGCTGAGTTACACCCGGCAAAGCAAAGCCGCCGCTGTCGCCGAGGGCAGCCGACCATGAGGCACGGGTTGAGCGCTTGAGCGGGTACAAAAAAAGCCAACGCTTGAGGCGTTGGCTTTCAGGTGTGGCGAAATGCGTTGTGAGGAGCCGCGTTACATATTCGGGTAAGTCGGCCCACCTGCGCCTTCCGGTGTAACCCAGGTGATGTTCTGCGAAGGGTCCTTGATGTCACAGGTCTTGCAGTGCACGCAGTTCTGGGCGTTGATCTGGAAGCGCTTCTCGCCGTCTTCCTGGGTGATCACTTCATACACGCCGGCCGGGCAGTAACGCTGTGCCGGTTCATCGTAGAGCGGCAGGTTGGTGCCGATCGGGATGCTCGGGTCTTTCAACTTCAAGTGGCACGGCTGTTCTTCTTCGTGGTTGGTACCGGAAATGAACACCGAACTCAGCTTGTCGAAGCTCAGCTTGCCGTCGGGCTTGGGGTAGTCGATCTTCGTGCTGTCTTTGGCCAGCTTCAGGCAGGCGTAGTCCGGCTTGGTGTCGTGCAGGGTAAACGGCATTTTGCCGCCGAGGATGTTCTGGTCGAACCAGTTGAAGCCGGCGCCGAGGATTGGGCCGAACTTGTGCATCGCCGGGCCGAAGTTGCGGGTGGCGAACAGTTCTTCGTAGAGCCAGCTGGTTTTGAAACCGTCGACGTAGTTGGTCAGTTCATCGCCGCCTTCGGATTCGGCGAACAGGCGCTCGGCCACGGCGTCGGCGGCGAGCATGCCGGACTTCATGGCGGTATGGCTGCCCTTGATCTTGGCCACGTTCATGGTGCCCAGGTCGCAACCGATCAGGGCGCCACCCTTGAAGACCATCTTCGGCAACGAGTTGATGCCGCCTTTGGCCAGGGCGCGGGCGCCATAGCTGATGCGCTTGCCGCCTTCGAGGTACTGGGCCAGCACCGGGTGATGCTTGAGGCGCTGGAACTCATCGAACGGCGACAGGAAGGCGTTGCTGTAGGACAGGTCGACGATCAGGCCGACGACCACCTGGTTGTTTTCCAAGTGGTAGAGGAACGAGCCGCCGGTGTTCTCGTTGCTCATGATGTCCAGCGGCCAACCGGCGGTGTGTACCACCAGGCCGGGTTGGTGCTTGGCCGGGTCGATTTCCCAGATTTCCTTGAGGCCGATGCCGTAGTGCTGGGCGTCGGCGTCGCTGTCCAGGTTGAAGCGCTTGATCAGTTGCTTGCCGATGTGGCCACGGCAACCTTCGGCGAACAGCGTGTACTTGCCACGTAGCTCCATGCCTGGGGTGTAGACGCCTTCTTTCGGGTGGCCTTCACGGTCGACGCCGAGGTCGCCGGTGATGATCCCGCGGACCACGCCGTTTTCGTCGAACAGCGCTTCCTGGGCGGCGAAGCCTGGGTAGACTTCAACGCCCAGGTTTTCGGCCTGTTGGGCCAGCCAGCGGCACAGGTTGCCGAGGGAGATGATGTAGTTGCCTTCGTTGTGCATGGTCTTGGGCACGAAGAAGTCAGGCACCTTGGTGGAGGCCTCGCTGCTGCGCAGTACATAGATGTCATCGCGCACCACGGGGGTATTGAGCGGGGCGCCGAGGGCTTTCCAGTCCGGGAACAGTTCGTTCAGGGCGCGAGGTTCAAACACGGCACCGGAGAGGATGTGTGCGCCGACCTCGGAGCCTTTCTCGACCACGCAGACGCTGATTTCCTTACCGGCTTCGGCGGCCTTCTGCTTCAGTCGGCAGGCGGCGGACAGGCCCGCCGGGCCGGCGCCGACGATGACCACGTCGAATTCCATGTATTCGCGTTCCACAGGCTATCTCCTACTCAAGGCTCAACAGGCTTTTTTTCTAATGGGTGGAGGTTCGGTGTGGTCCTGCGGCAACGGCGGGACCCACCTTTCTCTCTAGGTGGCGCATTATATATAGACCACTGTCAGCGTCCAATACAAACGTTTGTTTGAATTGCCCGCAGGCTAGGTAAATCAAAGCAACGCGGCTTATGACTGGCTATTTTGCTGTATTGACCAGAATAGGCGTTCCGGTCAATATACGGTCGGTTTTGCGCTTACCGTAGGCAGACAGCAGGTTTCAAGAGCACGTCCAAAAGCGAAACAGGTGACGCGCGCCTACCCACCGGGGCGCAGTTTACACGCCGCGATAAAGAATGACCTCTCAGTCACCACTGACGAACGGTCATCGTTTCCCGTGAGCAAGGTCATTTGCCTGGGTTTTTGGAGGTGCCCTTGTGTGCCGATGAGCATCAACCGCCAGGTTCGCCTAGGCGATTTTCTTTTCACCGGAGAGTAACGAGGAATCCATGAAGGTTCTTGTAGCTGTCAAACGCGTTGTCGATTACAACGTGAAAGTTCGCGTCAAGGCGGACAATTCCGGCGTCGATCTTGCTAACGTCAAGATGTCGATGAACCCATTCTGTGAAATCGCCGTGGAAGAAGCCGTACGCCTGAAAGAGAAAGGCGTTGCGACTGAAATCGTCGTGGTTTCCATCGGTCCTGCCACTGCTCAAGAGCAGCTGCGTACCGCCCTGGCGCTGGGTGCCGACCGTGCCATCCTCGTCGAATCCGCTGAAGAACTGACCTCCCTGGCCGTGGCCAAGCTGCTCAAGGCGGTTGTCGACAAGGAGCAGCCTTCGCTGGTGATCCTGGGCAAACAAGCCATCGACAGCGACAACAACCAGACTGGCCAGATGCTGGCTGCACTGACCGGTTACGGCCAGGGTACTTTCGCATCCAAAGTGGAAGTGAGCGGCGACAAGGTTGCCGTGACCCGCGAAATCGACGGCGGCGCGCAGACGGTTTCCCTGAAACTGCCGGCCATCGTCACCACCGACCTGCGTTTGAACGAGCCGCGCTACGCGTCCCTGCCAAACATCATGAAAGCCAAGAAGAAGCCTCTCGAAGTGCTGACTCCGGATGCTTTGGGCGTTTCCACCGCCTCCACCAACAAGACCGTCAAAGTCGAAGCGCCGGCTGCACGCAGCGCCGGCATCAAGGTCAAGTCGGTGGCTGAACTGGTCGAGAAACTGAAAAACGAAGCGAAGGTGATCTGATCATGGCTATCCTCGTAATCGCCGAACACGACAACAAGGTGCTGGCCCCGGCCACCCTGAACACCGTGGCCGCTGCCGCTAAAATTGGTGGCGACATCCACGTACTGGTAGCAGGTCAAGGCGCTGGCGCCGTGGCTGAAGCCGCTGCGAAAATCGCCGGTGTGAGCAAGGTCCTGAACGCTGACAATGCTGCTTACGCGCATCAGTTGCCGGAAAACGTTGCCCCGCTGGTTGCAGAGCTGGGCGCCGGCTACAGCCACATCCTGGCCGCCGCTACTTCCAACGGCAAAAACATCCTGCCACGCGTTGCTGCGCAGCTGGACGTTGACCAGATCTCCGAGATCATCTCGGTCGAAAGCGCCGACACCTTCAAGCGCCCGATCTACGCGGGTAACGCCATTGCCACCGTGCAATCGAGCGCTGCCATCAAAGTCATCACCGTGCGCGCCACCGGTTTCGACCCGGTTGCCGCCGAAGGTGGTTCGGCTGCCGTTGAGGCCGTCGCCGCTGCCCATGACGCCGGTACTTCCAGCTTTGTTGGCGAAGAGCTGGCCAAGTCGGATCGCCCTGAGCTGACCGCTGCCAAGATCGTCGTTTCGGGCGGGCGTGGCATGCAGAACGGTGACAACTTCAAGCACCTGTACGCCCTGGCCGACAAGCTCGGCGCTGCGGTCGGCGCTTCCCGCGCGGCCGTCGACGCAGGTTTCGTACCCAACGACATGCAGGTCGGCCAGACCGGCAAGATCGTCGCGCCACAGCTGTACATCGCGGTCGGTATCTCTGGCGCGATCCAGCACTTGGCCGGTATGAAAGACTCCAAAGTGATCGTTGCGATCAACAAGGACGAAGAAGCACCGATCTTCCAGGTGGCCGATTACGGCCTGGTCGCGGACTTGTTCGAAGCCGTACCGGAGTTGGAGAAGCTGGTCTAATCCAGCCGCTTCACTTATAAAGAGCCCGGTCTTATGACCGGGTTTTTTTTGCCCGGTCTTTTGTGAACCTCGGAGAAACCGCCATGGAACTGCGCCCCTGGGCCTTACTGCTGGGCCTGTCGCTGTTGCCGGGCCTGGCGCTGGCCGCCGGCAAATGTGAGCGCCTGGTGATCACCGGCAGCCCGGACACCCCCCCTTTGCTCTGGCGTGATCCCCAGGACCCCACCCACCTGATCGGTGCCACCGCCGATGTGTTGCAGCAGGTAACGAAAGACCTGGGTGTGAAAATCGACCTGCTCTACGGTGGCAATCGTTCGATGGCGCTGGATGAAGTACGCAGCGGGCGCATGGATATTTTTGCCGATGCGCCGTTGAACCACGCGCAACTGGGCAACTTCGACTACATCCACCCGGCCCTGGTGCAGACCGACTATAGGGTCTGGACGCGTACGGATTCGGCACTGGTATATGCCAGCGCTACCGACCTGCAGGGTTTCAAGGGGGCGGCCTCGGAGCGTGCCCGCTTGAGCCAGGGATTCGAAACCCTGGCCCAGCACCTTACCCTGCAACGATTCCCGAGCTTGACCCCCGCCTTCCAAAAACTGCTGCTGGGCGAGGTGGACTACGTACTCGCCGGGCGCTATTCCGGCATGGCCATGGCCCAGACGCTGGGCATGAGCAATGACTTGATTGCCCGCGATACGCCTGTCGATCAGGCCGGCCTGCACCTGGCAATTTCCCACAACTCGGCCTGCAATGATCCGTGGTTGCGCGGACAGCTTGCCAAAAAGATGACAGAATTGCCCGGGTCTGGTGTGACGGAAGCCGCGCTGCAGCGCAACCTCGAGCGCTGGAAGGCGCAATTGCAACAACCCGTCGGCACCCCAACACAGTAGGGATTTTTAGTGACTCTTCGACCTTTTTTCGCGGCCCTCGCCGTTGTTGTAGCCCTGGCGGGATGTGCAGCCGATCCTGCGCCGAATGAACAGATTCGCCTCACCCAGCAGGCCCTGGAACAGGCCAACGCCGTCGGTGCCAGTGCCGATGAATCGCCTGACCTGAAACTGGCCGAAGACAAATTCGCCCAGGCCAAGGCCGACATGGCCGACCAGTCCTACAAGGATGCGCGCATGCGGGCCGAACAGGCCGAGCTGGACGCACGCCTTGCCGAAGCCCAAGTGCTGACCCGCAAAAGCCAGGAACAACTCAACGTGCTCAACACCCGCATCACGCGCCTGCGCAAGCAATTGCAGCTGGGAGAAGCCCAATGAGCCCGATCATGCGTGGTATGAGCTGTGCCGTGTTGCTGGGCAGTGCGGTACTGGGCGGTTGTGCCAGCCATCCCAATGGCGAGCAAGCCTTGCAACAGGCCGGCAATGATTTCCAGAAGGTCAAGGAAGACGCGAATGTGCTGCGCATCGCGCCCAAGGACGTGATTCGCGCCGGTGAATCCCTGGCGCGCGCCGATCGTTTGTCCAGCTATTGGGGCAGCGGCACGGACGTGGTGCATTACGCCTACCTGAGCCAGCGCTACAGCGCCATAGCCCGCGAACACACCGAGCAGGCGCTAAACGAAGAACGCGCCGCCAAGCTCGAACTGGAACGCCAGCGCCTGCAATTGGCCCTGCGTGAAAACAAGCTGATCAGCGTGCAACAGCAGGGCAAATGGCTTGAAGAACAGATCGCCAGCCTGACCACCACTCAGACCGACCGCGGCCTGGTGATGACCCTGGGCGACGTGCTGTTCGACACGGGCGAAGCGGAGCTGAAAAACTCGGCCAACCGCACCGTGTTGAAAATTGTGCAGTTCCTGCAACTGAACCCCAAGCGCGTGGTGCGCATCGAGGGCTACGCCGACAACACCGGCGGCCAACAGGAAAACCTCAGACTGTCGCGTGACCGCGCGCAGTCGGTGGCCGATGTGCTGGTGGACCTGGGGATCGACGAAAAACGCATCCAGGTCGAAGGCTATGGCGACCAGTATCCGGTGGAGGCCAATGCGTCCGAACGGGGCAGGGCGCAAAATCGCCGGGTGGAGATAGTATTCTCGGACGAAAAAGGCCAACTCGGCGCCGCCCGTTAAATGTGGGAGGGGGGCTTGCTCCCGATAGCGGTGGGTCAGTTGAACATCTATGACTGATTCACCGCTATCGGGAGCAAGTCGAATCGTCGCACCGTCCCTCCCACTTTTTGTTCGATGTACACCTGAAACGTCGTGTATGCCGTTTACAGTTTTTACTGTCACTCCCGCCCGCGCTCGACTATTGTGGCAACTGTCCCCGTACACTTTTAAACTGTGCCGGTATGTTTCACACAAAAATAAATACCCGTGAAATCGAGTGCTGCGTCATGACCAATCTGCTGCTTTATCAACGTATCGCCCAGCAACTGGCTGAGGATATCCGGCGCGGTGTCTATCAGCCGGGCGAGCGCGTGCCTTCGGTGCGCAAGATGAGCTCCCAACTCAATGTGAGTCATGCCACGGTATTGCAGGCCTATGCCAACCTGGAAGACCAGGGGCTGATCCGCGCGCGACCGCAGTCCGGCTACTACGTGCATCAGACGCCGGCGCTCACTGCGCCGACACCGGATATCGCACGGGTCGAACGCCCCGGGTTGGTCACCCGCAGCAGCATCATTCAACAGGTATTGGGCGAGTCGCGCCGTGAAGGGGTATTCCCGTTGGGCGCCGCCGTGCCGAGTGTCGACTACTTGCCGGTCCGCGCGTTGCACCAGCAACTGGCCAAGGTCACACGGTTCCAGAGCCCGCGGGCATTCAGCTACATGTTCAGCCCCGGTTTCGAGCCGCTGCGACGCCAAGTGGCGATCCGCATGCGCGATGCCGGCGTAGTGGTGGACCCTTCCGAAGTCGTGATCACCCACGGCTGTGTCGATGCGTTGCAGATGTCGCTGCGGGTGCTGACCCGTCCCGGCGATCTGATCGCAGCGGAATCACCGACCTATTATGGTTTGCTGCAACTGGCCGATCTGCTAGGCCTCAAGGTCATCGAGATCCCCAGCGATCCGTCCACCGGCATGAGCCTTGAAGCCTTGCAGTTGGCGGCCAATCAATGGTCGATCAAAGCGTTGGTACTGACCACGCGCCTGAGTAACCCGTTGGGTGGCACCATGCCCGAGGAGCGGCAGAAACAGCTGCTGCGCCTGGCATCGGATTTCGATATCCAGATCGTCGAGGATGATATCTACGGCGAACTGATGTTCGAGCTGGGCCGCACCAAAGCCCTCAAAGCCTATGACCGCCTGGATCGGGTGATCTATTGCTCAAGCTTCTCCAAGACATTGTCGCCGGGCGTGCGGATCGGCTGGATGATTGCCGGCAAGTACCAGCAGGAAATCCAGCGTTTGCAGATGTTCAGCACCCATTCGGCGTGCAGCGTGACCCAGATGGGGGTCGCGGCCTACCTGGAGAACGGTGGCTACGATCGACACCTGCGCTACATTCGTCAGGAGTACCGCAAGAACCTCAGCGCGTTTCAACTGGCGGTGCAGCAATATTTCCCGGAGGGCACCCAGATGACTCGCCCGACCGGCGGTTTTATTTTGTGGGTCAGTTTGCCGGGCCGGGTCAATACCCAGGAACTGCATGTGCGCGCCCTGCAACAGGGCATCAGCATTGCGCCGGGGTTGATCTTCAGCAATACCGAGCAGTTCAACCACTGTATTCGGCTTAACTGCGGCACACCCTGGAACCGCGAGGCAGAGCGCGCACTGATGACCCTAGGGATGCTGGCCAGCCAGTTATGCCAGGAAACCGCAGCGGGTTTTTGAGCCGTAAAAAGAGGGCAACTCCGATAGCTGGCGAGTCACCGCGCTTGTCATGCCGCGCACAACAAGCGAGCATATGGCCCTCTGCCGTTAATGCTGTAGGCGATATGACCTGTATTTTTCGCACTGCTATGGTGATTGGCCTGTTAAGCCTGTGTAACGTCAGCACCGTGCTGGCGGCATCACCCGTGACTGAAAACAAGCCTGCTGCCAGCAGCGAACAGAAGCCCTCCGCAAAAAAAACCACGCCAACCCAGCAAGCACCTGCGGCGAAGAAAAAAGCCGCAGCCGCTAAAAAGCGGGCGTCGGCGAAAAAGTCCAAGTCAGCCCAGGAAGTGGCACAGACCCAGCTGCCACCGGCGCAGTTGGACCTGTCCCTGCCTTCGGACATGGTCCGGCACCTGCAGCCGCTAGGCACCATGCCCAAGCCCAAGAGCGTGCCGTTGCTGCCACCGATGTTCGGCGAGAAGCCCACTGACAACAGTGCCTTCCAGATCAACGGCCGTTTGCTCAGCAATGAAATGAAGCTGCAATTGCGCAACGAGGAACGCCGGGAGGTGGAAGGCGCCGCGTTGGAGTTTGAGTTCAAGCAGTAAACTTTCCCCCGTGCGTGACGCGAGTCATTGACCATCTGTCGCAGACCGGTCGGTCATGTTTGTTTTATGCGAAAAACCCGTGTTAGCCCATTTTAAAACGGCTGTTTAAGGGCGTACCCTAGCCCGGCCATCCCTATTGAGTCGTCGAGGACCTGCTGGTCATGAATTGCCGTGAAGGCTGTGGCGCCTGCTGCATTGCCCCCTCCATCAGTTCGCCGTTACCCGGAATGCCTAATGGCAAGCCCGCGGGCGAACGCTGCCTGCACCTGTCGGTCGAACAGCTGTGCCAACTGTTCGGGCAGCCGGAGCGCCCGGCGGTGTGCAGTGATTTCAAGGCGGATATCGATGTGTGCGGCACCGACCAGGCCGATGCGATCCGGTTGATCGGCTGGTGGGAGCAGATGACGGCGGCTTGATGGGCTTTACTCTCGGAACGTCAACAATAAGGAATACAACAATGGGTTCGCTGAAACGAATGGCGGTGCTGTGCGGTTTTACGCTGTTGTGTGCTGCCACTGCACAAGCTGAAGACTGGCAGGTCGCCAAGGACGAAGAGGGGATCAAGGTGTCCCTGAGCGAAGTGGCGGGTTCCAAATACAAGGCCTATCGCGGTGTAACCGTGATCAAGGCGCCCGTGGCCAAGATCGTTGCGCTGCAAGAAGATGTCGCCGGTGCCTGTTCCTGGATCCACGAATGCAAATCCCAGAAGCTGGTAGATAAAAAAGGCGACGAGGCCTGGACCTACACGCAGTTCAACGCCCCATTCCCGGTGACCGATCGTGATTCCTATATTCATGTCACCACCATCAAAAACGCCGATGGCAGCGTAACCCGCAAGCTTGAGGGCGTGCCGACCTACAAGCCGGACGAAAAAGGTTATGTGCGTGTCGCCCAGGTCGAGGGTTTCTGGAAGCTGGTGCCCAAAGGCGACAACCAGACCGAAGTGACTTACCAGGTCCACACCGAGCCAGGCGGCAGCGTGCCGTCGTGGCTGGCGAACAAATTCGTGGTGGATGCCCCGTTCAACACGTTGAAAGCCTTGAAAGACCACGCTGAAAAATAAGCGCGGTTGATCCGGTGCCTCAGGCCTTGAGCGGAACGTTTAGCGCGCCCTCAAGGTCCAGATACCTGTGAGCCCATACGCGGGCTTTATCGAGGAGGCACCGATGCAAACGTGGCAAATTACCTTCGTTGATGATCACGGCGAGCAGTCCGTGGAGCAGTTCACCTGCGAACAAAAGCCCAGCCTCGAAGACGCTGCGCACATGATTCGCAACAAGCTGGTGCCCGTCGCCGCTGAACTCGACCTCAACGACCTCGAAGGTCGCCAATCCGAGCCGACGGTCAAGATTCTCAAAGACCAGAACAGTATCCAGATCCTCGACATTTCTCCCTCAGCCTGAATATTCCCTTTACGCCTATCAAGCCCCTCTGGTGGAGGTGATAGCTTCGCGCTACTCTGCAAGCGAGATCAGCGAATGAATCGCTAAGGTCTGGTCTTGTCAGCTACATGCTTGTTTTCCAGCGGTGATGTCATGGCCGTTCCCGCGCCGGTAGGTGCGGGCTTCGGGAAGCACGGAAAGTCTATCCATCGGTTTGAGGAGGACGTTTCATGAGCACAGCCTATCAAGAAGACATCAGTACCCACGTTCTGCGCCGCATGAAAGAAGGCGGCTTCGATTTTTCACGTTTCCACCCCATCGAGTTCTACGCCATTTTCCCGGATGAGGAACGGGCGCGCAGGGCGGCGGGTGAGTTTCGCGGCGAGTCGCTGAACGCCCAGGTCAGTGCGCGCGACGATGGCGCCTGGTACCTGGAGCTAAGCAAGGTCATGTTTGCAACCTACGACGGCATAGGAGACTTCGAGCAGGACTTTGAAGCAGTGGTGGAGCCCCTTGGCGGCATCATAGAAGGGTGGGGCGTCAAGCACCCGGTTCGCCCGTTACCCATGTAGTGGGTTGTCACGCGCAACGCCGTGTATCGGCTGACCTCAGGGTCGGCCGATTTTGTTTGTATGACCTGAAACGCCGCGCGACGCCTACCGTACTTTTTGAACCCTAAAAAAAAGCCACCCAACGAGGGTGGCCTAAAGGGAAGAGCGGAGCGCCAAAGGTTATTCAGCAGATGGCGCGATTATCCGCAGGCTTGGCCGGGCAGTGAAATCAACTCTGGCTATGCTGTTGATAGTCAAAGCCTGCATTGCGATGAAGCGCAGGACAACACGCCGGGCATTCTGTGCACCAGGAAGGTGCGACAAGGTGCCTGGATTAATTCAACACACTGATTTTTAAGTGTTTATGCCGATGGCACGGGCCTTGCGATGGTTCTTGCGTCCGAGTGACAAGGAGTACGGCATGATCCGCACTTATTACGATGAGATGTACGATGGGGCGGGGCAGGTGCGCCCGCACTACCGCGAATTCGCCCGCTGGTTGGCCGACACCCCGGCAGAACTCTTGGCCCAGCGTCGCCGCGAAGCCGATTTGCTGTTTCACCGCGCCGGGATCACCTTCACCCTGTACGGGGACGAGCAAGGCACCGAGCGCCTGATCCCCTTCGACACCATCCCGCGCAGTATTCCGGCCAGTGAATGGCGGGTGGTCGAGCGCGGTTGCATCCAGCGGGTCAAGGCGCTGAACATGTTTCTGGCCGACCTGTACCACGAGCAACGCATCATCAAGGCCGGCATCATTCCCGCCGAACAGGTGCTGGCCAACGAGCAATATCAATTGGCGATGCAGGGGCTGGATCTGCACCGTGATCTGTATTCCCACATCTCCGGGGTCGATCTCGTACGTGATGGCGATGGCACTTACTACGTGCTGGAGGACAACCTGCGTACACCCAGCGGTGTCAGCTACATGCTCGAAGACCGCAAGATGATGATGCGCCTGTTCCCCGAACTGTTCGCGGCCCAGCGCATCGCGCCCATCGACCATTACCCCAACCTGCTGCTCGATACCCTGAAAAGCTCCAGCCCCCTGGATAACCCCAGCGTGGTGGTACTGACGCCGGGGCGGTTCAACAGCGCCTTTTTTGAGCATGCGTTCCTCGCTCGGGAAATGGGTGTGGAACTGGTGGAAGGGGCTGACTTGTTCGTGCGTGATGACCGCGTATTTATGCGCACCACCGACGGCCCCAAGGCGGTGGACGTGATCTACCGTCGCCTCGACGACGCGTTTCTCGACCCGCTGGCGTTCAATCCGCACTCCATGCTCGGCGTACCCGGCCTGCTCGCCGCCTATCGTTCAGGCAACGTGGTGCTGGCCAATGCCATCGGCACCGGGGTGGCGGATGACAAGTCGGTGTATCCCTTCGTCACCGAGATGATCCGTTTTTACCTGGATGAAGAACCGATCCTGAAGAACGTGCCGACCTTCCAGTGCCGCAAACCTGATGAACTGTCCCACGTGCTGGCCAACCTGCCGGACTTGGTGGTCAAGGAAACCCAAGGCTCCGGCGGCTACGGCATGCTGGTGGGGCCCGCGTCCACCGCGGCCGAGATCGAAGCCTTCCGTGCGCGTATCAAGGCCAAGCCCCACGCCTATATCGCCCAACCGACCCTATGCCTGTCCACCTGCCCGACCTTTGTCGAAAACGGTATCGCCCCACGGCACATCGACCTGCGCCCGTTTGTGTTGTCCGGCAAGGAAACCCGTGTAGTCCCCGGCGGCTTGACCCGTGTGGCGCTGCGCGAAGGTTCGCTGGTGGTCAACTCGTCCCAGGGCGGCGGCACCAAAGACACCTGGGTGGTGGAGGATTGATGCCATGTTGAGCAGAACTGCCTCGGATTTATATTGGATGTCGCGCTACCTTGAGCGCGCCGAAAACCTCGCGCGCATGCTCGATGTCAGTTATTCGTTGTCGCTGATGCCCCAGGACGGGCGCGGCGATGGCCTGCATGAACTGGCCATGCCGTTATTGATCACCGGCACCCTGGAGGATTACCGCGAGCGCCACGGTGAATTGCATGCCGAAAACCTGCTGCACTTCTTCGCTCTGGACGCGGCCAACCCGGCCAGTATCTACAGTTGTCTCGGCGCCGCGCGGGCCAGTGCCCATGCGGTGCGTGGGCGAATTACCGCCGACATGTGGGAAAACATCAACGCCACCTGGCTGGATATCCGCGATATCGCCCAACAAGGCCTGGGCCGCTACGGCATGAGCCGTTTCTGCGAGTGGGTCAAGGAGCGCTCACATCTGTTTCGCGGCGCCACCTACGGCACCATCATGCGCAACGACGCGTTCCGTTTCATTCGTCTGGGCACGTTTATCGAGCGCGCCGACAACACCCTGCGTTTGCTGGACGCACGCTATGAAATGGCCGGCGACCGCGCCGAAGCCGTCACCGACGGCACGGCTCACGCCTACTACCAATGGAGCGCCTTGTTGCGCGCGCTGTCGTCGTTCGAGGCCTATACCGAGATTTATCGCGACGCCCCAGGCGCCCGACACGTTGCGCAACTGTTGCTGTTGCGCGCAGACGTGCCGCGCTCGCTCAGGGCCTGCAGCGAAGAGATCGACCAGATCCTCGCCAGCCTGCCAGGCCTCAACGGGCGACCGGCGCAACGCCTGGCCGCCGAGATGGACGCGCGCCTGCGCTTTACCGCCATTGATGAAATCCTCGAAGAAGGCCTGCACGCCTGGCTGACCGACTTTATCCCTTTGGTTCGCCAGTTGGGCGACGCCATCTACAGTTCCTACCTGGAGGCGGCATGAGACTCTCCATCAGCCACGAAACTACCTACCACTACGAAGACCAAGTGCGCGCCAGCATCCAGTACTTGCGTGTGACCCCCCACGACAGCGAGCGCCAGCACGTACTCAGTTGGCAATTGGACCTGCCGCGCCCGGTGCGCGCCCAAGTGGACCCGTTCGGCAATATCCTGCACGTGCTGACCCTGGATGAGCCGCATGACACCATCATCATCGGTGCCCGTGGCCAAGTGGACATCGACGAATTGCGCGAGGCCGAACACGAGAGCCAATCGCCGCTTCCGTTCCTGCGCTGCACGCGCCTGACCGAGCCCGACGAGGCGTTGCGTGAGTTTGCCGAACAGCACTGTCATCAACGTCGCGACCGCACGGCATTGATCGACCTGACGCACGCGCTCAACCACGTGATGGTCTATACCCCTGGCGCCACCGAAGTCGACACCAGTGCCGCGCAGGCCTTTGCCGGCGGGGCGGGTGTTTGTCAGGACCACACTCACGCGTTCCTGGCCTGCGCGCGCAGCCTTGGGATCGCGGCACGCTATGTATCAGGGTATTTGTACACCGAAGACAGCACGCACCTGGCCAGCCACGCTTGGGCCGAAGCCTGGTTGGACGGCGCCTGGTACAGCTTTGACGTGACCAACCAACTGGCACGGCCGGAGCGGCACCTCAAGCTCGCGGTGGGCTTGGATTATCTTGACGCCTGCCCGGTGCGCGGCATGCGCCGTGGCGGCGGGCATGAGCAGATGCATGCCAAGGTGTTCGTGGCGCCCACGCCGGTGATCGCAGTGCAGCAGCAATAATCTCAAGGCGCCGCAGATCAATGTGGGGCGGTCTCAAGGCTGTTGTTTACGCCCCGCCATATGCTTCAAATACCCCACCAGCAAATCCAACTCGCTGTCAGGCAACACGCTGGCGGCGAATGCCGGCATCTTCGCCTGGGGCCAATGCCGCAGACTTTGGGGGTCGCGGATATAGCGCTTGAGGAAATCAGCGCCGAAATATTCGGTGGGGCTGTAAGGCGTATTCAAGTCCGGGCCCACCTGTGCATCGCCTGCGCCATTTAGGCGATGGCAGGCCAGGCAGTTTTTCTGGAACAGCGCAAAGCCTCTATTGATCGGGTCATTTGCGGCCAGTGCCGGGTCAGGCAACAGCGCCGGAAAACGCTCGGCCACCGTTTGCAGTTGCTTGATTCTGGAAACTTGGAACGGCCATTGCTCAGGGCTGATATGCCCGGCCTGCGGGTCGGTCCACACCAGGTAGAACGGCCCGGCGCTGGGCTTGCCATCGGCCAGGGCAGGCCATGGTTTGGCGGGGTCTTCCACCGCCAGCCAAGCGCGGGCGCCGTGGTTCTGCAGCAGCGGGGCGGCGGTAAGTTCAGCGGCGAAGCCGTCGAGGGCCACGGCTTGCAGGTGATTTTCAGGCTTAAGGCCTGGTAGGAGTACAGCCAATGGCAATGCGCGATAGGTCATGTTGCGCTTGTAGGAAACGTCATCGACGATCTGCACCGTCTGCGCATCCGGGTGCTTGAGCAGGTCGGCGGTTTGCCAAGTTTTGCTGGTGTGGTCCAGCTCAATGGTCAATTGCGCCGCATGAGCGGGCAGGGCAAGCAGCAAGGCGATAAATGCAAAGATCGGTTTCAAGGCGCAGGCCCCGTGTTAAGTCGCGATGGGGCTCACGATAGCGCAAAAACACGCGTAAAAAGGCAGCCCCTGCAACAGGATCGCTATACACGAAGGCCCGGCAGGTGCTGCCAAAAATCGGTAGTCCTGATGCATGCAGTGCTGCGCACGCGGCATCACCCAATAACTTTGGTCAAGTTGGGCAAGATCAGAATCAGGGTGGTGGCGAACAGAATAAGTCCCGCCTGACGTACTTTTGTGTGCTTGAACATGGCTGACTGCCTTTTGTTGTTATTCCTGAGCGTCAAATACGTGCCGGTTTATTTCAGTATGGCGCGTTGACGTGTCGCTTTTCTTACAGCTGCTCCAGCAAAACCCGGCAGCAACCTCCTACTGATTGAACCTTAGAGCCCCCGTTCTTCAACGCTTAGATCCATTTCATATCAGCTAAGCAGGAAATCAGCTTAAAAACGTATGAGGCATAACGCCATCTTGGCGCCAATGCCTTGGCTAGACAGCTAAAACGATTAACCCGCGAATTACCTTAGGGCCCTACCGTTCGTCCGAGCGTGGGGGTCAAAAGCAATGAGCGCATCCGTCATTGAAACCGTGTCAATCGGGCCTAAGGTAAGGGCACTACTGCGCAATGCTCCGAGGACGTCATGACCCAAGCTTTGATCTTTGATGCGATACGCACACCCCGTGGCAAGGGCAAGGCCGACGGTGCGTTGCACAGCATCAAGCCGGTGAACCTGGTGGCAGGCCTGCTCACCGCACTGGCGCAACGCAGCGACCTCGACACCCAGCAAGTGGATGACATTGTGCTGGGCTGCGTGACCCCGGTGGGGGATCAGGGCGCCGACATTGCCAAAACCGCCGCTCTGGTGGCGGACTGGGCCATCAGTGTCGCCGGTGTACAGGTCAACCGCTTCTGCGCCTCGGGCCTGGAAGCGGTGAACCTGGGCGCGATGAAAGTGCGTTCCGGCTTTGAAGACCTGGTGGTGGTAGGCGGCGTCGAGTCCATGTCCCGCGTGCCCATGGGCAGTGATGGCGGTGCCTGGGTGCTCGACCCGCAAACCAACATGCACAGCCACTTCACGCCCCAGGGCATCGGTGCCGACCTGATCGCCACCCTCGAAGGCTTTACCCGTGAAGACGTCGACACCTTTGCCCTACAGTCCCAGCAGAAAGCGGCCAGGGCGCGCGCCGACGGTTCCTTCAACAAATCGCTGATTGCGGTGCAGGACCAGAACGGCATCGTGCTGCTCGACCATGACGAATTTATCCGTGGCGACTCCACGCTCGACGGTCTGGGCAAGCTCAAGCCCAGCTTCGAAATGATCGGGCAAATGGGCTTCGATGCCACCGCGTTGCGGGTCTACAGCCATGTGGAGCGCATCCGGCATGTGCACACGCCGGGCAACAGCTCCGGCATCGTCGATGGCGCCGCGCTGATGTTGATCGGCTCCGAGGCCAAGGGCCGCGAGCTGGGCCTGCAGCCACGGGCGCGCATCGTCGCTACCGCGGTGACCAGCACCGACCCCACCATCATGCTGACCGGCCCCGCGCCGGCTACCCGCAAAGCCTTGGCCAAGGCCGGTTTGCGCGTGGAAGACATCGACCTGTTCGAAGTCAACGAAGCGTTTGCCTCGGTGGTGCTCAAATTCATCAAGGACATGCGCATTGATGCGGCGCGAGTCAACGTCAATGGTGGTTCCATCGCCATGGGCCACCCACTGGGCGCCACCGGTTGCGCGATCCTGGGCACCTTGCTCGACGAACTCGAAGTGCGCCGGCAACGCTACGGCCTGGCCACCCTGTGTGTCGGCGGTGGCATGGGGATCGCCACCATTATCGAACGCCTCTGATCCAAGGAATTTCTGATGACCGATGCCATTCGTTACGAAAAAGGCCAGGACCGGATCGTGGTGCTTATCCTCGACATGCCCGGCCAGAGCGCCAACACCATGAACGGCGCATACCGCGAGGCCATGGCGGCCACCGTCCTACGTTTGGAAGCAGAAAAGGACCACATCGCTGGGGTGATTATCACCTCGGCGAAGAAGACCTTCTTCGCCGGCGGTGACCTTAATGAACTGATCCAGGTCGACAAGGCCCACGCCAAGGACTTCTACGACGGCGTGCGGGTGTTAAAAGCGCAACTGCGCCGTCTGGAAACCCTCGGCAAACCGGTGGCGGCGGCGATCAACGGCGCGGCCCTGGGGGGCGGTTGGGAGATTTGCCTGGCGTGTCATTACCGGGTTGCGCTGGACGATAAATCGGTGCAGCTCGGTCTGCCGGAAGTCACTCTGGGCCTGTTGCCCGGCGGCGGTGGCGTGGTGCGCATGGTGCGCATGCTCGGCCTGGAAAAAGCCTTGCCGTATTTGCTGGAGGGTAAAAAAATTCGGCCGCAGCAGGCGCTGCAAGCCGGTTTGATCAATGAGCTGGCGGTGAACCGCGACGAGTTGCTGGCCAAATCCCGTGCCTGGATCCTGGCCAACCCGGACGCCAGGCAGCCCTGGGACAACAAGGCCTATCAGCTCCCCGGCGGCACTCCAGCGAGCCCCAAGGTGGCACAGATGCTGGCGATTGCGCCGTCGATCCTGCGCAGCAAAACCAACGGCTGTTTCCCGGCTCCGGAGAAAATCCTCTGCGCCGCCGTCGAGGGTGCCCAGGTGGATGTCGACACCGCGCACCTGATTGAAACCCGCTACTTCACCGAGCTGGTCGTGGGGCAAGTGGCGAAAAACATGATCGGCACCTTCTGGTTCCAGCTTAATCAAATCAAGGCCGGCCGCTCGCGGCCCCAGGGCTTTGCCCCCTATGTGACGCGCAAGGTCGGCGTGCTTGGCGCAGGGATGATGGGCGCGGGTATTGCCTATGCCAGCGCCTGCGCGGGGGTCGACGTGGTGCTCAAGGACATCACCCAGGCCGGTGCCGAGAAGGGCAAGGCGCATTCGGCGGCGTTGCTGGACAAAAAAGTCGGCCGTGGGCAATTGAGCGCCGAGCAGCGGGAAAGCACCTTGGCGCGGATCCATCCTACGGCCTCGGATGCCGACCTGGCCGGCTGTGACCTGATCATCGAAGCAGTGTTCGAAGACCGTGAGCTCAAGGCCAAGGTCTCGGCTGCCGCGCGAAACGTGGTCGGCGCCGATGCGGTGATCGCTTCCAATACCTCCACCTTGCCCATCAGCGGCCTGGCCAAGGCGGTGCCGGATGCCGGCAAATTCATCGGCCTGCATTTTTTCAGCCCGGTACACAAAATGCCTTTGGTGGAAATCATCAAGGGCGCCAACACCTCGGACGAAACCCTGGCCCGTGGGTTCGATTTTGTCCTGCAAATCAAGAAAACCCCGATCGTGGTCAACGACCGTCGCGGCTTCTTTACCTCGCGGGTGTTCGGCACCTTCACCAACGAAGGCATCGCCATGCTCGGCGAGGGCGTGGCTGCGCCGATGATTGAAACCGAAGCGCGCAAAGCGGGTATGCCGGTGGGGCCGCTGGCCGTTTCCGATGAAGTCTCCCTCAGCCTGATGAGCCATATCCGACAGCAGGCGGCCAAAGACCTGCTGGCTGAAGGTAAGAATGTACCTGGGCATCCGGCGACGGCGGTCATCGATCTGCTGGTGAACGAATACCAGCGTTCAGGCAAGGCGGCAGGCGGCGGGTTCTATGAATATCCCAGTGGCGGGCAGAAGTACTTGTGGCCCGAACTGAAAAAGCGCTTTGAACAGCCGGATCAACAGATCTCTGCGCAGGATGTGCGCGACCGTTTGCTGTTTATCCAGGCCATCGAAACCGTGCGCTGCGTGGAGGAGGGCGTGTTGATGTCCACTGCCGACGCCAACGTGGGGTCGGTTTTCGGCATTGGTTTTGCGGCGTGGAGTGGGGGAGCGTTGCAGTTTATCAACCAGTACGGCTTGAACGACTTCATCGCCCGCGCCCGTTATCTGGCTGAGCAGTATGGCGAGCGGTTTTCGCCGCCGGCGTTGTTGCTCGACAAAGCCGCACGAGATGAAGTGTTTCGGTGATCGGCGTGTGGGAGGGGGCTTGCCTTGAAGGGGTGTTTCAAGGCAGGCTCTGGGTGTTCAATATTCCCATCGCCGTGTCAGGTATTTTTTATGTCGCTACGCGTCTGCATCCTGGAAACCGATATCCTGCGTCCAGGCTTGATCGATCAGTACCAAGGTTACGGGCAGATGTTCAAGCGCCTGTTCGCCAAGCAACCGATTGCCGCCGAGTTTGTGGTCTACAACGTGGTGCAAGGCGAATACCCGTCGGACGATGAGGTGTTCGATGCCTATCTGGTGACCGGCAGCAAGGCCGATTCATTCGGTACCGACCCCTGGATACAGACCCTCAAGACCTACCTGCTCCAGCGCTATGAGCGTGGCGACAAATTGCTGGGCATCTGTTTCGGTCACCAGCTATTGGCGCTGCTGCTCGGCGGCAAGGCTGAACGCGCCAGCAAAGGCTGGGGCATGGGCATCCATGATTACAAACTCGATACCAAGGCGCCGTGGATGAGCCCGGAGGTACCGGAACTGACGCTGTTGATCAGCCATCAGGACCAGGTCACCACCTTGCCGGACAATGCCACGGTTATTGCCTCCAGCGATTTCTGCCCGTTCGCCGCGTATCACATTGGCGACCAGGTGCTGTGCTTCCAAGGGCACCCGGAGTTCATCCACGACTATTCCCGCGAGCTGTTGGAGATTCTTCAGACAACGCTGGGTGAAACGATCTACACGAACGGCGTAGCGAGCCTTAAGCGTGACCACCACGGCGCCACGGTGGCGGAATGGATGATGCGCTTTGTGGCGCACAAACCTGAGGCGCGCGCTTAAAGCCAACCAGAGCGCTTGAAGCTGGCCCACAAGCCTGTGCAACCTGTCGCAATAAGCCCGAGCACCGCAAAATAGCCGTAGTGCCATTGCAGTTCGGGCATGTTCTGGAAGTTCATCCCATAAATCCCCGCCACTGCGGTGGGGAACGCGAGGATCGCCGCCCACGCGGCAAACTTGCGTTGCACCACGCTCTGGCGCGACGCCTCGAGTAACACACCGATCTCGATGGTCTGGCTGGCAATATCGCGTAGGGTGGTGAGGTCTTCCATTTGCCGTGTCACATGGATCTGCACGTCACGGAAATACGGGCGCATGTTCTTATCGATAAACGGGAAGCTCAGCTTCTGCAATTCCTGGCTGATCTCCACCATCGGCGCTACATAGCGCTTGAGCCGCAGCACGTCGCGGCGCAGGCCGTGGATCTTCTGGATGTCGCGTTCGCTGAGCGAGCTGCACAACACGTTGTGCTCCAGCTCATCGATCTCGGCGTGGATGGCCTCGCTGACCGGCTGGTAATTTTCGGTGACGAAATCCAGCAACGCATACAGTACGAAATCTTCCCCATGTTCCAACAATAGCGGCCGCGCCTCACAGCGCTGGCGCACAAAGCCGTAGGACGCCGAGTGACCGTTGCGCGCGGTGATGATATAGCCGGTGCCGGCGAAGATATGGGTCTCGATAAACTCCAGCTTGCCGTTCTCGCGCACCGGTGAGTAGGTGACGATAAACAGCGCATCGCCGAAGGTTTCCAGCTTGGGGCGGCTGTGTTTTTCCAGGGCGTCTTCGATAGCCAGTTCATGCAGGTTGAACTGGCGCTGCAGGTTGCTCAGCTCCTGGGCATTGGGCTCTTCCAGGCCGATCCACACAAAGTGCCCGGGTTTGGCGGCCCAGGCCGCGCCTTCATCAAGGGTGATATCCGTGACTTTCTTACCGGCGCTGTAGACGGCGGCTGCAACAACTCTACCCATGGTGCTGGTCACTTCTTATAAAGGGGACAGGTGTTGGGCAGCTTAGCTGGAAGGGAGTTCTATTGTTGCGGCGCTTTGAGTTCGCGGTCCATTGCGGCAATACATTCATCCATCTGCGCCTGGCAAGCCTGCATCAATGCTGGGACGTCATCCGACGTCAGCCCGACGGTAGGAATCGGCGTCAGCGAGCGTATGAGCACATCACCGCTGTTCCAGCGATTGAGCCGCATGTGGGTGACGTAATTGCTGACACACACCTGCACGATGGGCACGCCGGCCGCGATCGCCATATGAAACGCGCCTTTCTTGAATGGCCGCAGGCCTTTGCCGAGGTTGCGCGTGCCTTCCGGAAACACCCAGATCGAGGTGTCTTCATGCTGCAAGGTGTGCGTGGTGGTGAGTATCGCGCGGCGCGCCTTGTGCGCGTTGCCCCGGTCGATCAGCACATTGCCTGCCAGCCAGAACAACTGGCCGAACAGCGGTACCCATTTCAGGCTCTTCTTGGCGATACACACCGTACGGTAGGGCACCACGTTGCCACAGACAAACAGATCGTAATTGGACTGGTGATTGGCGATCACCACGCAGGTGCCAGGCTTGTTGCGCAACGAGTCGACATCGGCCTTCACGTTTAAACGCAATATCCACATGGCCGGCAACGCATACAGGCGAGCGCACAGGCGACTGTTGTCCGGGTTGAAAGGGCGACAGAGCCCAATCAACACGCCTAGCACGCCGGCGAGGATAAAGTGCAGGCCCATCAACAACATACGCAACAGGAAAAGCATCGACACGGCCTATGCGGGCAAAAGGTGGCTCAGTGTACGGTTGTGCACTGTATTCAGCAATTGCCCCTATAGAGGTAGGGGATGGCGTTTCGGATTTGCGTGTAAGAAAAAGCCCGACGAAGGTCGGGCTCTGGCACAACAACTGTAAGCACTTAGCTCAGGCTGTGGCTCTGGTCCCGAATGATCGCGTCGTCCAAGGCTTCCAGCAGCGCCTTACGCACTTTCAACTTGGTGTGCTTGTGGGCGTTCATATTGATCTTCTTCAACTGCCGCGCAGCTTCCAGGGCTGCTGCGTGCAAGTCTTCCGGTGCGACCACCTTATCGAGGAAACCGGCGTGCAACGCGCCTTGTGGATCAAACATCTCGGCATTGATCACCGAGCGATGGAACGCCGACTTGCGTAGACGATCCCGCGCCAACTCGATCCCGGCGTGGTGCATGGTCATGCCGATCGCCACTTCATTCAGGCCAATGCTGAACGGGCCTTCCACCCCAATCCGATAATCCGCCGACAGCAACAGGAAAGCGCCCTTGGCCACCGCATGCCCAGGGCACGCCACAATCACCGGGAACGGGTGGGACAGCAGGCGCCGCGCCAACGTCGAGCCCGACGTCACCAGGCTGATCGCCTCTTTTGGGCCGGCCGTCATTACCTTCAGGTCGTAACCACCCGACAAAATCCCCGGCGTGCCGGTGATCACCACCACCGCCCGATCTTTCTCGGCCTGGTCCAGCGCCTCATTAAACGCACTCACCACCGCCGGAGAAATGGCGTTCACCTTGCCGTTGCTCAAGGTCAGGGTCGCGATACCGTCTTCGAGGTGGTAGGCAATCAACTCACTCATGACGCGGTTCCTTGTAGGACTTGTTATAGAAGAATGCAGCAGACGTTACCCACCACGCCCGCGTCGGTAAAGCGCTGTGACTGACTGGCCAGTCAGGCTTTTCACTCAACCCCGCCCGCAAATGGCCTGTCGCAGGGCGTAGTACCCAGCCTAGACCCTCTTTAACCTGCCCGAGATTGGCACAATCACCACCCCGTACCGGGGCGAATCCGGCATACCCGCCTAAGCGC
>Ga0207650_10000611_pt1 | contig 28528 bp, 24 predicted proteins | sample KBSS63metaG_FD_184325 | JGI IMG/M metagenome (GOLD analysis project Ga0207650, IMG submission 184325) | Switchgrass rhizosphere microbial communities from Kellogg Biological Station, Michigan, USA - KBS S6-3 metaG (SPAdes) (version 2) | ecosystem: Host-associated > Plants > Roots > Rhizosphere...
CAGAACACCGCCGGCCAGCGCCGCATATCGATCGCGCCGGCACTGATTAATCCCTCCGCTTCGTTGCAGCGCTGACCAGGCGCTCTGGTTTTAGGCAGTCTCAGATTCCACCCGTGAAATCTGAATTTGAGATCTGAAGATCTGAGATTTGAAATCTGAGATCCGAAATCTCCGGCAGAAGGGAACATCCTCGGATGGCGCGACTTTCCCGTCAGACAGAATCACAACCTGATGTTTCGATTCGCCGCACGCTTTTTGTTGCGGCTTTCGTCGCTTTTTGGATGCTTGGTATCAGCGCTCGCCTGGTCTATCTGCAGGTTTCGCGGCACGAAAAACTAAGCGCGCGCGCTCACCAGCAACAGCAGGACGCGATCGACATCAGCCCGGCACGCGGCGCCGTGCTCGATCGCGAGCAGCGTGAGCTGGCGCGGACCATTGACACGACTTCCGTGTTTGTCGCGCCTGACGAATTCAGCGGAAACAAGAAAGACACCCCAGCGCAAGTTACCGGGGTGATTGAATGCACCGCGCGCAACCTCGCGTCGATTCTGGAACTCGATCGAAAGGCAGTCTTCGATCAAATAAACGACGCCCGAAATAGCGGCCGCCGGTTTATCTGGGTCGCGCGCCGCATCGCGCCGGAGAAGGCGCAAGCGCTGGAGACGATGAATCTCGCCGGCGTTCACACGCGCAAAGAGCCGAAGCGTTTTTATCCAAACGGATCGCTCGCAGCCAACGTGCTCGGCTTTGTCGGACTTGACGGCAACGGGTTGGCAGGAATCGAACAGGTTTACAACGAAAAGATTACCGGTGAACCCGGAAAAGTATTCATCGAAAAAGATTCCCTCGGCCGGGCCTACGAGAGCACTGAAGTTCCCGGCCGTCCGGGCCAAACGATCGTTCTCACTATCGATCAATCGATTCAGTATCAAGCGGAAGCCGCGTTGACCGCAGCTATCGAGGAGTCGCACGCGAAAGCCGGAACCGCCATCGTCATGGATCCACGCACCGGAGAGATCCTGGCACTCGCGAACGCGCCAACCTTCGACCCGAACGATGTGGGCGCTGCTTCTCCCGCCGCACGCAACAACTGGGCGCTGCAAAATATTTACGAGCCGGGTTCGACTTTCAAGATCGTTGCCTTCTCAGCAGCGATCGAAAAAGGTCTGGCCAAGCCCGACGATCATATCGACTGCCAGATGGGATCGATCACCGTCGCGAAGCGTGTTATTCACGATCACAAACCCTTCGGCAATCTGACGCTCTCCGAGGCGCTTGCAAAATCCAGCAACGTCGCCGCGATCAAACTCGGGCTGCGCGTCGGCGATCCGACGATGTACGACTACATCACTCGCTTTGGTTTTGGTTCGCGCACGGGTGTCGAGCTTCCCGGCGAGACGGCGGGCGTGCTTCGTCCGGTCAGTCGCTGGCAGCCGTCGTCGATTGGTTCGATTGCAATCGGTCAGGAAGTTGGGGTGACACCGTTGCAGATGCTGGGCGCGTTTGGGGCGCTGGCCAACGACGGCGTTCGCATCGCGCCGCATTTGGTTCGCGAGATTCGCAGCGCCTCCGGGGTGCAAACGTATCGTCCGAACGCGGAACAACGGCGCGTGATTAGTCAGGAAACGGCGCGCGCGCTGCGCGGAATGCTCGAAGGCGTCACTCTGAACGGCACTGCCAAGAAAGCGCAGCTGGATGGTTACAGCGCCGCGGGAAAAACGGGCACGGCACAGAAGATTGACGCAAAAACAAAAACCTATTCGAAGACCAAGTTTGTCGCCTCGTTCGTGGGCTTTGCTCCCGCTAACAACCCCGCGGTTGTAATCATCGTGGTGATTGATGAGCCCGCCGGTTCGTATCATGGCGGCGATGTCGCGGCGCCGGTGTTTCGTCAGATTGCGGAACAAATTCTGCCGGAGATGGGCGTGATACCGGACACGGATTTCAAGGGTCCGGATTTGATTGCGCGTGCCGTGGAGACCCCGGCCCAAATAGCACGGCAACGCGATGAACAAAAGCGTTGGGAAAACGAGGCGCGACAGGATCAAGCGAGAGAATCAACGATGCCGCGCGTAGCTTCAAGCGATAACAAAGGCGGCGAGATTGTTTACGCGGTGGCGGACAGCAACGCGATCCTGATGCCTGACTTGCGCGGGCGCAGCGTGCGCGATGCGGCACGCGCCTGTGCGCGACTTGGCATGCAGGTTGAAGCACGCGGCGAAGGCGGCCGCGTAGTTGGACAGAGTCCCGAGGCCGGAGCGCAGTTGCGACCGGGACAGGTGATTTACATCGACTTCGGCAAGTTGAATTGACGTATTTGAAATCTCTGTGCCTCCTCTGTGTCCTTTGTGTCTTTGTGGTGAGCCTTGAAGATCCACCACGAAGACACAAAGGACGCAAAGAAGCACAGAGGAAGATTGGAGCGAACAAATGATCCCCCAGCGAATGTTCCCGAGCGAATTCTCCCAAGGCGGATTAAAAAACCGAGTCAGCGCATGCAGGAAACGTTTACGTGAGAACCGCGTGATGCTTCGCAGCCCTGCCAGCGGCAATATAGAGTCGTTGTTTTCAGTTGCGACGAACCGCGGGGAGCGGTCGCCGCTGGAGTTTGAGTCTCAGCAGCCGCACGAATCTGCAGTGTTGCTGGAGGAGCAAGAGGTCGGAATCACGTGAAGCTTCGCGAAGCATCGCTTTTAATGGGCGCCAGGGTTACGGACTTAGGTGCCGAGTTGTTTGACAAAGAAATAAGAGACTATGTGATTGACTCCCGGTCGGTCGAGATCGGCGACCTGTTTTTCGCGTTATCGCAGCGGGACTACGAACGCGCGGGATTCAACGGCGAATTCGCCGATGGCCACCAATTTATAAGGAGCGCGCTGGAACGTGGCGCGCTCGCGGCGGTTGCTCGCAAAGATCACCTCGAAGATCTCCGCGACGTGGAAGATCGTTTGTTGCTGGTTGACGACGCGATTGCTTCGTTACAGCAGCTAGCGCATCTTGTTTACGAGAAATGGGGGAAACCGGTGGTCGGTATCACCGGGAGCGCGGGAAAGACGACGGCCAAAGAGTTGACGGCGCATCTGCTGAGCGAAAACGGCCATCGCGTTTTGAAGAGTGAGCGCAACTACAACAACGGGCTCGGTCTGCCGCTGTCGGTTCTGCGCCTGGTGAGCGAAGGCAGGTCGCCTGATCAATTCGATCTCGCGGTACTCGAGATGGGCATGTCGTCGCCAACGCATGAGATTCAACGGCTCTGTCAAATCACGCCGCCTGACATCGCAGTGGAGCTCATGATCGCTCCGGTTCATCTGGAGTATCTGGGCAGCATTGAAAACATCGCGGCGGCGAAGGCGGAGTTGATTGAAGGTTTGAAGCCGGAAGGCGTGGCCGTGCTCAACGCCGATGATGAATGGGTGATGGGCATGCGCGGTAAGCGCGAGGGACGAACCATCACGTTCGGCATCGATAACCCGGCAGACGTCACGGCAACAGAGATTGACGCGCGACGACTCGGCTTGATCAAGTTTCGCCTGCAAACTCCGATCGGTGACGCGCCGGCGACGCTGCATATGAGCGGTCGTCATAACCTGATGAATGCGTTGGCAGCCGCTGCGGTCGCGACGTGTTTTGAGTTGGCGCCCGTGCAAATCGCTGCGGCCTTAAAAACAGCAAGACCTCCGCGAATGCGCGGCGAGGTGTTGCATTTCGCCGGTGGGTTTACGCTTGTCGACGATTCTTACAATTCGAATCCGCGTTCGCTTTTAAATATGGTGCGAACGATTACGGAGGCAGGCGTCGAGGCGAAGCGCCGGATCGTAGTTGCCGGTGAAATGCTGGAGCTCGGCCCGGACGAACGCGAGCTTCACGCTCGGGCAGGACGAGACATTGCCGCGGCCGGCGTCGACCTGGTGTGGGGTGTTCGCGGGCTGGCGTCAGCAATTGTCGCAGGCGCCAGGGAAGCCGGCATAATCGCAACTCGCTTTTTCGAGTCTTCCGACGAAGCGGGCCGAGCGCTGGTTGACGAAATCAGGGAGGGCGATCTGGTTTTGGTTAAGGGCTCGCGCGGCGTGGCTACCGACAAGGTAGTGAGCGCCGTTCGCGAGCGCTTCGCGCTGGCGGAGTAAAGCAAACTGTTAGTTTGCTTTTTTGTAAGCACGAACGACGAAGCAAACTAACAGTTTGCTTTACAGGTGACCGAGCAGACGACAATAACGAATGATTTATTACGTCCTATACGAACTGCTCTACAACCATTTCAAGGAGAAGGATTGGTTTCTAATCAAGGCGCTGAACGTCTTTCAGTACGTCACGTTTCGCACCGCCTATGCCTCGATTACCGCGTTGCTGCTCTCACTCTTGTTTGGCGGGAAGTTAATCCGGGCGTTGAAGGGCTGGAACATCGGGCAGCAAATTCGCGAAGAAGGACCACAGGCGCACATGGCCAAGCGCGGCACGCCCACGATGGGCGGCGTGCTGATTGTCGGTTCGGTAGTCATTTCAACTCTACTGTGGGCCAAGCTCACGAGTGTTTACGTTTGGACCGTGGTGATCGCGATGCTGCTGTTCGGCGCCATCGGTTTCCTCGACGACTATTACAAGATGGCACGGCAGCACAGTCTTGGCCTGACCGGCAAGCAGAAGCTGTTGGGCCAGCTGTTGGTCGCCATCGGTGTTTGGGCCGTGCTGTTTGTCCTGACCAGGTATTTTGCGAGTCATTATTCCTGGAATGTCAGCATCCCATTTTTCAAAGCTACAGCCGCGCCGTTCGGCATTAGTTATATCGGACCATATTTATATCTGATTTTCATTGTCATAGTTCTCCTGGGGTTTTCGAATGGCGTGAATCTGACTGACGGGTTAGATGGACTAGCGATCAGCGTCACCTTCATCGCGATGACCGCGCTGACAGCATTGACTTACTTAAGCAGCGATCTCCGTTGGGCCAGTTATCTGGAGTTGACCCACCGGCCCGAGGCGGCCGAGCTGACTGTTTTCTGCGGCGCCATGGCGGGAGCGAGTCTCGGGTTTCTTTGGTACAACGCGCCGCCCGCTGAAGTTTTTATGGGCGACGTTGGCAGCCTGGCGATTGGCGGCGCGCTGGGAACGGTGGCGGTGCTGACCAAACAGGAGTTCATGTTGTTGATGGTGGGCGGCGTGTTTGTGATCGAAGCTTTGTCCGTGACGCTGCAGGTCGGCGTTTTCAAAATGACCAGGCGCACGACCGGCACCGGCAGGCGGTTGTTCAAGATGACGCCGCTGCATCATCACTTTGAAATGCAGGATTGGAAGGAGTCGAAGATTGTCTTCCGGTTTCTGATTTTGGCGATTTTGTTTGCGTTGTTGAGTCTATCAACCTTGAAGCTCAGATGATTGGCCGCAGAGGCGCAGAGACACAGAGAATGAATAGAAGGGAAATCAAAGCATTAGCGTGCGTGGGCGCCGTTAGCTGCTCGCTTTCAGGCTTGGTTTCTCTCTGTGTCTCTGTGCCTCGGTGGCTGACTTAATGGAAGTGGTCGGTAAGAAAGTGCTGGTGATAGGAGCGGGTCGCAGTGGCGTTGCGTCCGCGAGGTTCCTGGCGGCGCGGGGTGCGATAGTGGCGCTCAACGATGCGCAGCCGTTGGAAAAGTGGAGCGCGGAAGCGCTCGCATTGAAAGAGCAAGGGGTGGGTTGTCTCAGCGGTGAAGTGCCTGGCTGGCTGCTCGATCAGCTTGAGCTGGTGGTAATCAGTCCCGGCGTGCCGGTCAAGTCAATTCCGGTCAGGTACGCCGAACGCGCCGGCGCTGAAGTCATCGGCGAAGTTGAATTGGCTTCGCGGTATTTGAAAGGACGAATCGTTGCCATCACCGGTTCGAATGGCAAGACCACGACGACGACGTTGATTGGCAAACTGCTTGAAGACGCAGGCGTGCCGGTCCGGGTTGGCGGAAACATCGGCACGCCGCTGATTTCGTTAGTTGAAGATTCGCGCTACGACGGGTGGACCGTAGTTGAGATGTCTAGTTTTCAGCTGGAGACAATCAAGGAGTTTCACCCGAACGTCGCGGTGGTGCTGAACGTCACCCCGAACCATCTCGATCGATACGAGTCGTTTACTGATTACGCAGCGGCGAAACACCGCATTTTTATGAACCAGCAACCGGGAGACATCGCCATCCTGAACGCCGACGACGAAATTGTTTCCGGCTGGCAGCAGGGCTTGCGCGCGCACGTCACGAAATTCAGCGTGACGAGCGAGCTTGAAGAAGGACTCTTTTTGCGCGGCAGCGAAATTGTTTGCCGCACTGCCGATGGCGAGAAGGTTTTACTGAATTCCAACGAGATGAAGCTTCGCGGCCGTCACAACGTGGAAAACGTTTTGGCCGCACTTGCGGCTGGTCTCGCATGCGGCGCAGCGCCCGACTCGATGCGCGAGACGATCAGGAATTTTCAGGCGGTCGAGCACCGGCTCGAGTTTGTCGCGGAAGTTGAAGGGGTGAAGTTTTACAACGATTCGAAGGCGACCAGTGTCGACGCCGCGGTAAAAGCTCTGGAAGCTTTCGAGGGCGAGCCGGGAGGGATTGTTTTGATAATGGGCGGGCGCGGAAAGAAGGCTCCTTACGCGCCGCTCGAAGCGCTCGTGAAAGCGCGCGTACGAAAGTTGATCCTGCTGGGTGAAGACGCGGAAACGATCGAACGTGAACTGGGAACGTTCGCAGCAACCGAGCGCGCAAAAGACATGCATGACGCCGTGAAACTTTCTTTTGCGGCAACCCAGCGAGGCGACATCGTTTTGCTGGCCCCTGCTTGCGCCAGCTTCGACATGTTTGAAAGTTTTGAGCATCGGGGACGGGTCTTTAAAGAAGAAGTTTCAAGTTTCAAGTTTCAAGTTTCAAGTTCTGGGCCGCAGTCGTCCGACCGTAAGCCGCAAACTTGAAACTTGGAACCTGAAACTTGGAACTAAGAAGAGATGGCCAGAAAGTTATATCCAGACAAGTGGCTTTTCGCAGCGACCATCGGGCTCGCGCTTTTTGGCGTGGTCATGGTCTATAGCGCGTCGGCGGTGCTGGCGGTTAGCGAGCATCACGGCAGTTTTTATTACGTCATCAAGCAGGCGATCTGGACTGGGATCGGTCTGACCGCGATGCTGGTCGCCATGCAGTTTGACTACAACCGTCTGCGCGACCCGCGAATTGTTTATGGACTGCTGCTGCTGACGGGCTTGATGTTGCTCGCGGTGTTTGCGTTCTCGCCGGTGAATGGCGCGCGCCGCTGGATCAAGTTCAGTGCTTTCTCGATTCAGCCGTCGGAGATTTCCAAACTCGCGCTCGCAATCTTTCTCGCCTTCTTTCTCGAGCGGCATGCCGGCGACGAACGCGATTTTTGGCGCACCTTTATTCCCTGCGGCGCGGTTACCGCAGTGCTCGCCGGGCTGATCGTGATCGAGCCTGACTTCGGCACCTCGATGATGTTGGCCGTGACGTTTGTCGTTGTCATCTACACGGCTGGCGCCCGCGTGTTACACCTCGCGATGGCCGCTGCGCCCGCTCTTGTGCTGGCGGCGGGTTTGTTAATTTTTGTCCCATGGCGCATGGCGCGGCTCGTCACGTTTCTCGATCCCTGGGCCGATCCGCAGAAAAGCGGTTTCCAGGTGGTGCAGTCGCTGATCGCGGTCGGCTCCGGCGGTTCAAACGGACTTGGCTTCGCTCAAGGCAAACAGAAGATGCTGTTTCTCCCGTTCGCGCACTCCGATTTCATCTTTGCCGTAATCGGCGAAGAGTTGGGCCTGCTGGGAACGATGGCAGTGCTGCTGATTTTTGCGTTGTTTCTGTGGCGCGGCATTCGTACTTCTTTGCTGGCGCCCGATCGTTTTGGAAAACTGTTGTCGCTGGGAATCGTCACGGCCATCGTGGCCCAGGCGCTTTTCAATATGAGCGTGGTGTTATCGCTCGTGCCGACGAAGGGCATTCCGTTGCCGTTTATTTCGTACGGCGGATCGTCGCTCGTGCCCACGCTCGCCGCGGTTGGAGTGTTGCTGAACATTTCGCAACACGCGACCGGCTCATTGAGCGTGGGGCTTTTGCGAGAATCATCGATGAAGCCTGAGAAGGAGTCGCGAAAGTTGCGCGTCGCGCCGGCGAGACGAATGGCTTCTTCGCGTTTTGGTTAACCCGGATGCGCGTGCTGATCGCCGCCGGGGGAACGGGCGGACACATTTATCCGGGCATTGCCGTCGCGAAAGAAATTCTGCGGCGCGAGCCCGAGTCGCAAGTCAGATTCGTGGGCACGGCGCGTGGTCTGGAAAACAAGCTGGTGCCGCAGGCGGGTTTTGAAGTTTCGCTCATTGACAGTGCTGGTCTGAAGAATGTCGGCGCGGTTGCACGTGCTCGCGGACTGCTGGTCCTGCCGAAGAGTTTGTTCGGCGCGCGCAACGCGATTAAAAACTTTCGCCCGGACATCGTGATTGGCGCCGGCGGTTATGTATCAGGACCTGTGGTGCTGACAGCAGCGTTGCTTGGTTATCCAACGCTCGTGATGGAATCAAACGCGTTGCCCGGTTGGACCAATCGTGTGTTGGCGCGTTTTGTTGATAAGGCGGCGGTCTCGTTTGAAGCGGCGTTGCCTTTCTTTCGTGGCAAGGCGGTCGTAACCGGCAATCCGGTGCGGCGCGAGTTTTTTGAAATACCGAAGCGCGAGCGGCGGCCCGGAGAGTTTTCCGTGCTCGTGTTTGGCGGCTCGCAAGGCGCTCACGCCATCAACCAGGCGATGATCGCGGCGTTGTCGTCAATGGAAACTTTGAAAGACGATTTGCGGATAACACACCAGACCGGGGAAGTGGATTTCGCCGAAGTTAGTGCAGCATACGAGAACGCGGGGTGGGGCGAGCGCGGGGTGGTAACGAAGTACATTGACAACATGGTGGCGGCTTTCGCGAATGTCGATCTGGTGATTTGTCGCGCCGGCGCCACGACTACGGCGGAATTGATCGCAGCCGGGAAAGCCTCCGTGATGATTCCGTTTCCCTTGGCGGCGGACGATCATCAACGAAAAAACGCCGAGGCGCTCGAAGCAGCGGGCGCGGGCAGGATGATCCTTCAGCAGGATTTGTCAGGCGAACGTTTGGCGCAGGAGATAGTGATGCTCGCAAGCAAGCCGGAAAAGATTTCAGCGATGGAAGACGCGGCGCGAAAACTTTCGCGCGGAGACGCGGCGGCGGCGGTGGTTGATTTGGCGGAGAAGCTGGTGAGTAGGAAGAAGTGACCAGTGGCCAGTGGCCAGTGACCATCTGACCACTGACTATTGACCACTGACAACTGAATCTGACCACTGGCCACTGGCCACTGATTTTTATGTTTCGACGAATTCAACACGTCCACTTTGTCGGCATCGGCGGCATCGGCATGTCTGGTATTGCCGAGGTGCTGGTGAACCTCGGCTTTCGCGTCTCCGGTTCTGACGCGAAGCGCTCCAGTGTCACCGATCGATTGCAGCAGATGGGCGTTGAATTTGCCGAAGGTCACGCGGGCGAAAACGTTGGCGACGCGCACGTGGTCGTTCGTTCGACTGCCGTGCGCGAAGACAATCCTGAGATCGAAGAAGCGCAACGTCGATCGATTCCTGTCATTCCGCGAGCGGAGATGCTGGCGGAGTTGATGCGACTGAAACCGCATACTGTGGCTGTTGCCGGCTCGCATGGGAAAACAACGACGACCTCGATGGTTGCTACCGTGCTTGGTCATGCGGGAATGGATCCGACGATCGTAGTCGGCGGCGTCGTAGGCGCGTTTGGCTCGAACGCCCATCTTGGCACCAGCGATCTGATGGTGGTCGAAGCCGACGAAAGCGATCGCTCGTTTCTGATGCTGACGCCGACCATCGCCGTGGTTACCAACATCGATCGCGAACACATGGACTACTACCACGACATGGACGACGTGCGCGCCTGCTTCACGAGTTTTGTGAACAAGGTTCCGTTTTACGGCGCGTCGGTGTTGTGTCTGGACGACCCAAATGTTCAGGCGATCATTCCACACGTGGAACGGCGGCGCATCACCTACGGTCTGAGCGCGCAGGCCGACATTTCTGCGCATGGAATTCGTTACGACCAGAGCTTTGGATCGGTCTTTACGGTTTGGCATGGAGCGGACGTGGTTGGCGACGTCACCTTGTGCGTGCCCGGTCTGCACAATGTTTACAACGCGCTCGCGGCGATCGCGGTTGGCTTTGAGTTGGACGTGCCGTTCGTGCAAATCGCCGAAGCGCTTGCTGGTTTCACTGGCGCGGGCCGGCGTTTTCAGTTCAAAGGGGAAGCGGGCGGCGTGATGGTGGTTGACGATTACGGCCATCATCCCACAGAAGTTAAAGCAACGCTTGCAGCCGCGAAAATTGGCTCCGGCGGACGACGCATCGTGGTTTTGTTTCAACCGCATCGTTACAGTCGCACGCACGATTTGATGGAGGAGTTTGCGCGCTCCTTCAACAACGCCGACACGCTTTTTATTACCGACATCTACGCTGCCAGCGAAGATCCGATCGAGGGCACGACGGCGGAAACGCTAACCGCGGCGATCAAGCGCTACGGTCACAAGGACGTTCGTTATGTAGGCGCGCTGGAAGATGCACCCGCTGCCTTGCGCGATCATGTGCAGGTCGGAGATCTGGTTTTGACCTTAGGGGCAGGCACAGTCAGCCGCGTCAGCGATCAGTTGCTGACGTTGCTGCGCGAACGGGTTGAAGCGAAGGGTGTGTAGAGCAAGCTGTTAGTTTGCAGTTGAGGGTTATGAACGAAACTGACGAGCAAAACAAATTCGCCGATCGCGACGCTGCTCTCGAGCAGATCGCGTCGCGGCTCGGCGTGCGCGCCGAACGCGGGCGACGTTTTGCTGAGTTGACCAGCTTGCGCGTCGGCGGCGCGATCGATTGGGTCTTGTCGCCCGAGACCGAAGTGCAGGCTGCCGCTCTAGTGCATGAAATGGACCAGGCGGGAATAGGCTGGCGCGCGCTCGGCTCCGGCAGCAACATCCTCGCCGACGACGGCGATCATCGCTACGTCGTTCTGAGTCTCAAGGAATTAAAAGGCGAACTGGAATTCGATGGCGAACGCGTTTCGGTCCCTGCTGGTTATTCGCTGCCGCGTCTTTGTATCGATGCCGCTCGCCAGGGGCTTTCCGGGATTGAGGGGCTTGGCGGAATTCCGGGCACCGTCGGCGGCGCGCTTTGGATGAATGCTGGCGCTTATGGCCATGAAATCGGCACGGTGACGGAGAACGTGCGGGTGGCGCGAGTGGGAAAAGTGGTCGAGATTCCCGGCGCCGAAATCCAATGGAACTACCGTCACACCTCTTTCAAGGAAGGCGAGTTGTTGCTTGGTGCGACGCTTCATCTGGTACCTGACGATCCGGAAAAAATTCGCGCGCGCATGGATGATGCCAAGACTCGTCGCCTCGCGACCCAGCCGCACGGCTCGCGTTCGGCCGGTTGCTTTTTTAAGAATCCGCCGGCTGCGGCGATGGGTACCGGAAAGATGATCGACGATCTGGGCATGAAAGGATCGCGACGCGGCAGCGCGGTGATATCTCCGGTCCATGCCAACTTCATCGTTACCGAAGGTGAAGGCGCTCGAGCGGAAGACGCGCTCGCGCTCGCCGAAGAAGTTCGTGAACGCGTGAAGCGTGAACACGGCATCGAGTTGGAATACGAAGTTGAATTATGGCGCGCCAACGCGCCGAAGAATAAGGCGGAGGTTGACGACGCGACCGAAGCGTCTGATCGAAAGGAACCGAAGTGAGAGAGCAGGTCATCGCGCACAAAGTCGGAAATCGTAGCGGCATCGGCAAACATCGTCGTGCCAGTGAAACGACGCAGCGACCGTCGCGGCGCGAGAGCGGCGGGCAGGCGCTTGTGGCCCGGTTGCGCGCGTTGTTGGGTTACGTGCCGGCGTTTCTCAAGGTGGTGGCTGCGGTCGTGATCGGCATCGTGATTTTCGCGAGTTACCGCGCGGCAGCTTCGGCGAGTTTCTTCCAGGTTCGCAGAGTGGAAGTGCAGGGCACGTCGCGCGTCTCCGCCGATGAGATTCAGTCCATCGTTCGCAAGGAAGTTGAAAAGACCGGCGTTTGGAATGCCGATGTCAAAGCACTGAACGCGCGGCTGGAAAAACTTCCGTGGGTCAGAACCGCAGTCGTATCGCGGGTATTGCCGGACGGTCTGCGCGTGCGAATCACTGAACGCATTCCCCGCGCAGTGGTGCGAACTGCATCTGGACGTTTTCGTTGGATCGATGATGACGCGGTTTTGCTGGGCGAAATGATGCCCGCTGATCCAATGCCGCCGTTCTTCCTGCGCGGGTTGAACGAAGACGACCCTGACGGAGCTCGCGCGGAAAACCGCGAGCGCGTGGCCCGGTTTATGGCGCTGCAAAAGGAATGGGATGCGTCTGGATTGTCGGAGCGCGTGAGCGAAGTGAATGTGATCGATGTTCGCGATGTGCGCGCGCAATTGGCCGGCGACGATTCGCACATTGAAGTACGGCTGGGATCGCAGGACTACGGCAAGCGTTTGAAAGACGCGTTGGAAGTGCTTGACGCGCAAAGGCAGTCGCCGAAAGGCGCGCTGATTAGTTACATCGATCTGAGCCAGGGCCGGCGAGCGATCGTTGGTCTAACTTCCGGCGCGCATGCGAGCTCGAGCGCCGATGTATCGCCAAGCGACAATACAGTGAAATCAGTTGATCGAGACTCGGCCGTCGCCGCGTCGCGAGAAAAACCGTCCGCAGTGCTGATCGGAAAAACGGATATTACGGCGGCGAAGGTCCGTACCGCCCGAGCGCCGGCAGCAGAAAAGAAACCAGACAAGACAAAGAAACCCGAGCATCGCAACCCGCGATGAGCAATCGTTTAGTTAAGGAGCACCGTTAATGGCCAAGCGCACACAGCACACAATCGGTCTCGACATAGGGACGAGCAGGGTGACGTGTATTGCTTGTGGCCCAAGCGACAACGGGTTGCTCAACATCATTGGCATTGGCGAAGCGGAAGCGCGTGGACTGCGTAAGGGCGTGATCGTGAATCCGGATGCGGCGGTCGACGCGATCAAGAAAGCGGTCGAAGAAGCCGAGCGCATGAGCGGCATCGAGGCCGAGGAAGTAACGATCAATCTGGCGGGTTCACACATTCTCGGTTTCAACGGCCAGGCGATTGTGGCGGTATCCGGTCGTGATCGGGAAATTACCACCGAGGATGTTCGCCGGGCGATTGACTCGGCCTGTGCGATTCAACTCCCGGCGGGCCGCGAAATTGTCGACCGACTACCGCAGGAATTCATCGTCGACGATCAGGACGGCATCAATGATCCGGTGGGCATGATCGGCGCGCGCCTGGCAGTGAAAGTTCACATCGTTACCAGCCCCGTGACCGCTCGGCAAAACGCCATCAACGCCGTCAACCGTGCCGGGTTAATCGTGGCAGACATGGTCCTCGAACAATTAGCCGCTGCCGAGGCGGCGCTAACTGAAGACGACAAAGAGTTTGGCGCGGCTCTGGTGGACATAGGGGCCGAAACTACAGGCTTGGTTATTTACCAGCGCGGCGCCGTGCAGCACACGGCGGTGTTTCCGCTTGGTGGGTCGCATTTCACCAACGATATCGCTTTCGGTTTGCGCACGCCGATACCCGACGCGGAAAAGATCAAACGCACCGTGGGCTGCGCCTCAAGCACGTCGCTTAGTGAAATGGAGCGAGGTGAGTTGGTTGACGTGCCTTCAGTTGGTGGCCGCGCGCCGCGTCAACTTTCACGGCAGATTCTTTGCGACATCTTACAGCCGCGCGCCGAAGAAGTTTTGATGCACGTCGCCGATGAAATCAAGGATGCAGGTTGGGAAAGACAACTTTCAAGCGGTGTGGTCCTTACCGGCGGCGGCGCACTGTTGAGCGGCATGACTGAAGTTGCCGAACAGGTCTTCGATGCGCCGGTGCGCGTCGGCTTTCCGGAGCGAGATCGCTTCGGCGGTTTGATTGAAGACGTGCAGAGTCCGGCATGGGCCGCCGCCGCGGGGTTGGCCCTGGTTGCAAATCGCGCGCAGGCGAGCGAGATGCGAATTGCTACCAGCCGCCGAGGTTCAACCGGCAAGCTCACGCATTTTGTTTCCAGATTTAGAAATCGTTTCAGTAGTATTTTTTGACAAGTTGTTGTATGCTTTCGCCCCGGTCGTACAAGATATAGCCCGCAATATATCGATGCCAACAGCGAGAGCTACCCAACATAGGAGAAAGAAGCCCTGGAAGCCTTCCCGCTTCGGAAGAGAGGAAATGACTATGGCCGAGGACGCGCGTCTCGATAGAGGCATTAATATTTTCATTGATGATGATCCGCACCCGTTGGGTGCGCGCATCAAAGTGATCGGAATTGGCGGCGGCGGCGGCAACGCCGTCAATCGTATGATCGAAGCCGGCATCGAGGGCATCGAGTTCCTCGTCGCCAATACCGACCTGCAGGCGTTGAAGCGCTCGAAGGCGCCAATCAAAATACAATTAGGCAGCAGGCTTACCAAGGGTCTCGGTGCGGGAGCGAATCCCAACGTCGGACGTGAAGCGGCCCTCGAAGATACTGACAAGATCATCGAAGTGCTCGAAGGCGCTGATATGGTTTTTGTTACGACCGGTTTGGGCGGCGGCACCGGAACCGGCGGCGCTCCGATCATCGCTTCCCTCGCGACTGAACTTGACGCCCTTACTGTCGCCGTAGTGACCAAGCCGTTCCTGTTCGAAGGTCGCCGGCGCATGCAGCAGGCAGAACAAGGTTTGCGCGAGCTGCGCGAGTGTGTAGATACAGTCATCACAATTCCGAATGAGCGCTTGTTGCACACCGTGCAAAAAGATTCTTCACTCGCAGAATCGTTTGGCGTAGCCGACGACGTTCTTCGTCAGGCAGTCCAGGGCATCAGTGATTTGATTACGGTGCCGGGCTTGATCAATCTCGACTTTGCGGACGTTAAATCGATCATGCAGGGAATGGGCATGGCCCTGATGGGCGCCGGCCGCGCGCGCGGTGAGAATCGTGCGATTGAGGCAACGCAACAAGCTATCTCGTCGCCGCTGCTTGAGGAGGCTACCATTCAGGGCGCGAAGGGAGTGCTCATTAACATCACCGGCGGTCCTGATCTGACGCTGTATGAAGTGAACGTAGCGTCAACAATCATTCGCGAAGCTGCGGACGAAGATGCCAACATCATCTTCGGCGCCGTGATCGATGAAAACTTAAGAGACGAGATGAAGATTACCGTGATTGCTACCGGCTTTGGACAAGAGGCAGTAGCCGTCGCCTCCGCTGCAGCCGTTTCGACTCTTCCCGGCCCGGCCCCTCGTTTTGTGCAACGCCCGACCGACGACTTAAATCGACCAATGATGCAGACGCGTCCGGACGATCTCGATGTGCCGACTTTCATTCGCAAAAAAGCGGACTAAAGCGCGCACGAAATAATGACCGAAGGGAAGGCCAGTTTTTTGAGCCTTCCTTTTTGTTTCCGTCGTTTGCTCCCCGTCAAGAAACAACAATCAGCCCTTTGCTTTTTGACGTCTGCTTGTGTAGCATTAGGGCATTCCTTGCAGGGTTATTTCCAACACGGTCCAATTTTCGTCCCATTCGAAAGGCCGCAGCCTGCGAGTTTAGTGTGATCCGCGTTAGCACATCCCCGCCAAATGTGTGTCGCGCGATTTTAAATTTCAACCCGTCTTAATACTTTGGAGGTAGGACAAGTGAGTAATCGTAAACTGATCAGAACGACGCTTGCTGAGGTGAAGGGCAAAGTACGTGAAGTACCTGCACCCCGAGAGCGTTCCAATAACGGTTCCCATCGTGGGCCTGGCGGCGATCGAGATGGCGGCAGAGAATCCGTAAGAGAGGGACGGCCGCAACAAAATGCACCACAGGCGAGAAAGCGGACGCCGCCTCCGATGGAGACCAACGCCGAGCTCTTCTATTACAAGAAGCAGATCGATGCGCATACCTTGATGGTGATCGTGCTGCAGGACGGCGAAGAGATTGAAGGAACAATCGAGTGGTATGACCGCGGCGCGCTGAAGGTCAACCGCAAGGATGCTCCCAATCTCCTGCTGCTCAAACGAAACATCAAGTACATGTACAAAGCTGACGAGCGCGTTGAGGAAGCTGCGGAATAAACGCAGTTTCCCAACTCCCACATTCTTCCTCTTCCCGGTTATTCGCCCTCGTCTTAACTAATGAGGCAGTTTGCGCAAAACTCATCTCATTCGGGCGACGCTCCTCGCCAATCCTTGCCGCGAATCGCTATCACCATGGGCGATCCGGCGGGGATTGGGCCGGAAGTGGTTCTGAAGGCCGTAGCTGAAGAAGAGATTCAACGGACCTGCCTGCCGATAATCGTCGGCGACGCGCAACTACTGGCGCACACCGCTCGCACTCTCGATCTACAATCCGGTTATGACATCGTTCGTGTCGGCGAACCACTGCCTGACCAGCCGTCTGGCCCACTCATCTTTCATCTCGACAACATCAACGGAGTGATCGAGCCCGGCGTTGAATCCGGGCCGGCGGGAAAAGCTGCGGGCGAGTACATTGAGGCGGCGGTTGAGTTGTGCGCCGCTGGCAGCGTTGACGCAATTGCCACCGCGCCGATCAACAAGCGTTCGCTTTTCCTCGGTGGCTACAGTTTTCCCGGGCACACCGAATTTCTGGCCCACCTGACCGGCAGCGAAGAATATGCAATGGCTTTTGTCGCGGCCAACCTGCGCATCGTTCTGATCTCGACGCACGTTCCGCTTGCCGAAGCGATCACCCTCGTGAAACGCGATCGCATCATGCGCACGATCAATTTGACCAATCGCGAATTGAAGCGCTGGGGCATTGAGAACCCGCGGCTGGCGGTGGCGGCGCTAAACCCACACGGCGCCGAAGGCGGACTGTTCGGCATGGAAGAAACTTCAGAGATTGCGCCGGCCGTGGCCGATTGTCGCTTGTCGGAAGACATCAATGTTGAGGGCCCCTATTCGGCCGACACTGTTTTTCTGCGCGCCTCGCGAGGCGAGTTTGATGCGGTCATTGCTTGCTATCACGACCAGGCGATGATTCCGGTAAAATGTCTTTCGTTTGGCGAGGCGGTGAATGTTACTCTGGGTCTGCCGTTCATACGAACTTCAGTGGATCACGGGACGGCGTTCGACATTGCCGGCCGCGGCGTAGCGGAGCACTCGAGCATGGTTGCCGCGATCAAGCTGGCCGCGGAACTCGCCGGCCGCGACGAAAGTTGCAACGCGATAGAGGTTTAGAAGAGGAACACGATGTTTTCAGCTTCCGACGGAAAACCGAAACGACAAATCCTGGTGGCTGACGACGATCCGGCGATCCTGCGTTTAGTTTCCGCCATCCTGGAAAAAGAGAACTATGGCGTTGTGGCGGTGCGCGACGGTCGCGAGGCTTACAAAATCCTGCAGAATGAGGCGAACTTTACAGCCGCGATTTTCGACGTAGTGATGCCGCACATTTCCGGACCGGAGCTGGTGCGCTACATGAAAACCGAAAAGCGACTGATGAAGATTCCGGTTATGATGATGACTGCCGAACAGGATCCGAAGCTCTCGTCTGACAGTTTTTCCGCAGGCGCCGTTGTCTTCCTGCCTAAACCTTTTACCACCGCCCAACTTCACATCATGCTGCAAATGCTAATCGGCAAAGTCGGAGGCTGACGCGAAAACGTTATGAGCGGCGGGACCACCAGGCTGAGCTTTATGCTTACGATTCTCGCGTGCTCTCTTGCCGTCGCATCCACGGCAAACGCGCAGAAAGCTTTGCCTGCCAGCCAGGCGCGTAAAGTATTCACCCGCATTCCTGGTTTCGAAATCAAAAGTAGCGCGGTCCGCGTGAAGTCCGTTACCGGAGACGATCCGGCGATGGCGCTGGTCACTGCCGATGTTCGACTGGTCTTTAAGTTTGAAACAGACAAAGACGGCCGCTGGCAGGTTGCGGAGATCAGGTCCGGGCAGGATCGTTGGGAGCACATCGATCTGATTGCGCGAGCGCTGAATGCATCAATTGCTACGGACGATTGCAATGCTCCCGATCCGCCTTTGAAAGGGAAGTTAGCGGTCGATCCCAGCGTCCGGCGCGCGCGATGTTTGCTGGGGAGTCTGTTTGGAATTGAAGTTCCTTCCGACGCCTTGCGCATTCAGACCATCGCGCCAATGCCGGTGCCGATGGCGACGCAGCCCTCGGCGACCGTAGTGGCATGGATCAGAATGGATGCACGCTTGACGCAAAGCGGGAAGGGCTGGCAAGTCGCGGAGTTGCGAACAGGAAATCGCGAGTGGGTAAAACTGGAACCTGTGCTCGCCGCGCTCAATCTCGAAAAACAAAACCGCGCTCGCGCTGAATTGCAAATGATTGCCGCCGCGCTCGAGAAATTTCGCAGCGATCGCGGCTTTTACGTTGTTGCAGACAAACACGCGACCGCAATCGACTATCTCAGCCCGCGGTATCTGCCGCGCGTGATTCGTGTCGATCCCTGGCAGCAGCCTTACCTGTACCTCGGTGAGCGCGATCACTTCACGCTTCGGTCATCCGGTCCTGACCGCAAACCCGACACGCCCGACGACATCTCGCTCCAGTCAAAATAGTTAACTCGCTGGCTGCGCTGCTAATGTATAGATTCGGACTTCTCTGCGTTGTCTCTGCGATCACTTGCGCCGGGGCAGTAGCCCGACCGTTAGGGAGCGCGTGAAAGTCGCCGAATGAACGCCCTCCCTAACGGTCGGGCTACTGCCCCGCTACGGCAACACGACTTAGGACATCCTCGTTGGATTAAACTCTTGACGCGCCGCGAGCGCGTCTGGTAGTTTCAAAACACGGGCTTTGTGCGGTAAGCCCTGTTTGAAAAGCCGAAACTAGCCCTGCGCCGTCTGACATTTCTAACCCTCCAGTGGCGCTCATCTCAGCTAAGGTACCCAAGCTTTGTTAGCTGGACGAAAACTCTTACTCGCCGACGATTCAATCACGATTCAGAAAGTTGTAGATCTTACTTTTACTGACGAAGGCGCGACCGTGCTTTGTGTCAGCAACGGTCGCGAAGCTGCCGAGCGGTTGGAAGAGTTCATGCCTGACGTAGTGCTCGCGGACGTATTCATGCCGGAGATGAATGGTTACCAGCTTTGCGAACGGATAAAACAAAACGACAAGCTCAAACACATTCCGGTAATGCTTCTGATCGGCTCCTTCGAGCCATTCGACGAAGAGGAGGCGCGCAGAGTTGGCGCGAACGACACTTTGACTAAACCCTTTCAATCGATTCGACGCTTGATCGAGAAGGTTGGTCTGCTCGCGAGCAATCGCCCGCCTGAAGAGCAGATTCCAACTGCTGAACTGCCAAAGCCCGACGACTATGAGCCGCCGGTAGAGAAGCTCAGCACCGCCGAACTGGAGATGACGACTGCCGACACGCAGCCTTTGCCGCCCGAGCTGCGGCATGTTGTCGAACAAGCAGCCGCGTCGCAGGCGGCGCAAGATCAAGTTTCGTCCACGGCAAGCGCGGCAAAAGTCGAGAGCATGGAAAGCCGACCGATGGAAACAACGGAAGTGAGCAGCAGTTCGCAAAAGCATGCGGCTGGCGAGATTCCGGGGGGCGATGTGCTGCTCGACCTGGGAGACTTCAAACCAGCGCGCACGGCCGTAACTGACGATTTTGTCCTCGACCTGGACCTGGACGAAGCACCCGAGCCGTCGCCGGCAGAGCCTGCGTTTTCAGGTTCAGCGTTCCTGAGCAAACCCAGCTACACCGGAAACGTGGGCCAGCCGAGTTTTGCCGGAGCCCAATCGCCCACAGCGACGGTAGCGGAAGCGCCGCTTGCAACGCCCGATCAGTTGGCAAACACGCTGGAATTTCAGCGGATTACGGATGAACCGGAAGTAGCCCCGGCGACTTTCGAGGAAACGGAAGCCGATGTGGCCCATGCCGGTCGCGCCGATGCCAGTCAGGCTCTCGCCGAGCCAATTGCGGGTGATCAGTATTCACCTACTCCTTCCGCTGCCAGCGAAGTTTCGCCTCAGCAGTTATCGCCGGAAATGATCGACGCCATCGCGCGTCGCGCAGTTGAGCAGCTTTCCGAGAAGGTAGTGCAGGAAATAGCCTGGGAGGTGGTGCCGCAACTGGCGGAACTTCTGATCAAGCGGCAACTTGAAGAAAAGAATTCTTAGCAGCACAACCAACTAAGAAACAGCAGGCGTGCCGAAAGGTCGCCTGCTTTTTGCGTTTGGGCACCGCGTGGGTCGACAAATTCAGAACCGGGAGCGGTAGCGACCTGGAATTGCGTTGCTTTCGTTCACATTCGGGGCCAGATTCTTGTTCCCCGTGCGGCCCCAGGTCGCTTCCGCTCCCCGTTCTGAATTTGTCGACCCACGCGGTACTAGGTTTGGAACCGCTCCTCAAATTTTATCTGCAATATGAGAAGCCGCGGCAGTTACCTTACAATGCATTCTTGAATTGATTTTACTGACCACTGACCACTGACCACCGACCACTGACGAACTGACCAACAATGGAAATCCCGAAACAATACGATCCGAAACAAGCTGAGCAGAATCACTACGAGCGCTGGGAGCGGCAGGGATGTTTCGCTCCCGAAATCAATCGTGACAAAAACGCGCCCTCGTTTTCGATTGTGATTCCGCCGCCGAACGTGACCGGCTCCTTGCACATGGGCCACGCGCTGCAACACACCATGATGGACGTGTTGACTCGTTTCAAACGCATGTGCGGCTATCGCACCCTCTGGCTGCCGGGCATGGACCACGCCGGCATTTCCACCCAGTTGATGGTCAGCCGCGAGTTGAAAAAAGAAAACCTCACGCGCCATGACCTCGGCCGCGAACGTTTCGTGGATCGTGTTTGGCAGTGGAAGAGCGAGTCGGGCGGACAAATTACCAAACAAATGCGCCGCGAGGGTGCTTCGGTCGACTGGTCGCGCGAAAAATTTACGATGGACGAAGATCTGACCGGAGCCGTCCGCGAAGTGTTTGTCCGGCTGTATGAAGAGGGAATGATCTATCGCGGCAACCGGATCGTGAACTGGTGTCCTAACGATCAGACTGTGCTTTCGGATCTGGAAGTAGAAAAAGTTCCCCAGCCGGGGAAGCTTTACTACTTGCGTTATCCCGCAAGCGACGGACAAGGCGGTGTGACCGTAGCGACCACGCGGCCCGAGACAATGCTGGGCGACACGGCCGTGGCGGTAAATCCAAACGACGAGCGCTACCAGAAGCTGATCGGCAAGACTCTCGCGCTGCCGCTCACGGGTCGCGAGATCCCTATCATCGCGGATGAGTTCGTTGATCCGGAATTCGGCACCGGCGCCGTCAAAGTCACGCCGGCCCACGATCCAAACGACTACGACATGGGCGTGCGCCACAGTCTTCCGCAAATCGTTGTTATCGATGCGCACGCGAAGATGACGGAAGCAGCAGGTGCGGATTTTTTCGGCCTGGATCGTTACAAAGCGCGCACCAAAGTGGTTGAGAAATTCGAAGAGTTAGGGCTGCTCGAGAAAGTTGTCGACTACGAGTTCTCAATTTCAAAGTGTGAACGCTGTAAGACGGTCATCGAGCCGCTAATTTCAACGCAGTGGTTTTTGCGCATGGACGAGTTGCGGGACGCTGCGCTCGCTTTGCTGGACACTGAGCACAAGCCGCAGTTTGTCCCTGAAGTTCCCTACGAGAAAGTTTATTCAAACTGGCTCGAAAACCTGCGCGACTGGACCATCTCGCGGCAGCTTTGGTGGGGCCATCAGATTCCGGCTTGGTACACACCGGAGGGCGAGGTCGTCGTGGCGCGCACGGCGGATGAGGCGCGCGCGAAAGCCGGCCGGGACGACTTGACGCAGGACCCGGACGTGCTCGACACCTGGTTCTCTTCGGCGCTTTGGCCTTTTTCGACTCTCGGCTGGCCCAAGGCAACCGAGGATCTCAAGACGTTCTATCCGACTTCGGTGTTGGTCACGGCGCGCGACATTATCTTTTTATGGGTATCGCGCATGGTAATGATGGGCGTGAAGTTCATGGATGAGCGGCCGTTTGACGACGTCTTCGTCACCGGGACCATCCTTGATAAGCATGGACAGCGCATGTCGAAGACCAAGATGAATGGCGTCGATCCACTCGAAGTTTTTGACAAGTATGGTGTGGATGCCACGCGTTTGACGCTCGCTTCGGTTGGCACTTCCGATACCCGCTGGAACGAAAAACAGGTTGAGTCGTACCGAAACTTTGCCAACAAGATCTGGAATGCGGCGCGCTTTTGTCTGATGAACGCCGAAGGCGCGGCGGTAGATCCGGCGTCCCTTGAGAGCCCGGCTGACCTGGCGCTGCATGATCGCTGGATACTTTCTCGTCTAAACAAGACTGCACGCGACGTGCGCGCGGCGCTGGACGGTTATCAATTTCATGAGGCGGTGCAAACGCTCTACCATTTCTTCTGGGACGATTTCTGCGACTGGTATATCGAGCTCAGCAAGGCGGAGGTTACGTCTGAGACGGACGGCAAGCAGAGAATCTCTGCGCGCACGCGTCTGCTTTCAGTGCTCGAACAAGCGCTCAGGTTGTTGCATCCGTTCATGCCTTACATCACCGAGGAATTGTGGCAACAGCTTCCCGGCGTTGGCAAGAACCTGTTGCATCCGGCTTATCGCGAAGCCGAGCCGACGATCATGTTAGCTGCGTACCCGCAGGCGAACGCGAGTTTGATAGACGAGACGGCAGAGTTTCAACTGCAGGCAGTGATCGATCTTATCTCGCGGGTGCGAAACATTCGTTCGGAGATGAACATCAAGCCAGGCGAGCCGGTGCCGGTATTAATTGGAGCGCCGGATGAAAAACTGCGAATGGTTTTCACCGCGAACAAAAGTCAGATAAGCAGATTGCTGCGCGCGTCCGAGGTTTCTATCAGCGATCAACTTCAGGCGCCGCTTGCTTCAGCTCGCGCCGTGTTGATGGGCGGCGCGGAAGTAGCAGTTCCCCTTGCGGGCCTGATCGATTTTGCCCAGGAGCGACAACGGCTAGGCAAGGAAAAAGAAAAGCTGACGGCTGAAGCAGCCAAGCTCGCGGCGCAACTGGCGAACCCGCAGTTCGCCGAACGCGCGCCGGCGGAAAAAGTCGCCGAAGTGAACGCGCGTATTGCCGACATTGCACAAAGAACGGCGCAGCTCGAGCAGAGTATCGCGAACCTTAATTAACGAATTCTATTGCAAAGGTAAGCGTTGAAGTTTCGTGTGTCTTCGTTTTGCTTTGTGTATGTTCGTGGTCTTGTTTGAGCCGAACAAGAGCTCTAAACCACGAAAAGACACGAACAGAAAATCGCAAACACACGAAAGTTGGTTTGATGACATGTTAGACTCCGCGGCAAAAGCTCGTCGCTGTAAAATCGGATCCCGTGAGGAGTCTTACTCAATGCGCAGAATTCCAGTTTCTTTAGTCACGCTCGGATTTATCTTAACGGTTTTTGGCTCGTCCCTTCTCAAGAGCAACGCAAAAACAGAAGCGACAGTTGCTCCTCAAAGTCGCTGCACGCGGCTGACCTATCCTAAGAAAAAGTCGAAGGGCGGCGAGGGAATGCTCGGCTCGCGTTGTGCGCGTCTCACTGCCGGCGGAAAGGAAGGTACCATTCTGCCAAACACTGCGCCCAAGGTGGGTCTGGGCAGCTCGACGGCTTACATCGCAGCAAATGCCGAGACGCAGGTTAAGTTGAAGGCGATCGCCTGCGACGCGGAAAACGATAATCTTCTTTACACTTATTCTTCGACCGGCGGACGCATCACCGGAGATGGAGCAGAGGCAGTCTGGAATTTGAGCGGCTCGGCACGTCCGGGAACCTACACGGTGTCGGTTGAAGTGGATGATGGATGCGGTTGTATCTCCTTCGAGTCGGCCACGGTTACACTGGAATAACGAGGCGCGGGAGCAACTTAGCCGCGGATGAACGCCGGTAAGCGCTGATCCGAAAAAGCACCAGAGCGGAACCGGGCATTACACTCAGCTGAGTTTTTCTGATCGGCGTTAAATTCGCGTTCATCCGCGGCCTAATTTCCTTGCTGCGCTCCCGGATGACTAATTCACCGGTCCTTTCGGAACAACGCCGGCCGCGCATCGTGTAAAATGCTGACGCGTTTCAGGAGCGCTTGAAGGCCCTCCGCACAACGAGTATCTTTTAGGCGCTCCCCGCTAGCATTTGAGGAAACACCATGCAAAGCCGATCTATTCGTTTTTCAACTCTCTTACTGGTCGTTTTGGTTGCGATGAGCTTTTTCGCAATCGATGCCGGCGCACAGTCCCGGCGCAAGCGACGCGCTCGTCGGGTGACGCGGCCGGCGGTTGTCAGCCCAGTTGTTACTAATCCGGCTATTGCCGCGCCCGGCGCCGAACAAAACACCGGCCCCGATGGCGAGAAAATTATCAGCACTGCCGACGAGAGTTCGCCGGAGCCATCGCAAACTCCCGATGAGCCGGCGCCCGCGAAGAGCAAGACCAGCTCGAAGACGGGCAATGATGGCAACATGCAACAGACCATCAACAACCTCTCAAATCAGGTCGACCGGCTCAACGATAAGTTGACGCAGATGCAGGAGACCGACCGCACGCTGATTGACATGGAGCGACTGACGCGCGCGGAACAGCGTTCCGAGAGCTTGCGCAGCCAACAAGTTGACGTGGAGAGCAAACTCGCCGATTTGCAATCGAAGGTTGAACAGATCGAGTATCAGATGCGACCGGAGAACATTGAACGCGCCTCTGGCTATGGCACCTTGCATCCCGAAGAAGCGCGCGAATCGCGCCGCCGTCAGTTGGAAAATGAACGCGCGCGAGCTCAGGCGCAAATCAGGATTTTGGAAACGAGTCGGACGCGTTTGGAGACAGCGGTGCAGACTGCCGATGCCGAAGTTGATGCGCTGCGCCGCAAGATAGAGATGCAACAGGCGACGCAGGATACTTCCGGGACGACCGGAACTACCCGCGGGCGACGACCGAAACCTGAGTAAGACAGACAGGGGCTTTGTACAAAAGCGCTCAATATCAGAACCGAGAGCGGTAGCGACCGGCCAAATACTCTTCATGAGTTTTGCAATCTCTTTGTTTTTCAAGTTGAATCTTTAGCCGGTCGCTACCGCTCCCGGTTCTGATGCCGCACCTGCCGCGCGTTCACTTTTTGTCTTTCATGGGCACAGTTTCGCAATCCGATCTTTATCGCGAGATTAACGACGCCAACGCGCGTGGCGAGCGCGTAGTGGTCGCGACCGTGGCCCAGACCCGCGGCTCCACGCCTCAACAACGCGGCGCGAAGATGTTGTTTTTCGAAAATGGAGGAGTGCTGGGCACAGTCGGCGGCGGCTGTATCGAAGCCGAAGTCTGGGCCGAAGCTCGGGAAGCGATGCGTTCAGGCGCGTCTGCGCTGCACCACTTCTCGCTGACTGCCGCGGAAGCAAGCGAAGAAGGAATGGTCTGCGGCGGAACGATGGATATCTTTATCGATGTCTGGATGTGAATCATGTCAGAATCCTTCATCGAAAATTACAAAGCCAAGCACCGGCATCCTCTCAACAAACTCACGCACACCGCCGGCATTCCGATGATCTTGATTTCGTTGCCGCTGTTTCTTTTCAATTGGCGCTGGGCCTTGTTTCTGTTTTTATTCGGCTGGGCGCTGCAGTTTATTGGTCACGCCATCGAAGGCAATCAACCGGCCTTCTTCAAAAATCCGATGTATCTGCTGGTTGGTCCCTGGTGGCTGGTGCGCCGCGCGGCGGCAGCCGTTGGCTTGTCGAAGCCTTCTCCTTCCAAATAACACTGCCAGCTTCTGTTGCCGGTTAACTTCACATGTCTTCAGCGGATCATCCCGAAAGCGAACCCCAACCTCCTCGTATTGCCTCCACGATCCTGCAAACGCTGCATGACGGCAAGACTGCCTTGGTGGCGACGCTGATCGAGTCCGCAAATACTGAAGCACGCATAGGAGCGAAGCTGTTGATTCGTCGTTCACCTGAATCGAATCAAGCGGTTGGCAGTTTAGGTAACGCGGAACTGGATCACGCCGTGCTGGAACATGCTGCAAAAATGTTTGACTCAAACATCGAAACGCGGGTCTTTCAAGTAAAAGAATTTGCGCCCGGGCTTACCATCTCGGGCGAGTCGAAGATTTTGTTTGAACGAATTCAACTCGAGCCTCGACTGGTAATCTGCGGCGCCGGCCACGTCGGGGCGTCGTTAGCGAAACTTGCTAGTCTGCTGGGCTATCGCACCACTCTGATCGACGACCGTGCGGAGTTTGTCGATCCGAAGTTATTTCCCGCGCTGGGCATCGTTCTGGTGGCTGCAGAGAACTGGTCGGAATCAGTCACGTCTGAAATTGGGAGTGGACATGGCGTGAGCGTCGCGATCGTCACACGCGGACACAGCGAGGACGAGCAATGCTTGCGCGCGGCAATTACAACCGACGCGGATTACATTGGACTCATCGGCAGCAAGCGCCGCACGAATATTGTGCTGGAGCGGCTAAGAGAAGGTGGGGCGGAAGAAGAAAGACTAAAGCGAGTCCGCGCTCCGGTTGGTTTGGATATCGGCGCGGTGACGCCTGAAGAAGTAGCGCTCGCGATTATGGCGGAGATTGTCGCAGTCCGGCGCGGCGGTGAAGGCGGATCGCTGTCGGCTTGGCGCCGGCAAGCAAAGGGGGAAGAGGGAAAAGCGGAAAAGGGGAAGAAGGTAAATTACTGAAGATCAATGTCAATGTCTCGCCCAGCTTACGGTTCCTCTCTTCCGCCTTTTACCCATTTCCCCTTTTTCACCTTTCCCCTCAGTGTTTCAGGTATTTCTCTGGCAGTGGCGACTTCTCATCCTCGCCTTGCCAAAAAATCGTCACAATCCACCAACGCTTACCGTCGTTCATTAGCTGAATACTATTAATCCCGCGTTGGAAAGGCTTGGCGTCTTCGGGCGCGTGTCGAGATTCGTAGGTGCTGAAGACGTGTGCAATCTGGCCAAACTGTTCGGTTATACGCGCTGCTTCGCGTTCATAGAACCCTTCCTTCTCAAAGAAGCGGCTGCTGCGCTCGATGTATTCGTCGACGGTGACGACGCGTGAACCGTAAGCTCCATTCGGACGCGCTCCAGTGGGAATCAACCGTGCGCCCGGCAGAAACAGCGAGCGCATCCGGTCCCAGTCGCGTTTCTTACCGGCAGGTCCGGATATCACGTCGTAAACCGCAGCGATAATGGAGTCCATCGTAGCGACGTCCGCGGGATTCGCTGCCGGCGTTGTTGGTGTTTCAACTGTCATTGGTTTTGGAGTTGGGGTCGGGCTTGGTACTGGTTTCTCTTGCGCCGCAGTGGTGTTGGCAGTACCAAGCAAAATCAGAAAAGTAAGCACGACCATAATCATCGCTGTGCTGAATTTCATTGGAACTCCTCGAATCGATATAGGTTAGGTGTCGATTAAAACACGTCGTACCGCGAAGCGGTACTGTAACTTAGCCCAGGGTTGCCGCTTTACGCGGCTACCCTGGGACAAAAAAAGCCATATTAACGTTCCAACCCCAACGGGGTTTGAAAACGACGCAACCCCGCTGGGGTTCATTATTTCTCAACTCTTTTCCCCAGGGTAACTACGCAGCGCAGCAATCCTGGGCTAAGTTACGTAACCGCTTTGCGGTATATCTCACTTGGTGTTTGCGGCGGCGAATGTTAAGAACAATCTACCGTGGAAATAGATCTGGAAAAAGTAACACCCCCCAGGGCGGTGTCGCGCGGCGGCACCGCAATGTTTCGCGCGCTCTCTCATCGCAACTTTCGCGTCTTTTGGATTGGCGCGTTTCTGTCCAACGTCGGCACCTGGATGCAAGCAGTCGCGCAGGGCTGGCTAATGCTCCAACTCACCAACTCCGCTTTGTGGCTCGGCATCGACGCCTTCATGGCCACCTCGCCCGGTTTCTTCCTGACGCTGGCGGGCGGCGTCTTTGCCGACCTGGTTGATCGCCGCCGTTTGCTGCTTTACACCCAGGTCGTTGCCGGCCTGGCAGCGGTAGCTTTGGCAACACTGGTTTGGACCAACGCTGTAAATAAGTGGATGATCCTCGGGTTTTCCTTTGTTACCGGCTGCTGCATGGCCATTGCCGGCCCGTCGTATCAGGCGATGACTTTTGATCTCGTCGGGCGGGAGGATCTGGCAAACGCGATCGCGCTGAACTCTTCCCAGTTCCAACTCTCGCGAGTTGTTGGCCCGGTGTTCGCCGGACTTGGTTTCAAGTTCTTCGGCTTGATTGGCTGCTTCTATCTAAATGGACTTTCGTTTGTCGCGGTAGTCGTCGCGCTGCGCATGGTTCACTTCGAAGAAGCAACGAAGTATGTACACTCGGTAAAAGATCGCCGCGCGCTGTGGCGCGATCTGGTTGACGGACTGCGCTACGTCAGAAATCGCCCACGCGTCTCTTCGTTGCTGGCAATGTCCGCGATTACAAGTTTCTTCGGCGCGCCCTACATCACTTTGATCCCAGTATTC
>Ga0207650_10000613_pt1 | contig 28448 bp, 25 predicted proteins | sample KBSS63metaG_FD_184325 | JGI IMG/M metagenome (GOLD analysis project Ga0207650, IMG submission 184325) | Switchgrass rhizosphere microbial communities from Kellogg Biological Station, Michigan, USA - KBS S6-3 metaG (SPAdes) (version 2) | ecosystem: Host-associated > Plants > Roots > Rhizosphere...
TAAGCAGCCTGAAGTCTTTCGGACGTTTCCTGTTTTCGAAATCTGTGAGCAAACCTTTTCCAGCTTCGAGCTTAAATTCGGCAAAAAGATTGTAGCTAGATGCTTAATGTTCTTCGCAACGCTTGTCGGAATTACCGATGGATCTGGTTTGTAGCTGATGTAAGAGTCATAGCCTTCATACGATGAACTACGCTGAATCCGGTACCCTTTCAAGATACCGGCACCAAGGAGTTCATGAAAGATTGCAATTACCCCCTGCTCTTCAACGGGAATTTTCAAGTAGGGAATCTTATCCAAGCCCAACTCCGGGGTGCTGGCCGCGTCGCTCTTAATCTTTTCCAAAGCGGCATCCATTTCCAAACCGACGAGAGCGTCCGCGGCTTTCGTAGTCAGTCGAGGAACTGCGTTTACATGCTTGTTGAAAATCTCAAGCGCGACCTTCGTCAACATTTGGGCAACACGTCCGCCGACAAACTTGCGACCCATGTCGAGTCGCAAGTCATCGTACTCAAGCAGTACAAAGAACGACGGCCAATAGGCTGCCTGCTGACTACGAGGAGGAGCTAAACGAATACCGGTCGGCATTCCACGTGTCGAAATGTAAATTCCCGAATCGACATCCCTAACCTCAGACGTCTCCAATTTGTTAACTTCTGATATTTCATCGAAAGTCGTTCGCTGAGAAATGAAGGCGTACCACTTCACAGTCTTGCCACTTTCCGTCACTTGCTGCCCCACGTGGACCAGACCCTTAGCGTTCGTGGACTTGCCTTGAACTAAACGATCACCGTAATCGTCCCAGCTCAGAACTTCTTTCGGCTTCAAAAAAGAATGCGGCGCTTGGAATGAGTACGGGACCTCTTCCGGTTTTGATGGTTTGCCGGAACTGTCTACGTAAACTAGTTGAACATTGATATCGACGGGCGGGAGTGCGGCTACATTAAAAAGCGGGTGTGTGTTGCCGACCGCCGTTTTTGTTCGCAGGACATGAACCAAGCGTGGTCTTGTGTATTCGAATATGTCCTCGCTGGAATCTTTCGCCGGCGGAATCTGCTCGGCCCAAATTCGTGTGTACGTAGAACTCGCCAAAAATTCCTGCAGACCAGTAATATTCACATTGGTGAATTTCAGTGGGTTGTCATCTGTTCCGTTAGCCCAATCGTTTGCACGGTGAACTTCAAACGACACGGTCTGCTTTCCGTCAGAGGTCTCGATTCGAAATCGATTGGACATGAACATGATAAACGACAAGCCAACGCCCTTTTCTCCTCTTAGGCCCATGCCGCGTTTGAACCCTTGATGCGGCGCGAGCACACTCATTACCTGATCGGCAGACATCCCGATCCCAGTGTCTGAAATCTCTATAGAACGTAGGTGTGCGTTGAATACAATTTGTATTTGCTTGGTGGCTTCGGTAATTGATTTGGCGGCCTGTTCAATAGCGTCGACAGAGTTCTGTAGGGCTTCTGCTAAAAGGTCCCACGTGTGGGAATAGCTGTCTAGGATATTTCTCGCCTCTCGCTGAAGCCGCTTTTGATTGAATGTTTCTCTGAGAAACTCATAGCCTTCAAGCGTTGGTTGAGAGTTGATTTCTAGGGTCACGGACTACGCTCCTTCACTCGGCCATCCTATCATCATTCTTGCATCCGGTTCATTAGCACAAGCGACTGGAGCTACTGATAAATCTCCGCCCCTGCTGCCACAAACTCCTCCGCCTTTTCTTTCATTCCCAAATCCAACGCGGCTTGCTCATCGATCTCTTTCTGTGCCGCATACTCGCGCACGTCCTGCGTGATCTTCATGGAGCAGAAGTGTGGGCCGCACATTGAGCAGAAGTGGGCGAGCTTGGCGCCTTCCTGAGGTAGCGTTTCGTCGTGATACTCGCGCGCGACTTCCGGGTCGAGCGACAAGTTAAATTGATCCTCCCAGCGAAACTCGAAGCGCGCTTTCGAGAGTGCGTTGTCGCGATACTGCGCGCCGGGATGACCTTTCGCGAGGTCGGCGGCGTGCGCGGCGATCTTGTAAGCAATCACGCCGTCTTTCACGTCCTTCTTGTTCGGCAGGCCGAGATGTTCTTTCGGCGTGACGTAACAAAGCATCGCGGTGCCGTACCAGCCAATCATCGCCGCGCCGATCGCGGAGGTGATGTGATCGTAGCCGGGCGCGATGTCGGTCGTTAACGGGCCAAGCGTGTAGAAGGGCGCTTCCTGACAAGTCTCGAGCTGCTTGTCCATGTTCTCCTTGATCAAATGCATCGGCACATGGCCCGGGCCTTCGATCATCACCTGGCAGTCGTACTCCCAGGCGATCTTCGTTAACTCGCCAAGCGTTTCGAGCTCGGCAAACTGCGCTTCGTCATTCGCGTCGGCGATTGAGCCGGGCCGCAGCCCGTCGCCGAGTGAAAACGAAACGTCGTAGGCCGCCATGAGTTCGCAGATCTCGCGGAAGCGCGTGTAAAGAAAACTTTCTTCGTGATGTGCCAGGCACCACTTGGCCATGATCGAACCGCCACGGCTGACGATGCCGGTGGTGCGTTTCGCGGTGAGCGGAATGTAAGGCAATCTTACGCCGGCGTGTATGGTGAAATAATCTACGCCCTGCTCGGCTTGTTCGACGAGCGTGTCGCGAAAGATTTCCCAGGTTAGCTCTTCAGCTTTGCCGCCGACTTTCTCCAGCGCCTGGTAAATCGGCACGGTGCCGATAGGCACGGGCGAATTGCGCAGGATCCATTCGCGCGTGGCGTGGATGTTTTTGCCGGTAGACAAATCCATCACCGTGTCGGAGCCGCAACGGATCGACCAGCGCATCTTTTCAACTTCGTCGTCGATTGAGGAAAGCACCGCGGAGTTGCCGATGTTGGCGTTGATCTTCACCAGGAAGTTGCGGCCGATAATCATCGGTTCGCTTTCGGGATGATTGACGTTGGCTGGGATGATGGCTCGACCGCGCGCAACTTCGTCGCGGACAAATTCAGGCGTGACGTAGTCGGGGATGGAGGCGCCGAAGGACTGGCCGCGATGTTGGTGGAACAACGAATCGCGGGAGGCGCCACTGTCATGGTCGCGGGTTTGCTCCCCACCGTTGCGGGCGGGACGTTGATTCAGGGCGCGGTCCCAGTGTTCGGGAAGCTCGTTGCCGTTGGAGTTGAAAGCTATTTCACGGCCGAGGTTTTCGCGGATGGCGATGAATTCCATCTCGGGCGTGATGATGCCCTGACGCGCATAGTGCATTTGCGTCACGCACCGCCCGGGCCTGGCGCGCAGCGGCGTGCGGCGCAGCGCCGGGAAGTCTTCAAGTCGGCCTTTCTCTTTATGACGCGCCTGATTAGCGGCGTCGAAAGTCAGGTAGCCGTCGTCGATTGGCTGCAAGTCGCGGCCTTCGTACTCCTCGACATCGCCGCGCGAAAGAATCCAATGCCGCCGCAATGACGGCAAGCCTTCCCTCACATCGGCGTGGACGGCATCGTCGCCCCATGGCCCACTCGTGTCGTAGACGCGCACCGGCGCGTTGTCCTCGAGCGTGTTGTCAAAGTTGCGCGTTTTGTTTTGGGAGATTTCGCGAAAGGGAACGCGCACGCCAGGCTGTTTGCCGGCGACGTAAACACGCCGCGAATTCGGCAGCGGCTTTTCGTCGTTGACCAAGGTTGGTTTGATCTCGGATTCAATTGCAGCGCTCATTGGGACTCCTTTATTGCTTATCGATGCGTCCTCAGTGTTCTCTGTGACTCTGTGGCGATAACAGATTGCATCAACACAGAGGGCACGGAGTAAACACAGAGTTTCACAGAGGCTTGAACAAAAAAACCGCTCTACCCAAATCAAAGGATAGAACGGTCGTGAAACTGTTTCTCCCTTCGACGGTGCTAACCGTATCAGGTTCAAGGGGTCTCCCGTCAGAATTGCGGATTGCGAAATGCGGATTTCGGATTTAAAGCGCAATCACTTCAATCCGCAATCCGAAATCCCCAATCCGAAATTCCCTGGGACTCTCAGCCCCGATCAAAAGATCGGGGCTCCCCCGAAAGTTATGCAAATTATCAACTAACGCTTTCGATTCTAGGGCGGTTTGACCCCACGTGCAATGCCGCGACCTTCATGCAACAATAACGATCCACCCCTTTAGAAAATCGAATCGAGAGGACACCGAATTATGAGCGCCGAAACAGGCAAACGCTTCGCTGACTTCAAACTGCAAAATCAGGATGGCAAGACTGTCACTTTGGACGACTTCGAGGGCAAGTGGCTCGTGCTTTACGTCTACCCGAAAGACGATACGCCGGGCTGCACCATCCAGGGGAAATCATTCACGGCCAGCAAACAGGAATTCGATGATGCCGGCATCGCGGTGGTGGGCGTGAGCGCGGACGACGTGGCTTCGCATAAAGACTTCTGCAACAAGTTTGCTTTCACCATCGACCTGCTTGCCGATCCCAATCACGAACTGTTGGACGCGGCGGGTGTGGGCCAAAGCGAATACAAAGGCACGATGTACTGGAACCGCACTTCTTTCGTGATCGATCCTGAAGGTAAGCTGCGCAAGGTTTATGAGAAGGTCGATCCAAATGGCCACGAGCGTGTTTTGTTGGACGACATCAAGGCGATGCAGGCAGGCGGTTCGGAAAACGCAGCCGTAGCTGAAGCCTCATAGTGCTTCGCTCTGGTGCGCAGCAGTTTCGTGTGATTCGCACCCGTATCGTGTGGGTTCGTGGTTGTGATTGGTAAACAAACGGTACCGACCACGAACTAACACTAAATGAGAACGAAGAACACTAATTAGATCACGGTGAGTCAGGGCAAAGGTCTGCGCATAATTGGCGGGCCGCCGGGACCTCGCAGTTCGCGCTGTCGATCATCGACAACACGATAGCCGGGCGGCAGCTGGAAGAGTTCCGCCGCCGGCTCGCTGCGGTTGATGTTGATAAGGCGAAACGTGGTTTCACCGAAGCGTGGATCGTTGTGCTTCATCAACACGATCATATGTAGTTCCGGCGCGTACCATTCTTCGTGAGAAATAGTCAGCGGTTGCTCGTTATCAAACTCACCCGCCGGAATAGTCAGCGTCGTGCGAGTTCCTTCCGCCAACACTCCTTCGATTACCTGGGCGGGCAATTTTTCCTTAACCGGCTTGGCCGGCGGCTCGGCGTCGTCGGCTTCACTCATCCGGCGATGGGCCGCGCTTGTCGGCATAAGCACGCTGAACGGCGCGTTGTCGCCGCGTGCTTTTGAGAAAGCCTCCATCACTTGGGACGGCGGGAGTTGTGTTTTGCGCGCCGTGCCTGTTTGCGTCTCAATAACGTAATTCACTCGTCCCACCGGGTCATTGATAACGAGCAAGAGAGGCACGTCGCCGCTCGCGGACAGCGAGCCTCTGCGTGTTATTTCATGTTCACGTCGCGTGCGACCCGCAGCGTCGCGATAGATATGGGCGACAGACTTTCGCGTGAAGCGGTTGCCGTCAGCGAGCGTCTGAACATGTTCGGTAACAGACTCCGCGGAAAATGCCGCGTCCTTCACGACGGTGCGTTCGAAGTTCGCGTCGGGCGTTACAAAGCTGAGTGTTTGCAAACTGGCGCGCCCAACGTCGACGAGGGGTACGGGCGTTTCGGCCACAGGCGTGGGCAGCTCCACTCGTAGCGTAGACGAACTCGCGCCCGTGGGTGGGCCGCTGGGTTTGGGCGTTTGTGCAGGAGCTTGGGCGTTAGCTACGGCTAAGGAAACAAAGAGAAAAATGAGCGAGGAAATTATTCGGTGTGGCATTGCTTTGAAATTGCTTTCGAGTTTTAGTAATTCCTAACCGCCGATAAAACTCATCGAGCGCGACGGTGTGACGAACTGCGGATCGTTGATGTAATGGCGTGGCTCTTTCTTCAGCACCACCGCCTCGATGAAGTCAACGATCTCATCGCGAGTGGCGCCGGTCCTGACGACGTCGCGAAGTGAATGTTCGACGGTGGAAAACAGGCAGGTGCGAATCTGGCCGTCGGCTGTGAGTCGAATTCTCGAGCAGGCGCCGCAGAAGGGTTCAGTCACCGGCGCGATGATTCCGATTTCGCCCGGCGCGCCATCGGCAAAACGATAACGCGAAGAAGTTTCCGAGCCGCGTAAAGCTTCGACCGGTTCGAGCCCGAATCGTTCCTCAATCCGTTCACGAATCTCTCGACCAGACACCACATCTTCCCGCGCCCAGTCATGTCCTGAATCCAGCGGCATAAACTCGATGAAGCGCATCTTTACGTCGTGCTCGCGCGCGAAGGCGGCGAAGTCGGCCACTTCGTCTTCGTTGTGACCACGCACGATTACGGCGTTGATCTTGATCGGCTTCAGTCCAGCTAATTTTGCCGCGCCGATGCCGGCCAGCACTCGATCCAACACGTCAACACCGGTCATCTGTTTGAAAGTGTCGCGCTTCAGACTGTCGACGCTAATCGTAACGCGATCGAGTCCCGCGTCTTTCAAACCTTGCGCTCGCTCCGGAAGAAAATAGCCGTTAGTGGTGAGCGCGAGATCCTGAAGACCTTTCGGCTTGAGCAGAGAAAGTTTCCGGATGATGGTCTCGATGTCGCGTCGCATCATCGGCTCGCCGCCGGTCAGGCGAATCTTTTCAATACCCAGCGAGACGAAGATGTCGCAAATATACTCAATTTCCTCGTAGGAGAGCATCTGCTCCTTGGGCGCAATCGGCGGCTCACCGTGAGGCAGGCAATAAAAACAGCGAAAATTGCAGCGATCGGTCAGCGACACGCGCAGATCGCGTATCGGCCGGTTGTAGGAATCTTTGAGCGTTGCAGACATCAGGGGAATGATACGCTGACTAAACAGGCGTTCCCAAATGTGGTTTGGTCCTCGGGGGATTTGCAGATGAGAAGTGGTGTGGTATAGGGTCGATTTGATGGAAAAAGAACCCGTATCAGCGGAAGCGATTGCTTGGTTGGCGTACGTGACGAGCCGAGTGAAGACTGAGCGCGCCTAGACAGAACGGAGGAATGGATTCACTACCCTAACGCCGTCGTAATCCTGCCCATGACTAAAGTCTTCTGAGTAGAGCGTGGCGCAACCAAGTTCATAAGCCGCCGCGATGATTACCGCGGATCCCAGTAGCTCACTTGAAAGCGTTCTCTCAATTTCAGAGCTTGACGCACTGTCGAAGGATGAAGTGAAGCGGTGGGGAAACTCAGCCACGTGGTTATGTAGTCCATCGCAGAAGAATGCGTCAATCGAAACTGACGCTTAGAAGAGGTGGCTACGTGATAGAACTCGCCAGCTACCTGCACAGACCAACCCCAGTTCTCATTCATCAATAATTGGCGGGCCCGCTCAGCCTTCGTCAGTTCTTCTGGACGATCGCTAAGGGCGTAGAGAAAAACGTTGGTATCAATGAATACTTCCGCGTTCATGCATCTCTTCGCGTAAAGGTCTTACGCCGACGCCAAAATTCCTGGTTGCGCCAAACAACTCTGCCATATGAGTCCGGGCCTCAGAAACATCATCGGCGTCCCCATTGAGGGCTTCGAGATACTCAGTCACATGCTGATTGACCTCGGCTTCGAGATCCGCGACCTTCCGTGAGGCGCGACGGTAAAGCTCGTCATCAATCTTGATGGAAATTTCTTTCATGATTCAAGGTACTTTCGAATCTTGCCTGAGGTCAAGACGCAGAAGGGTGCCAATATCCGATTTACGAAGCCTTCGACGTTTTTGGTCCTGCAGTCACTTGACCGTCAACGTCGTCTTCGCGAAATACTCAGTAAGATTCCCTCGATGCTCCAACACTTCGCGTTTACCCCAGGCGATGATGTAAACGGAATAGACGCCGGCAGGCAGGCGAAGCTCGTCGCCGACAGTCGCGTACTTGCGGTTCGTCTCGCCGATGTTCTGTTGATACTCGTTAACGAAAGCGACGTCCTTGCCGTCAGCTCCCTGCTTGTGAATAACGATGCCGATGAAATCAACCCCGGAGGGCGTCGGGTTCTCAAACAGCACATTGAAAGGCGCGTTCGCCGGCCACTGGCTTGCGGCGCCGACACACTTCCAGTTGTCATCGATTTCTTTGCAGATCGACACCTTGCCCTGACCAGCCGCCGTGTTGCCGGTGGCGCGCGCACCAACCGTATCTTCACCCACCGTGAAGTCAGTCGTGGCCCATACCTGTGATTTATCGAAGTAGTTCACCATGCGCACGAAATATTTACCGGGAGTGTTTATGGTGAAGGGGATGTAGGCGGTGGTGTGCTGCGGCGAAGCGTAATAATCCATGTTCTGCACGTATTCACCATCGGCATTGTCCCGGGTGATCATGAAGGTGATACGTGCTCCGGTAGGCACCGCTGGAAATGTCGATAAAACAAAAACGTTTCGCAGCGTACCCTTGGGCTTGAAGTTCTTGGTGGGATTTACGCAGGTAGCCGTCTCGACGATGTTTACGCCGTACTGCTTTTTTGAGATCGCGAGGTCTTCGCAGGTTGTCAGCTCGATTTTGTATTGAGCATGAGCGGCTGAAGCAAGTACTGCGAGAAAGAGGAAACTAAGAATGCTCGAACTGGTTAGTCTCTTTAGCGGTGCCATGTTTTTCTCCTTTCTAATGAGCCGCGAGGATGCACCTCCAGATAACCCATAGTCGTATTTACGCCTTGTTCGTCATGATACGCTGGCCAAATTGGCGGTCCAGTTTGCCGTACTAAATTCCTTGCATGGAGCCGCAAGGTCGGCGTTCTCGACAAAATTGCAACTCCCAAGGACACCATATACAGTCACGATGTGCGGTTCAAGTTTGACAAAAAGAAGAGTATATCTCTCCGTTCAAATCCGAAACGCGGGATTGGTTTTGAAGAAGCGGAAGAAGTATTTCGTCATCCATACTATTTGGATCGGCGCGCAGACCGGCCAAGGCAATTTCGCGCCATTGGTTGGGTGAAGGGGCGTCTCTATTCAGTGATTCTTGAAATCAGGCAGGATAAGGGTGGAGAATACTATCGGCTGGTGACACTTTGGAAAGCTACGGCGGAAGAACAAACGCTCTATGAAGAAAACCTCTAAAACCAAACGAACGGTATCAGCAGAATCAATCGGCCGTTTAGCGGACAAGGGACAAGACGTATCGGCTTACTTTACCAACAAGGGTAAGATGATGCCGCCTCTCTATGATATTGGGATTGATCTGAACCAGGATATGCTTGAGGAATTGAATGAAGCGGCTCGAAGACTCAATATCAGCCGACAAGCCCTGATTAAACGATTCATTCGTCGCGGCCTCGACCAAAGTCAGGAGGCACAAAAAGTCCGCAAAGCTGGCTGACATGCAGAGAAAATTACAATTTCGACGTTGGTGGGGATGCGCGTCCTCCAGCATCGGCCCTTAGGGCTTTCAACAACCTATTAACCTGCTCATTGAATTTGTCGTTGTCCGCTTCCCATCCAGTAAAGTCGGCTGCGAGCCTTGATTTGATCTGAGCACTCTTACCGCTCTTCCACTCACCCGAAAACATGTAGCCGTCAAGATTGAGTGGGACAAGGGAGTGTACTTTACCACCCCGCTGCTTCATTAATTGCTGTTCCTTCTCAAACGCAGTGCTGATTTCATTATCAACCCACCAACTTGTAAGTGAACTCTCAGAGCAACAAAGCAAGACCTTATCCCAAAGCCTAATACCTTGATCAACTTGCTCGAAAATATCATCGCCAGGGAGAAGGTTGTGTTCGTCCAGCCAGCAAGAAATACCACGAGCTTTTAGGGCCGTGAAAAGCCGTCGGGCAAAATCCTTGTCTTCGTGGCTGTAACTAATGAAGCATGAATAAAACTGGATAGGCTCAAGTGCGCGAATTAGCGCAGGAATCTGAATTGAAATGGGTTCAGGCACCTCGCACCCACGCAAGAATTCTTCAGGCAATTTCCCCTCAGAGTGAATTATAGTGTCCAAGCCCAAGGAGCACGGTCTTCTAAACTCAGCAGTTTCGAGGCCCAGCGCACCGCTGAGGTCAACCCGGCAGAATAAGTTCTGGTCCATTAGACACTTCCCAAACTCCGTAAGGATAAGAATCGAGTCAAAAAAAACCGACCGCGCGATTAGCGCCTGGATAAAATTAGTCTGTTCTAACCACGTCGAATTGAAATTTGCGTTTCCAATAACTGCGTTTTCGAAATTAGCTTTGAAAAGCACAGCTGACCAGAAATCTACGTCATTAATTCGCGCAGATCTAAATTGGGCGCTACTTCCTTTCACGCCACGGAAATTCGTGGAAGTTATCTCAGCATTTGAAAAGTCAGTGGAATGAATTGAAGCGCGGCCGAAGGTTGCTTGTGCTATTAAAGCGCCACTGAAATTAGCGTCATCGAGTATGGCACCTCCAAAATCTGTACGCCATGCCTGCACACCCGACAGGTTTGTGCGACTAAGATTCGAGCTTGAGAGTTTGGCGTTTGAAACGTCCACTCCAGACAGATCTAAATCATGAAGGTTTGGTGCCAAGATACCTTCAAACCTATGTCCACTGAAATCGAGTTTTCGATCTGCATTTTCGGTTTTCCATCGATTCCACGCTTCCGGTCCGATGGTCAAAAGCCTAAAGAAGTGTCGCGTGAGTTCCTCGTCAGCCATATCTCAAATCAAGACTCCTCGTTCATCGATTTTGTATTGAGGGCGGCCGCCGAAACCAAAATGTGGCGAGAAGAGAAAACCAAGACTGATGGAATTAGCTGGGCGATGTCATTTTTCCGCTCCTTTGTAGTCCGATAGGCTTTAGCTTGTCGAGGACGGTGAGCCCGCCAGCCAACGCGCCGCATTCGCCACATACGTCTTGATGTCCTCGAGCGCTTGCGGGTTTCGCTTGTAGCCATCTCCAGGCGGCTCCTCGAGAAAACTCGGACAGCCCATGTCTGTATTCCAATTGTAATCCACAAAATGATGAAAGCTTGATTCGGCGATGCCGCGCCCGAGTTGGTTGCCATGATTGTCAGGTGAACTTTCGAAGGCCACGACAAGATTGAAGTCGCGACCTGTCACCTCGCTTTTGCCGGTCGCAATCACGCGCGCATGCTGTTCGCCTTCCGGCACCCCAACCGCTCCCTCGTGTGGGTGCGCCGGAAAAAACTCAATCAGTCCGCCGGGCGAGGCGGGATTGCGCAGCAGTTCATGTTCGGCCGCCACGGTTATTTTCTGATAGTCGCCATTGGCGCCCGAATGGTAGTTGGGCCACGAGATCGAAGTCGTGTAGGGATCGTCCGCCACATGTCTCGAAGAATCAGGTTCGGGATGCTTTGAATGAAAGAAGTGGGCGCGACCAATGCCGCCGAGGGTGCACAATGAAGTGCCGAGGTCCTGATGATCGCGAGTCGCCATGAGACCTCCGCCTCGCTGGCGAAAACGCGTAATCCCCTGACAGTCGGCGGTAGTAAGACCTTCACCGAGATCAACTGCAAACAACCAGAGCTCCTGAACGTCCGTCTGATCAAGCGTGCTAAGGACAGGATCATTGCCGGCTGCATCCAGTTCACGATCGCGCGTAGTAACTTTGTATAAAGACTGCCCGGACTCATCTTTTAAACCGGCGAGCTCATCCCGCAACAAGGAAAACCGGCCGATATGCCAATCGTCTTCGGCGAAAGGAATGGTGGTTTGCAGCAGTATGTGAATAGGGCTTGTCATAACTTCTCCCTCACCTGGCGTTTCCGGTCGAGACATGGTGCGTTGTGAGGCCGGCAGTTTAGAGTTCAGCCTTTTAGCTATTATTCAGCCGCAAGCTAAAGCTTGAACTCTGAAACTGCTTGAGTAATCCCACGCCTTGCACTCTGTCGCTTATTGAACTAAAAAGACTACGCGAACCAGCCTCGAGCGGCAATTGCCCTGTTGCCCGATCTGTCCTTGTTAACAACTTCCGAAGTTACGACGAGAGGGACACTCCCATGACCATACACTCGCGCCTGCTGCAACTCGGAATGCTGCTGGCAGTTCTACTTTTCTTCACGCCTCGCACCAAAGCTCAGTCGACCGTATTCAACGCGCCGTCGACCGACGTGCAGGCGCCGCGCAAGGTTTACGTGGAGGCGGAGTTCATTACTCATTTTGCTTCCTACGAAAATGGTGGTTACCAAACGTATGGCCCACACGTGGTCGTCGGCCTGCCGGGCAATACGGAAGTTGGCGTCAACGCTTTCTACACGCACTCTTCATCGACTGAGCCGGTAACGGTCGAGCCGAATTTCAAGTGGCAGTTTTACAATAACGAAAAAATCAGCGTGGCCCTCGCGGCCGGGGTCCTGGTCTCGATACCGGCGACGCACCGCCATTCAGCAAACACCACCGGCCTGGTCTATGTCGTCGGCAGCAAAAGTTTTCAGGCTTCACATGCGCCGCGGCTCACCTTTGGCGGCTATCGCTTGCTCGGAACCTTTGACTCCGGCACCGACAAGACCGGAATGATCGCCGGCTATGAACAACCCCTCACCGGAAAACTTTCATTCATCACGGACTGGTTCAGCGGCAACAACAATCTCGGCTACGTGACCGCCGGAACCGGCCTGACCCTTTCACCCAGAGACAGCATCTATGCAGGCTACCGCTTTGGGAACCACGGCCGCGGGAATAACTCGCTGGGTGTTTACTACGGACGAACGTTCTAGCTGCGCATGAAAAAATATTCAAGCTGAACCGGCGTACTGATTGGGTGACCGCAAAACATCTGAGGCGTGAACCTCACCAACTTAGCCACTCTGATTGATTCTTCAACTAACGCACGATCGGGCGAATTCACCGCTTCGATATATTTTACAGATCCATCGGCCATGAAGATTGCCCTTAGAATCACATCGCGGCGCAGGGGGCTTACCAGTGCCGAGCTGGGATAGATAGGCAACGGTTTGGAAAGAACTCGAGCTTTCACTATTTTCATATCGGCCCAACGCAGTTGGGTATGTCCGTCGATCACCTTGCTGCTCTGGTCGACGCAATCAGCCAGGCCGCGAGATCTTTCCAGAGCTATCCGTGTCTTTGCCAGCTCCTGCTGCTCGCTAATAGTTTCAAGCGTTCTGGTCTGACTCTCGATCTGGTCACGAAGCAGCGCCTTCAAGTTGGTGAGTTGTTCATCGCGCCACTCGCGATCCTGCCGTCCGAAAAACTGAGCGGTGATATCCCGGTTTCGGACTGCTGTGGCTTTACCGAAGGCCTCGCGCGCGGCTTTCAAGTTTCCTGCTTTAAGTTGAGCCAAACCGAGATAATGCCAGGCGCGCGCGTCGTCTTTGGAGTTTTTCACGGCCTCGCTTAACTGTTTGATTGCGCCGTCCGTATCTCCGCGTTCATAGAGCGCGACGCCATCAGCCGTAGAGTTGGCCTGTTTCTCCGGAATCTGTGATTGAGCCGCTATCAACAAACAAAATGAGAAACAAACGAAAGCAAGCAGCGGTCTGTTGGTCCAACCAGGCATCTTTCCACCTTTGCAGCCAAAAACGAATCAAGCGCTAAAAACAAAACGGTCCTTCACAGATACTTTCTTCAAGTTTACGTCGCTCGCTGGGTGCTTCCTTCTCACGCAATTCCGGCGGCAGCGTTGCCGGGTCAGCCGGTAGGCCAATGGCGGCCATCGCTTCCACCGCGAACTCCTTCGGAATGCTCAGCGCGCTGCGAGCCGCTTCGTAGTCAAACCCCTGCATACCGTGCACTACGAAACCCTTTCGCCACCCTTGCAGCGCGAGATTTTCCCACGCCGCGCCGGTGTCGAAAGAGTGGGTCACTGAAGGCTCACCATTGAATTGAAAGTGCGTGCGCGAGATGAAGACTACGAGCACAGCGGCATTCTTCGCCCAACTCTGATTGAACTCTACCATCAGGTCGAAAAAAGTTTGCCAGTGCTCGGTGTCGCGACGCGCGTACAAAAAGCGCCATGGTTGGTTGTTGTAAGAAGAAGGCGCCCAACGCGCTGCTTCAAACAAGGTCAGCAAGTCTTCTTCGGCGATCACTTCGCCGGTCATCGCGCGCGGCGACCAGCGGCTCAGGAAAAGATCGTCGATGGGATAATCAGCGGTGCGCTTTTCACTACCCTTAATCATCGGAGTGTCCTTCAAGTCTTATTCAACTAACGGGCGGGGGTGTGATGAGAAGGTAACGGAGACCCACTCGCCGCGCAAGGCAGAAGCCCGACCGTCAGGGAGGGCTTAGATGTACGAAGACAAAGCCCTCCCTTATGGTCGGGCTTCTGCCTCGACCTGTGTTACCCAAGCGCACTCGCGATTCGGTCGTGTCTTTGCGCGTAACGCGTGCCGGCGCGCCTCAGTGACAAAAGATACAAGGCGCCGCTGAAGCTCAATGTCAGCGCTAATTTCCACGCGGCGTCGAACTTGCTGCCTCGCATTGCGTAGATGGCGATGATTCCCGGCAAGCTACCGAAGCCGATGCCGGCAATCGCTTCCACGAGCGAGCCGCTTGAAGAGGAAAACTGGTAGAAGTGCATCTTGAAAGGATAGTTGATTGACTGCCAGTTGCCCCAGGTCAAATACATCGCCGCCATGGCCGCTGCTCCTGCCAACGTCAACGAAGTTACAAAAACTCCGAGTCGCCAATAGCTTAGAACGATCAGTGGCGCTAACTGCGCGCCGACGACCATCAGGAAGGCAATATTCTTAGCAGCGAGGATTGTCCTGCCGGTCAACGGCATGAGCTTGAGACGATCCATCGAGGCGCGATTGTCGAGACCGAAAGAATTGAAAGCGAGTGGCGTGTTGCAGGCAATTAGCGTCAAGACAAATATTTGAAGCAGCGTTGCGGACGTAACTTCGGCGGCGATCAAATAGAGGCAACCGACAATCGCGACCAATACGCCGAGGCTCGAATCGAGTAAGCGGCGAAAGTAGCGAAAGTCCTTCATAATTAACCCGCCGATAGCTCCCGGTAGTCTGAACGCACTCAAAGCCCTGAACTTTTGTGAACGAGGTTTTGCAGTTACTTCCAAAGTGCGGTTGAACGCCCACAGCCCGGCGATGAAAGCAGCCGCGGCCAACAATGCGAGTTCCGTCACGGCCAGCCACGATCCCATCGCGGCCCGAGTTACCAGCACGACCGGCGTCAAGGAGGGCAGCGATGCAACTCGCAACTGCCCTTGGTTATAACCGAAGTAAAGAATCAGTGAGCTTGCGACCAGCAACGTCGTAAAAAATAATTGTCTGAACAGTCGCAGGCGCAACAAGTGAACAATGGCCACGCCTGCCAGAGCTGAAAAGCAGATGAAAAAAACCGCGCCAATTACGCCGGCGAGCGGATTTCGCGCGCGCGCGATTGGATAACAGATGGCCAACGATGCGGCGAGTATGGCCCAGGAGAATAGAGGGAAGAGTAGCGCCAGTAGTCGAATGCAAAACAACTCGAGTCGCGATAGCGGCAAATGCATGAGCTTGCGCGTCGCGACGTTCGCGCTCGCGTTGCCCAGGAGTGGAAACATCCAGATTAGCAGTATGCCGACTAACAACGATTCGAAGAGCGCCGGTTTGTTTTGCGCGAGCTCGGCGGCGGCTTTATGCAAAGCAACGAAATAGCGGACCAGTATGAGCACGGAGAATACCAACAGGATTCCCTGGCTTCCTGAGCGGCCGCCGCGGCCAAAGCGTCGCCAAAACGCGAGGGCCAGCCAGCGCGTGATTGTTATTATCCGATCCACTCGAGTTGCTCGACCTCGTCCCGACCCACGTGCTTAAGAAACAGACTCTCAATTGTTTCACCGGCTCGCAGGGTTTCTTCCACCGTCCGGCTGCAAACAATTTCGCCGGCATCGATGATGGCGAAGCTTTCCACCAGCCGCTCGACTACCTCAAGAATATGAGAGGTCAAAAAGATCGTGGCCCCGCGCGATGCCAGCAGGACCAGCAGGTCTTTTATGTTTCGTGAAGAAACCGGATCGATACCTTCGAACGGTTCGTCTAAAAACAAAACGGACGGGTTGTGCAAGAGGGCCATCGCGAGGGCGCACTTCTTCCTCATCCCCGATGACGCCTGGTCCACGTAGGCGTTGCGGTGTTGGCTGAGTTCGAGATAACGCAAAAGCTGGTGGCCGCGTTGCTCAGTCTCCTTGCGATCGAGTCCGTAAACGGGACCGCAGAGCAACAGGTGCTCCCAGATCGTTAGTGAGTCAAACAGCGCGAGCTCTTCAGGCAGAACGCCGATCCTCTTTTTCACTTCGAGCGGCGCGCTGAGAATCGATAGCCCGCCAATCCTCGCTTCGCCCTCGCTCGGCGTGAGCAGCCCGGTAAGCATTTTGACGGTGGTTGATTTGCCCGCGCCGTTTGGCCCAAGGAATCCGAAGATTGTTCCTTTGGGAACCTGCAGGTTGAGATGGTTGACCGCTGCCAGCTTGCCGAACCGCTTGGTCAGATGACTGGTTTCGATCTCGAACATTGAAGTTCCTCGGGTGTTACCTGTCAAAAGTATTGATGAACAAACCGGTCACTACTATTATCATGGCGGCCATAAGATCAGGAATCAATTGCGCAGGTAGTTTAGAGTTCAGCCTTTAGGCTGCGGTGTGGCGGCGACAACGCAAGCTAAAGCTTGAACTCTGAACCGCTAGCCTCAAACTGCACCATTACCCAAGTTATCGACTCTGCCCGACGAGAATTCATATGAAAACAACTCACCATAAGCTCCTGCACCTTGTCACAATTACTGCGCTGGGATTTTTGCTGACTGGCTCCGCCCTGGCCCAGCCGAGGAAGATCACGGATCCGGCTGGCGGCAAGCCTTGCCCTTCGCGCACCGGACTTTACTGCCGCATGTATGGCAGCGGCCCGCCCATTCTCGCCTTGCATGGGTTGGGCGCGAGCATTTACAGCTGGCGGCACTTCGCCGGCAATCCAAGATTCAAGCACAACCGGGTGATCCTGATCGATTTTCGCGGCGCCGGTGATTCGCCGAAGCCGCACGATAAGAAGTATTCACTGATCGATCAGGCAAACCTGATCTACGATTTTATCCAGCAGTACAACCTCACGAATCTCACGCTCATGGGAAATTCTTACGGCGGCGCCGTGTCGTTGTATCTCGCCATTCGTCTCTGCAAAGAGCATCCTAACCGGCTTGCAAAACTAATCCTGCTTGATCCCGGCGGCTACGATGAGGACTTGCCAGACTTCCTGAAAGTATTGCGTACGCCGATCCTTGGTTGGCTAGCCGTTCACATTCTGCCGACTGAGTTGCAGGCGTATATCGTGCTACACCTCTCTTATTTTGACGACGCCAAGATCACCGATCCGCAGATCGCCGCCTACGCGCGCCCGATTGGTTCACGCGGCGGACGTCATGCGTTGTTGGAAACAGCGAAGGAAGCTATTCCCAAAAATGTGAATGAGATTATTGCGGAGTATCCCACGATCAACGTGCCTACGCTCATTGTGTGGGGAGCGAACGACGAGGTCCTGCCGTCGAAGCTGGGAGGCATGCTGCACGCGGCGATACCAGGATCGCAACTGAGACTGATTAAGGATTGCGGCCACGTGCCGCAGGAGGAACGACCTGAGGTGACGACCTGTATCGTTGCGGAGTTTCTTGGCCTGCCTGTTCGCTGTGCGAAATAGTCGCGGCTGGTTTGCTACGGGGGAAATAGAACCGCCAAGAACGCCAAGAATAAAGTCTTGGCCGCGGATTTACGGGTTACACGAATCTGAAAAGAACCTTCCGAATGAGACAGACTTCTGAACTGTTGAAAGGTTTTGGATCGGATCCGCGTCTTATCCGCGTAAATCCGCAGCCAAAATTTTATTCTTGGCGCTCTTGGCATCTTGGCGGTTGCGAGAGCATGCCGTGCCCCTACTAATACACCCGCTCACGTCGCAGGAAGAGTTGATATGAAACATGCGACGTTTGCCCTTCATTAGTGATCGTCGCGTTAGCCGCGGTTACCAACTGCCAGCCCGCGCGCCCTGCCTGCGCAAGATAATCCCAAACTTGCGGACACGAATCGAGCGCTGCCTGCGAATCGCCGGAACTCAACGGCACAGTCCCTTGCCATTCGCCATTGGCAAAGGTCACGCGGCTGTATTGAGTTTGGCAAACCAAATATTCAAATTGCATTGTCAGTTGTGCTTCCCTTGATAATTTCAGATTCCAGTGCGGCCAGGGAAGCCTCGCTCCGTTAGAGCGAAATGTTTATAGCCCCCAGGCCAGTAAAAATTCGCTCTGACCCGTTCCGAAGCCGTGATCGAGAAAGGAGCGGAACTATAAGCAGTTCGTGCCTAACGGCACGAGGAGGTGTTACTCCTAGCTACTATCCGGCACATCAGCGCCGTTCGGTAGCTTGTAAAACTCGCGCGCAGGTTTCAATGGGCGCAGCATCCAGTAAGGTCGGCGAGTGCCGTCGGGTGAAAACTTGTCCGCTGGCCGCGTCATGTCCAGCCACTTTCGGTAAACTTCGCGCGACTTCTTCGTGTCGACAAACACATCGCCGGTTTTGTCGCCCGGTTCGGCTCGCCTGACTCGCACCGCCTGATGCCAGCAATGCATTCCCGAAATCGGATCGGGGTGGACCGGAAAGGTCATGTTCTGATGCACGCCCACGTCGCTCCACCAGATGCGCAACGTGTCGGCGTCGCTGGACTCGTAAGGCTCGGCGCCTCGCTCGCGCTTAAGTCCCCACTCGGTGCCTTCGTGATCGAGTTTCACCGTCGCCATCAATTGACGTTGACCCTTTTCCGCGAGCTTCCAACGGCCCATGTGATGGGAGCAGGCGACGATGCCCGGGCGAATGCCTTCCGTCACCCACGCGCGCACGACGTAGTAGCCGATTTCTGTTTCAACCCGAAGCAGGTCGCCGGTGCGCACGCCGAGTTTCGCGGCGTGGCCGGTATGAATCCAAAGTGGGTTGGTGTGCGCAATCTCATCGAGCCATTTCGCGTTGGCGCTGCGGGTGTGAATTTGTACGGGCAAACGAAACGTAGAGATCAGAATCGTTTGACCTTCTTCAAGATTTTCGGGATGGACGTGGCTCTTGATGTAAGTCGGAATCGCAAACTCCGGCCAGCCCCAATCGGCGAGCGTTTGCGAATAAAATTCCAGACGACCGCTGGGCGTCGGAAAGCCGCGCCGGATTTCGTCGCCAACTCTAACGCCAACCAGTCGCCGGCCTTCGCTATCTCCGTCCGGCGTAGGAACGGGAACTACATTTGGTGAAGCAGGTTTCGCAGTTCGCGTGAACACGCGCCCGCGTGCATCTTCGCGAGTGTCTTCAAGCTCCTCTGGGCCAACCGGTTCGTCGTAGATCCTGCCAACCTTTTGCTTTACTTCGACCGCGCCGTAGCGACGCATGAAGTCGAGCGGCGTCAAACTTTCCGCTGCGGCTTTTTCCGGTAAACCCGGAACCGAGTTTTCAAAAATCCATTCGTAGTATTCGTCAACGCTGAGACGGGTCCCGGGATTCTTCTTCGACTCCGCAAACTGCCTGATGCCCAGCCTGCCGTCGCGATCGATGCGCCAGGTTAGTTCCAGCCAAAACTCGTTTTCTTCCCACACCTCGCCGGGATTTACTTCGCGTGTATCTCCAATCGCTTCGCCTTCGCGCTGCCGGTCAGCTTTCTTCACTGGTTGGCGAAAGCCGAGCCACTGCGCATCGTGCGTTTCGTAAGAGTGAATGTCGTGGCGCTCGGACGCGTGGCCCATCGGCAAAACGTAATCGGCGAAATATGACGTCTCGTTCCAGGTTGGCGTGAGGGCTACATAACAACCAACCAGGTCCGGATCGGTCAACATTTCGATCCAGGAGAAACCGTCAGGGTTGGTCCAGACCGGGTTGTAGACACGCGTGAAATAGACGTCAAGCTTTGCGCGTCCGTCCCGCAAAAAGTGCGGCAGCAGAAACGACATCTCGTGCATCGCGAGCGGGTACTCGCGCGGCCACTGGGTTTCGTTCCACATGTGGGGATGCGGCGGCGTGTAAATCGGCTTCGGCACAAACTTGTTCCATGCATTCGGAAACACACCGCCTTCGGTAGCTATCGCGCCGAGCAACGCATTCAACATGAAGACCGCGCGCGCGACGGCCCAACCGCCACTGACGCCAGAGCTGACGCTGCGCCAGTTGTGACTGGAGAAGCGCGTTCCGGCGGTGGCGATTAGTTTGGCGATCTCTTCGATTGTTTTGGCGTCAACGCCGGATTCCTGTTCGGCGAATTCGAAGGTGTATTCGGCGTAGAGTTGTTTTAAATGATCTTCAAATTGTTCAAAGGTAGACGGGGCGGGGTCGGACTTGAAACTTGAAACTTGAAACTTGAGACTTTCTTCGTAGTCTTCCCAATTCCACCAACGTTCTACAAATTCGCGGTTGTAAAGATTGTTTTGGATCAGGTAATTCGCAATCGCCAACAGCATCGCCGCTTCCGAGCCGGGATAAGGCGCGACCCAATAGTCGGCGTGCGTAGCGGTGTGCGACAGACGCGTGTCGAAAACGATCAGCTTCGCGCCGTTAGCCTTGCCGTCGATGACGCGTTGCGCGTGCGGATTGAAATAATGGCCCGACTCGAGATGCGCGCTGATTAGCAGAATGACTTTGGCGTTGGCGTGATCCGGACTGGGACGATCGAGGCCCATCCAGAGTTGATACCCTTCGCGGCTGCCCGATGAGCAGATGTTCGTGTGAGAGTTGTGGCCGTCAACACCCCACGCCGCGAGGATGCGTTCGGTGAATCCATCTTCACCCGGACGCCCGACGTGATACATGATCTCGTTCCGGCGATTTTCGACGATCGCCTTTCGAATGCGCGCTGCGATGTCGTCGAGCGCTTCGTCCCAGGTTGTTTGTTCCCACTTGCCTTCGCCTCGTTTGCCGGCGCTTTTGAGTGGATAAAGAATGCGATCGGGATCGTGAATCTGGTTGAGCGTGGCCGGACCCTTCGCGCAGTTGCGTCCGCGCGATCCGGGATGCTCCGGATTCCCTTCAAACTTCTGAATTTCACCAGTGACCTTGTCGATGTAGGCGAGCAGTCCACAAGCCGACTCGCAATTGAAACAAGTCGTCGGCACCAGCGAATAATGTCGCTCCTTACGCCGCGGCCACGCCTGGGAATCAAGCTCGGTCCAATCGTCCCAACGCTCTTTCGGCGGAAACGCCGCGAGGTGGCTACGCGACGGGCCGGGATAAAAGGTCTCGTCGTTTTTCATAGACCCAGCCATGCTCGCAAAGAAGTCTCTAGTTCGCGACTGTCTTGAGGAGAAATACTACCCACTGGTTTGATTAGTAGGTCTTGATGGATTGTGAAAAGGCCGCGCTTTACTGCAGATTTGGCGTTGAGACCTGCGCCTGTCCAGTCTTTCATTACAAACTCACCGTCACGAAGACGATCGGTCTTGCTTGTAATTGGAACCACGAAAACATCTTGGGACTGATGGGGCGCGCTAACTACAATCGCAGGTCTCACTTTGGAGTCTGAACGATTAGTAAATGGATAACGAACGAGAACAACATCACCCTTCGAGTAGCTCGGCATAGATGTCGTCCTCAGGATTATCCCAAATGGCATTCAGCGACAACTCGCTAGCCCTCAACCAGAATTGATCACCGTTTGACAAGAGTGTGACCAGAACTTCCGTCCCCTCCGGTAGATCGATGTTTTCCAGTAATTCTATTTGGCCATTGTTTACAACGGCCCTGATGGTACTAAGCATTTGGTCTCTCCGTTATTTAGTTCTCATCTTCAGGATTTTACGCCTCGTCGCTACAGAGTTCTACGCTAGCGGCACAGACTGTCCTGCCTGCACGTAGGCGTGCTCATAAAGCATCAATCCCATCAGCGCGAGCGGCGCGCCCGCCACGGCAAACGAGCTGCTGACGATTCCGTACAGCGCGAGCGCGGGGATAACAGTGCCGGCGAGCGAGAGGACGATGCCAATCCAAAAGTCGGTTTTGAATCTACCGTGAACCATCTCCCAAACCGCCAGGCGCGCGTGCGCTGTGCCATGCGTCAGTGAAGCTTCGCCCCAGACCATCAGCAGGTGAAGCAAACTGGAGCTGGCCAGGATCCAACTCAGACTGAGGATTTCCGGACGTATCGTATCGATATAAAGGGAGGTGTCCGAAACCATCGTGCCTTTCAGCGCCACGAAAGTTATTAAAAGCACCGCCGACCCGAGCAGCAACGCCTGGACCAGCAAATGCGGCGGCAGCAGCGGGTTTTGCCACATGTCGCGCGCCTTCGCTTGCGCAAAAAGATACGCGGTGTAAACCGCCGTCATCAGCGCGAGTGGAATGCCGGCGATTATCAGCCACGACTGAAGCGACCGCGATCCAAACCAACTAGCGAAGAAATGAAGCGCCAGCACGAGCGTGTAGCCCGCAATAACAAACGCGCCCTTCACCAGCCAACTGCGCCACTGCGGTCGCGTGAAGATCAAATAGAAGCGTTCAGGATGTTCCAGGTCCCAAATCAGCAGGCCACCGGTGATGGCCAGAAATGTTCCCGAAATAATCGGTGTCGCCCATAACCAGAGAACGTTGTCCGGATTCAAAACTCCAAATAACAAAAGCAGCCCCGCAACCAGATAGACGCCCGAAGCGATACCCTTGGTCCAAGTGTAAAGGCTGACGCGCCAATCCCACGGAATTGAATGGGCCACGTCGTAAGATAACAATGCCGCCGCCGAGCTGTTGTTGTAGTTGGGATTTCCGGAAACAACCTGTGACGCGTTTTCCTGCTGCTCGCTCCACATGAACAGTCCGCCCTCAGGCCGGCGGGCAGCGAGCGGATCGAGCGTCGCCTGATGCGCGCCTTTGTAGAAAAGTTTCGGCAAAGTTTCTTTTTCCGGTCGACGGACCGACACCGGCTCGCGATTTACGATTTGACCGACGTACGACTGCGGATCGTTCAAGTCGCCGATGAGAATCGCTTGCGTGGGACACACCACAACACACGCGGGCTCGAGTCCCACGTCGATGCGGTGCGCGCAGAAGTTACATTTCTCAGCGGAGTGATCTTCGGGGTTGATGAAGATCGCGTCGTAAGGGCAGGCGGCCATGCAGGCTTTGCAGCCGATGCAAATCGATTTATCGAAATCAACGATGCCGTCCGCGCGCTTGAACATTGCGGTGGTCGGACAAGCCGTGACGCACGGAGCATGAGCGCATTGATTGCAGCGCGTCACCTGATGGGCGCGACGCGCTTGCGGAAACACTCCCACGTCGACGTGCTTCACGTAGGTGCGCGTGACTGAAAGCGGAACGAGGTTCTCCGACTTGCAGGCGGTGGTACACGCATGACAACCAATGCAACGCGTTTGGTCGATGACCTTAGCCCACTTCACCGCGCGTCCTTCGGGTTGTTCCAGCATGCAACTCCGCTTTTGAGATTTGGTGAGAGCGAACTATATCACGCCAAGAATAAAAGAAAACATTTCGGACTGCGCTGACCTGTCAGCGAACTCCAAATGGACTCTGTGCTGCTGTCACGCCCTGACTGCCGCATTGACAAATAGGCATAGGCATTAGAAATTATCTCTGGATGATTTGCGATTTACGCCGTTGGTTATTATTGGAGGCTTACAAATGCGACTTTATTTAATGTTGCTTGCGGTAGTTGCTCTCTCGTCGGGAGTATTGAATGGTTGTAATTCCGCGGAGAAAAATGCGAAATCTTCTCCAATCGCACCCGCCAATGTAGCGACGCCGGCTGATGGCGCGCGTCGAGTCACAGTCGCGGAGCTGAAAGACTTGTTGGACAAGGATCAGGCCGTCGTGATCGACGTGCGCAACGAAGCGTCTTACAACGCCGGTCACATCAGAGGATCGAAGCTGATTCCCGAAGCTGAGATCGTGAACCACCTCGACGAGCTGCCACGCAACAAGTTGATTGTCACCTACTGCTCTTGACCGAGCGAACATACGTCCGCCCGTGCGGTGGTCGAACTGAAAAATAGAGGAATCGAAAACGCTGGAGCGCTGCTGGGCGGATTTGCCGCATGGCAAAACGCCGGGCTGCCGGTCGACTCCAAACCGGTCAATCCATAATCATTTCAATCTCTGCGTAAACTGACCAACACGTCGCTGAGGAAAACTGGGCCGAGATGCACTGTTCCAACTGCGGATCCTACCTGGCGCCCGGCGTGCGGTTTTGTTCCGGTTGCGGTGCAGCAGCGCCTGACCCGGAAGCAACGCGCATCGTTCGCTCACCTCGCGGTCTGCCGGTAACCGAACGTTTTGACACCGATTACGAAGACGACGATCTCGAGCAGGTAATCTTCACAGTCCGACCCACGCTGATCTTCATCAAGCTTGGATATGCCCTGGCGGTGTTGGGTGCGATCGCAGTAGTCTTCCTGCTCGCGCTCATCCCAGTGTCTCCTTACATCTCGATCCTAATCGCTTTGTCCCTGCTGCTGATTCCCGCCTATTACCACCTGAAGCGAAACATGGTGCGCTACACCTTGACCGACGCGAAGATGGAAATCGACACCGGACTGATCGCGCGCACCACTCGCAACATCCCGCTGGCGAAAATTCAGGACGTGACCGTGACGGCGAGTATTCCGCAACGGCTCCTCGGTTTCGGCGATTTGTTAATAGACAATGCGAGCGAAATCGGCGGCACCACGGTGCTGCACAATATCAGCCGCCCGCGCCACTTCGCCGACCTCCTTTTGCGCGAGCTGCGCCGGACACATTAAACTTCAGTCAAGGTTTATATTGCGGTCGCTCTCAACCCGGAAGGGATGGGGAACATCCAAGTTGGGCCGGGTTCTAAGTTAACTGACTAAATGGAACTTGCGTCAGCCGGGCAAGAAGGTAACTTTGCGTATCATCCGTTCAAGCTCAATCTGGTTAGTCCTGCTGGTTCTTTGCGTCCCCGTAAACGGGGGCACTGAAGCCTTTGACGCGGCGGCAAAGCTCTTGCCGGACCGCCTCGCGAACTACAAAGCGGTTAGCAGTCTGCAGGGACTGGACGACGATGGCGACGTTTTCAATGGAACGGTCATCGTCGCCCGCGACTATCAATCGCCAGCCGGCGATCGATTCACCGTTGAACTCTTCACGACCAGTTCCGATTCCGGCGCCTACGCGCGTCTTACGCACGGAACGAGCAGAATCTGGTTTACATACAAACCGCAGGAAGTGAAGCCGCTCGACGTTGGTACGCTTGGTTATGTCGTTCCCGGTTCGGCCTATTTTTATAAAGGGCGGGCTTACGTGTCGATCGAAGCTCGGGGCCGATCAGGCGACCAAACCTTGCTCGACTTCGCTCGCCAGCTCTCAGAAACGTTGGACAAAGGCGAGGGAGAAATCCCGGCCCTGGTGAAGCATCTGCCTAATTGGGAAACGCGCTCGATCCATCCTGCTTATGCCGTCAGCCTGGCGGGATTGAAAGAAGACTTGCCGAACCAACCAGTGCTTGACGCGATCAAATTTGACGGTGGCGTTGAAGCCGTTTCTGCTAATTACGATCGGGCGCGGTTGGCGATCGTGGAGTTCACGACGCCTCAGCTCGCAACCGAAAACGATCGCGCGATCACCGGCAAGGTCTCCGAATTGCGCGCGCAGGGTCTGGCTGCGCCTACTGCATATCGACGCATTGGCAACTACGGCGTGTTTGTGTTTGATGCGTCTTCCGAGGCGGAAGCTAACCAGCTGATCGATCAGGTGAAGTATCAGCAAGTAGTGACCTGGCTCGGAGAGAACCCTTTTTCTTACGAAAAGGCCACGCGCGAATTCACCGAGACGACGCTGGGCGTGCTGGTTTCAGTTGTGAAAGCTTCCGGGATAGCCCTCGTGAGTTGCCTGGCTATCGGTGGATTTGCCGGGGCGCTACTCTTCAATTTGCGCCGCAGTCAACAGCGCGCTAAGGAAGCCTATGTGGATTCCGATGCAATGCTGCGTTTGAATCTTGACGAATTAACGCCGGAGAAGGACTCGACGAGATTGTTGGGAAGTGGACACTGACTACCGTGGGCTTCCAGCAGTTCAGAGTTTCAAACTTTAGTTTGTCTGCTACGTTGGCGCGGGGCAGTAGCCCGACCGTCAGGAAGGGCTTGATTGGAGCCATCGAAGCCCTCCCTGACGGTCGGGCTACTGCCCCGGCGGAAATGCACCCTTAAAAAACTAATGCGGGCTGCTGATCTTCCTGGGAGGCTCCCCCAAGCCCCTTCAGGACGTCGATCAGCAGCACCGCAATGATTGCTCTTGATTACGTACAAGCGTTAACTCCGTTCCCCCGAAAGAGCCACCGCCTGTTCTTTAAATCGTGAGAGGACGCCTCCCCCAAAGCTTCCACTCACCGCAATCTTGAGCCTGACCCGATTTACCCTTTATCTACCCTTCTTGTTCGGATTCCTCTTTGGCAACGACCGTGCCAATTCTGCCGCCCCGCATTAACTTTCTCTGCTGATAAATATTTCCTAAGAAAATTCCCCTACCGTTAAACTGAAGCCGAAGCCTTAGCCCTCGCGCTTGTTGCGGCGTCGTACATCTTCAATACATTTTGACTCGAGCAGCGCATTATTACCGCTCGCCCCAGTAGGACAGACATTCCTGTTGTCCGGTTTTTCAACGAAGTACCCCGGAAGGACAGACAGGAATGTCTGTCCTACTACGGAAGCTCCTTCAGAAGTTCATCGATTTCGGCTTGCGTATTGTAGAAATGAGGCGAGATTCGCAGGCGATTCCCGCGGGGAGCGGTGATGATGTTTCTTTTTTTCAGATGCGCGTACAAGTCCATTGGGCTGAGGCCGGCAGTGTGCTGAATGCAAACGATCTGTGATTTCTCGCCAGACAGCCGCGAACTGACGACACGATAATCGCGCTTCGTTAGTTGTTCACAAAGGTAGTCGGTTAATTGATCGAGGTAAGTCTGAATACGAGCTACGCCGACCTTCTGCAAAAGTTGAAGGCTCTGGTGCAGGCCATGTATCAGCGCGATTGGAGCCGTGCCCGTTTCCCAGGCGAGCGTTCCGCGGTTCCAACCTTGTTCGTAGTTACCGTAGTCATCCGGATCAGGCACGCTCGTCCAACCCACCAGGGTCGGCTGAATTCGCGCACGCGCACGATCCGAAAGGTACAGGAGGCCGACGCCCTCCGGAGTCAGCAGCCACTTGTGACAGGCTGCCGCCGCCACATCAATCAGCTGCGCCGTCACGTCAATCGGAACTACACCCAGCGACTGAATTACATCGACCACCAGCAACGCGCCGTGCGCCCGCGCCACCCGGCCAATACGCTCGAGGTCGGCATGAAAGCCTGAGGCGTATTGCACGTGGCTGATGGCCACGATGCGCGTATGGTCGTCAATCAGGCCGGTGAGCTCGTCCAGGTCGATGCGGCCATCGCGCTCTTCGCAAAGTCGAACTTCGACGCCGAGCGCGTCGCGAATGCGTAACCACGGATAGAGATTCGAGGGAAACTCGCGGCGGAAAGTTACGAGGTTGTCGCCCGGTTGCCAGTCGAATCCGTTAGCGACGGTCGAAAGTCCGTCGGAAGTGTTGCGCATGAACGCGACCTGTTCAGCGCGCGCGCCCAACATGCCGGCCAACAGGCTGCGCGTGCGCTCCTTGACCCCGAGCCACTGGCGAAAGTTGACTGAGCCGTTTTCCGAAACGTCTTTGAGCTGCGACTGGATTGCTTCGATGGTGGGAATGGGTGGCGCGGAAACAGCGGCGTGATTCAGATAAATAGCGCGCTCGGTCACCGGAAACAGCGCGCGCAAGGTGTCGTTCATTTGTAACTGATTAGCACAATCGGCAGCGCGTTGGAAGCGCGCCTCGAAGGTAGCCAGAGGTGAAATCTCTGGGTTGATTTGCCATGGGAAATTCGCGCACTGAAGGTGCGCCCAGCATATCTTTGCGCGCCTCCAGCGCGCACTTCAAAAATCATCGTTCGTCCCAGACGTTTCACGTCTGGCTACCTTCTGACGGCCGCTGCCGCGGCCTTAAGGCGCGAAGGCGCGTCCGTAGAATTCTTTATATAGCCAACCGAGTACACGGGCTTCCGCGGTACACAGTGTTTCCACCCAGCAGTTCATCAGAAACTCGCGACGTCCGCGGGCTGAAGGAATCTTCTCAGCTTCCTTAACCACCGAGCCGCCGCCTTGAAGGTCCAGTTGATAAGCGTCGGCCGCAGTCTCGGTCGCTTTCGACGCCGAGTCCAGCGCATTAAGAAGCTGGCTGATCCAGGAGTGCAGCGCGCGTTCGGAGCTGTTCTCCGCAAGCGCCTGGATTATTCCAATCGCCAGCCGGTCCTGTGCCTGTTTGAAATCAAAGACTACTTCACCCTGGCTGCGGCTCTGTTCCTGTTTCCAATGAAACACCTCTTCAACATTCGGATGCTTGATGATCGCCACGCGCTGATCGAAATCGAGGAACCACTGGATTACGTCAGGAACAGAATCGAGATCGACATTTCCGGCGGCATCGCGCACGAGCGGCGGGCTGAGCGGCGCGTCATCACGGTCGCTGCCATTGCCATTTGTTGAGGTGGCTTCTGATTTTTCAGGGCTGCTCATGATTCGTGGAG
>Ga0207650_10000614_pt1 | contig 28446 bp, 21 predicted proteins | sample KBSS63metaG_FD_184325 | JGI IMG/M metagenome (GOLD analysis project Ga0207650, IMG submission 184325) | Switchgrass rhizosphere microbial communities from Kellogg Biological Station, Michigan, USA - KBS S6-3 metaG (SPAdes) (version 2) | ecosystem: Host-associated > Plants > Roots > Rhizosphere...
GCCAACTCATTGTATTCGACCTCGATGAGCTGCAAAGCTTCTTCCGCGATCGCCGGATCATCGGCCAAAACGGCGGCCACCGGATCGCCGACATAGCGCACTTTGTCCACCGCCACGATGGACTGGTCCTTATAGGTGGCTCCGTACTTATAATTGAACGCCTGAATATCGTCGCGAGTGAGGGTCGCGATCACGCCGCGCAGCGTCTTGGCTTTCGAAGCGTCTACGCTCACAAGGCGCGCGTGGGCGTGCGGACTCCTGAGGATTCTGGCGTGGGCCATGCCCGGAAGCTGAATGTCCGTGGTGTAAATTGCCTTGCCGGTGACTTTTTCAATGCCATCGACGCGATGCGCATTGGTTCCTACAACCGAAAAGGTTTCATTCGTTGTCATTTGGATGATACGGAAGAGAACAGCCGCCTGGCCTTCGATCGCCGCGGCACGACGAGCTACTTGCGGATTTTGGGACTGTCTTTTTCGGGAAAATAAAGATCGCAGAACGGGCAATGAAAATTCATTCCTGACCCGAGCATGTGCGGATTGACCACAAAAATTTTCTTACACTTCGGACAGGTAATCTCTACCGCCTGACCCATGATTCACCCCTTAGTTGTGTTTTGCTTATCGATTTCCGTTGGAGACACAGAAAGTGCCGTTCTCTGCGTCTGCGCAGAAAATTTCCGATTGCTATGCCCAGTATGTCGTCCGATCCATCGGGATGTGCTGCAGCACCTCGCCAGGCACGAACTCTTCCAACTTGATTCGCTCCATCGCTTCGTCGGGGCACTTGGACACCGGTGAGAACGGCCGATCCAATGGCTTCGTGGCATCGACGATCATGCCCGATGTTTTGATCTCATCCACCAGCGATGGATCGAGAAAGTTGCCTCGGAACAACGGCTGCAGAATAGAAATCTGGCGGTGCGGCTGCACCCGGGTGGCAATCGCCCAGAGGATGTCCGTTGGATTGAACACATCGATATCCTCGTCAAAGACGAAAACATTCTTGGTGTGATCGAAGGTTAACGCGGCCGCAGCGGCACGACCCGGATCGCCCTCCGACATCTTTTTCATCGAAATAAAAACATTGTAGTGCGCATGGCGACCCTGCTTGCATACCGCCGTCACGCCAGGAACGGCCTCGCGGCAGCGGCGCAGATACGCGCCTTCGCGCGGCAGGTCCATCCAGGGTTTATCGCCTTCCGGTGTAATGACCGACTGATACATCGCGCCGTTGCGGTAATTGATCGCGCGGACTTCGTAGTGCACGCAAGTCGTGTAGCGTTGCGGGCCGAGATAGCCAGGGGCTTCGCCGAATGGTCCCTCGACCACGCGGCCGCCGGGTTTCAAAACCCCTTCAATTACGATTTCCGCATCCGCGGGAATCAGCAAGTCATCGCCGAAGGTTTCCGAAGGCACCAAACGCACAGGTTCGCCAAGATAACCGCCGATGACATCGTATTCGCTGACCTCGAACGGACCGCTGTAACAGGCGCCCATATGAAACGCCGGATGATGCCCCAGCACTGTCGCAACCGGCATTTCGAGATTGTTTTCCTCGTAATCTTTGAAAATTTTCCAGAGATGGCGTGGCGATGCATATAACGCGGTAGAATTTTTCGACTTCACCTCCATCCGATGATAGGAAAGATTGTAAATTCCGGATTTACGATCCTTGGTGATCGTCGACAGGACAATGTACGGCCCGCCGTCCATTTCGTGATGGCGCATGATCGGAATCTGGTAAAGATCGACATCCTTGCCGGTCATGGTGTTTTCTTTTACCGGCGCATCTTTTTTGGAGATGATGGTCGGCGGCACCCGGTGCTCTTCCATTTCGAGGCACTTCTCCGCCATCTGCGGCCGGCTGGCACTGCGCGGCATGCCCAACGCAATCTGACTTTTTCCCTGCGAGATTTCGCAGTTCATGGTCAGCTTGATCGGACCTACTTTGCCGTTCAAATTCAGCGGATTATCAAAAATAATGATCGGAAATTTCTTCTGCGCGCCCAAATGCTTGATGATCGCGGTGACGTCGTAATTCGCCGGGTTGACTTGCTTGGTGATGTGAATCACTTCGCCCGGCAGCTGGCGCTCGCAATCCGCGATGAAAGTTCTGAGATCCTTAGCCATGCAGGCCTCCTGACAAGATTATGAAAAAGTTTATGCAAAAAGATTTATCGGATGCCGCCAAAGTTGTCAATTGAGCCTGCCGCCGTGCTCAATCGATCCAACTATGAATAGCGCACCGATTTTGGTGTCGGGCTCTTCGCTGTATTTCGATTAACGGGAGAAATCCTTCCGAGTTGCCGCTTCGGAATCCCCACCGAGCATCTGAGCAAGATTCTTCGCCACACTTGAAAGGACATTGCAGCGAACGAGTAGACTTACTCGAAAATAACGGTTCGATGGCCGTACGAAAGCACGCGTTCTTCGAGGACTAACCTTAACGCGTGGCGAGCACGACTTTCTCCACGTCGCGGCCCGCTTGTGCCATCGCCGCGGCGCTATACGTGTGATTTACAGGAATCACGCCCGGCGCAATGATTTGACCGGTGTCGAGGTCATCGGCGACGATGTGTGTGGTCGCGCCGATGATCTTCACGCCGCGCTGATGCGTCTGATAGTACGGTTTCGCGCGGAGAATCGCCGACGCACTTCAATGGATGAGTGCATCGCCATTCAGATTGAACATTCTCATGGCGTTTTTGCCCAGGACTTTTTCTTTATCCTCCGCCGATAAGTTGGCCATGCCTTTGATCACGTCGACGGTTCTCGGCCAGGTGGCCACGGCGTCGCCGTGGTCGAAATCGCTGCCGATGATGATGTTGTGATCGCGCCAGCCATTGACGGTATCAGCGAGGTACGATTCCCAGGAAACCGCGGCAATATAGAACTGCTTAAAATATTCGCTGGGCGCTCTTCTTATTTTCTGTTTCCCTTCGAAGAATTGCTGCACGGCTACGGAAACACCTGCTTCGCCTGGCGTATGCGCGTTGAGGGTGGCCATCAGCCAGGGAACCCAGCCGATGCCGCCCTCGAAGAAGCCAAACCGCAGTGTGGGAAACCGATCCAAGGTCCCGCTGAAAATCAAACGTGCCGCGCTGACCATGTAAGTCAGAGGAAAACCGAGCGCCGTGGGAAAATGCTGAAATCCTTGAAACCTCTCCGCTCCCACCAACCAGGGATGGCTGTGCTGCAATTCGAAAACGCGGGCGGCAGGATGGAGCAGAATCGGAATGTCGAGATCGGCGATCTCCTCATAGAGCGGAAACAAGACTTCATTGTCGAGATCGCCATCGCCCCAACCGCCGTTGAGTTTTACCGCCTTTAGGCCTAATTCTTTCACCGCCCGGCGCAGTTCTTTGATGGACTCGTCGATGTCGGGAAGATAGATCCAGGCCACGCCGATAAAGCGGTTGTCGCCCTGAATATCTTCAGCCACGGTATCGTTGTAGGCGCGCGCCAACTGACGGCCAAGCTCGGCATCGCACTCATAAATCAATGGGCGATTGTCCGGAATCAGCACCTGAACATCGAAGCCGTCCTTCTTCATAAACTCCGCCCGCAACAAAATGCTCCACCGCCCTTCCTTGAAAGAATGAATCTTTTTGCCGTCGCGATAATAGGTCGCCACTTTGCCGGGAACAACCTCGCCATAGCGAAGCATGTCGCCTTTATCTTCTACGACTTCGAGATGCCCGCGGCCGGGGTGTTTCACTTTGTCGATAAAACGCAGCGGCCAATAATGCGTATCACCGTCGATGTACATCAATATCCTCGTTATCGATGGATTTCAGCAACTGTCATTTCGAGCAATGGGAGAAACCCTTCTTTTCTATTTTTGAATCTTAATTCGCTAACAAATGAACAGGAAAGATCCCTCGCCCTGGCTCGGGATAACCGGCGCGGCGCGCCGGTTATTTCACCCCGTACTTTGCCATCACCTCATCGATGAAACCGCTCTGGTCGATTTTCTTGAGTATTCGATCGTCGATCAAAGCTTCTGGCTTGACGTTTTCGACTTTCGGATTGCTGCGCTTCATCAGCCGGATAACATTGGTAACGCCGGCGGGATTCGCGTAGGGTTTGCGGTCGAGGCCGGTGACCATATCTTTATAACCCTCTTCGGCGTCCTTCTCTGAGATGCGCAGATATTTTTGCAGAATCTTTAGCGTGTTCGGCTTCTCCCGCGGCGAAAGACAAAATGCTGCACCCTCGATCACCGCGCGCATGACGTTTTCGACAATTTGCGGGTTCTTCTGAATATAGGGCTCGCGCGCGACAAGCGACGAGCTCAAGATCGGCAGTTTGGCATTGCCGAGCTCGGCAAGGATCGGAAATCCCTTCGCGTGCAACGGACGGCTCTGCACACCATCAAGCACCGTAGCGTCGATGGTGCCGGTGGCGACCGCCTGCGCCAGCACGGTTTGATCGCCGGCCGCGATGATGCTGATTTTATCGCGGTCCGGATCGAGACCGAGGTGTTCGAGGGCGAGCATTGCGCCCATCCAAACCGTTCCGCCAATCGATTGCACACCGAATTTTTTGTTGCGCAGATCTTCCGGCGTCTTTATTCCCGGTCTCACCACCAGATCATAGGTCACGCGATTGGTGAGAGCCGAAAGGACTTTCAGATCGGAGCCGGACGCCACCGCGCCGATCACCGCCGTGCCGCCGGTGTAGCCGACTTCAATCTCGTTCGACGCCATTGCGGCGACCAGTGTCGGAGCGCCGCGCACGAACAGAGGCTCGGCATCGAAGCCGTATTTCGAAAAGAATCCTCTCTCGCGCGGCGCCCACAGTGGGCACACACGCGCATTCATCGCAGCATAAGCGATGACCAATTTCTTCCCGGGCACTGCTCCGTTCGCCGTGCTGAGGAAGCCGAGCAAAGCAAAAATCACTAGAACCGGCATTCTTCTCGACATGCTGCCTCCCGAAATCACCTGCCAATCCGGCGCTGTCATTCCCGCGCCAGCGGGAATCCTGGCTTTCTGTTGCGTTCCAGGCAACATTCTGGCTGCGCGCTTTTGCGCGCATGATCCATTCGGGTTTAGCCGACGATCTCAAATGTGACCTGACAAATCTTCGAGCTAAAGCCCAAGTTCCAAAAGATGGATGGCGTTCTCGCCCAAAACCTTGCGCTTGTTCTCTTGGGAAATTTTTGTACTCCGTGCCACGGGCTCGGTCACTTGTCCTGGCTGTGACGAATCCCAGTGCGGCGAATCCGTGGCGAGCACCAGACGGTCACCGCCCAAGTACTCGACGGCCCATTCAAACAAGCCGTCCTCGAAAGGCTCGCAACCCACGTAAACGCTTTGGTTGAAAATATCCGAGGGTTTGCGTTTTTGCCACGGGACCAGGTGCGGCAGTTTTTCCCAGTGTTCGTCCATCCGCGACAACCACCAGGGCATCTGCGATGCGCCGGTTTCAAGACAGATAATCTTTAGATCGGGATGTTTCTCCATCACGCCGCCGCAGAGGTAAACCATCAAACAAACCATGCTTTCGAGAGTGCGGCCGACCATGTGCGAGAAGAAAAAATTGTTCGCAAAGCGCTCGTGCCCCATGGAACCCGTCTTGGTGTCATGAAAAATAATCGGCGTATTGGTCTTTTCCAACTCGTCGAAAATCGGATCGAAATGCGGGTCCGACCATTCCTTGCCGGGAATCGGCGTCGCTTTGACATTGAGCGCTTTGCTGCCCAATTCACGCGAGCGATGCAATTCCTTGATCGCTTCCTGCGGATCCTGCAGTGGAATGACGCCGGCCCACATCAGGCGGCCCTTTTGCTGTGAAGCGTACCAATTCATGTAGTTGTTTTGCGCTCGCGCATATGCGGCGGCGAGTTCCGGATCGTCGACAAACCAGAGAATATCGAGGGCAGGCGAGTTAGGCGACAGCACCGCAACGTCGATACCGTCGAGATCCATGTTGCGGACCCTGCCCTGCGGTGTGAGATCCGCTTCCGTCACCCACTCTTTTTTTTCCGCTTTTTGTCGGCCGAGCTCCGAGCCGATCATGATTTGATTGCCGACCAAAGTCTTGCGCCGTTCGTTGTCCTTGGTCGGCAGCTTGCGCGGCAAAAATTCACGATACTTGTCCTCCACGGTTTGTCCCCAGCTCTCCAAATCGCCGACCAGATGACTGTCCAGATCGATCACCTTCATACCGTCTATGGCCATGGTTCCTCCTTGTTAATGGATGGCGGCTTTGCCGCTCAATGCCTGATCGAGAAAGCCGCTCTTTTCAAACTCGCGCATGATGCTGTCGTCCACCAAGCGTTCGAGCGCGATATCGCCGATCTTCGGGTTACGCACCTTCATGAAGCGCTGAATATTTTTCAGCCCGTCGAGCACGACGAAGGCTCTTTTGTCCGTTCGTCGGACATAATCCTCGTAACCGTCGGTTGCCGCCACCGGATCATTGATCGCGAGTTTTTTGGTCATGACTTCCATGACCGCCTGCTTGTTTGCTGGATTCAGCACGAAGCCGTGTCCCTCGAGGAGCGCGCGGAGTGCGCTCCTGACGAGCGCTTGATGGCTTGCAAGATAATCCGTCTTGAGGACGATACTGGTTCCGACCAGCGGAATTTTTTCCACTTCCGCGAGAAAATTATAGCCATTGCGCTTCAAGCGCCGACTAAAAATCCCGGCGAGGGATGCCCCTTGAATCGTGTTGGTTTCGAGAGCCTGGGTAATCACCCGCTGATCGCCGAACGCCGCCAACGAAACCTTGTCGCGCTCGGGGTTAATGCCGATCTGTTCCAAGGCGAGCATTGCCGACATCCAGCCGGTGCCGCCGATGCTCGTTACGCCGATGCGCTTGCCTTTGAGGTCGGCGGCGGTTTTTATTTCGGGACGAACGACAAGATCGGTTTGGACAAAATTGGAGAACGCCGCGATGATCTTCATGTCGAGACCACCCACGGCTGCTCCCAAGGTCGCCGTGCCCCCGGTATAGGCCATCTGCACATCTCCGGTATTGATGGAAGCGATCAAAGTAGGCGAGCCGGGAATAAACACCGTCTGGACATCGATGCCGTTTTTGGCGAAAAATCCTTTTTCCTGAGCCACCCAGAGCGTAGTTACCACCGAGCTCATAGAGGCATAACCGAAGACCATTTTCGTGCGGGTCTGGCCGTAGCCAATGCGCGGAGCTAAGCAAAGAAGCAGGAAAATGATAAGCGTCCGGACAAATTTTCCTTGCGGCATCGATCGGCGTTCCTTCCGGCTGCAGTATTGTGGGGATAACAGAGCGATTCCAAGCTGTCAATTAGCGCAGAGCCGGCGAGCCTGATCCGATCTGCCGAGCGCAGCGAACGCACCGACTCAGAGACAGATTCGTCCAGGACGCGCTGACGGAAGTTTTCGTTAAGAAAGATTGAAAACTAGCAACTCATTGGTTCTCCCGCCGCCGCCGCATTCGGTCGCACCGCCCGCATAGTAAAGGTTTTGTCCGACCACAACACCGCCGAATCCGTGGCGACCTTTGGTCATCGGGCTGTAAGATGCCCAGGCGCCGCTCTTGAGATCGAAGCCTTCCATTTCGGGATAAGTGCGCTTGTCGCGACACTCCCCGCCAGCGACAAATATTTTCCCTTGATAGAGCGCTCCGGCGACGCCGCTGCGCGCTGTGGGCAGCGGCGGGCCCGCTTGCCAGGAATTGCTCGCGGGATTGTATACATCGTGCAGATCGACGTTTTGCGATGAGGCATCCAATCGACCGCCGATCACATGAACAAATCCATCGCCGGCAACCACCGCGAGATGGTCGCGCGCCCTGGGCAGCGGCGCCAATTCGCTCCAGCGATTGCTCGCCGGGTCATAGACTTCGTGCGTGGTGACCGTGACTTTGTCGACTCCCCTGCCGCCAATCGCATGTATCTTCCCGTTCAATACGGTAACACCCACCGAGCCGCGCGGACTCTTGAGCGGCGCACGCTCACGCCAGCTATCACTCGTCGGGTCGTATTCATAAACCCAATTGACCGCATTGCCATGCCCGCTCGCGGTGAAAGCGCCGACCACGTAGATTTTTCCGTTCAACGCTGTCGCCGCAGCATGGGTCATGCCGCGGGGCAACGGCGCGCGATTGCGCCAGCGGTTAGTCGCGATGTCATATTCCTGATTGAGGTTTTGATCGGCCAGATCGGCGGTGGTACCGCCAATGACATAGATCTTCTCACCGTTTGCGGCCGCGGTGACTTCGCCGATCTCAATCGGCATCGGTGCAAGTGTCGACCACGTGCCGCGCACCGAAACGTTTTCCGCCGCCGGGCGCCGCACGTCGGTCGAACATGAGTTTAGGCCTAGAAGTGAAACCATCGCCAAACTGGTTGAAACAAGCCATTTGATTTTCACGTTCGTCCTCCGTCCGTGCTATGGGAAGATTCGACAGCTGAATAGTTAGCGTGGATATCCCGCAGCCGAAGATCTGTTGTCAAGCAGAGCGAACACTACGGGATATAAGAGAAGTTCACGACAGACTTTGATCGTCATTCCGGGCAAGCTGGCGATAGCTAGCGCGACCCGGAATCCAGGACTTCCGAGACTTCTGGATGCTTGTTTTATAACTTCGTCGGCTTTCGCCTTTAGCTTTGCTTCTTATCGAAGTAATACGCTTCCGGCGCCGGCTTGTAGGAGCGCGGCAACCACACCGGGCGGCGTAGATTTCCCGGTCCAGGCGCCGGGCGGGTTTTTAGCAGCCATCGTTGATAAACGTCGTGGGACTTATGGGTATCGACAAAAATGTCGCCGTATTTATCCTCGGCACTGGGCTTTGTCACGCGCACTTTTTGATGCCAGCAATGTTGGCCGCTGACAAAGTCGGGCTGCACCGGGAAGGTCAAATTCTGATGCACCCCGCCATCTTCCCAGAAAATTCTTTCCGAGTCTGGATCGCTACTCTTGAATGGCTTGATGCCGTGCACATGACGCATCATCCACTGGCCATCGCCTACGCGCTTCAGATCCACAAGCGCGGTCGACCACCGCTCGCCTCCCTCTGCCTCAGCCAAGCGCCATCGGCCCAGATGATGCGAACAAGCGATGACGCCCGGCTTGATTCCCTCCGTCACCCAGACTTTGTCGACGAAGTAGCCGATCTCGGTATGGACTTTTAGCAGATCGCCAGTCTTGACTTCGAGGTTCCGGGCGTCAATCGAATTGATCCACAGCGGATTGCGATTGGAAATTTCGTAGAGCCATTTGGCATTTCCGGATCGCGTGTGAATCAAAGTCGGTAAACGGAATGTCGGTAGCAGCAACATTTCGCCGGCGTTGAGATCAATATTCTCGGGATGGACATGACTCTTGATGTATCCGGGAATGGCGTGTTCCGGCCATTTCCAATCCTTTAAAGTCTTAGAAAAAAATTCGAGCTTGCGCGACGGCGTGGGAAATCCGACGCACGCCTTGCCGTCGATTTCGACACCAAGCGCCGCGCCGTTCTTCGTGATAACTTTGCTCGTTTCATCGACGGTGGCGTCCGTCAGCTCCGCCGATTTAATGCCGGTCTCATGAACTCGATAGACATGATCCTCGATAAGAAATGCGCCGTATTTGCGCATGTACTGGAGCGGCGTCAGGTTTTGTTCAGCGGCGGCTTGCGGCAGGCCCGGAACGCTATTATCGAAGATCCAACCGTAGTAGTCGTCGACCGTCATCTTCGTGCCCGGTTCATACGGAGATTCAAAATGCTTGCGAATTCCCAATGCACCATCCGGATCGACGCGCCAGGAGAGCTCGATCCAAAATTCGTCTTCTTCCCAGATCTCGCCGATTCCCGCTGCTTCGTGGGCCTCATAGGTGGTGTTGAATTTCTTTCCCTGTTTTTCCAACGCGACGCGCAAAATTGGCTGCCTGAAGCCGATCCAGCGCGCGGCTTGAGTCTCCTGACTCATCAAATCATGACGCTCTGATCCGTGGCCCATCGGTAGGACATAATCCGCAAACCATGCGGTCTCACTCCAGGTCGGTGTAAGACATGCGTGGCGCTCGACCTTGCTTTCGTCAGAGAGCATTTCAATCCAGCTCATGCCGTCAGGATTGGTCCATACCGGGTTGTAGACTCGCGTGAAGTACATCGCCAGCTTGCCACGACCTTCCTTGAGAAAATGCGGCAGCAGAAAACTCATTTCGAAAAACGCCAGCGGGTACTCCGGCGGTATCAATAATTCGTTCCAGATCTTAGCGGGTGGCGGCATCAGCGGCGGCGCCGGAACGTATTTGTTGGCCGCATTCGGCGCGGTGCCGCCCGGTGTGCCAACCGCGCCCACCAGAACGACGAGAAACTGCAGCGCGCGCGCGACCTGCCAACCGCCTAAATTGCCTGCCGCGGTGTTGCGCCAGACATGTGAGGAAAACGCTGAACCAGCTCTCGCGATCTCGCGCGCCACCTCGATGATGACTTTCGCATCGATCCCTGCCTCTTTAGCCGCGAACTCAGGCGTGTATTGCGCGTACTGTTCCTTCAAAACCAAGATGAAGCTTTGGAACGTTTGCGGTCTGTCGAGATGCTCTTCGCGTAAATATTCCTCCCAATTGACCCATTGCCGCAGGAATTGGCGATCGAAGAGGTCCTGTTGCAGAAGCCAGTTGCACATCGCCAGAAGAATCGCCGCTTCACTCCCTGGCCATGACGATATCCAGTAATCCGCTTTCGATGCGGTGTTAGACAATCGAGTGTCGATGACGCAGATTTTCGTTCCGGCGTTCTTTGCCTCGATGATGCGCTGGGCGTGCGGATTGAAATAATGACCGGTTTCCAGATGCGAGCTCAGCAGCAGAATGAACCGCGCATTGGCGTGGTCCGGCGACGGCCGGTCGATGCCGGACCAAAACGCATAGCCGGCGCGCGCTCCTGCCGAGCAGACATTCGTATGGCTGTTGTGTCCATCGATGCCCCAGGAGTGAAGGATCCGTTGGTGATAAAGCAGCTCATGACCGGGCCGTCCAACATGATACATGATTTCGTTGCGCCGCTCTTCCAGCAGCGCCTTTCGCACGCGGCCGGCGATGTCATCGAGAGCTTCATCCCACGTGACGCGCTGCCACTTTCCTGCACCGCGCGCGCCAACGCGCTTGAGCGGGAAACGAATCCGCTCGGGATCGTTGACTTGATTGAGTGTCGCGGGTCCCTTGGCGCAATTTCTGCCCCGGCTGCCGGGGTGCTCCGGATTCCCCTCGAAACGCCGGATACGTCCGGTGTCCTTTTCAACGAATCCCAAAAGGCCACATGCAGCTTCACAATTGAAGCAAATCGTCGGAATGATGTGGCAATGTTTTTCGACTTTACGCGGCCATTGCGCAGTGTCGTATTCGACCCAATCATCCCACTTTTCCACCGGCGGATAGCTCGCCAGAGCGCTCGAAGTATCGAGTACCTGCGCGTCGGGATTCAACGGTATGCGCGGTTCATTCATACACAACTCCTTTAGAAGCTTCAGTCGTCAGCTGTCAGGGTTTCAGTCTGAATTTTTAAACCCATTGCCGGGCTGGCAGCTGACACCTAAAAGCTGCTGATTTCTACTGCGTCAGCTCAACGGCATCGCTTGTCCGGCTTTGATCCAGAGATGGTCGTACATCCACAAACCGAACAACGCCAGTACAGGAGTGCCAACGTAAACCGGAACCGGCGATCCGAGCGGAACGAAAAAAAGCGCCATGGGTAACAAAGCCCCAGCGGCAACAAAGCAAAGCCAAAATAATTTGCTTAAAGGCCCCTTCAACAATAGATCACTAGCGCGAATCATATCGGTTGCGCCGTGCTTCGTGAACAACTCGCCGAAAACGAGCGCCATCGTTGCGAGTAACGAGATCAATAAAATATTAATCAGCCAGACAAACAGCTGCTGGCTAACATATTGATACGGGGTTACGAATTCGAGAGCCCCGATCAATATAAACACTGCAGCGCCCGCGAGCACTGCCTTTATCAGCAAGTGCCAGAACAGCATCGGGCTCTGCCAAAAATCGCGACCTCGAGCCTGGGCAAAGAGAAAGGCCGAATAACCGGCCGAAGCGATCGCGAAGAGCGCCGCCGGCCAAACCACCCACGGCGAGACTCGGCCTTGAAGATAAATTTGCGCCAACCAGAGCACCAGCAATGCTCCAAAGATCATCAGCACATAACCCCCGAGTGTTAACCATGAGTTAAAATTAGGCTTGGTCAACAAAAAGAAAAATCGCTGGGGCTTTTTCAAGTCAAGAATTAGCAGCGCCATGGTGATCACGAGAAACAACAGTGACAGCGCAGGGCTGATCACGTCGAGCAATACGGCGTCCTGTTGAAACCCCATATTCGAGAACAGCGCTGACAAAACCACCAGGCCTGCCGCAATCGACTTGGTCCAGAGATACGCGGCGATTTTGTTGCCCCAGGGTCGGCTGTGCGGCACATCGTAAACTTCACGTGCGACGCCAGGAATCGGCCGGTCCGGGTTCGTGGTCTTTAAAGCATACAAATCTTCGCCTGGATCTTTGTCGGCCCAGAAGTGGCTCGCTTGCGGCTCCATCATCGTCGGATTGAGCAGGTCGCCCTCGACGCCGACGTAGAAAAGTTTTGGCTTGGTACCCTTCTCGGGTTTGCGGACGCTGACTTTTTCCAGAGCGATGCGTTTACTGATCAGGCTGTCGGGATCGTCGAGATCGCCGGAAAGAATCGCCTCGGTCGGGCAAACTACTTCACATGCCGGCTTGTAGCCCATGTCGATCCTCGACGCGTCGAAGTTGCACTTGGCTGCGGTGTTGCGATCCGGATCGATATAGAGCGCGTCGTAAGGACACGCTTGCATACACGACTTGCACCCGATGCAGCGCTCATGATCGAAATCGACGATGCCATCACTGCGGCGAAACAGTGCAACCGTCGGACAAATCTCTATGCAAGGAGCATCGTCGCAATGATTGCATCGCAGTACAGCGAAATGGCGCCGAGTATCGGGATAAGTGCCTTTTTCAACGTACTTTACCCAAGTGCGATTCACGCCGAGCGCAATATTGTGTTCTTCCTTGCAAGCCACCGTGCAGGCGTGACAGCCGATGCACCGGTTCTGATCGATGACGAACCCGTAACGCATTCATGACCTTTCTAATCAAAAAACTTTTTCGTGGTGAAACAACGTTTGCAGTCTGATAGCCGGAAAATTCAAGCGGGGTCAATTATGTTGAGAATTGAGGTAAAAACTTTCAATCCTCAATTTCTTCTCGTCGGAAATGCGGGTGGATTAATCTGCTCCACGGTTCTGCCATTCCAGTCACGCGCTGCCCAATTATCCCAGGCGCGATTGGCGCCAGACTGAGCTTGAGCGAACAGCTCTTCGTCATTGATCTTTGTCGAACGGCCATTTTCGATGAGTACTTCGCCATTGACGATTACCGTTTGGACGTCCGCGCCAGTGCCGTATTCTACGAGCGCATTGATGGGATCGCGCACCGGTCCATACCGGGTCGTGCGCAGATCGATGATGACCAGATCAGCTTTACATCCGGCGCCAAGACGTCCCAAGTCCGAGCGCCCCAAGGCGTTTGCGCCGGCAATGGTTGCGGCGTTGAATATTTCGGCCGCTCTCGCCCCAGAAGCATTGCGATCCACTAGTCGCGAAATCAGCGATGCGTAACGCATCTCCGAAATGATGTCGAGGGGATACGTATCGGTGCCGAGGCCGACTCGCACACCGGCCGCCAGGTACTGATCGAAAGATTCCATTGCAAACGCCATCTTGGCGCACTTGTGCGGGCAGTGGCCGACCGTCGCCCCGGTCTCCGCTAGAATTTTCAGTTCGTCACCGCGGGGATAATCGACCCGTGAATGGCCGCCGGTGATCGCCATGTGGCCGAGGGTCGTGCGCGAGCCGAGAATTCCCGTGTCCGCGAGATACTCGGCTACGGGTTTTCGATACCGGTTCAGAATTTCCAGAAACTCGCGGAAATTTCCTCCCGCATGAATATGGATCGGCACGTCCAGTTCCTCGGCGGCAGCGACGCTTTCCTTCAAAAGCGACGGCTCGCAGGTCTCGGCCTGCGCAGGATTTAGAATTCCCTGCAAGCGGCCGTTGTGTGCGCCGTGAAATTTCTTGATGAAATCGACGGCGAGTTTCAGTCCGGGACGGCCTTTGTCGGCGCGCTCTTCGTAGTAATGCCGACCTTCAGAATCCGTCAAGATGTCATGGCTGCGGAACGGCGGGCTGAAAAATACCCGGCCGCCGGTTTGGCCGACGATCGCAACATAATCTTCGAGCGCGCCGGGGCCGCCGCCGGGATCCAAAACGGTTGTCGCGCCGTTTCGAAGCGCGCTATACAGGGCATACTTCCGCCCCATAGCGACCGCCTGAGGCGCCGGCGTTTCCATTTTCTCTTTAAGCGGTGCACCGAAAACAAACCAGTTTGCGGCGAGATAATCTTTTTTGGTCACATCGGTGAGCAAATAATCGCCGATGTTCAGTTGGGAATGAACATGCAAGTTGACAAATCCGGGGCACACGAGTTTTTCCGATGCATCGATCACCCGATCGGCGGGTTGCGACTTGTCCGCGCCAACAAATTTGATCGAGTCTCCTTCGATCAACACGGTTCCGTTGGGGATGAGTTCGTGACTCGTGCCCGACCAGCCGACTACCGTGCCGCCGTCGATGCGTATGCTCATGGATGATTCCCTTTGATCATCCGTTTCATCCTGGGGCGAAGCCGAAGGATCTCGTCCAATGCACCCAATCTGTGTTCAGATTCTTCACTTCGTTCAGAATGACAATTCTTGAATTTCGACGGTGATGACACACTCCGATGAGTCTCTAGTAAAACTGGATCAAGCGGTCCGCTCATTCACTGCCGGTGTATCATCGATCTTACCGTGCAGCGCGTACCAGTAAATGCTGTTCATGTAGCGCCATCGGCGCACAGTCGCTTCTTCTATCTGTTTCACAGCGAGGTTTTGCAGCTCAGCGCTGGTGCAATATGTTTCAACGATCGCAAAGCCCTTCGCGCCATGAATTTCATCCGCATGGATGTGTTCCTCAAAAAAACGAATCTCCTGAGCATGCGGCTGATAGCCATAGTATTGGTGCAGCGCCGGAACGATTTTTTTGCAGATATCGAGAAACTGAGACTCCAAACCGATAAACATTCCGGCGAGCGCCGCCTGCCAAGGCTTTTGATAAACCATGCGCCAGCCCCAATTCTGTAACTGATCGGTGCCTCCTAACACAATGGATCGCTCCACCGAGTCGCGCTCCTCACCGCTTGCCGCGGCGTAGTCTTTGAGCATATCGAGATGGCGATCCTCGGGGTTTTCTTCGTCACCTAAATTCTCCAGCAGATAGGTTTTCACGTCCCGGTGCGGAATCTGCGAAGCCTCGTAAGCAAGCCAGTTGAGATATTCCGTGACGTAATGAAAATGTTGCGTGCAGTAAAAAGCGGTCTGTCCTTTGGTCAGCTTTCCCGCTGCCCATAAATTGAAGAACGGGTGATCCTTCGAGTGATTGTTGTCGCGCGCCGCGACCAATCGATCATGAAAACTACCGGTCATCTAAACTCTCGCCTGTATTCTAAAATAGCAACGTCGGCAGCGTGTGACTACGCGCACCGACGTTACAGAGTTAGACAGCTTGTGAGATCTGCTACCCTTCGCCCCGCTCAACGATCTGCTCCACCGGCTTGAGTCGAATATCAACCAGCGCCGCCTGGCCGCCGGCGACAGCGCGAAGACCACGTTCGATCGCTTTCCGCACCTCGCCCGGCTCTTCTACCTTCTCGCCGTAACCGTCGAACGCTTTCATGATCTGTGAATACTCCGGACAAGGCGCGATATGCAGTCCGGAAAAATTCTTCGACTGGACCGCCCAGCCCTCAGGGTAATACCGCGGAATCCCAGATTTTTGGGATAGATAGCCCTGATTATTCAACATAACTGTTAAGAACGGTAAATTGTGCTCCTGGGCGGCACCGTACACTCCAGGCACGGGATCGTAATTGAACGAGCCGTCGCCGATCACGCAAACTACCGGACGCTTAGGATTCGCAGCCTTTACACCCAAGGCGGTCGAAAGCCCTGTGCCCAAGCCGCCGATGCAGCCCGCGAACCACGACCCTGCCTTGACTCCGTCGAGATAACGATGAAGCGCCAAACGGTGCGTTATGGTCTCGTCCACGATCATGGCATCCGACGGCAAAACTTGACTGAGCTCGTGGGCGACCCAGCGGGTATCCATGGGTTTCTGGTTCGCGAGCGCAATCGCCTCGTCGCGCCAGGCCTTCCTCTGCGCGTTGTTCTTTCCGCCCAGCTCCTCGGCGCGCTGCTTGCGCGAAGGATCGCTCGCCGAGACTTTCTTTTTGAGCGCTGTGAGCAAGCTCTCCAGCGAGCTTTCAATTTCGCCGGTCAAAGCGAGATCAGCCTGGTAACCGTAGTACGGCATGTCGTGACGGAAAGGATTTTCATCGAGAAGCGCTACGGTCGCTCCGGCTGCTGGTGTAATCGAAGCGGGATGCCAGGGAGCGATTACAGCCAGTAACAGAATTACGTCGGCGCTGGAACAGGCTTTCTTCGCATCATAACCGCTGTGCAACGGATGTGCGCGCGGAAAATTGACCGCGCCGGTGCTGCGGGTTTCGCAAACCGCGCAGCCCAAGAGCTCGGCAATTTCGACTAAACAATGGACTGATTTCTCTGTGCGTCCGGCGTCTTCGGCGACGATCACCGGATGCTTCGCGCCCGCAAGCAAATTGGCGAGCTCCTCGATGCCTTTGGGATCGGCCGTAGCGCCGGGCGCAAAACCATGCTCTCCTGGAACATCTCTGATCATTTTCGCGAACAGATATTCCATCGGCAATGAAACGAACGTCGGCCCTTTAGGCGCAGCCATGGCGAGCTGGCAGGCGCGCTGTATCGTCGCTGGCAGGATGGCTTTGTTGTTGATGCCGAAGCTCCATTTCACCGTCGACTCGACCAACTTGGCGGGACCGCCGATGTTCGAAAGGTGGCCGAGCCACTGACCTCCCGGATCGGGCCCTTCGTCTTCACCGAACCCCACGGATTCGCCGGTGAGAACAACCATCGGCACTTGCTCGCGCACCGCGGCCCGCATGCCCATCGTTGCATGGAGCGAGCCGACGGTCGTGTGAATCATTACGGCCGGTAGTTTACCCGTCGATTTGGCATAGCCGCTCGCCATTCCCACGGCCACTTCTTCATGGCGCGTGCTGTAGTATTGCGGCATGCCTTCCACACCGGGCTCGGCGAGCGCTTCCCAGACCGGCGACCATTCGGATCCCGGCGATGCAAAGATTTTTTCCACGCCCATTTTAGCGAGAACGCGCAGCATCGATTGCGCGCCGGTCAATCCTTTAGTTTGAATCATTTTACATATCCCTTCTTTGTGTGACTAAATGCTATCGCTTCGCTTTACCTGTCATTCTGAGGAGCATAGCGACGAAGAATCTGCTTCCCGATTCTGTCGCGGTTCATAAGGTTATTGCGCAATGGGCAAAAGAGGAGTCATCTCCTGTGATACTTAGTGCCACTGCGCTGGTGAGTTCGTCATTCCCGCGTGTCTTTAGCGGAAATCCAGGCGAAATTCGGACTGGACCCCCGATTAAAGCATTCGGGGGTGACGGTTTTGCGTTCATTTCAGCACGACCACGTCATCTCGAGCAACGCGACACCTGATTTTTAAACAGTAAATTAGGACAGATCCTTCGCTCTGCTCAGAATGACAATGAGATCACACAGCGCTTTTGTTCGTCCCGATTGCTACGATAAATTGTAAAACCGCTTCGCGTTGTTGAGCAGAATATCCTTTTTCGCGTCGAGCGAGAGATCTTCGCGCGCCCACAAAATACTGCCGGATTCCGGCCAGCTCATGTCCCAATGAGGATAATCCGATGCATACATCAGCGTCTTGGAGCCGATCTCATTGACCACATAACTGATCATCTTCTCTTCGGGCTCGCAGCCGTAGTACGCATTCTCACTGTAGAGGTATTCACTGGGTTTCTTCTTGCAGAGCGGCGCCTCTCGTTTGCCGCGTTTTTCCCATTCTTCGTCCATGCGCTCCGCCCAATACGGCAGCCAGCCGCAGCCGACTTCCAGATAGCCGATGCGCAGCTTCGGAAACATTTCCGGAATACCGCCGAACACCATTGCGGTCAGTTGACGCAGCACCGGAAAGGGATGTCCGGTCGTGTGCAAGCAAATGAACTGATCGAACACCTCGCTGCCCGGCTCGTCGCCGCCGAACGCATGAATCGTTATTGGCGTGTCCAAGCTTTGTGCCTCTTCGTAGAGCGGATAAAATTCCGGACTTCCCAGGTTTTTTCGGTGCGCTTGCGCCGCCAACATGCCGCCGCAAAGGCTAAGCTTGGTCACGGCCCGGTTCAGCTCTTTGGCACATTCCGCGGGATTATTAACCGGCAAATTCGCTACCGCTTTTAGCCGCGACGAGGCCGTACAGTAGTTGGAAATGAAATCATTGTAGGCGCGGCAGATCGCGGTATGAAACTGCGGATCGCGCACCCGCCCGATGCCGAGGCCGCTGGTGGGAAACAACACCGCCCTATCGATGTGCTGGGTGTCCATGGCAGCCAATCTCTCTTCGACGGCCGCGCCGGAATGCCCTAAGGTTCCGCCGAGATTGCGATCGTAGTGCTCGCCCGGAATGAAGGACGCTTTTTGATTGCGGTACGGCTCGGGGAGATACGGTCTGATCTCGTTGTCGAAATCCCGAGCATGCGCATCCGAATCCAGGACCTTTATGGCGTCACGCAATTCCATCGTGTTCTCCTCGTTTTTTTCTTGTCAGCGGCTCGTGTCTATGCCGCTTTCGGCAGCGAAGCCGGCGCGTTCAGCTTGTATAATTTTCTCACGTTGCTGTTCAGCAATTTGTCGCGGCTCGCGGCGGGCAGATCAGCCATGTCGCGGGCAATGACGTCGCGCGAGTGGGGCCAAGTGGAATTCTGGTGCGGGTAGTCATTGGACCACATGCAATTGTCGACTCCCCACCAGGAAAACATCTTGCCGCCCACGTGATCATTGAAGAAGGTCGCATAAATCTGCTCGGCAAAATATTCACTCGGCAACCGGCTCATCGGTACCTTTTCCGCATGGCGATGGCGTTTGAAGGCCTTATCGCATTGGCCCAGCCAGAACGGAATCCAGCCGACTTCATTTTCGACCGAGACGATCTTCAATTTAGGATGACGTTCCAAGACTCCGGAAAAAATCATGTCGAACAACGCGTCCTCGATCTCTCTGGTCTGCTGCACGCCGATTCGATAGCGGTTAATTCCGTGGCTGGTCTGTCGGTGCATGCTAGCGCCGAACCCTGTCAAAATATGCAGATGCACCGGCAGATCGAGATCCTGCGATGCCGCCCAGAATCTCTCATAGTGATCCGAAGTAAATGGAAATGTCGGGTGTGGCACTTGCCAGATCATCGTGCCGACGATGCCGCCCTTTTTACAGCGTTCCATTTCGGCAACTGCATGATCGACATCGAACATCGAGATCAGCGCAATGCCGTAAAGCCGGTCCGGAACTTTTTGGCAGTATTCCATCACCCAGTCGTTATAGGTGCGAAACAATGCTTCCTGCAGCGCGGCATCCTCGATGCAATACAAGCCGAGCCCGAGGCTTGGATAGAGAACTTCGGCGGACACGCCGTCGGTCACCATATCTTTCATACGCTCGAGCGGGTCCCAGCCGCCGGGGCGCGCAACGGAAAAGCCCGCGCGGCGAAAGCTTTCGAGTTGTTCGGGTCGCTGCCCGGCCATGAACAAACCACCCACCGCCTGAGTCGGGACTTCCGGGGAGCCGAACATCCAGGCATCACGTTTGTCGTCGAAGTACGCCTTAGGCGCTCGTTCTCTGAACGAGGACGGCATGCCTTTTTCCCATAGATCCGGGACTTCAATCACGTGAGAATCCGACGAAATAATTGTTTGTTCCATGGCTTTTTTCCTCCCGAGCTATTTCTTACCCCAAAGCTGATCGAAAAATCCACTCTTCTCCATTTCATCGAGATAACGGCTGTCAACTAGCTCCTGCGGTTTCACCTTTTTCGCGCGCGCATCGACCTGAGCCACCTCCTCGAGAATCGCCTCCAGCGCTTCGCTCTTAATCGCGAAACGGGGTTCGAGGACTTTGATCTCGGCATTGTAAGCGGCGTCGAGAACTTTGCGGTCGGTCACGTGCAGATACTTGCCCAAGACTTTGTAGACGAACGCACGATCGGTATGGGCAATTTTGGAAGCCTCAGCCATGGCGCGCATAAACTGGCCAATCGCCTGGTTCCGCTTGGCGATCACGGAGCGCTTAGTGACGAAGGCCGTGGCGACGTAGGGAATTTTAAGATCCGGGCCATAGACCACATAGTGATAACCCTGGGCGAGGGCCATGGCATCGGTTGGGGGGGTGAGACATGCCACATCGATTCCTCCGCCTACCAACGCGGCGAAAGTCTCCGGATCGCCGCCCGTTTGGACAAAACTAAAATCGCGTCCGGGCTCCATATTGAAGCGGCGCATCGCCTGGATGCTGAAATAATGCGTATTGCTGCCGATCCGGCTGACTCCGATCTTCTTTCCTTTGACGTCTTCCGGTTTCTTGATATTGCCGCCCGCGACCAACGTCTGGGTCATAGTATTCTTGACATCGCCAATGAACACCACGTCCGTCGAGCCTTGCACGTACGCACGTACATTGCCGACGCCTCCAGTGAGCGTCATATCCGCATCACCACCCAACAGAGCTGCCGTAACGATCCCGGAAGAAGCGATGAATACCAGTTCAAAGTCAATGTTGTATTTTTTGAACAAGCCGGCTTCCTCGGCAATCCACGGGTACGACTGCGACATGACTCGGGCGGAGTGAATGCCGACCATTTTTTCCGCGGCCGAGAGCCCGACGGGAGCTACCATCTGACAGAACAGCACTAGAGAAATTATGCGGCGCAGCATTATGATTTTTTACCCCACAGCTGATCGAAGAATCCGGTTTTTTCCATTTCATCGAGATAGCGCGTGTCGATGAGCTCTTGCGGTTTGACCTTTTTCGCACGTGGATCGGTCTGGGCGAGCTCGTCGAGAATCGCTTGCAGAGCCTCGGTTTTGATGACCAGGCGCGGCTCCAGGACTTTAATTTCAGCGTTGTAAGCGGACTCCAATACATTGCGATCGGTAATGCGCAGATATTTTCCCAGCACTTTATAGACAAACTCGCGATCCGTGTGCATGAGCTTTGCCGTTTCCGCCATCGCGTGCATAAAATTAGTCATCACTTGCGGGCGTTTGGCGATGACGGAGCGCTTGGTGACGAATGCCGTGGCCGCATAGGGAATTTTCAGATCAGGTCCATAGATCACATAGTGATAACCTTTTGCGATCGCCTGCGCATCTGTGGGCGGCGTCAAGTTCGCGACGTCAATGGACCCGCTCATGAAAGCCGCCAAGGTTTCGGGGTCGCCGCCGGTCTGAATGAACTGCACATCCTTGCTTGCGTCCATGTTATAACGGCGCAGCGCCTGAATCGTGAAATAGTGCGAGTTGCCGCCGATTCGGCTGACGCCAATCTTCTTGCCCTTGAGGTCTTCAGGCCGTTTGATATTGCCGCCCGCGACCAGCGTCTGGGTCATAGTGTTCTTCACCCCGCCAATGAACACGACATCGGTGGAACCGCGCGCGTACGCAGCGACATTACCGATGCCACCGGTGATCGTCATCTCTGCATCGCCGCCCAACAGTGCGGCGGTCACGATGCTCGAAGACGAAATAAATACCAGATTGAAGTCGATATTGTATTTCTTGAAGAGCCCGGCTTCCTGCGCCATCCAGGGCATAGATTGAGACATGACGCGGGCGGAATGGATGCCGACGAGGGCATCGGCGCCACGACATACTCCCGGAGCTATTAAAGTCGTCAGCATCAATGCCATGATGAAATTATTCATAGCACCGGCTGCGTTATTTTTGCTCATAAAGCTCCTTGATAAACCCTGTATCTTCTAACTCCTTAATAAAGCGATTGTCAAAGAACTCTTTCGGATCTGCGCTCGCCGCTTTGGGGTGATCCGCCACGCTCAGCACCGCGCGAATATTATCCTCGGTAAAAACGCACTTTTGGGAAAAATTCCTCGAAAAGTGTCGTACGCTTCATCGACGATCGCCGTAAGTACATTCGGGGATGACGATGCCAGAAAAATATTTTTAAAGCTTTGAAAGGCTACAGTTAATGAAGACAGCACGGAATCAACGCGGAGTGATCTAACGGCGCGCATAGAGTTCCTGGACAAAGCCACTGTCCTCGATCTCCTTCAAAAAACGGTTATCCATGAAATCCTTGGGATTGGCGCTGGCGGCTTTGGGATTGTCGGAAAGCGCGAGGACCGATTTGATATAGTCTTCGGTGACATAGGGCACGCGTGGAAAAATACCGCGAAAGGTTTGATACGCTTCATCGAGAATCGCGCTATCGTTGGTAACAAGATAACGCGCCAAGGTCCGCTTGCTCGTCGCGCCATCCTCATTGGCGATTTTAATGGCCTCGATATAGGCGCGGAGATAAGCTTTTAGCGAATCTGGGTGCTGGCGGGTGAACAGGCGCCGGGTCGCCACTCCACTATGCATATAGGGTAGATTCAGTGAGGCAATATTCACTAACTCCTTCTGTCCCAATCGGCGCGCCGCCAAAGTCGTCGGCGACGATAAGACACCGGCGGAAACGATCCCGCGATCAATCGCTGCGAGCACCTCGCGAACGCCGCCAAGGTAAATAAACTTCACGTCTTTTCCCGGCTGTAGATTGTGACGCTGTAAAAGCGCCATGACTGCGTGCTCCGATGATGCGCCCTTGCTCATGATGCCGACCAGTTTCCCATGCAGGCTTGCGATGTCTTTGACCTCCGGCCGGGCATAAAGAGAAAACCCGTACGTTGGCACCCCTACCGCGACCGCGACCAGATCGCCGCCTGCCAAAATCGTGTTCACGACGGCGCCGCCGATGCTTGCGATATCGATATCGCCGGCAACCATAGATTGGTTCATACGCGCAGCGCCGGAAATGAAAATGTTCTGCACCGGCACCCCGTACTTCTGATCGAGCTTGGCTTCGCTGACGAGCCACAGTGGCAGCATCGCCCCGCTCGGCTGTGGATAACCGACACGAATTATCGCGCTCGCGGCAAATGACGACGGCGCGACCACCGCTATGCAAACCGCTAACACTAGGGCGGCAATAAATGATGTGTAATTAGATTTTGGGCCCATGAGAAACCGGGGGGCGAGTTCACATGGCTAAGCTGTGTTTGGTGTCATTTCGAGCCTGAGGCGAGAAATTCCTTCTTGCTATCCTCCTAACATCCCGTTGCTAGACGGAGGAAGCAAACACGGCAGAACGGCTAGTTTCAATAAAATTCGCCTCGGTCTACGACCAGAAACGTTCTTTCCAACGTGGAATCGCCAGGGGGTTGACGATGGTATCGGGAATTCTGCCGTCGAGAATTGCCAGCATACTTTCGGCGGCCATTTTCTGCCCGGCCTCCGCCGATCCGGGATTGGCGCCAATATTATGCGGCGTGAGAAGCAACCGGAGCGGATCGACTTGACGCAGTGGACTATCGAGTGGCAGCGGCTCTCGCGCGAAAACATCCAGCGCCGCACCAGCAATAATGTTTTCATTAAGGGCTTCTACCAAGTCGGTCTCCTTCAAAGCTTGGCCGCGCGAGGTGTTCACAATAAAAGCAGTTGGCTTCATCATCTTGAATTCGCGCATGCCAAGCATGCCGCGGGTTTCGCGGGTCAAAACCACGTGCAGCGTGACGAGATCCGATTCGTGCAGCAGCTCTTCGAAGGAAACCATTTTGACGCCGAGTGAGGCAACGGTTTCCTGCTTCACGTAGGGATCGTATCCAAGCACCTTCATGCCCCAGGCGCCGAGACGCTTGGCCACGTTCTGGCCGATGCGGCCGACGCCGATGATTCCGACGGTTCTGCCGAGCATCAAGGTGCCGCGATTGTTGAGCTCCTTCCAGCCGCCGTTACGGATGACGGTTTCGTTCAATTTCAACCGTTTGAACAGCGCGACAATCAATCCCATGGTCGCCTCGGCAACCCCCATGTAGTTCTCGAGTGTGGGACTATTGCAGCAAAGAATACCCAAATCCGTTGCGGCATCGACGTCGACGGTTTCGATACCGATGCTCGATTTGACCACAGCCTGAACGTCGGGACACGAGTCGAGAATGTCACCGCCGATCATGTCGCGACCGGAGGGATAAACAATCGAGGAGTCGCCGATCAGTCCAACTAAATCCTTGCGTTCGTAGCGAAACTCGCGAAAGTCGTCCTGTGGTTTTCCAAGCACCAGCTCGCAACCCTCATCGCGCAGCATTTTCTCTGCGAGCTTGATGCGCATGGGTCCGGTGACGCAGATTTTTCTTTTCGGCGCCATCAAAACCTCATTGCAAGTTGTAAAGTTTTTTGGCGCTCTCGGCGAACAGCCAGCGCTTGGCTTCGTCGTTCAAGTCTTTGCGCCGCCCAAGGTGCTCGATATTTTCCGGGAACTCGGTGTCCCAGTGGGGGTAGTCGGACGCGTAATAGATGACTTTGTGCGTCATCACCTCCGTGGTGGCGCCGATCATCGGTTCGTAGTCTTCGGCGTGAAAATAGATGCGGCCGTCCTTGAGATATTCCGTCGGTTTTCTTTTGCACATCGGTGCTTCCACTTCGCCGCGCTTCTCCCATTCTTCGTTCATCCGGCCGAACCAATACGGCGCCCAGCTGCAACCTGCTTCCATAAAGGCGACGCGCAGCTTGGGAAAGCGATCGAAGACGCCGCGAAACATCATGCTGCAGGCTTGCATCATTTGCGCGAACGAATGGGACAGCGTGTGCACTTCGATGAATTGATCGAACATGTCGCCGGCGAAATAGTGTGGACCGCGCACCGTGGCATGGACGCCGACCATACAGTCGAGCTTCTCGGCCTCCTCGTAGATTGGCCAGAAGCTTTCGTGCCCAAGCGGCAAACGAAGTCCCACAGCCGGGAGCATCAAGCCAACCAGCTTCAATTCCTTGATCGCGCGGCGCAGCTCCTTCACCGCCTCAGGCACATTTTGAAATGACACCAAGGCGACGCATTTCAGCCGCGGGCTGACCTTTTGAAATTCTTCCGCGCAGAAATCATTCCAGGCCTTGGAATAAGCGACCGCGACATCAGGCTCCCGGATCCAGCCCACGCTCAATCCGTTGGTCGGATAGAGCACCGCTGTCGAAACACCCCCTTTATCCATCGCCTCCAGCCAGCTTTTAGCGTCCCGCGCTCGGGTACCCAACTTGCCGCTCAAAGAGCGGTCCCAACTATCGCGGGGCGTCAATGTGGCCGCTCGGTCACGGTATTTCGCTTCCATATATTTCTTGAGTTGATTGTCTTCTTCGGTAATGTGCCCGTCGGCGTCGATCACTTCGAATGAGTTGGCCATACGCGTTCCTCCCTGACTGCTCTCGTCACCGTCTACGCCTCAGAGAAGGTATGTGTCAAGCACCGTTCGGGTTGGCAAATCCGTTTTTCCATTGTGAAATGGAGGCAAAAAATGGTAACCACACGAAACTAGAGGATGATAGAATGAGCCGCCAGCCAAAATAGCCAGTTTTTATAAGGGATCGTCTAACATGCATCGGCAAATGAAGGCGATATGAATAAATTGTGGCCCATGAGCATCCTCTTACTATGGACCCTCTGGACGCGAACCCAAACCGCGACTTCGGACAACTGGTTGCCTGCGCCGGGGCTCGGTTCCGAAGAAAAGTGCCAGGCGAGTGTCAAAGACAAGCTGGACATGTGGCGCCAATTCAAAGATGCGAAATTCGAAGGCAACAGTGTGACGTTTACGAGCAATAACAGCTCGATGACTTACCTTTGCTTGCCTGAGAACGAAGAACCGCGAAAACCCCCGCCCAGAGCCCCTAGGGGACAAAGATAGCCTCTCTTCTCTAAGGCCACCCTCTTAACCAGGCTGCCGCCCGCTCACATTCGAGCATGTCAAACGTCTAAATCCCTATCGAATGGTCGAACGCTCAAAGGATTAATAATGATGATCGAACAAACTAGCAGTGACGCGCGGCTTTGCCCGAATTGCGCCAATACGATCCAAGAGAATTCAGCGAAGTGTCCCTATTGCAAGGCAGAATTCTCTGCCGATTCCGCACCCCACTGGCTCAATCGAAATGCGCCAGTGTCCGAGCGGCCAACTGATTTGAAGCGCAGCAAAAGATCGCCCATCGCTGCCAGATTTGTTTGGCCGGCAGCGACTCTGCTTCTGGTTTTGCTGGGCTTTTATGCTGGCGCTTACATACAACGAAGAGAGATGGCCCTCACGGCGGAGGCTTACTCGAAACGCCTCCAAACCAAAGATCAGATGATCCAAAATCAGGAAACCCAGATGAGCCGCCTACGCCAACAACTGAACGAGAATACAAATCAGCTCGCCGAATTAAAGAACAAGCTTCAAGAGAGTCAGAAAACGGTTGCCGCTACACAGCAGCATCTCGCGGCTGCGAACCATCAAGTCGAGCGCCTGAACACAACCAGATCGGCCGGCGCCACGCGAGTTGGATCTCGCGCAGCCTCATCCCAATCTTATCCTGCGCCGTTACCCACTACGCGCCGAACTGAAGCAGGTGTCTATGAGACGGTCCGCGAGACTTCGGTCTACGATAACCCGTCGTCTCAGGCCCGGGTGATTTCGCAAATCCGCGGAGGAACGCGCATCAACGTGGTCAACCCTCGCGGCGAGTGGCTCGAGGTACACTCAAAGCACGGCAACCCTCCGGGCTATGTTCGCTCGGCCGATGCCCGCCCGATTACCAGAAGTAATTAAGAGTTTACGAGGTTAATGCGCTAAGCGGACGCTTATCACGCCAGGACTATCGTCCTTCCCGGGGTAACGCCGGTTGAGGAAACGTCGTTGCGCGTTAGGCAAAAATGTGGGGAGCCTTTCGGCTCCCCACCAAAAGCTTCGGGGTGCCAAGTCAGCACTTAATCGCGATCGCGCCCTCGGAATAACAGGTAAACCAAACCCGCGGCAATAAGCACCGTCTGGAAAGGATACTTTCGGACAAAGTCCCGGAAGTCTGCCGCCATCGTGCTGAAATCGTTCTCGGTGACGTATGACCGAGCGCTCTCAAACCCGTTTGCAGCCGACGAAAATGCTTCGCGCGCTTTATTTGCAGCAGTTTCGCCCGCGGCATAGGTTTTCGCCTTGAGATCATTTAAACCGCCCATACCCGAGCCTTGATACTCTTGGAGGCGGCGATCGACATCCTGCTGCGCTTGCTCACGAGTCCAACCGTACTTCTGCTGCAATAACCCGATCAGCCGATCCTTCTGACCGCCCACCCATTCAAAGTCGTCATCACTCAGACTGCCCCACCACGATTTGAGTGTCCCCTTCAATTCTCGCCATTGTCCGGCGAATACATCCTCATTCATTATTATTTCCCCCTTCGGCTAGTGGCTCTCCTTATCGGAGGCCCAGATACCCAAGAATAAACAATACGACGACCACGACTCCAATTATGTAAAAAATACTGCCCATCGTTTTGCCCCCCTAATTTTTATTCGCCCACAAGCAATGGACTGCCCCTTCATTGTGCAACCGCGATGCCAGAAATCGGTTAACGATTTTTCAGTAAATTCAATCGCACTTTTTTTTCTGCGTGTGTGAAAAACCATGACTGCATCGAGAAATTCCTCCGCGTGATAGGAGGTTTCATTCGTTTCGGCTAGAGGGAGCCAGCGATGCGTCTCACGTACGGGTACTTGACTAACCAACGAAGACTCGAATACGGTGCGCCATTACAGGAACTCGGACTGAACGTTCGTCTCTAAAAAATTTCCATTGCGGCGCGATCCAAGAAACGGAGTCCACATGGCGAAGCAATTGATCTTACCGGCTTTGATTTTGGTCCTTCTAATCGGCAACTCATTCGCCGCCGCTCCACAGCGGCAGGAAACCGATCCTCGTTTTGAGAAACTGGCCAAAGAGTTTTACCCCAAGGCCAAACAGGAAGGCGCGCTGGTCGTTTACACGGTTTGGGACGTCGATCACATTCGCTCGCTCACCGAAGCCTTCACTAAACGGTTTCCCGGGATTACGGCCTCCTACTGGCAAGCGACGCGGTCCGAAGTAGTGACCCGCACCCTAACCGAGTATCAAGGAAACCAACCCAGCGTGGATGTGATCGTTACCGAGGCGCCGCTGGTTCTGCACAACGCCGGAGCAACGCAGGCTTATCAAACCGTTCAGGGAAGCGCGCTTTTCGTTAACGATGCGATTGCTCCCGTCGTAAGTCTGCAGATTCAGGCGCTCGCTTACAACACAAAGAAACTCAAGCGCGAAGAGGCACCGAAGAGTTGGGAGGACGTGACCAATCCCAAATACAAAGGCATTGTGGCCTTG
>Ga0207650_10000615_pt1 | contig 28443 bp, 28 predicted proteins | sample KBSS63metaG_FD_184325 | JGI IMG/M metagenome (GOLD analysis project Ga0207650, IMG submission 184325) | Switchgrass rhizosphere microbial communities from Kellogg Biological Station, Michigan, USA - KBS S6-3 metaG (SPAdes) (version 2) | ecosystem: Host-associated > Plants > Roots > Rhizosphere...
GCGGTATCGGGCTGGCCGTCCAGGCCGCCGTAGAGCTTTTGCACGCCCGCCGGCAACGAGGCGAACGCGACCTCGGCGGTGCTGCGTTGGGCGATGGCCGCGGCCAGCGCGCAGGCGCTGCGCAGGGCCAGGTCGAGCGGCGTGTCCGTCGCGGCCGGCGGGCAGGCCGCCTTGCAGATCGTGTCAGCGACCGGCTGCGGAAACCCGATCGTCTCGACCCACAGCGCACCGACCGTCGGATGGTCGATGCCGAACGCACCGGCCTCGACCTCGGCCAGTTCGGCGCCGCGCACGACCGCGAAGCCCGTGAACATCGCGTCGGCATTTTCGGGATAGGCCTGGCACAGAATCTTTGTCCGGCGAACTGCTCGCACAGAGCGCCGGCATCAAGCTGACCCACGTGCCGTACAAGGGCCAGCCCGATGCGATGAACGACCTGCTGTCGGGTCGCGTGACGATGATGCCGTTGACCGCAGCACTTGCGGTTCCGCATATCAAGGCCGGCAAGCTGCGTCCGCTCGCCGTCACCACCGCGACCCGCTCGACCGCACTGCCCGACCTGCCGACCGTCGCCGAGGCGGCAAATCTGGCGGGCTACGAGGTCGGCACCTGGTTCGGCCTGGTCGCACCGGCCAAGGTGCCGGAGGCGATCACGAAGAAGCTCGCCGCCGACATCGCGCAGATCCTGACGATGCCCGACGTCAAGGCCAAGTTCGACACGCTTGGCATGGAGCTCGCACCGCAGAGCCCGGCGCAGTTCGACGCTTTCATCGCCAAGGAAGCGGCAAAAGTGGAGCAAGGTCATCAAGCAGGCCGGCATCGAGCCGCAGTGATGGCCTCGATCCGCACGCCGATCTGCGCGCAGCTCGGCATCCGCCACCCGATCTTCGGCTTTTCGCATTCGGTCGACGTCGCGGTCGCGATCGCGCGGGCCGGCGGCTTTCCGGTGCTGGGGCTGGCGCGCGAGATGCCGCACGAGATTCCGGAGATCCTCGCGCACGTCGAGGAGCGGATGGGCACCATGCCGTACGGCATCGACTTGATGCTGCCGTCGAACGTGCCGAAGGAGGCGCGCATCGACGGCTTGCGTGCCGCGCTGCCGGCCGGGCATGTCGAGTTCGTCGATGGCCTGCGCCGCCGCTTTGCGGTCGAGCCGCCGGTCAAGCCAAGCTTCTTCACGACGCAGGTCCGCTCGGAGGCGCTGTTCGAGGCGCAGATCGACGCGGTGCTGTCGTCGAACGCGCGCGGCGTCGCCACCGCGATCGGCTTGCGCGCCGACCTGATCGAACGCGCGAAGGCGCGCGGCAAGCTGACCTTCTCGCTGGTCGGCTCGGTGCGCCATGCGCAGAAGGCGCTCGCGATGGGCGTCGGGGTGCTGGTCGCGCAGGGTTACGACGCCGGCGGCCACACCGGGCCGGTCGGCACGCTGTCGCTGCTGCCGCAGATCATTGCGGTCGCCGGCACGGCGCCGGTGCTCGCGGCCGGCGGCATCGCGACCGGCGCGCAGGTTCTCGGCACGATTGCGATGGGCGCGCAGGGTGCGTGGCTCGGCACCCTCTGGATGGCGGCGCGCGAGAACCACACGCCGCCGGCGCTGCTGCGGCGCCTGATCGAAAGCACCAGCGAGGACACGCTGATCACGCGCGCCCACAGCGGCAAGCCGTGCCGCGTCGTGCGCAGCGACTGGATCGACGCGTGGAACGAGCCGGGTGCGCCGGGGCCGCTCGGCATGCCGCTGCAGCAGGTGCTGACTGGCGACGTCTTCGCATCGATCCACGAGCACGACAACCCGCGCCTGATCTACGAGGCCGCCGGCCAAAGCGTGTTCGCGATCGAGCGCGAGACCACGGTCGCGGACCAGGTCGAGCGCCTCGTCGACGACATGGATGCCGCCTGTGCGCGGCTGCGGACGATGGCGGATGCGGCGACGTTGCCGGAACCGGTCCATGCCGCCGCCTGACCTGCGCCCGCTGCTCTCACCCCGTTCTATCGCGGTGATCGGCGCGTCGACGCAGGCCCACAAGCTCGGCGGCATGCCGATCCGGCTGCTGCGCGAAGGCGGCTACCGCGGCGCGATCTACCCGGTCCACCTGCACGCCAACGAAATTCAAGGGCTGAGGGCCTATCCGTCGATGGCCGCGATCGGCGAGGCGGTCGATCTCGCGATCATCGCGGTGCCGGCGTCGGCCTGCGAAGCGACGATGCGGCAGCTGGCCGAGGCCGGCACGCGCGCTGCGGTCGTGTTCAGCGCGGGCTTCGCCGAAACCGGCGAGGCCGGCGCGGCGCTGCAGCGCCGCCTGGCCGAGTTCGCGCGCGCGCACGGCATCGCGCTGCTCGGGCCGAACTGCCTCGGCGCGATGAACCTGCGCAAGCACGTCTACGCGACCTTCTCGCCCGTCGTGCTGGCCGGCGTGCCCCCGCAGGGCAACATCTCGCTGGTCAGCCAGAGCGGCGCGTTCGGCGGCTATGCGTTCGCGCTCGCCCGCGAGGCGCAGGTCGGCCTTCGGCACTGGATCACGACCGGCAACGAGGCCGGCATCCAGGTCGCCGACGCGATCCACTGGCTCGCCGGCGATGCCGGGGCCGGCGTGATCCTGGCCTACATCGAAGGCAGCCGCGACGAGCCGCGCCTGCAGGCGGCGCTCGCTGCGGCGCAGGCCGCGGGCAAGCCGGTCGCGATCATCAAGGTCGGTCAGACCGCGGCCGGCACGCGTGCCGCGCGCCACCACACCGGCAGCGACACCGGCGACGACGCGCGCTATTCCGCGCTGTTCGAGGGGCACGGCGCGCACCGAGCGCGCACGATCGGCGAGTTGTTCCGGCTCGGCTACACGCTGAGCCGCGGCCGGCGCGCGGCACAAACGCCGGGCACCGATCCGAAAAACGCCACCCCCGCGCTGGCCGTGCTCAGCATCTCCGGCGGGATCGGCATCATGATGGCCGACCGTGCCGAGCAGATCGGCCTGCGGCTGCCGCCGATGCCGACCGCTGCGGCACGGCACCTGACCGACCGCATTCCGTTCGCGACCGCCGCGAACCCGATCGACGTGACCGGCCAGGCCTTCGCGCAGCCCGAGGTGCTCGCCGACACGCTCGCCGACCTTGCGCGCTGCGGCACGTACGGCCATGTCGCGGCGTTCTTGGCCGGCGGTGCGGCCGTGCCGGCGGTCTGGCAAGCGCTGCAGGCGGGCATCGAGCGATTGCAGGGCGACCCCGACGCGGCAGCGCTGGTGTTCAGCGGCATCGTGCTACCGGCCCAGCGCGAATGGCTCGAATCGCGCGGCTGCCTGGTGTTCCAGGAGCCGGCCGATGCGGTCGATGCGGTCGCGGTGCTGGCGCGCGCTGCGGCTCAGTCGGCGTCGAGATAGCGCTGTACTGGCGCGCCGACCTGCTCAACGATCTGCGGCGCTGCTCCTCGCGCGCGGGCCCGAGCGCGAGCAGGTGCGCGTCGAAAGCATGACTGAACCTCGCGCTTCCGTGTCCTGGTGCTGCGGACGCTGTCGCGCGTGCCGGCGTTTCGCCGCAACCTGGCGTGGCGGTTGTCGGGGCTGGTGTATTGCTGACGCTTGGGCTTCGGACGAATCTCCAACCGCCTATGTTGGACCACGTTGCGGTGCCGTCGGCGACGGCGTAACGTGACGGCGGACCGCTCTCATGACGCCCGTCACCACATTCGCCGCATGCGCCGCCATGCTCGTCGGCGCCCTGCCCGCGCCGCTCTTCGGCGCGCCGACCACCTGCGCCGATGCGCTGAAGAAGATCGAGAAGCAGATGGCGGACGCTGGTTTCCGGCAGCCTCAGTTGAAGATCGTTCCAAAGAACCTGGCGGGAAGTGCCCGGGTGCTCGCGAGCTGCGAAAACGGCACCCAGCGCATCGTCCAGCGCGCTGAAGCCGAGCCTTCTGCCCCGAAGCCAGGCCCGGTTCCCGAGGGGCCCGCCGGCGCGCCGGTCAAGCGATGACGCAACGGTCGCGGTGATGCCGATCGAGTGTCGTCACGTCCGTGTGCACGGACACGTTCAGGGCGTCGGCTTTCGCGAAGCCTGCATCGACGCGGCGCGGCGGCGTGCCGTCACAGGCTGGGTTCGCAACCGCATGGACGGTTCGGTCGAGGCGATCCTGCAGGGCACGCCCGAGGACGTTGATGCGCTCTGTCTTTGGCTGCGCGACGGCGATACCCCGGGGCTCGTCGACCGCGTGGACATCGAGCCGATCGAACCACCGTTCCCGCGCTGTGATCGCTTCGAGCGCATGCCGACGTCCTGAGGCGCTCGATCCTAAAACATGAAGATCCTCTCCTTCACATTCACCGAGACCCTCATGACCCCGACCATTGCCGACCGCCGCGCCACCTTCCGTGCCCTCCACCAGCAAGGCTGCTTCGTCCTGCCCAATCCCTGGGACGTCGGCAGCGCGTGCCTGCTCGAAAGCCTCGGCTTCAAGGCGCTGGCGACGACCAGCTCCGGCCACGCCTGGTCGATTGGCCAGGCCGACGGCGCGGTCTCGCGCGAGGCGACGCTCGCTCACATGCGCGTGATGGTCGAGGGCACCGCACTGCCGGTGAATGCCGACTTCGAGAGCGGCTTCGCCGACAGCCCCGACGGCGTTGCCGAGAGCGTGCGGATGGCGATCGCCAGCGGCGTGGCCGGCCTCTCGATCGAGGACTCGACCGGTAATCCGAACCAGCCGCTGCGCGCGCTCGACGATGCGGTCGCGCGGATGCGCGCGGCACGGGCCGCGATCGACGCCTCCGGCGGCGACACGCTGCTGGTTGGTCGTGCAGAAAATTTCATCGTCGGCCGGCCCGACCTCGGCGACACGCTGCGACGCCTGAAAGCGTACGCCGAGGCCGGTGCCGATTGCCTGTACGCACCCGGCATCCGCAGTCGCGAGCAGATCGCCTCGGTGGTCGCCGCAGTCGCACCGAAGCCGGTCAACCTGCTGATCGGCGCGGCCAGCGAATTCACCGTCGCGGATGTCGCCGCGCTCGGCGTGCGCCGCATCAGCGTCGGCGGCGCACTCGCGCGGGCGGCCTGGAGCGGCTTCCTGCGTGCGGCACATGCGATCGCCGACGGCGGCCGCTTCGACGGCTTGGCCGATGCGGCCTCCGGCCAGCAGCTCAATGCACTGTTCGCGACGCAGGGCGAGCCGGCGCCGGGTTCCACGCGCCAATCTACCGGGTCAGGGAGGCCGGCGTCGCAGTAGCACACCGAAACTGCGGGCTACGGCGGCACAAGCGCGCCGCACCGTCACATGAACATGACCACCAGGCCGCCGGTGAAAGCGGCCACGATCAGCAAGGTGACGACGAGGGAGAGAGCAGGAAGCCAGCGCATCCGTCGACTGTGCCGGCGCCGCTGCGCTCCGGCATTCCCGCAGACACGGGGCAGCCCCGGCTTGAGGGGGCAGGCTTTAGCGTGTCCACACAGCGCACAACATCCGATGCAAGCAGCGATTTCGGTCGAGCCACTAAACCAGCGTCACCCTCGACTTGATCGGGCGCATCACGAAGCTCGTCTTGCAGTCCTGCACACTGGAGTGCTTGAGCAGCGTGTCCATCACGAACCGCGTGTAGTGGTCCATGTCGGCGACGACGATGCGCAGCAGGTAATCCATCTCGCCGGTCAGCGACACGCACTCGACGACCTCGGGCCAGGTCTGCACCGCCGCCGCGAAGACGTCCATCGGGCTGCGTTTGTTGCCGCCGGTGTGCTTCTCCATGCGGACGTTGATGTAGGCCGTGAGCCCGAGGCCGATGTGCTGCGCACTGACCAGCGCCACGTAGCCGGCGATGACACTGGCTTCCTCGAGGCGCTTGACACGCCGCAGCGCCGCCGAAGCCGACAGGCCGACCTGCGTGCCGAGCTCTTCGTACGAGAGTCGGCCGTTCGCTTGAAGCGCTCGAATGATGCGCTGATCGAGTGCATCGAGCGCCAATTCGTCTTGCATCGGCCGATTCTCACATGAAGCCTGCGCGCGGGCCATCGATTGCTCCCAAATACGCATGAACCCTGTGCGCGACACTGCTTAAAGTTCAATCAGCAGGGCGCCGCCTGAGCGCAGTGCCATTGATATCCATTCTTCTCGTTTCGGAGCGCCACCATGTTTGATCTGTTCGACAACCCGATGGGCCTGATGGGGTTCGAGTTCGTCGAGTTCGCGTCGCCGAGGCGCGGCGTGCTCGAGCCGGTGTTCGAGAAGCTCGGCTTCTCGCTCGGCGCCAAGCGGAGCTGCAGACGCGCGGGATCCTGCTCGACGGCAGCACGGAGAACGGCCAGCCGCGCCTCCTGCTGCAGATCTTCTCGCAGACGGTGCTCGGGCCGGTGTTCTTCGAGTTCATCCAACGCAAAGGCGACGACAGCTTCGGCGAGGGCAACTTCAAGGCGCTGTTCCAGTCGATCGAGCGCGATCAGGTGCGGCGCGGCGTGCTGCAGGCGCAGGCCTGACGCGCTGCGGATCAAACACTGCGTCACGGTGCCTGCAGCCACCGCGAACGATCGCACATGCAGCAAGAATGCGCTCGCTCGTGACACACATCGACGGGAACGACATCGCCCTGCAATGCACGACTGGCCCCGAGAGGAACACCGATGCTGAGACAACTCAACGAGACGGCCAAGCACGGCCACACCACCGACCACGCGCCGGTACCCGAGCGTCCCGACTGGACCATCGACCAGGGCTGGGAAAAGTACACCGCTTCCGAGCACGCGGTCTGGAAGAGGCTGTTCGAGCGCCAGAGCCGGCTGCTGCTCGGCCGGGCCTGCGACGACTTCGTCGCCGGCATGGGCAACCTGCCGATCGGCCCCGACCAGATCCCGGACTTCCGCCGCCTCTCCGACATCCTGATGAAGCGGACCGGCTGGCAGGTCGTCGCGGTGCCGGGGCTGGTGCCCGACGAGGTGTTCTTCGAGCACCTCGCGAACCGGCGCTTTCCGGCCGGCCACTTCATCCGCAAGCCGGACCAGCTCGACTACCTCGAGGAGCCGGACGTCTTCCACGATGTCTTCGGCCATGTCCCGCTGCTGATGCACCCGGCCATCGCCGACTACATCCAGGCCTACGGCGTCGGTGGCCTGCGCGCGCAGAAGCTCGGTGTGCTCGACAAGCTGTCGCGGGTCTACTGGTACACCGTCGAGTTCGGACTAATCCAGCAGAAGGACGGCCTGCGCATCTACGGCGCGGGCATCGCGTCATCGGCGACCGAGACCGTCTTCGCGCTCGACGATCCGTCACCGAACCGACTCGACTTCCAGCTCGAGCGCGTGATGCGCACGCGCTACCGCATCGATGATTTTCAGGAAACCTACTTCGTCATCGACAGCCTCGAGGAGCTGCTCGGCCTCGCGCACGTCGACTTCGGCCCGGTCTACGACGCGGTGAAGAATCAGCCTGATCTTGAGCCGGGCATCGTGCTTCCGGCCGACGGCATAGAGACGCGCGGCATCGGTCGTTATCACGCAGCGCGCCGAGCCGGCGCAGCCGCATAAGTTCAGTCCCGGGGACCGAGCGGATCACCGTCGCAGCGATCCCGGCACGTCCTTCCGCAGTCTCAGCGGAAGACGGCGTTCCTCACCCGGGTCGCGCAGCCAAACGCAAAGCCGCGCAAGGTTGCCCAGGTCCACGCCCCGGGCGAGTTGCCACGGGGCGAGCCGCCAGCGACGGGGCCGCTGCGGCCGATCTGAACGAGCAGGCCGAAAGGATGAGTGTCGGGCATCGAGAACTCCTGCTGCGTCGCCGACCGCCGGTGACTTCACCCGTCATGAACAGCGCGGATGCGCTGAGTGACGGGGAATCGGCGGAAGGACCTTTGCAACTCGAATTCATCGTGGCACCGTTCGACTGCGCGTGCCGATGCGGGCCGCTCGGAGTCGTGCATTCCTCGCACTCGTCGTCAAAACGTCAAGCGGTCGACGACTGCGTGTCGCCGACGTCTAGTTCCTCGCGCGCCGGCGCGCGAGGAATCCGAAAAGGCCGAGCCCCGCCAGCATCAGCGCGTAGATCTCCGGCTCGGGAATCGGCGCCGCATAGCCCACCAGGTCCGCGGCCGTCGCGCGGTACGCGTGCAGCACGCCGGGGATCAGCTCGTAGCCCCTGGTACTGAAGCCCGCACCCACCGGCGCGCCGAGCGTGCCGTCAACGTTCACGACAACGCAGTTCAAAAAGCCGCCGATGTCGCACTGGATGCGGCTCGTCGTGCCGGGCTTGAAGTAGACCTCGTACTGAGTCGCGCTGCCGGCGATCTGCGAGACCGAGTAGTCGTTGTCGGTGCCGGCCAGCATCAGGAAGCTGCCGTCGGCGAGCTTCGGGCCGATCGCGAGCCCTTCCCACTTCTCGGGCACCGCGCCGCCGAGCGCGGCCAGCGTGTCGGCGCCGAGATCCATGAACGGCGTAGCGATCTTGGTCACCGCCTTCCCCGCGAAGGTGCCGCCGGTCAGCTCGACGGCGCTGATGTCGTCGGCGCCGGTCAGGTCGATCTTGAAGACCTTCTTGTTCTGCGGCGTCAGCTCGGACGCCGCCCCGAGCCCGCGGTTGTTGCGCTCGAGGACCAGGAACTCGTGGTCGTTGATCGCGACCAGTGCGGAGATGCCGCGGCCCTGGACCGCGCCCTCCATCCGGTAGGCGTACTGGCCGACCGCCTGACCGGTCACGGTGTCGAACTTGACGATGCGCGCGATCGTGCCGTTGCCGCCGCCCTCGTTGACCATCGCGCTCTGCAGCATCGCGAACACGAAGGCGCCGTTCGGGCTGATCGCGAGGCCTTCGAAGCCGCGGTTGATGCGGCGCCCTGCGCTGTTGGCATCGGGGTCGTAGTTGTAGACGCCGGGCGCTGTCGTCGGACGGATGTTCTCGGGGATCGCGTACGCCCGCACCAGCTGGCCACTGCGGGTGAATTCCATCACCGAGGCGCCGTACTCGTCCGAGACGATCAGGTTGCCGGTCTTCGGATGGACGACGATGCCTTCCGGATCGAACGCGCCGCCGAGCACGCTGGCCGGGGACGGCGCCTTGCCGTTCAGCGCCTGCCCGGCCGCATCGGTGAAGAGCACGGTCTGCTGAATCTGGAAGTTCGAGATCGCACCGGTCGCCGCATTGACGTCGATCGTGAAGCGCTGGGCGCGGGTCGCGTAGTCGAGCGCTCCGCCGCCCGGCCCGCGGTCAGACAGCGCCCACCACTCGGAACGGTTCGGGTCGTAGTAGATGTCGGAGAAGAAGCCGACCCGTCCGGTGTTGACCGCCGTGCCCCCGCTCAGGTCGAGCAAGGTGGCCGTGAGCGCAAGCCCGTTGACGAACGTCGGCGCCGCGTTCACCGCAGTGGCGGCGAGCGCAGCGACGAGTACAGGAACGGCGCGGAAGGCAAAGGTCATGGCGGATTGAAGCGTTGAGGGGTACCGGCAGGCTATGGCGCCGCGATGACACCCTCGTGACAGCGGCCGGCGCACGCTCTCGAAACGTCGCACCGATTCCGCGCACGAGAGGCCACTTAAGGCACCGCGGCGGTGCCCGTAACAAATCGTTTTTGTCGTCGACGGGCGGTCGTGCGTCGCTAAACTAAAAATCCACCAGGAGGCTTTCGCGATGCAGACCTTGGCCACATCCGCCTACCTCGAAGCCGATGTCGGAGCTGTCTCCGAGCTCCGCCGCGAAGGAAGCTCGCTCGAGAACCCCTACGTCTATGACTCGGCGGCGCGAGAGATCAAGGCGCTTGCTGAGCGCGGCTTGGTGGCGGTGGTCGACGAGCAGACATCAGGCGATCCGCGGATACCTTTGACGACCGCGATCCGCTTCAAGAAGTTGCGATGACCGGCGGCCCGTTCACCAGAACGCCGGCGCCTTGCCGGCCCGCCTCAGCGCCTTCCGCGCGCGCTTGGCACTGCGCGCGATTTCGGCGCATAGCCAGCCGACGTCGAACCACGCCTTCGGGTCCCCGCGCTCGCTGACGGCGCGTGCCGCGCGCCGGCTCAACAGCAGGTCGACATGCTCGCCGACGGCATCCTGAGCCGGCTTCAGCGCGGCCAGGTAAGCCTTGACGTGGCCGCGTGAAAAAAGCGGCGCGACCAGCTCGCTCAAATAGCGGAGCCGCTTGAGGCGCTTGCGCACGCGATGCTGGCCGTCCTCGTCGAGCTGCTCGAAGCGAGCGGCATCGCGCCGTAACCGGCGACGCAGTCGATCGAGGCGCTCGACGATCAGTCGCTTCACGTCGTCAGGCGCCGGTGCGTCGACACCCGCTGGCGCCGGATCGAGCGTCAGCGCAAGCAGATCGAGCAGCGCGAGCTGGAAGGGCGCAGCGCGGATCAGCGCCACAGGATCGGGCAGAGCGGGGGGCGCCAGCGCCTCAGGTGCGCGCGGCGAGCCCGCCGCCCGCAGCCGCGCCTCGATCACCGGTGCCACGGTACGCGCGTCGCGATAGCGGCCGAGCGCGCGGAACGCGTCGGTCAGCGCCGGCTCCCAGGCACCGTCCGTCGCGCCGTCCAGCGCGGCGAGCTCGCGCGTCGCTGTCCGCAGGCGGCGAATCCCGATCCGCAGCTGGTGGATCAGCTCGTCATCGCGCGCGCCTTCGCCGATCTCCGCGGCGTTGCCGACGATCTGCGCGACGCAGGCCGCGACAACGGCACGGTAGAGCGCCGGCCCGTCAGCGTCGGCCGGGATGTGCGGGCGCGGCTCCTGAATTGGCGCGCCGAATTCGATTCCACGCGCGAGGCGATCGGCGCGCTGGGCCTTCGAGACTGTGCTGAGCCAGAGGCAGTGCTGGGCCACGTCGGCTTTGGCGAAAGCGATCAGCTCCGCCGGTCGGCCGGCCTTCAGTTCGTACTCGATCTCGCTGATCGGCGCAGCCTTGTCTGCCGCGCGGATTGTGCCGCGATCGAATGCGACCTCGATCGCTGCGCCGCCCATCTCCACATCGACGGCGAGGCGCTTGAACACGCTCTCATGGACCGGCAGCAGCGCGCCGGGCCCGTTCTTCGACTCGCGCAGCACCGCATCGAGCGCCTTGCCGGCGCGCGTCGTCGCGTGCAGCGCCGGATCGATTTCCGGTCCCGCAGTGCCCCACTTGCCGGGGCGGGCAACCGTCTCTTCTTCGCGTACGATCGCGCTCGGTCCCGGCGCTTTCAAGGTCTGCTCCCACGCGCCGCCACCCTTGCGCAGCCGCAGCGACAGGTGCGCTTCAGCAAGGCGACCGTCCTCGGTATCGAAGTAGCGCGAGCGGATCGTGCGCATCGTCGCCCCACCCTTGCGCAGGGCCGACTCGAGTGCGATCGCGGCGTCGGCAGCGACAGAAAATTTCAGCTCGGTCTCGGTGGTCACGGGAAGGTCTCTCCAGCCGGTCATGGCCGCATCGTTGCGATCTTCATGCGTCGCTGTAACGGCGTCAAAGCTGGGACACCAGCGACTCGTCCGCCACCTCGTCCTCCATCGGCTTCTCGATGCGCACGCGCGGCGCCGGGAAGACAAGCCGGAACACCGAGCCCTTGCCGACCTCGCTATCGATGACGAGCTCGCCGCCGTGGCGCTGCACGACGTGCTTGACGATCGAGAGGCCGAGGCCGGTGCCACCGGTCTCGCGGGAGCGGCTGCCATCGACGCGGTAGAAGCGCTCGGTCAATCGCGGCAGGTGTTCACGGGCGATGCCGGGGCCGGTGTCGCTGACCGCGAGCTCGCCAGCGCCGTCTGTCAACAGGCGCCACGACACGTCGATCACACCGCCTTCCGGCGTGTAGCGGATCGCGTTGTGAACGAGGTTGGTGACGGCGCTCGTCAGCTCGGTCGCCGAACCCGCAATGGCGATGCGCTCGGGCACATCGACGGCGATGCGGTGCCGGCCCGCCGATAAGGCGCGCGCATCGGCTTCGACAACGCCGAGCAGCGGCTGCAGATCGACCCAGCGATCGGCGGCCGGCCGCGGGCTGCCCTCGAGCTGCGCCAGGGTCAGCAGGTCATGGACCAAGGTGCCCATCCGTTCGGTCTGCCGCGCCATCATCGCGAGCACGCGCTTGCGTTCGGCCTCCGACAGCGGCAGATTCGCCAGCGTTTCGAGGAAGCCCGACAGCACCGTGAGCGGCGTGCGGATCTCGTGCGACACGTTGGCGACGAAGTCGCGCCGCATGCCCTCCGTGCGCTCCTCTTCGGTCCTGTCGGTCGACAGCACCAGCTTCATGCCGTCGGCATAGCGGCGCGCCAGCACCGACAGCGAGGCGTGACCCCGCGGTGCCTGGAACGAGACCCGCTCGTCGAACCGATCGTTCTGCAGGTAGGCGACGAAAGCCGGCGCACGAACCAGGTTCGTCACACGCTGACGTCGGTCGCGCAGCGGGTCGAGGCCGAAGTGGTCGGCCGCGCTGGAATTCAGCCACTCGATCTGGTCTTGCGCATCGAGCAGCATCACGCCGTTCGGCGAGGCCTCGATCGCCGACAGGAACTGGCTCAGCCGGGCCCGCTCGTTTCGGATCTCGAGTTCCGACTGTCGCAGCGCGCGCTCGATGCGATAGCCGAGCTCGCCCCAGAAGCCGGCATCTCGCGGCGCGGGGCCTTCGCGCGATTGCCGCAGCCAGGTCAGCAGTTGCTCGCCACGTCGTCGTTCGTAGAGCGCAAGTCCGGCAGCACCGATCAAGCCGCCGGCGATCAGGCCGATCGTCGCGCCGCTGCGGCCGAGCAGGCCGAAACCGGCGAGCCCGCCGGTTGCCATCGCGACCAGAGCCAGAAGGAGGCGACGCAGCAACCATCCCATGGGCGCCTAGAGCGATAGCTCGGTGGCTCGCCCGCTCAACCTGTACCCTGCGCCTCTGACCGTCTCGATCAGATGCGCACATCTCACCGGAGTCAGCGCTTCGCGAAGCCGCTTGACATGCACATCGATGGTTCGTTCCTCGATGAAGACGTGATCGCCCCAGACCTTGTCGAGCAGCTGCGTTCTGCTGTGGACTCGCTCGGGATGGCTGAGGAAGAAGTGGAGCAGCTTGAACTCCGTCGCCCCCATCTTCACCTCCTGACCATGCCCGCTGACGCGGTGCGTCGCCGGATCGAGCCGCAGCGGCCCGACTTCGACCGGGCTGTCGAGCGCTTCCGGCGACTTCCGGCGCAGCACCGCGCGGATCCTCGCCATCAGCTCGGTCGGCGAGAACGGCTTGGTCAGGTAATCGTCGGCTCCGGCGTCGAGCCCGGTAACTTTGTCGGCGTCGAGCACCCTGGCCGTCAGCATGATCACCGGCAAAGCTCGCGTCCGGGCCTGACCGCGCCAGCGCCGGGCCAGCTGCAGCCCGGACTGGCCGGGCAGCATCCAGTCGAGGATCACCAGGTCGGGGACCACGGCGTCGACCTCCGCCTGTGCTTGTTCGGCATCGGCCGCAATCGCCACCTCGAAGCCGGCGTGGCGCAGGTTGATCGCGACCAGCTCGGCGATCGCCGACTCGTCCTCGACGACCAGGATCCGGCTCATGTTTCTTCTTCCTTCTCTTCTCTTCAGCGCACCATCGTCTCGACCGTGCCGACGCTGCTGTGGCGCACATCGGTGCCCTTGACGATGTAGATGATCTGCTCGGCCAGGTTCTTCGCGTGGTCGCCGACCCGCTCGATCGCCTTGGCGACGAAGACCAGGTCGATGCTCGAGGAGATCGTTCTCGGGTCTTCCATCATGAAGGTGATCAGCTTTCGGAGCAGGCCCTCGAACTCCTGATCGATCAGGTCGTCCGCCTTCAGCACCTCGACCGCGCGGTCGACGTCGAGCCGGGCGAAGGCGTCGAGCGCCTTTCTGAGCTGGGCGACCGCGAGCTCCGACTCATAGGCCAGGTCGTTGACCGGCAGGCGCATGCGGCTCGAGACGCCCGAATTGACCAGGCGCTGGACCGTGCGCGCGATCCGCGCCGCCTCGTCGCCGACCCGCTCCAGGTTGGCGATCGTCTTCGAGATCGCAATCAGGAGGCGCAGGTCTCTTGCCGTGGGCTGGCGCCGGGCGATGATGGTCGAGAGGTCGCGGTCGATCTCGACTTCGGTCGCATTGACCCGGGCCTCGGTCGCCAGCACCTCGGCGGCGACCTCGCTGCTGAACTGGGTCAGCGCGTAGACCGCGCGCGCGACCTGCGACTCGACGACGCCGCCCATCTCGAGAACCCGGGTCGAGACCCCGCTCAGCTCGGCATCGAACTGGGTGGACATGTGCTTGTCGGTCATGGTTGTTCCTTCTCGCTCTATTCCGGGCTCTTCAGCCGAAGCGGCCGGTGATGTAGTCCTCGGTGTCCTTCTTCTTCGGCCGCATGAAGACGTCGGTCGTCGGACCGAACTCGATCAGGTCGCCGAGGTACATGTAGGCGGTGTAGTCGGAGCAGCGCGCGGCCTGCTGCATGTTGTGGGTGACGATGACGACGGTGTAGTCGGTCTTCAGCTCATGGATCAGCTCCTCGATCTTGCCGGTCGAGATCGGGTCGAGCGCCGAGCACGGCTCATCAAGCAGCAGCACTTCCGGCTTGATTGCGATGCCGCGCGCGATGCAGAGCCGCTGCTGCTGGCCGCCCGAGAGGCCGGAGCCGCTCTGGTTCAGTTTGTCCTTGACTTCGCCCCAGAGCGCGGCCTTCTTCAGCGCCCACTCGACCCGCTCGTCCATCTCGATCCGGGGCAAGGTCTCGAACAGCTTCACGCCGAAAGCGATGTTGTCGTAGATCGACATCGGGAACGGCGTCGGCTTCTGGAACACCATGCCGATCCGGGCCCGGATCAGCGAGACGTCTTCCTTGGTGGTCAGAAGGTTGGTGCCGTCGATCAGGATCTCGCCGGTCGCCCGCTGCTCGGGGTAGAGCTCGTACATCCGGTTGAAGGTGCGCAGAAAAGTCGACTTGCCGCAGCCCGACGGACCGATGAAGGCGGTGACGCGCCGCTCGGGGATGTCCAAGGTGATGTTCTTCAGCGCGTGGAAGCCGCCGTAGTAGAAGTCGAGGTGGCGCACCGAGAGCTTGGGCTTCTCGGTGACCGGCAGGTTGACCTTGGCGTCCATCGGTGGTCTCGGTTTGCCTAGTGGCGGTTGCGCAGGAAGACGCGGGCGAGGATGTTCAAGAGCAGCACGCCCAAGGTGATCAGGAAAACTCCCGCCCAGGCGAGCTTTTGCCAGTTCTCGTAGGGGCTCATCGCGAACTTGAAGATCGTCACCGGCAGGCTCGCCATCGGCTGGGCCAGATCACTGGTCCAGAACTGGTTGGAGAGCGCGGTGAAGAGGAGCGGCGCGGTCTCGCCGGCGATCCGGGCGAGCGCCAGCAGGATGCCGGTCAGGACACCCGCTCGGGCCGCCTTCAGGGTCACGGTCATGATGACCCGCCACTTCGGGGTACCGAGCGCGTAGGCGGCCTCGCGCAGCGCGTTCGGGATCAAGGAGAGCATGTTCTCGGTGGTCCGGATGACGACCGGGATCACGATCAAGGCGAGCGCGAGCACGCCGGCCAAGGCCGAGAAGGAGTGGGTGCGGGCGACGACGGCGGCGTAGATGAAGAGACCGATCACGATCGACGGTGCGGACAGCAGGATGTCGTTGATGAAGCGGGTGGCACTGCCGAGCCAGCCCTTCTGGCCATACTCGGCGAGGTAGACGCCGGCCAGCACACCGATCGGGGTGCCGAGCAAGGTGGCGAGGCTGACCATCGCGAGCGACCCGAAGATGGCGTTGGCGAGGCCGCCCGTCTCGGCCTGCGGCGGCGGGGTCATCTCGGTGAAGAGCGAGAGTGCCATCCCGCCGATGCCGAGCCGCACGGTCTCAATCAGGATCCAGATCAGCCAGAACAGGCCGAACGCCATCGCGGTGAGCGCCAGGGTCAGGGCGACGGCGTTGACGCGCTTCCTGCGCGCGTGCAGGCGCAGCCGGGCGCTGTCGGGCGCGGTCGGGGTGCTGGGGACTGCGCTCATGCCAGGGCTCCTTCGCGCTTCCTGAGCTGCCCGAGCAGGAGCTTGGATATCGCCAGCACGACGAAGGTGATGAAGAAGAGGACGAGACCGAGGTAGATCAGCGAGGCCTGGTGCAGGCCCGGCGCGGCCTCGCCGAACTCGTTGGCGAGTGCAGAGGTGATGCTGTTCGCGGCCTCGAACAGAGACAGCGACTTCAGCTGGTTGAAGTTGCCGATCACGAAGGTGACGGCCATGGTCTCGCCGAGAGCCCGGCCGAGCCCGAGCATGATGCCGCCGACGACGCCCGTCTTGGTGTACGGCAAGACGACCTTCCAGACGACTTCCCAGGTGGTGGAGCCGAGCGCATACGCCGACTCCTTCAGCATCGGCGGGGTGACCTCGAAGACGTCGCGCATCACCGCGGCGATGAACGGGATGATCATGATCGCCAGGATGATCCCGGCCGACAGGAGCCCGATGCCGACCGGCGGACCGGAGAAGAGCTCACCGAGGATGGGTACACCGCTGAAGACGCGCTGCAGCGGCTGCTGCACGAACTGCGACAGGATCGGGCTGAAAACGAGCAGGCCCCACATGCCATAGACGATCGAAGGGACGGCGGCCAGCAGCTCGATCGCGGTGCCGAGCGGGCGCTTCAGCCAGGCGGGGGCGAGCTCGGTCAGGAAGAGCGCGATCCCGAAGCTGACCGGGACGGCGATCAGGAGCGCGATGGCCGAGGTCATCAGCGTGCCGTAGATCATCACCAGGCCGCCGTAGCGGTTCTGGACCGGGTCCCACTCGCTTTGCGTCAGGAAGGAGAGACCGTATTCGCGGATCGCAGGGGCCGCGCCGATGCAGAGCGCGACGATGATCGCGGCCAGCAGGCCCAACGTCAGCAACGCGGCAGCATGAGCCAGGACGGAGAACAGCGTGTCCGGCCAGGATGCCGACCGGCGCACCGCGGAAGGCGGACGGCTCTGCAGCGTCGCCGCCGGCGAATCGAAGGGCGGCACGGGCAAGGTCACGGCCACAGTATCTCCACGGCGCGATCAGGCAGCAACGGGCGGCACGCCGCACAACGCGCCGCGGCCATCGACGACCTACTTCGAGGTCAGCGCGACGTCCTTAAGGTTCGCGGTCCAGGCCTTGCGGACCAGCGTCTTGACCTCTGCCGGCAACGGCACGTATTCGAGGTCGTCGGCCATCTTGTCGCCGTTCGCGTAGGCCCAGTCGAAGAACTTCAGCGAGTTGGCCGCGTTCGCGGGCTTCTCCGGCACCTTGTGCATCAGGATGAAGGTCGCGCCGCTAATCGGCCAGCTCTCCTTGCCGGGCAGGTCGGTGAGGATCTGGAAAAAGGTCTTGCTCCACTCCGCACCGGCGGCGGCGGCCTTGAAGTTGTCGGCGTCTGGCGGAACGAAATTGCCGTCCTTGTTCTTCAGCAACGTGAAGGCCATCTTGTTCTGCTTGGCATACGCGTACTCGACATAGCCGATCGAGTTCGGCAGCCGCTGCACGTAGGCCGAGACGCCTTCGTTGCCTTTGCCGCCGGCGCCGGTCGGCCAGTTGACTGCTGTGCCCTCCCCGACCTTCGCCTTCCAGTCCGGGTTCACCTTCGACAGGTAGTTCGTGAAGATGAACGTGGTGCCGGAGCCATCGGCGCGGCGCACCGGCGAGATCGCGGCATCCGGCAGCGCGACGCCCGGGTTCAGCGCAGTCACCGCGGCATCGTTCCACTTGGTGATCCTGCCGAGGTAGATGTCGCCGAGCACCTGGCCGGTCAGGCGCAGCTTTCCGGGTGCGACGCCGGCGATGTTGACGACTGGGACCACGCCGCCGATGACGGTCGGAAACTGGATCAGGCCGTCCTTCGCGAGCGCCTCGTCGGTCAGCGGCATGTCGGTCGCGCCGAAGTCGACGGTCTTGGCCTTGATCTGCTGGATGCCGGCGCCCGAGCCGATGGACTGGTAGTTCAAGCGCGCGCCGGTGGCCTTGTTGTAGGCGTCGGCCCACTTGGCGTAGATCGGCGCCGGAAACGTGGCGCCGGCACCGGTCATGTCCTGGGCCACGGCAGCAGACAGGGAACCGGCCACCAGGGCAGGCGCGACGGTCCATCGAAGCAGGGATGTTTTCATGTGTTTAGCCTTTGCGTTGAGCAGCGATGTGCCCGATGCCGGAACTCTAGGGACGGTGTGTGACAGAACCGTGACGGCGGGCGTGATCGGCGAAAAATGCCGTTCTGCCGGGCGCCGTCATCGAACTGTCACATTCGAAAGAGTCGTCGCACGGCCGTTACGGGGCCACAAGAGCCGATGAGGCGTGATGCCAGACCGCAGGAATCAATCGTGCATCGCCTGCTCGCGAACCGCGGGCATCGTGTCGCGGAATTCGTCTTCGACATCGCGCAGCAGCATCGTGCCGTCGATGCGTTCGGCTTCCGGGTAGCGGCGCGCCTCGGCGGCCGTCATCTGAAACATCGTCCGGACGATCTGCCCGGTCTTTCGGTCGCGATAGCGCCAGCGCCAGTACTCGACTTGCTTCATGGTTCCTTTCGGATGGGGTCCGGGTGAGCGAGAGCCGCGGGCCGCTGAGTGGTCTGCGGGCCACGGCTTCAGCAGTGTTCGCAGACGCGGTGACAACTTGATGTCAGACACCCAGTCACGTCACGCGCCGCCAGGGGAGTCGCTCGGCATCGCTGCCGCCAGGCTGGAGTGCAGAGCGACGACGGTCCGTCGCCGCGGCGCGATCAGTTCAGAGGAAACTGCTCGAACAGACCCGCCAGGACGCGCTCCGAGCCGTAGACGCTCAGGTGGTCCTTGTCGACGTAGAAGTACTGCTTGCCGTCGTGCTGCGCACAGGTGTCCTTGTGGCACAGCATGTCTTCAGCGTTCAGGATCTTCAGCTTCGGGTAGCGCGCCTTGATCCGGTTCAGCACGTCGAAGTAGGCCTTGAACGGAACGTTCATGTCGGCCTTGTTGAAGACGCACTGATCGGTCTTCGCCACCAGGAACTTGCTCTGGCAGCTTTCCGGCGTGTCGCGAAAGTACGGAACGTCGACGACGTAGATCACGGTCTTGCCGGTGCTCAGCAATTCGCCGATCAAATGGTCGGTGCCCGAGTTCAGAACTTCCAATTCGCTCAAGCGCGCATCACCGGCGTGAAAGAGCGTCGGCTTGGTCGGGTTGTCGCCCTTTCGGACGAGCGAGACGACGATCGTGTCGATGTCCGTCGACTGCTTCGCGTACGCCACGCCCTTCCTCGCGATGTCGGAACAGTTCTGCCCCCACTCCTTGCCGTTCGGCTTGTAGACCAGGTTCTGGTAGACCAGGCAGCCGGGCGATGCGATCAGGACGCTCGGCACGCTCACCTGATTCGCGAAGATCGCCGAATAAAGGCCCATCGCATGGCTGTCCCCGAAGAAGAGCACCTTCGGCGCCGACGAGTTCGTTACGCAGACCTCCTCGGGGAAGAGGTCCATCTTCAGTTGGTCGTGGCAGGTCGTGTTCGGCCGGTCGTAGTGCTCGTAGATCTTCAACTCTTCGAAGACCTTCTTGTCCGGCAACGATGGCAGCGCAGCGACCTTGAAGCGGTCCTCGTGAAGCTCGCCGTCGGTCCGGAAGATGGCGCCGCCGAGTACGGCCGAGAGAATCATGCAGGCCACCAGCCCGACGGCCTTGAGGTTCGGGCTCCACGCGCGGGTGCTCGCGGCCCGGCGCGGCTGCGCCGTCTGGGCGGGGTGCACCGCGCGGAACGGCCGCTCGATGAAGCGGTACGTCAGCCACGACAGCACGAACGACGCGCCGATCGCGCAGAGGCCGATCGCGAGCTCGCTTTTGAACACTGCGGTGATGCGCAGGAAAGCGAGGATGGGCCAGTGCCACAGGTAGAGCGGGTAGCTGATCAGACCGATCCACACCATCGCCGGATGAGCGAGGAATCGGCGGTTGATCGCGGTGTCGGGGCCGGCCGCGATCAGCGCGGCGGCGCCAACCGTGGGCAACAGTGCCCACCAGCCGGGGAACATGGCGTCCTTGGTGAGCAGCGCTTCGGCAAGCAGCAGCGCCATGAGACCGCCGGCGGCCAGCGGCGTCGCGAACTTCGGCGCGATGGCGATCCCATCGCTTCGAGTCGAGGCCACGCTGGCGAGCGCGGCACCGATGAGGAGCTCCCAGATCCGCGTGGTCGGCAGGTAGAAATTGGTGACGGCATCGGTGCGCACCATGACAAGGTTCGCGGCGAACGACGCCAACAGCACCACCACGGTGACAACCAGCAGGTTCCAGCGCAGACGCCAGGCCAGCCACAGCGCGACCGGCCAGACGAAATAGAACTGCTCCTCGATGCCAAGGCTCCACAGGTGCAGCAGCGGCTTGGTGTCCGACGTCGCGTCGAAATAGCCGGCCTCCTTCCAAAGCACGAGGTTGGCGACGAACCCGGCGCCGCCGGCAATGTGCTTGCCGAGCTGGGCGTAGTCGCCAGCGGACAGCAGGGTCCAACCGGCCACGGCACAGCTGATGAGGACGACGCACAAGGCCGGAAAGATGCGCCGGACCCGGCACTGGAAGAAGCCGACGAAGCTGAATGGGCCGGCCTGCAGGTGCTCGACGATCACGCTCGAAATCAGGAAGCCGGAGATCACGAAGAAGACGTCGACACCGATGAACCCGCCCGATACCGCATTCGGAAACGCATGGAAGGCAATGACCGACAGGATCGCGATGGCCCGCAGGCCGTCGAGGTCAGGACGGTATTTCGAGTGAGCCGGAAGCGAGGGCGACGGGTGGACGTGAGGGGCGGACATGGGCGGTTTCCAGGCAATGCGCCTGACCCTGGTGTTTTCGGTCGCAACGCCCGGGACTTGAAGGCGATCGCGCAACACGCGTTTTGCTTCGGCGGATGGCCTTCGTGTCAGATCACCGACATCGACATGCTCGACCACGGAATAAGCGTGCCACCGGCCTGTCGCTCGCGCGCAAGTGCGGCCGGCCGGAGCCATGACGACACCCGGCGCAAACGATCCCAAAGTCCCACTCTTACACTGCAACCGACCCGCACCATGCACGTCGACACCCTCCGCCACCGCCTGCGCGCCCTCGGCGCGCGCCCTATCCATGAAGAGCGCGTGCTGCGCCAGTGGGCCCGCGGCGAGTCGCAAGCGGGCGGGCGGCGCCGGCCGGCTGACTTTCTGCCGCTCGCGTTGCGGACCGCCCTGCCAGCACTCGAAGCTGAGCTGCAAGCGCTGGCCACGCTGCGCGCCGACGAGCCGAGCAGCGACGGGTCGCACCGCCTCCTCGTCGGCCTGGTCGATGGACGCTCGGTCGAAGCGGTGCTGTTGCCGCGCGGCGGACTGTGCGTGTCGAGCCAGGTCGGCTGCGCCGTCGGCTGCGTGTTCTGCATGACCGGCGTCGGCGGCCTCGAGCGCCAGTTGGGCAGCGCCGAGATCGTCGCCCAGGTCGCGCTCGCCCGCACGTTGCGGCCGGTCACGAAGGTGGTCTTCATGGGGATGGGCGAGCCGGCCCACAACCTCGATGCGGTGCTCGACGCGATCGACCTGCTCGGCAGCGGCGGCGGCATCGGCCACAAGAACCTGGTCCTCTCGACAGTCGGCGATCGGCGCGTCTTCGAGCGCCTGCGGCTCGGTCGCGTCAAGCCGGCGCTGGCCTTGTCGCTGCACACCACCGACGCCGACATGCGTGCGCGTCTGTTGCCACGTGCGCCGGCCATCGCGCCCGACGAGCTGGTGGCGCTCGGCGATGCGTATGCGCGGGCCACCGGCTATCCGATGCAGGTGCAGTGGACCCTGCTCGACGGCGTCAACGACAGCGCCGCCGAGATCGACGGGCTGGTGCGCCTCCTCGCCGGCAAGTTCGCGATTCTGAATCTGATTCCTTACAACGAGGTCGACGGACTGACGCTGGCCCGGCCGGCAGCCGAGCGATCACGGGCGATGGCGCGCGAGCTGCATGCGCGCGGCATCCTGACCAAGCTGCGCCAGTCGGCCGGCCAGGATGTGCAGGCCGGCTGCGGCCAGCTCCGCGCGCGGCACGCGCACGGCGGCGCACGGCGCATCGAGATCGTCGCCGCCTGAGTGGCGTGATGGGAGAGCGGATCCCGCCGACGGCCGGCACGGCGATCGCGGTCGCGCTGCTCTACACAGCCGCGTTCATCAGCATCCCGGTCGTCTCGGGCATCGAATACGCCGACTGGTTCGACAGCGCCGAGAACGCGGCGCGGACCGGGATCGCCGGCCTCGCGGCGGGCAGCGCTGTGCTGCTCGCCTTCCTCGTGCTGGCGCGGTGGGACCTGCTGTGGCGCGACCCCGCACGGCTGCCGATGTCGGGGCTGCTGTGGACACCGCCGCTGCTCTTCGCGCTCGTGATCGTCGTGCGCCTCGTCGGCATCGAATGGAGCCCCGTTCCCGGCCGGCTGTTGCTCGCAATCATCGCCGCCGGTGTGCTGGTCGGGTTTGCCGAGGAGATGATGTTTCGCGGGATCTTCCTCCGTGGCATGCGCACCGGCGGACGCCCGGAAGGATGGGCGATGCTGTGGACAACGCTCGCATTCGGCGCACTGCACCTGCCCAACGTGCTGCTCGGCACCGGTCTCGCAGGGCTCGCCCAGGTTCCGCTTGCCGCGCTGGTCGGCGTCACGCTGTACCTGTTCCGGCGCGGCTTTGGTGCCATCGTGCCGGCGATGGTTGCGCATGGGCTCTGGGACATCTCGACATTCCTCGATCTGAACCACGGCACGGGCGGCGCGCACGACATGGCGCTGTACGGGACGTTGGGGGTGGCTCTCGCGTCGCTGATCGCGCTGGTCGTGCTGATGCGCCACGATCGCGGAGTTGTCGTCACGCCGGCCAGCATCGAGCAGCGGTAGGAGCCGCGCGCCGCGGCGGCTCGCTACTGAATCACCTCGTTCGCGCGCAGCAGCAACGATTGCGGGATGGCGACACCGAGCGCCTTAGCCGTCTTCAGGTTGATGATCAGCTCGAACTTCGTCGGCTGCTCGACCGGAAGGTCGGCGGGCTTCGCCCCTTTGAGGATCTTTTCGACGTAGACCGCGGCATGCTGGACGAAGTCGGCCATGTTGACGGCATAGGCCATCAAGCCGCCGGCCGCGACGCTTTCCCGAAAGCTCAGCATCGTCGGCAGCCGTCCCTTCATCGCCAGCTCGGCGATGCGTGCGCGGTGCGTCAGGAACGTCGAGGAGCCCGTCACCAGCAGCGCATCGGCGCGCTCGCGAGCCGTCGCGCTGAAGGCGCTCTCGAGGTCGTCCGAACCGCGCGCCTCGAGGTGCTGAAGTCGGATGCCCAGAACGCGCGCCGTCGCTTCGACGCCCTTCACCTGCAGCGCAAACCGGATCGACCGGATTTGAGAGGACCGCGACCCGCCCGACATGCGGGATCGCCTCTTTCAGGATCTGCAGTTGCTTGCCGAAGATCTCGGGCCCGGCCGTGAAGCTCGTCCCGGTGATGTTGCCGCCGGGTCGGCTCAAGCTGTCGACCAGCCCGGTCTCGACCGGATCGCTCGAGAAGATCATGACGATCGGGATGGTCTTCGTCGCGGCCTTCGCGGCCAGCGCGGCCGAGCCCGCGGGCGCGACGATCACATCCATCTTGAGTCGTACCAGATCGGCCGCGAGGGCCGGCAGCCGCTCGACGTTGCCCTCGGCCCAGCGGTACTCGATCTGCAGGTTCTGCCCATCGACCCAGCCGAGCTCGCGCAAGCGGCGCAGGAAGGACGCCAGCCCCTGCTCGACCGATTCACGAGTCGGGGTGCTGAGATAGCCAATACGGTAGACCTTGCCCGCGGGCTGCGCTTCGGCGGCATGCGTTGCCGCTAACAAGCCACCCATTGCGGCACCCGACGAAGGTTCGGCGATCGATCACCGGTTCCTCAGTGCGCGAATGGCAAGGGACACGACGTCCCGTGACGGCATTCAGCGAATCGAGTGTAGGCCGTTCGATCCTTGAACAGAGACGGAATGCGGGGCCATCGCGACGCCATGCCGGCGTCCGACCGCCCTTCGCTCACATCATCGCGACACCACCCGACGCCGCGCGTTCATCTTCCTTCTGCTGCAACGAGAAGATCGAGGTATAGCCGCCCGACCAATCGGGCGGAATCAGGCAGGGGCGCGGGTCGTGGTGCGCGAACGCTGCCCGCTTGCCGCGCAGGATCGCCTGGTCGTGCGCCGGCTTGATCGGGTTCGGCGTGTACGGAAAGGCGTCGGCCGAGGTCAGCGTGTACAGCAGCAGCGGCCGGCCTAGATCGGAATCGTTGCGCGGCGAGCCGTGCACCAAGCGGCAGTTGTGCAGGGTCAGCGAGCCGGCCGGCCCGGTGAGGTAGATCGCTTTCGAAACGTCGAGCTTCTCGACATCGCGCGCTGCCAGGCAGCCGACCCACTTGCCCTCGTCGTCGTACTGCGTCGGCATCGGCTCGACGCGATGGCTGCGTGGAATCACGCCGAGCGGGCCCTGCGACATGCCGCAGTCGTAAAGGTAGGTGCCGACCGTCAGTGGCGAATAGTTGGTGTGCGGCCAGAACGAGATGTCGTAGTGCCACTTCACCTCCTCGCCGCCCTTGCTCCACTTGAAGTTCAGCTTCGAGTGATGGAACTTCACGTCGGGCCCGACGAGGTCGGCGACCGCATCGGGCAGCACCGAGTGATTCACGTACTCCCAGAACACCGGGTGGTGCTCGGTCGGGTTGCTGACGCGGCGCAGCCGCGGCGCGTCCGGGCGGTGATCGGGCTCGAGATCGAACGCGTGATCGGAGCGGCTGACCTTGCGACTGCGCTCGACGAGCTCTTCGGTGGCCGCGCGGAGCTTGCGAATCCACTCGTCGCCGACGATCCGCTCGAGGAGCAGGTAGCCCTCCTGGAAATAGAACTCGCGCTGGGCTTGCGTCAGCACCTGCGGCGGGATGGCGAATATTTGTTCGGGCGTCATGGCGGTCTCGCTTTGTCGTGATCGGATCGCGCCGCGGCGGTCAGGCGCGGAACTCCTGCTTGTCGGTGCCCTCGTAGAGCGCCTTGACCTGCCGGCTCACCGACTCGGCATGCGCGGCCACCGCCGCTGCGTCCATGTCGGCGCGCGGCCGCGGCTCGCTGTCGAAGTGACCGTACTTGTCAGTGCCGTGGACGAGCATCGCGGCGTCGCGCACCTTGGTCTGCCGCAAATAGGTCGGGATGTAGCGGATCGCGAGGCCGATGCGGCGGTCGTTGCTCTGGTTGGGCTCCGAGCCGTGGACCAGCTTGATGTGATGGAGCGACATCTCGCCGGCCTTCAGCGTGATGCCGACCGCCTTTGACCGGTCGACGTCGACCGCGATCTCCTGGCCGCGCGACAGCAGGTTGTCGCGGTGGAAAGTGTCGAGATGCGGCAACTGATCCACCTTGTGGGTGCCCGGAATGAACTGCATGTAGCCGTTCTCCGGCACCGCGTCGGTGAAGGCGACCCACGCCGTGACCACGTCGTCCGGGTCGAGCCCCCAGTAGGTCGAGTCCTGGTGCCACGACACGAAGCCGGGGCTGCTCGGCTCCTTGATAAAGAAGTTGGTGGTCCAGCACAGGATGTCCGGCCCGATGACATCGGCCACCGCTTCGAGGATCTCGGCGTTGTGCACCAGCTCGTCAGCCCAGGTGAACAGCAGGTGCGTCTTGTGGCGCAGGTTGCCTTGCAGCGGCTGGCCCGCGATCGCCTCGTGGCGCTCGAGGCATTGTCGGTAATGGGCCGCCTGCGCCGCGCTCAACACGCGCACCGGGAAGACGCAGCCGTCACGGTGATAGTCGGCGACCTGTTGCTGTGTCAGATGCATGCCGCGCTCCAAATCATTGAGTTGCCGCTGAACAGATGATCACTATATCGGTGATATGTCAGCGCTGCTTTCCGGTGGCCTACAAGTCCCGCGTGATGACCCGCTTCGTGAAGGCCTCGGCGAAATCGATGTGGCGGTCGCAGGCGGTGATGGCCGCGTTCTCGTCGCCGGTGGCGACGGCGCGCAGCAGCTCGGCATGCATGCGCGCAACCTCGCGCAGGTTGTCGAGCTCGCGGTGGTGCATGAAGTAGAAGCGGCGCGACAGCGTGTAGAGCGGCGCGATCGCCTGCTCCGAGAAGCGGTTGCCGGCGCAGTGCGCCATGAAGCTTTTCGCGACGAAATATTGGCGCAGCAGCTCGACGACGTCGCCGGCCTGGCCGGCCGCGAGCAGCGCCTGCGCCATCGCCGCCAGGGTCTTTCGCTCGGCGACCGACGAGCGACGCGCGGCGCGGGCGGCGATCAGTCGCTCGAGCTCGCGCCGCGTCTCGAGCACCAGCAGCTGCTCATGCTCGTTGACCTCGGCGATGCGGATGCCGTGCCGGCTCAGGATCTCGACCATGTGGTACTCGGCCAGGCGCTGCAATGCCTCGCGCACCGGCGTGCGGCCGATCCCGAGCGATTCGCTGAGCATCGACTCGGACCACAGACTCCCCGGCGGCAGCTGCAAGGTCACGATCATTTCCTCGAGCATGCCGAACGCCTGCTCCGACAGGCTGCTCGGGGCGCTCGGCACCGGGGCCTTGGGCGACTTCTTCTTGGTTGCAGGAATCAAGGCGTGGCGATCGGCAGCGGTCGGCACGATGCCGGCCCGGGAGGGAGTGGACGCCGTTCCGGTCCTCCCTCGAGTCAAGGAAGGCGCCAATTGACATATCAGCGGCCATGCTATCAACATATTCAACTGGCCTTCAACGATTCCACGGTGTCGGCGCGGCCGGCCTCACGACCACAACAGGGAGACTTCATGCAGCGACGCAAGTTCATCCAGTCGACGGTCGCGGGCGCGGTTGCCGCGCCTGCCATCGTCAAGGCGCAGCAAGCGGCCAAGTGGAAGATGCAATCGATGTGGAGCTCGGCCGAGCTCACCTACAAGGCGTTCGAGGACCTCTGCACCCACATCAACAAGCTGTGCGCCGGCAAGCTCGAGATCACGCCGTTCGCGGCCGGCGCTGTCACCGGCGTGTTCGAGACGCTCGATGCCGTCAACGCCGGCGTGCTGCAAGGGCATGCGTCGTGGGCCGGCTACTTCTCCGGCAAAGACCCTGGTCTCGCCGTCATCAGCGACTTCGTGTTCGGCTACCAGCACCCGTGGCAGGCCGAGGCCTGGTACTACCAGAAGGGCGGCCTCGACATGCTGCGCGAGGCTTATGCCAAGTACAACGCCTACCCGGTCGGCGTGAGCTGGTGGGGGGTCGAATCGATCGTCGCCAAGAAGCCGATCAAGAACATGGCCGACTTCAAGGGCGTCAAGTTCCGCTCGCCGCAGGGCATGACGGCCGAGATCCTGACCAAGCTCGGCGCCTCGATCGTCGTGCTGCCGGGCGGCGAGGTCTACTCGGCGCTCGACAAGGGCGTGGTCGACGCGGCCGACTGGGCGACCGTCTCGATGAACCAGCGCATGGGCTTCCACGAGGTCGCGAAGTTCCCGCTGATCATCGACCACTCGATGCCGGTGCAGGAGTTCACCGTCAACCTCGCGACCTGGAAGGCGCTGCCCGAGGACACCAAGGCGATCGTCAGCACGGCGGTGCGGCAGTGGACCTGGGACCAGGTGCAGCGGGTCGCGGTCGACGATGTCCGCGTGATGAAGGAGCTCAAGGCGAAAGGCATCGAGCGCATCCGCTGGGATGACGCCGAGATGCACAAGGTCCGCGAGCTCGCGCACAAGACCTGGGAAGACTGGTCGAAGAAGGGCCCGCTCGCCAAGAAGGCGTTTGATTCGCAGGTCGCCTGGTTGAAGGACCTCGGACTGATCGCGTGAGCGAGCTCACCGCGAACCCGCGCGAGAACGCACCTCCCCGCCAGCCCAAAGGCGCCCTCGAGCGCTTCTGCGACCGGATCGACCGGCTCAACGAATGGGCCGGGCTGTTCTGGGGTTTCACGATCGTCGCCGTCACCCTCGCGGTGCTCTATGAGGTGGTGGCGCGCACGGTGTTCGGCGCGCCCACCAGCTGGGGCAACGAGACGACGATCTACCTCTCCGCGATGGCCTACCTGCTGGCCGGCGGTTACGGCCTGCTGCACCGCCGCCACGTCCGCATCGACGTGATCTACGAGGCGCTGTCGCCGCGCACGCGCGCGCGCCTCGACGCCTTCACGTTCATCTTCTTCGTGGCCTACATGCTGACTCTGATCGTCTACGGCGGCGCCGACGCGTGGAACTCGTTCCAGATCGGCGAGACGACGAGCACGCCGTGGAACCCGGTGGTCTGGCCGGTCAAGGCCGCGATCCCCGCCGCCGGCCTGCTGCTGCTGCTGCAGGGCGTCGCCAACCTCATCCGCGACCTCGGCTGGGCGCCGGGCGGCACGTCGCGATGAGCATCGAGTTCCTCAGCATCCTCTTCGTCGCCGTCTTCGCGGTCACCCTGCTGACCGGGCTGCCGCTCGCCTTTGCGACCGGCGCGGTCGCGGTGGTCTTCGCCATCGTGCTGTTTGGCATGCCGGGGCTGAACCTGATCGTCAGCCGCATGTACACGTTGATGGGCAACTACGTGCTCGTCTCGGTCCCGCTCTTCATCTTCATGGCCTGCATCCTCGAGCGAGCGGGCA
>Ga0207650_10000617_pt1 | contig 28424 bp, 23 predicted proteins | sample KBSS63metaG_FD_184325 | JGI IMG/M metagenome (GOLD analysis project Ga0207650, IMG submission 184325) | Switchgrass rhizosphere microbial communities from Kellogg Biological Station, Michigan, USA - KBS S6-3 metaG (SPAdes) (version 2) | ecosystem: Host-associated > Plants > Roots > Rhizosphere...
ATGTACATGGCCCACTGCCTGAAGCAGGAAGGCGTGACCAAGGTGTTCGGCCAATGCGGCCACACGAACTACGCATTGATCGATGCCTGCCAGCGGGTCGGCATCGACTACGTGTCGTTCAGACACGAGCAGCAGGCCGTTCATGCCGCCGACGCGTACTTTCGCGTCTCGCACAAATTGGCGGTGATCAACGTTCACCTTTCTCCGGGCCTGACCAACGCGCTGACGGGTGTCGCCACCGCGGCCGCCGACGGGACGCCGATGGTCGTCATTGCCGGCAACACGCCGTCCTATCACCAGGCGCGAGAAGCGCACCAGCAGATTCGCCTGCACGCGGATGCGTCGCAGGGAGACATCTTCAGGCCGATCTGCAAGCGCGTCTGGCGCGTCGACGACGCCAAGTTCCTGCCCGACGTGATGCCTCGCGCCTTGAACCTGGCGCAAACCGGACGCAGCGGCGCGGTACTGATCGACGTTCCGATGGACGTGTTCTCGCAAGCAGTGGATGCCGAAATCTCCACGCTGAATCGGCGTCCGGCATTTACCCGCGCTGCCGGGGCGCCGGAAGGCATCGTCGCCGCGGCCGAGCTGCTGGCCACGGCGTCGCGCCCGGTCATCTTCGCGGGCAACGGCGTGTCGTTGTCCGATGCGTGCGAGGAGCTGGCGGAGATCGCGCGGCTGCTGCAGGCGCCGGTCGCCACTACCCTGATGGGAAAGGGAATGTTCCCGGAGACCGATCCGCTCGCCCTCGGGACGACGGGCATCTGGGGAACCCGGGCCGCCAATGACACGACGCGCAACGCGGATGTCATCCTGGCGATCGGCACCACCTTCGGCGAAGCCGACTCCAGCTCGTGGCGCCCCGAGCACACCTTCGCCATTCCGCCCACCCGGCTGATCCAGATCGACATCGACCCGGTCGAGATCGGCAAGAGCTATCCGGTCGACGTCGGCATCGTCGGCGACGCGAAGGCGACCTTGCGCGCGCTGATCGACAAGATCGGGCCGAAGTCGCGTCCGCAGATCGAGATCAACGCGCAAGCCGAAGAAGTCGCGCAGCGCAAGCGCTCGTGGCGGGCCGAGCTCACCGAAACGCAGAACGATCCGGGGACGCCGATTCATCCGGCGCGTCTCTTGCGCCAGGTGTCAGAAGCGGCTCCCGAGAATGCGGTCTTCGTCACCGACGTGGGCTGGAACAAGAACGGCGCGGGCCAGCAGCTGGAGGTCAAGCGGCCGCGCTCGTTCATCACCAGCGGCGGCATGGCGACGATGGGCTTTTCGCCGGCGGCAGCCATCGGCGCGAAGCTCGGAGCGCCCGACAGGAAGGTCATCTGCCTGGTCGGCGACGGCGGCCTGACGTCCGTTCTCGGATCGCTGGCGACGTCTGTCGAGTTGAACATTCCGGTGCTCTGGGTGTTGTTCAACAACTTCTGCTTCTCGACGATCCGCATCGTCGGAAGCACATATTTCGCCAACACTTACGGCACCGAGTTCTCGAAGCCCGACGGCCAGGCGTACAACCCCGACTTCATGCTTCTCGCCAAGTCCTTCGGCATCGATTCGATGCTGGTCTCGAGCCCGCACGAGCTGGGTTCGGCGCTCGAGCAGGCCCTCAAGGTGGACAAGCCCTTCATCCTCGAAGTCAGGACGCGCGGCGACTTGCCGATGCCCAGAACTGGCTACTGGGATATCGCCGACTTCCTGGCCGGCGGCAACCTCCTCGATTGAGCGAGGCGCCATGAAGTCCACAAGGGCCGGCGGGCCACCGCCACGCTCTGCGCTGAAGCAGCGGAGCTACCAGCCTGCCGCAAAGGGGCCATTGAGCGATCTGAGGGTGCTGGACCTGTCGCGACTGTTCGCCGGCAACGTCCTGTCCCAGATCCTGGGTGACTTCGGCGCAGAGGTGATCAAGGTGGAGCCACCGGCCGGCGACACGCTGAGAGGATGGCAGACCGAAGGGGTGTCTACGCACTGGAAGGTGTACGCCCGCAACAAGAAGAGCCTGTGCCTCGATCTTCGCAAGCGGGAAGCCAGGGACATCGTCCTCGACCTCGTGCCGAGTGCTGCGGTCTTCATCGAGAGCTTTCGTCCCGGCGTCCTGGAGAAAATGGGCCTGAGCCCCGAGGTGCTCCTGGAGCGCAATCCCCGGCTGGTGATCCTGCGTATCTCGGGCTGGGGCCAGAACGGGCCGTATCACCATCGCCCCGGTTTCGGCACCTTGATCGAGGGCATCAGCGGCTTCGCGGCGATCAACGGATTCGCCGATCGCGAGCCGGTGTTGCCGCCGATGTACCTCGCCGATGGCGTCGCCGGCCTGTTCGGAGCATCCGCAGCGATGATCGCCTTGCGCGAGGTCGAGCGCAACGGCGGCAAGGGGCAAGTCGTCGACTTGCCTTTGCTCGACCCGCTGTTTGCGATGCTGGGGCCGCAGGCCGCCAACTATCGCCTGACCGGGCGCCTTCGGCCCCGCACCGGCAGCCGATCGACGAACGCCGCGCCGCGCAACGCCTATCGAACCAAGGATGGTCGCTACGTGAGCCTCTCCGGCTCGACGCAGAAGATGGCCGAGCGCGCGATGGCCGCGGTCGGCCGCCCCGACCTGATCGACAACCCGCGTTTTCGCACCAATGCCGATCGGGTGAGGAATGCCGATGAGCTCGACGCCATCATGGGAGAGTTCTTCGCGAAGCACACGCAAAAGGAAGCGGTCGATTTGCTCGACAAGGCAGAGGTGACTGTCGGCCCGATCTACGACATCTCGCAGATCCTCGAGGACCCGCACTTCATCGACCGAGAGTTGCTGAGCGACTATCCGGACGACGACATGCAATCGTTGCCGATGCATCACGTCGTTCCGAGGATGATGGGAACGCCCGGATCGATCCGCACTCCCGCACCCGCGCTCGGCGAGCACAACGAGTCGCTGCTCAAGGAGCTCGGGGTCGATCAGGCGGCGTATCGCGACCTGGTCGAGTCGGGTGTGGTCGCCGCCCCGTCGAAGCAAGAGGCCGAAACGAGCGAATGAAGCGCCAGCTTCCGGTTTGGCGCTCGCTGCTCTACGTGCCGGCGCACGTCGAGCGCTTCGTCGCCAAGGCACACGAGCGCGGCGCCGATTGCGTTCAGCTGGACCTGGAAGACAGCGTCCCGTTGTCGGAGAAGGAGCACGCGCGTTCGCGGATCGAGCATGCGGCGCCCCTCGTTCGTCGCGGTGGCGCCGACGTGGTCGTGCGCATCAACCGGCCGCTTGCGATGGCCGTGCGAGACATCGAGGCCGCGATCGGGCCCGACGTCGACGGCCTGGCGATCCCCAAGGTCGACTCGGCAGCGCACGTCCGTCTGCTGGACGAGCATATTTCGGAGGTCGAGGTCCAGCGCGGGTTGCCGGTCGGGCACACGGCGCTGATCGTCCTGGTCGAATCCGCGGCAGCCTGGCCCCACTTGTTGTCGATCGCGCAGGCCAGCCCCCGCATCGTTGCCCTGAACATGGGCGCGGAGGACTTCGCGCTCGATTGCGGCATGGAGGTCAGCGTGGAGACGCTCTTGCTTCCGAAGCAGCAACTGGTTCAGGCAGCGACCGCGGCGGGCGTCCTCCCGCTGGGCCTGATCGGCCCCGCGACCGACTTCGGCGACGAAGACGCCTTTCGCGAGAACGTGCGCCGGTCGCGCCGGTTCGGCTTTGGTGGTGCGACGTGCATCCACCCGGCACAGGTGCCCATCCTGAACGCGATTTTTTCTCCGTCGCAGGAAGAAGTCGACCAGGCGACCCGGATCATCGCTGCGCTCGATGCCGCGGAGCGCAGCGCGCTGGGCGCCGTGGCGCTGGACGGTCGCATGATCGACGCCCCGGTGGCAGCCCGGGCGCGCAAGCTGCTCGATCGGCACGCCGCGATCGCTGCACGAGCCGCCGGTGCACGCTGGTCCTGACCATGGATGAAGTGTTCGGCTTGTTTCCCACGCCTTTCATGCGTGCGCCCGCCACGCTGAACGCGCGCCTGGTGGAGGGTCTGGTGCAGCACTTCAGCGCGCTGGCAAGCAGCCGCAACAAGGCATCCGACAGCCTTCTGCACACCGAGATGCTGCATCCCGCGGATAGCCCACTGTTCGTGGAGGCGGCGACACTGATCACGCCCAAGCTCGTCGACATGGGCGCGCTGATGTTCGGCGAGCGCCTCGACTGGTCCATCAAGGAAATGTGGGTGAACCTGATGGACCGCGGCGGTCTTCAGACCATGCACAACCACTCCAACAGTTTCGTCTCGGGTGTCGTCTACCTCACCGCCATGCACCCCGAGTCGCAGACCGTGTTCATGAAGCCTTCAGGAGGCGCTGAATTCGTCTTCAAGAACGAGCATGCCAACATCGCCCCGACGCCGTTCAATGCCGACCGATGGACGGTCCCGCAAACGGCGCCGGGCGACCTGGTGCTGTTCCCCAGCTATCTGCTGCACGCGGTGCCGCTCAATCAAGGCGAGCGCCGCATCACGCTGTCGTTCAACGCCATTCCCGACGGACTGGACTCCTGGGGCTACAAGGTCAAGTTCGGCACTTGAAGCCGAAGCGCCTTCGGCCCTAGTCGCCGCGTTCGGGGGCCTCGGCAGGCGCTTCAGCGGTGGCGGCGCCCTGCTGGTGCACGGCTCCGGGCCGCAGTGGCGCCGTGTCCACGGTCATCTGCAGATTGGAGGCGGAGACTGAAGTGGCCATCGATCGCCCCGCAGCGTCCTTGACCACGACGTCGGTGACGAGCACCGACGTCGTGCCCGGCCCCTCGGCATGGAATCGCACCACGGCCACGGTGCCTCCCGCCATGCCGGTTCGCTGGCCCGTCACGACGCTGCGGATCTGAACGCGGTCTGCTTCCTCGGGAATCTCGGCCACGAAACGTGCATGCGGGCCGGCGCTCGAGGTCCAGCCCCCGTCGGTGCCCGAGCGCACCTGCAGCACGTTGGCGTCGAACTGCACATTGAGGCTGACCTCACTGGCGCCTGGGCCGACGCTGATGACCAGGTCGTTCGTCTCGCCGACGAGCAGCTTTCGCGGTGCGGTGACCGTGATCGGCACGAGCAATATAGTCGGGGCGACCGCCAGTGCCGGTGACGGCTCGGTCGGAGCCGGTGCCGGTGTTGCCGGCGTCGACGACACCAGAAGAGGGTCTGGACCCGGTGGCTGAAGACCTGCGCTGACGTTTGCCTTGCCGCGGGCGGGATCGACGACCGGGAGGTCCTCTCCCGACCCGGCCCACAGCGCCAGCGCTGCCGCGAGCCCGACCCCGCTCATCACGATCACGGAACGTCGCATCACTGCCTGGTCACGGTTGTCGCAGGTCCAAAAAGAAAGAGGGCGCCCGCCTGGAAAGCGCGCGCCCTCGACCCGAAGCCGGGCGCACTGCGGTGCGCCTGGCTTCGACGACGATCAAATAACCTGCGCCGCAGTCCAGCCTCCGGCGATCGCCCGCGCTCGGATGAAGTCGGAGTTCACTTTGAACTCGCCGATCATGATTTCCGGTGTGAGCTGACCACTGGTGAACTGGGCGCTGTCGGCGAAGGCCGCGTTGTTGAGACTGACGCTGGTGCCGGTTCCTCCGATGATGGAGTACTCGAGTTGCGACTCGGAGAACCCGCTGTAACCCCCCAGCCGCAACAGCGAGTAGAAGGTGGCCCAGTTGACAACGCCCGCGCCCGCGCCCGTCGCACCGGGGGGTCGAGTGTTCGAGATGCTCAGCGCGCCGGTGGTGGCGTTGACTGTCGCGATCAGATCTTCGACGCACACGTTGCCGATGTTCGGCATCCAGCGACGCAGCAGGATCTGCCAGCCGCCCGATGCAGCCGGCGCCACGTGGTCCATCGCGAAGTTGATGCCGATCAGCCTGGGATCGATGCCCTGCATCGAATACGCATAGGGCTCCACCATCGTGCCGATATTGCCGCCGTGGGTATGGGCGACACCCTGGATGTTGCCGTACATCGCGTTGATCGCCGCCAGGCGGCGATGATTCAAGCGGACGCCGTCGAGCAGCGCTGTCATCTGCGCGCCGAAGGTGTTGGCCGGGAAGCTGGGCACCGTGTTGCCGGCATTGTTGTAGCGGTACTTGGTGATGCCGTTGGCGCCGGCCACCGACAGGATCTCGTGCACGAACTGGCTCGCGATCCAGCCCGTGTTCGTGGGGTCGCTCGGCGGGCCGAAATTCACGCCGATCATGGTGCAGACCGCGCCGGTGCTGCGAATGCCCTGCAGCATCAGCGGCAGGTTCGTCGCGACCAGCGGGGGCCGCACGTGGCCGTCGTCGCGCACGGTGAGATCGACCCCTGTGTAGCCACCCGCCCGGATGGCTTCTCCGACCGCGACGCCCGTGCCATACGGGTCGGCATCGGTCTGGGCCCGGGTGCGGACCCATTGCACGTGGCGCGACCAGATCGAAGGCATGAGCACTTGCCCGCCGGGAACCGTCTGCGCCGAAGCCGTGCTGGGGGCGATCACTTCCTTGGCGGTGAGCGCTGTGGCTGCTGCGGCGGCCGCCGAAAGAAAATTACGTCGATCCATTGCTTGTCTCTCCTGATGATGGTGCGTTGTTGGTCGTTGTTGGATCAGCCGGCGCGGGAGCGTCGACGCCGCGCGATGTTTCCGACGGCCAGAAGACCCGCCACCATCAGCGCATAGGTCGATGGCTCCGGAATCGCGGCGACGCTGCTGGCCTGGAGCAACAAGGCGGAATCGCCGAAGGAGTCAAGGTTGTCGGCGATGCCGAGCTGGATGCTGTTCACCAAGCCGGTGTTGACGGGGATCGCGAGAGTGAATTTCGTGGTGAACCCGTCGATCTCGCTGTCGATGGTGTCGAAGAATGGCGGGTTGTCGCGGAACAAGCCGCAGTTCTGCCCGCCGCCCGGGGCCGGGCCCGACGTCGGGCCGCCGCAATTGACGGTCGACGCGGAAATCGGCGAGGACGAGCCCGGCACCAACGCGTAGTTGACGCCGTTCACGAATATTCCGAAGACATCCGTCGGAAAGCCTGAATTCAGGACGTCGTTGTAGTCCTCGGACGCGAACACGAAGCTCAGGCGCAGGAAGGACCCCTGCGGAATGAACTGGAAGGTGAGGATCGACGCGTTCGCAGTCCCGAAGCTCGACAAGCCCAGAAAGAGGGCATTCCCGGGGCTGTTATTGGCGGTCAGCGAATTGCCGACGCCGGCAGTGAACGTTCCATCCTTGTTGGCGTTGTCGCCGGCGAAGGCGGCGCTGCTGCCGAGAAATCGGGCGTCACCGGTCGTCAGGACGACGCCGCTGTCGATGCCGACGCCGGTCGGGCCGGTGCCGCCGCCGGTGAACGTGCCGGAGGCGGTCGATGCGCCGACATAGGACGCCGAGCCGGCGACCAGGCCGATGCCCCCGCCGGGCGCGAGAAGCGAGTTGACCAGCGCGGTCGCGGAAGCGTTCGAGCCGTCGGCCATCGGCGTCACGCTGGCTCCCGCGAAGGCAGCAATGGGGCCCGTCAGAAGGCCGGCCAGGACCAGCACCGGCACTTGCCGCGATAAACGAATCTTCATACGTACTCCGGTTGAAAATTACGAAGGCATCGAGATGCTAAGCCGCAGCAGAACAAGAATCTAGCGCGCAGGTCATGCACGCCGGAGCGGTTTTTGCCGGCGTTCACTGGGTTGACCGCACGCTAGTGGGGGCCCTACAAAGTTGGAAGGGAAAAGCATTTTTCTGCACCCTCCATTCGCGGGAGTGCCGCGGCCGTTGGCAGGGGGTGAGGCTGGCTCGACTATTCCCGGCACCGGATCCCGCGGCGCACCGATTGACACCTGTGTCCGGCTCACGAGCAAGGGTCGCCAACTGTGGAAGGTCGGGCTGGCGAGCAGCGTCGGCGTAGCGGTCGAGCCCGCTGTGATGGGCATGTCGCTCGGCTGCCTACTTGCTGTGCGAGCGAGTTGGGTTTTCGCGACTCACCGCATGGCTTGCGGAAATCACCTAGGGCATCGCTCGACCCTCGTGCGCGGCATTGCGATTGAACCCGTTGTCGTCGCGTTTTGAAGGTGCTTGGCCAAGCAGATGGCCGCGTCTTTTTTGTTGAGTGTCTGGCATCGTGAACGCTGTAGGCCGACGGCGCCAGAGGCGCCAAGGCTAGGTGGCGATCGAAGCGACACAGCGCTCCGCCGCTGAGGACGGACAGGCTGGACATCTACTCCACGGCCACTTTTCTTCATTCAGACTAATGATCAGGAGACCCCAGATGAAGCGTCATCTTCCCTTTGCTTCGGTGCTCATCGTCGTCGCGGCCGTGGCAGCACCGACCGCCGCGTTGGCGCAGTCGGGCCTTGAACCTGCGGGTAAGGACTGGCCGTACACGTCAGGCAACCTCGCCTACCAGGGGTACACGTCCCTGACGCAGATCGACAAGTCGAACGTCAGGAACCTCGGCCCAGCGTGGCTGACCAACCTGTCCGCCGAGCCCGTCACTCAGCCGGTGGCTGGCCCCGGCGGCACGGCGACGGCGCAGCAAACGATCCCGATCGTCGTCGACGGCGTGATGTACGTGAACCCGCCGGGCGGCGGCGTCGTTGCGCTCGACGCCGCCACCGGAGCCGTCAAGTGGAAGTGGGTGCCGTCGACCGCAGCGAGCGGCTACGGGCCTGCCACTCAGCAGCGAGGCGTCTCGATCGGTGAAGGCAAGGTCTTCACGACCGCCGCCGGCAACCGCATGGTCGCGCTGAACAAGGACACCGGCGCGGTGGTGTGGGCGGTGATTCCCACCGACAACGGCACGGCGCTTCAAGCCTCCAAGGTCGCGCCGCGCTACCACGACGGCATGGTCTTCATGGGGTCGAACGACAACGGCCGCGGCTCTGCCTTCGCCCTGCGCGCCAGCGACGGCTCGCTGGTCTGGACGTTCTACGGCGCCTATCCGCACGGCACCTCGTTCACCGACGTCAACGGCACCACCTTCGATGCTGGCGACTCCTGGACGACGAAGGTCACGCCGAACGACACGCCGAACGACTGCTACCTCACCGGCGGCGCTGCGCCGTGGCAACAAGGCGCCATCGACAACGAGCTCGGGATGATCTACATCCCGTTCGGCAACGTGCGCAGCTGCACCGGTTCGCAGAACGGCGAAGGCCGGCCAGGCGACAACCTGTTCGGCAGCTCGGTCGTCGCGCTCGACTACAAGACCGGGGCCTACAAGTGGCACTTCCAGGCGGTCAAGCACGACATCTGGGACATGGACAACGCGCTGACGACAGTGCTCGCCAACATCGTGGTCAACGGCGCAACGAAGAAGGTCCTGTTCTACGGCAGCAAGTCGGCGTTCCAGTTCACGCTGGATCGTGCCACCGGCAAGCCGGTGCTGCCGATCGAATACCGCGCCGTCCCAGGCGATACGCGCAACGCCCCGGCGCTGACGCAGCCGATTCCGCTGCAGAGCCGCTACAACAAGCCAAACCCCGTCAACGGGGACACGCTGTGCATGGTGCCGGAGAACCTGGGCACCAACGATCCGAAGTTCGACGGCGTGCACTTCTCGAAGGGGCACCCGCAACGCCTGGCCCCGAACTGGAACGGCATGCAGGCCCAGCCTGATCCGGCCAACCCCGGCCAGCTGAAGCTCGTCTTCAACCCGAACAGCTACCTGGCGCCGCAAGCGCCCTTCATGGTCGGGCCGCCGCGCAACGGCTGCCTGTACGACGGGTCGTACGAGAACTTCCTGTATGTCTTCCCGCCGAGCCAGAACGGCGGCAACGACATGACGATCACGACGATGAGCCCGAAGCTCAACATGCGCTACATCGGTCTGTCGTACATGCCCGGCGCCCACCCGCTGCAGCAAGGCGGCAACGGCCTGCGCATGATCGGCGGCTACCAGTCGGGCGCCATCGTCGGCGTCAACAACTCGACCGGCGACGTGGTCTGGTACGAGGACCTGAAGTTCGACCTCTCGCGCCAGCACAACCCGCTGGTCACCGCCACCGATCTGCTCTTCCACACGCAGATGGACGGCTGGCTGGTCGGACGGGACGCTGCAACCGGCAAGGAAGTGTGGCGCTTCCAGATGGGTGCACCGAGCCAGGCCGGCACGATCTCGTACGAGGTCAACGGCGAGCAGTACATCGCGACGACGAACATGGCCGGCAGCCAGCCCTATTCGCAAGGCGGCAACGGTCAGTCGGTCTGGGCCTTCAAGCTCGGCGGCACGGCGAAGTACTACACCGGCACGCGGGCCAACCCTAGCATCGTGTCGGGCAGCAGCGAGGCCCCGACTTCGCTGCCGATCCCGGGCTGGCGTCGCCCGGTGGACAACACCGCGGCGGGGATCGTCCCGGCCAACGAGATCTGGATGGCGCGCTCGAACAACACCGCGACCTCGACGGGTGACAGCGTCAATACCAACTCGATGATCCCGTCGCAGCGCTCGGTTCCGGTGGGCACGACGGTGACGTTCCGCAATCCGGGAACGGAGACGTTCCCCACCGCGCCGAACGTGAAGGAGCACTGCGCGACGCAGTTCTTCGAAGGGAAGTTCAACTTCAGGCTGCAACCGGGGCAGACGGCGCAGTACACGTTCGACCGTGAAGGCGAGTACTTCTACAACGACTGTACGGATCCGCGTCCGGCCGGCAAGGTGATCGTCACGCTGACGGCGCAGGACATGCCAGGTTCGCTCCAGTTCGTTCCGGCAGCGCTCAACATGCGCTCGCCGACGGGTGTGTTCACGGGCGTTCAGGGTCTGGTCACGGCGACGTTCAAGATCCCTGCCGGCTACACGCTCGACGGCAACGTGCAGTTGCTGACGCCGCTCACGACCCAGACGTTCGAGCCGGTCCAGAGCAGCGTGACAGCCGACGGCAAGACCTTGCTGCTCACGTTCGACAAGTCGTTGCTCGACAACAACCTGCCGCCGGGGACTGCGCCCTTGACAGTCTCGGCCAACTTCATGAACGCGGGCGTCCAGAAGAAACTCTCTTCCACCGCGAACGTGATGGTCATCAAGTGAGAGAACTGAAAGCGCGTGCCGGCCCGTGCACCGTCGCGGCCCGGCACGCGGTGTGCTGTTGCCGAGCAATCTTTTTGCAATATCAACCAGGAGTGTCGCCGTGATCAACCGAGTCTTAGTGGCGTGCCTCGCGTTCCTTGCGATCTCCGTCCAGGCGCAGGTTTCCTTCACCAGCACGCAATTCGACGTGACCGCCATCGCGTTGTCGGACGGCGCCCCGGGCTTCGAGACGATGGCAAGCCCGCCGGATCCTGTCAGTGCATCGGCGGCGTCGTTCGCGATGAACGTGGCGACCGCGGGCGCCATAGCCGGTACGGGCTTGCTGTCGACATCCGCCGATGTGTCGAGCGTCAACGGGGACGTCACCAGCGCGGTGTCCACCTCTCATTTCCTGGGGTCGTTCCTCGGCGGCCCCGGACTCCTCTTCGGGATCGACTTCGTCCCCACCGATTTCGCGAGCGGCAGCGGCGGCGGAGGCACGACCTTGTTCGTGACCTTGAAAAACGGTGCGACGACCGTGTTCAATGACTTCCTGACAGGATCCCGGCTCTTCTCGTACAGCACGGCCCTGGGCTCGATCGGTACCTTGGAGCTCACGCTGACGAGCGAAGCGAACGCCGGATTCCTGAGCGCAACGTCAGGCGGATTTGCGAGCAATGGCCTGGTGAACCTGACCACGCCCCCTGTGCCGGAGCGCGAGACATACCTGCTGCTCGTCAGCGGGCTGTGCGCAACGAGCCTGTGGGTCCGGCGTCGCAAGGCGCATGGGAGTGCGCGAGATATCACGACGGTTTGACGCGGCAGGCGGCAGACATACGGCAACCCGCGTTGCCGGGTTTGCCGCTGCCGTTCGCGGGAAAACCATGCGTCGCCAGTAGGGCCTATCGGCCCCGATCCACCTAGAATTGAAATTCCGTTCTGAGTGACAGAACGTGACCTTTGGCGGGTGCTGTCGTCAGCTCCCGCTCTGGTGCTGTGTCGGACCAGAGCCAGATCATCAATATGACTCATCAGGAGAACCCATGAAATCGAAACTGATCCAGCTGGCCGCGATGGTCTCGCTGCTGGTCGCGGGCGGTACGGCGCTGGCCCAGGACATTCAGGAAAGGACGATCCGCTTCGGCCACCTGAACAACACCGACCACCCGACCAGCTTCGGGGTCAAGAAGTTCGCCGAGCTGGTCGCAGCCAAGAGCGGCGGCAAGATCAAGGTGCAGGAATTCGCCGCCAGCCAGCTGGGCAACGAACTACAGCAGCAATCGGCGCTGCAGGGTGGCGTGCAGGAAATGCTCGTGGCGTCGACCACGTCGCTCGCCGGCATCGTCAAGGAATTCGGCCTGTTCGACTTCCCGTTCCTCTTCAGCAACGCTCGCCAGGCCGATGCCATGGTCGATGGCCCGCTGGGCAAGATGATCAGCGAGAGGCTGGCTGAGAAGGGCGTGGTCGTTCTGGGCTTCTTCGACCTGGGGTTTCGCAACGTCACCAACAGCAAGCGGCCCATCACCAAGGCCGAGGACCTGGAAGGCCTGAAGCTGCGCGTGATCCCGAACCCGGTGTTCCTGGAAACCTTCAAGACCTTCAAGGCGAACCCGATCCCGATGCCCTTCGCCGAGCTGTACGGCGCGCTCGAGAGCAAGGCCGTCGATGGCCAGGAGAATCCGTACTCGGTGATCCTGTCGAGCAAGTTCTACGAAGTGAACAAGTACGTCAGCGGCACCAACCACGTGTACGCGACCAACCCGATCCAGATCAGCAAGCGCTTCTGGGACAAGCTGTCGGCGGCGGAGCACAAGCTGCTGCAGGAAGCCGCCATCGAAGCGCAAAACTATCAGCGCGTGGTCAGCCGCGAGGCAGCCGGCAAGGCCGTGGCCGAGCTGAAGGCCAAGGGCATGCTGTACAACGACATTGCACCCGCCGAGCTGACCCGCATGCGCGCCGAAGTCAAGCCCGTGCATGACAAGTTCGCCGCTTCCTACGACCCTGCCGTGGTGAACCTCTTCAAGAGCGAGCTGGAGCGCGTCTCGAAGCTCTGAGCTCATCCGTTATCGGGGCCCGGCAACGGGCCGCGCCCACAGCGGCATGAAGGGCGGGCGCGACCGGTGCGGCGCGCTGTCTGGCGTAGAACTCGCCAGACAGCGGCCCTCGAGCACATCACCATGCCCGCTCAAGCCATTCATCACGTCAACATTCGCGCGCGCAGGACGCTGGTTGCGGAGCTGAAGGAGTTCTACGAGAGCGTGCTCGGGCTCAGCGCCGGATGGCGACCACCGTTCAAGTCGACAGGATATTGGCTGTATCTCGGCACCACGCCGGCGGTCCATCTTGTCGAGGATGAGAGAGTCGACGGATCGACAGGGGCCCGCGGGCCCATCGTCGACCATGTGTCGTTCTCGTGCACAGGCTTGCGCGCATTCGAAGAGTCGCTGAAAGCGAAGGGCATCCCTTTTCGACGAAGCGAGGTGCCGGAGACCTCGCTCGTGCAGCTGATATTTGCCGATCCGGCCGGAAACGGGGTCGAGCTTCAGTTCAACGACGGCGACGCCTGAGGATGGCCTGCAAGCCGCGCTGCTCGGACGTTCGATGATTCGCGGAAGCACCGCGCTGGTCGCCCACATCGGCTGGCCGACGCACGCCTTCAAGGCGCCCATGATCTTCAACCCGTACTTCGAGCGGGCCGGCATCGATGCGGTGGTCGTCCCGATGGGCTGCAGGGACGAGCACTACCCAACTTTCCTGCGCGCGGTGTTCTCGCTCGAGAACATCCGCGGCGCGCTCATCACGATGCCGCACAAGGTGAGCACTGTGACCTTGCTCGACCAGCGCTCGCCGGCCGTGCAGATCGCGGGCGCGTGCAATGCGGTTCGCCGTCTTGCCGACGGCCGACTGGCCGGCGACCTGTTCGACGGCGAAGGGTTCGTTCGCGGCTTGCGCCGCAAAGGTTGCGCCGTCGACGGTGCCTCCGCGCTGGTGGTCGGCACCGGCGGCGTCGGCTCGGCGATCGCGGCGTCGCTCGCAGGGGCTGGCGTCGCGTCGCTCGGCGTCTTCGACGCTCGCAAGGACGTGGCCGAAGCGCTCGCCGTGAGGCTGCGGTCGCACTACCCCGCGCTCCGGGTCGCGACCGGGTCCAACGATCCGGCGGGCTTCGACATCGTCGTCAACGCGACGCCGTTGGGAATGAACGATGGCGATGCCATGCCGATGGAGGTGACGCGGATCGCGTCGACCACCTTCGTCGGCGAAGTCGTGATGAAGAACGAGATGACGGCATTCCTGAAGGCGGCTGCCGAACGTGGCTGCCGGTTCCAGGTCGGCTCCGACATGCTGTTCGAGCAAATCCCGGCCTACCTGGAGTTCTTCGACTTTCCGAGCACGACGCCAGAGGTGCTGCGGTCGGTGGCTCAGCTCAGCTACTGACGGGCCCACGTCGGCCATGCGCAGATCGATCGCGACGGTGCGACTCCGGTCGCTAGTCGATGCAGATCTTGCCGACGCGCACCGACACGATCATCGTCACGCCCTCGCGCAGGACCTGGACCCGAAGCAGCTCTCCTTCCCGATGGGAATCCCGCCAGACGGCTGGATTGAGGACGATGTCGTCGTGCTGCAAGCCGGCTCTCGATGCAGGCGTGTCTTCGCCGACGAGGATGATGCGCTCGGTGCGCGGGTCGGCGGTGACGCCGACGCCGACGTAGCTGCTGCCCGAGCAAGGCAGGCCGCTCGTCAGGAGTCCGGGTCGGAGCTCGATGCGAGCGATTGGCTCGCCTGCGCCACGAAGCCTGTCTGCGGTCGCTTCCTGCTCCGCTGGCGGTGCTGCGTCGATCGAGCCCGTCGCGACGCGAACGAGGGCAGACAAGATAAGCAGGTGCAGCACCACCGACAGCAATCCGGCGACCGCAGCCGGCTCCCGACGCATGTCATCTCCGTGGTGACTTCGTTCTCTGCTCTGGCACTGCGCCGCTACGCTACCGCGGCGACGCAATCGATCTCGATGTCGAACCGACCGGGCCAGGCCGGCACGTTGACGAAGATCCGGGCCGGTGGATCCTTGGGAAAGTAGCGACGGTAGACCTCGTTCACGGCTGCGAACTTCTCCACCGACGTGCAGTAGAGGTTGCACTTCAGCACGTGTTCGAGCGAGGAGCCCGCGGTTTCCAGGCATAGCTTCATCTGCTCCAGCACCAGCTCCGTCTGGCGCTCGAGCGGCGCGTCGTCGATCACCTTGCCGGTCTCCGGATCGAACGGCGGGAAACCCGACACATACACCGTGTCGCCATGGCGGGTGACCGCGGAAGTCGGCGCCTTCCAGTTCTCGAGGTAGGTCGACAGCGGCTCGACGCGGATGATCTTCATGGCGTGCATCCCTGGGGCGATAGCGTAGGCGGGAGCGCGACGGTACGCCGTCGGCTTTGATCGTGAAGGCTGATGCGCGTCATGACTCCCAGCTCCCCGGCCGATCGAGTGCCGACTGAGCGACGCTCCGGAAGTAGGCGTTCAGCTCGTCGCCCGGCGTGGCGCCAGCGAACCCGTCGAACCTGCCGCCGTCCGCCAAGGGACGGGCCGCAGCGAGGAAGCCCGCCCAGGCGGCACGGGCCAGCGCGCCGCCGACGCTGACCCGCCGCACGCCCATGGCCGCGACGTCGTCCAGCGTCCATTCGCTGGCCCAGCCGATCAGAAGGTTGAACGGCTTGGGCGCGACGGCCTGCACCACGGCTTCGATCTGTGCCCGCGTGCGGATCCCGGGTGCATAGAGGCAATCCGCGCCGGCCTCGGCATAGGCGCGCAGGCGCGTGATCGTGTCCTCGAGATCGGGTCGGCCGACGAAGAAGTTTTCCGCACGTCCGACCAGCAAGGTATCGCCGCCGCTCTCATCGATGGCTGCGCGTGCGGCGCGCATCCTGGCGACCGAATGGCCCAGACTTCGCAGCGGGTCTTCCGGGTCGCCCGTCGAGTCTTCGATCGAGAGACCGGCGACGCCCGTGGCCACGGCCATTCGCACGCTTTCGCCGACACCGGCGGGATCGGGCGCGAAGCCGCTTTCGAAGTCGGCGTTCACCGGCAGCGCGGTGGCTGCGACCATCGTGCGCAAGTGGTCGAGCAACTCCGCGCGCGAGGCGGAGCCGTCGGTCCGGCCTTGCGACCACGCGTGCCCGGAGCTCGTCGTCGCAAGCGCCTTGAAGCCGAGCCCCTGAAGCATCGAGGCGCTGCCCGCGTCCCAAGGGTTGGGCAGGATGAAGCAGCCTTGGGCATGCAGGGACCGGAACGCGGAGCGCTTCGCTTGAACGGTTTGGTTCATGGTGGTGCAGCGGTAATCGTCACGTCACTATTGCGGGAAGGCGTCGATTCCCGCGACCGCACTTGCCAGCGCCGGCGTGCGAGCGACGTTCATCAGCCAGGAGACCATCACGAAGTAGCCCACCAGTGCCGTGAGCTCCACGACACCTCGCTCGCCCCAGCGGGCGATCGCTGCCTGGTAGGTGAGATCGCTGACGCCATGCGTCGCCAGAAGCTCGTGCACGAAGTCGACGGTGACCTGCTCGTCGGGCGCGAGCGGGCGTGGCGTCGCACCCTGTCGCAGCGCCTCGATCGCTTCGGGCGCGACGCCGGCCTTCACCGCCAGCGGTGCATGCATCGACCATTCGAAGCGGTTGCTGACGTGGCGCGCCGCCACGCAGGTCGCCAGCTCGCGCAGGCGAGGTTCCAGCACGCTGTCGAAGCGCAGGAATTCACCGACCGCAGCCACGCGCTCCAGCAGCACAGGGCTGCGAAGCAGCGGCACGAACGGCCCGAAGACGCCCTTGCGCGGACCGTCGATCAGCGCCTGGGCCGCGGCCCGCTGCGCTTCATCGAGCGAGGTCGTCGCCGGCATGGGCAGGCGCTCGGTCGCGTCATGGGCGTGGCCTTGGCCAAGCGAAACGGGGTCAGCCATTGGAGGGCTCCTTGGAGAGGGGATGGGCGCACTCGAATGCCTCGACCCGGGCTGCTGTGGCGAACAAGACGACGGCCTCGGTCGGGAGTGCAAGTAAGAGGACGAGTGAGAGCATGAGCCCGCGAGGGCCTCGCTGCAACAGTTCGGCCGATACCTCGGGCTCCCACCATTGGAACCGCCCTTCTCAGGCGATGATTGCGTGTATCGGGGAAGGAATCCGCGATGGTGCCTCGCTCGCTTTCGGGCCAAGAAATATGAACTCATCACTCGTGAATCGGCTTGTCCCTGCGACGGAATCCCCGTCGGGGTGCCCGCTGAAAGTTGCCGGCCTGCTGGCCCGTGGCGCCCTTGTCGTCGGTCTCGCCGTTTCGGCGGCCGCCGCGGGCGCGCAGGCCACTGTGACGCTCTACGGCGGCGCCCGCGGCGGCGGCGACTTCGAGGACGCCGTCGGCAACGGCAACACCTACAAGCTCAAGAGCGGCGCGGCGGCGTCGGCCAGCGTCGACTGGCTGCTCGACGACGGGCGGGTGGGGCAGCTCTTCTATTCGTTCCAGCGCAGTTCGCTGCCCGGCAAGGCATTCGGTCAATCGGCCGACGTGTCGGTGAACCTCAGCTATCTCCACATCGGCGGGCGCGCTTACTTCGAAGGCGACGTGAGGACCGGCGGCGGCTATGTGGTCGGCGGGCTCGGCGCCACCTTCCTCTCGCCCGGGCTGGGTGGGCTGTCCGACGAGGTGCGCGCGTCGGCCAATGTCGGCGTCGGGTGGGACTGGCCACTGGCGCGCAACATCGCCCTGCGCACCGAGCTGCGCGGCTACTGGACGTTTGTCAACACCAGCGGCCAGCTCTTCTGCTCCGGCGGTTGCGTGGTTTCGATTCGCGCGGACTCGCTGGTGCAGGCCGAAGCCATGGTCGGCTTGTCGATCGGATTCTGAGCGGCTGCGTTGCCGCGTTCCGCGCCGACTCTCGCGTTCACTCCGCTCGGCGCGTCGAGGGCTCCAGGGCCCGGCTTGTGGGACGACGCCCGATCAGCAAAGTTCGACAACACGGGGTTCCCAAGTCCTACACATGCTGGCGCCCACGGCCGACCATGCAGGTGAGCCACGAGTCTTAGGGTAGAGACAGCTGGCCAACGAGCCGGCCTGTCAACCCTCTCGGGGCCAACGGCCCTCTCGCCTTGAAGGAGAAAACCGTGAACGTTTCGAAGACTCTCAGCTCCGCAGTTGCCGCCGCGACCATCGTCGGCGCCGTCGGCCTGGCCTATGCGCAAGCGACCAATGACACGACCGCTCCGCCCGCCGACTTGAGCATGACCACGACCCCGGCAACGAGCCCGTCGGCGGAGGCACCGAGCACGACCCTGCCGAGCACGACCGCGCCGAGCGACAGCAGCAGCTCGACGATGTCGCAGTCGCCGTCGACGACCACAGCCCCGTCGAGCGACACCAACGCCGCGCTGCCGGCTGACCTGCAGCCGAAGCCCGACCGGAACTGATGGACCGGCCATCGGCCGCCGCCTGCCGGCGCGCTGCCGATGGCCACGAGAAGCCTGATCCGCCGTGGCCGCGCTCGAGCCGTCCGAGCTGAGATCCGACCTGTGGGCCGGCCTCAAGCAGGGCGTGCTGCTCGCGGCCGCGGCCCTGGTCCTGACATTGCCGCCCGGGCGGCAGCTCTTGCCGCCGAGCCCGGCGACGCATTCCCGGGCAGCGACGCCGCACATCTTTCGCAGCGCTGATTTCGGCGCCAAGCCGGCTTCGGCCGACGCTCGCCTGATTGCCGACTGGGTCGCCGATTCCGGCGACAGCCGCGGCCTTCCTTTCATCATCCTCGACAAGCGCGACGCGCGCGTGTTCGTCTTCGGTGCCCAGGGCCGGCTGATCGATTCGAGCCCGGTCCTGCTCGGTGCCACGCCCGGCGACGACTCGGTTGCCGACATCGGCACCCGGCCGATGGCCAGCGTCCGCGAAGACGAGAAGACCACGCCCGCCGGACGCTTCGTCGCCCAGGCGGGCAAGAACGCATCGCATGAAGACGTCGTCTGGGTCGACTACCGCAACGCGGTCTCGATGCACCGTGTCCGTCTCGTCGATCCTAAGGAGCGCCGCCTCGAGCGGCTGGCCTCGCCCGACCCGGCCGATCGACGCATCTCGTACGGCTGCATCAACGTTCCGGTGGCGTTCTTCGACACCGTCGTCTGGCCGCTCCTCCGCTCGACCCGGGCGGTGGTCTACGTGCTGCCAGAAGTTCGTGACGTCCACGAGGTTTTCGCCGCCGCGTATCCGGTGCCGCAGGGGCTGCGACCGGAAGGCGCGACCGAAGCGCGCCTGTGACGTCGGACTTGGCGGCGCGCTCGGGCAAATCCTGAATCCGCCGGCCGCGCGTCGGGCGAAAATCCATCCGCTACGGGCCGCGTTCGCGGCTCGATCGGCGGGAGCCCGTTCTCCGCGCCGAGTCGCGGAGGTAAATCCATGTCGGTTCGAGGCCGGCTGCTGATCGCAGCCAGCGGGTTGCTGTGTGTCACGCTGTGCCAGGCGGCACCTGATTTCGCCGGTGTGCCGGCCTCCGAAGACGCCCGGTTCGCGGCCGAGCAGGTGCTCGGCGCGAACGACCACCGCGGCCTGCCGTTCGCGATCGTCGACAAGCGCGACGCGCGCATCTATGTCTTCGAGCCGTCGGGCCGACTGGCCGGCGCGTCGTCCGTTCTGCTCGGCGCGACGCTCGGCGATCGCATCGTTGTCGATGCGGAATTGCGCATCCCGGGTCGGCCGACGCTCGACGAGCGCACGACGCCGGCCGGGCGATTCGAGTCGCAGCCGGGACGGAACGACAAGGGCGAGCCGATCGTCTGGGTCGACTACCAGGCATCGCTCGCGATCCATCGCCTGCGCGCGGCGCCGGCTGCCGAGCGACGCGCGGAGCGGCTCGCGTCGCCGGCGCGCGACGACAAGCGGATCTCGCTGGGCTGCGTCGTCGTTCCGGTCGAGTTCTACGAATCGGTCGTCGGCCCGAGCCTGGGCCGCGGACGCGGCGTGGTCTACGTGCTGCCCGAAACGCGACCGGCACGGGCGCTGTTCGACGCGGCGACGGTGGCCGGCACCGCCGGCGACTGAAGTCGCGCGCGATTGGCGCTGCTAGCTCCGCCGCCCCCAGGCGCCCACCAGCGTCGGCGGCAGAAGCACCGCCCCCGAAGTCTGCAACGCGTCGGCGACACGTGCTTCGAACGTGTCGATGCCGATCTGCTCTGCCGTGGCCAGCCCGGTCGCGACGATCTGCGGCACCAGCGTGCGCACGACGCCGCTGAGCAACGCCGGTGCGGCCGGGTCGCCCGGCGCGATATAGCCCTGGACTCCGAAGCCCTGAACGTTCGCGAGGCCGGCCGCAGCGAGCATGAGCCCCAGCCGCGCGCCGATCACGGGGTTCGCGCCAGCGCTGCGAAATGCACCCTGGATCCAGCCGAGCGCCTCGGTCGCCAACGGCAGCGGCGGCTCGGTGCGGCACGAGCCCAGATCGAAATCCAGCGCTAGCAACAGGCCTGCCGGTGAGAGCGATGCGGCATGGTGACGCAGCGCGCCCACGGGATCGGCCAGGTGAAACAGGATCAGGCGTCCGACGACCGCGTCGAACGGCTCCGGGTCGCGCCAACTCCGCACATCGCCTTCCAGGAATCGCAATTGCGGTCGCGCGGACGCTCGCGATGCGGCGACTTCGAGAAGCCTGGCATTGCTGTCGATCGCGACCACGCTCCCTTGCGGCCCGACCAGGTCGGCCAGGAGCATGGCCACGTGGCCGATCCCGGTGCCGAGATCCAGCACTCGCATCCCGGGCGTGATACCGGCGGCTCGCAGCAGCAAGCGGGTCGCGGCGTCGATCGAGGCCGACTGCCGGTCCAGGCGCTCGATCTCCTGGTCGCTCGATCCGAGCACGTACGACGTCTTGGGCTGATTCATGATGCACTCCTGAAAGTTGCGTGGGCGGCACCGCGGCACGGCTGGCGCAGGGCGGTGGTGTTCATGTCCGAGTGCGGGTCGTCCGGCGACAGGACGCGCCTCGCCTCGTGGACACGATGGCGGCGAGCGCATCGACCGCGCGCTCGACCTCATCGACTGTGTTGTAGAGATAGAAGCTCAAGCGACAGCTCGCGCCGATTCCGAGCGCCTGGTGCGCGAGCGTCGCGCAGTGGCAGCCGGCACGGGCTTCGACACCGGCGTCGTTCAGCGCGATCGCAAGCTCCATCGGGTCATGGCCTTTCACGTTGAAGGCGACCAGCGAAGTCCGTCGTGCAGGATCGCGCGGTCCGTAGACGGTCAGGCCCGGAATCGCGTCGAGCCGCTCGAGCGCTCGCGCGGTGAGCATCCGGTTCCATTCAGCCACCCGTCCCATCGCGCGCTCGACCGCGTTGCGCTCGATCGGCCTGTCGTTGTCGAAGTAGCAGGCCTGCGTCGGCGCGAGCGCGAGGTCGAGCAACAGGCGCAGGGCCCGCGCCGACACGATCGTGCCGATGATGTTCGGTGTGCCGGCCGCGTACTTCCAGGGCAGCGCGTTGTAGGCGACCCGATCCGCGAATACCTGGCCTTCGGCGATCATGTCGCCGCCGTACAGGAACGGCAGCGATGCCTCGAGCAGCGACTCCCGGGCGACCAGTGCGCCGACGCCGAATGGCGCCAGCATCTTGTGGAACGAGAACACCAGGTAGTCGGCGCCGAGGCTGCGAAAGTCGATGAAGTTGCCGGGCACGAGCTGGGCGCCGTCGATCAGCAGGTGCGAGCGCCGTTCGCCGTTCGGCTGCGGGTAGCCGCTCGTATCGGTCAGCCGACGGACCGCGTCGACCGGATTCTTCGTGCCGAGAAAGTTGGACGCACCGGTGCAGCACACGAGCTTGGTGCGAGAGTCGATCAGCGACTCCAGGTGCGCCAGGTCGAGCTCTCCGGTCAGCGCGTCGAAGCGCGCCAGCCGCAGCTCCACGCGTCGCCCGAACCTCGGCAGGATGTCGCGACACATCGCATGCCAGGGCACGAAGTTCGAGTTGTGCTCCATGCGGGTGGAGACGACGTTGTCGCCGTCGCGGAACTCGGTCAGCAACGAGTACATCACCGCGTTGATCGCCTCGGTCGCATTCCGCACGACCACGATGCTGTTGCGGCCGGGCGCGCCGACGAAGTGTGCGATGTCGTCGTAGGCCGCTTCGAAGCGCCGGGTCGTGCGCTGCGATGCGCTCGACTGCCCGCGGTGCACGTTCTCGTAGTGCGGCGCGAGCGCGCCGCACAGGTCGAGCAGCTCGCGCGGTGGCTGCGTGCTGGCCGCGTTGTTGGTGGCGATCCGGCCGATCCCGGGAAACAGGAAGTGCCTGCGGATGGCGTCGACGTCGAGCGGGCTCGACCTCCTGATCGAGACCTCGTCAGCGGGCTTCACGTGCGAGCGCGAGGCGAGGGCGAGGAGTGTCATGGCGTCGAGGTCGATTCGCACGAGCCGGCCAGGCGCCCGACGTTGACGGGCAACAGCAGGAGGTGCAGCACCAGCACCGGGCCCAGGTCGGCGAGCGCGCCGTAGGCGATGAAGGCCAGGTTGCTGGCAATGGCCACGCAGCGCAGCGGCACCATGTCGCGCATGCAGAACGTGGCCAGCACCAGCGCCGACGCGAGATAGCCGACGACTTCGACGGCGCTCATGGGTTGATGCGGGCCACGCCGTAGCCGTCGACCTGGTTGCGCGCCAGCCCGCCGACGAGGATGCGACCGTCGGGCTGCACGAGGACGTTCTCGCCGATGTCGGTGAAGCCGAAGAAGTCGATCGACAACGCGCCCGCATTGGCGAAGCCTGTGTCCAGCGAGCCGTCGCCGTGGTAGCGGGCGACGATGAAGTTCGCGTTCGGCGAGAAGGCGCGCGTACCGACCACCACGAGCTTGCCGTCGGCCTGCAGGGCGACGCCGTTGGCAGACGCGTTCTCGCTCAGCGTCGTGCCCGCCGTCCCCCCGGTCCCGAAACCGGTATCGGCGCTGCCGTCGGCAAGGCGGCGCATCAGCACGTGGCGCGACGTGGCCGGCGCGGTCGCCTGCACGACCGTGCCGACCAGCACCAGCTTGCCATCAGCCTGCTGTACCAGGCCCTGGCCGACGTCGACGTCGGCGAGCGTCAGCTTGCCGCCGCTGCCGAAGCTCGTGTCGAGCGTGCCATTCGCGTTGTAGCGAACGACGTCCGTGTGGATGCACCCCGGCTGGCTGCACTGCGGCGTGCCGCTGACGACGATCGCGCCGTTGGGCTGGAGCACGACGTTGCGTCCGCTGTTGGCGGCGCCGCCGATGTCGGTCGCCACCTGACCCGTGCCGCTGGTGCCGAACGGCAGGTCGAGGCTGCCGTTGGCGTTGAAGCGCGCGACCACGATGTCGCTGGCGAACGTGCCGTTCGACAGCTCGATCTCGAAGTCGCCCGCCAGCACGATCTTGCCGTCGGGCTGGATCGCCACCGCGCGCGCGAGGCCGTTGACGTTGCCGCTGACCCTGCCGCCCGTGCCGAAGCTGGTGTCCAGGCTGCCGTCGCGGTTGTAGCGGGCGATGGCGAAGGTCGCCGGCAAGTTCGGCGCCGGCGGCCTCGCGTCGATCGCTGCGTAGCCGACGACGACGATCTTGCCGTCGCTCTGGATGGCGACCGCCAGCGCTTCTTCCCCCCGCAGGCCGCTGCCCATGTCGGTCGTGACCTTGCCGTCGACGCCGAAGCCGCGGTCGATGCTGCCATCGGCGTTGAAGCGCGCGAGGATGAAGTCGGTGAACGTGCCGCCGACCATGACGATCTTGCCGTCGGCCTGGAGCGCCATGCCGGAACGGTCGCCGCCGAAGCGCTCCAGCGTGGCCTTGCCGGCGATGCCGAAGCTGGTGTCGATGCCGGTCGGCAGAGAAATCCGCGGCGGCGGCGGCGGCTTGTCGTCGTCCACGATCGTCAGCACCGCGGTCGTCTGCGGCCCCAGCGTGGCACAACCGCCCGGCTGCGACAGAGTGAGGTTCACCGTCTTGTTCGACTCGACGATCTGGTCGGCGACGATCGGCACCACGACGGCGCGCCGGCTCGCATCGCCGTCGGCGAAGAACACGCTGACCCTGACCGCCGTGTAGTCGGCGCCGGCCAGCGCCGTGCCGTCGCTGGTAGTGAACGTCGCGGTCACGGCGCCCCGGCTGCCGCCGCTGCGCGTGACCCTGACCGTTGGCGTGGCGCCCGCGAACTCGCTGATGGCGTAGCTGGCGGCGCTGAACTGCAGCGTGCCGGCCGCGGGGTCGGGGCCCGGACCGGGCACGCAGGCCGCGGGGACGACCGGCGGTTCGACGGGCCGCACCAGCACCGGATTGTTGGTCGGCTGCAGCCCTGTGAAGTCGATCGTCGTGCCGCCGATCTCCAACGGATCGCGCAGGAAGGCCAACGCCGCCGAGCCTTCGCAGTCACCCGCGGGGCCGCCGCCGCGGCGGTTCAAGGCCGCGGCGTCAGCCAAAGACTGCAGCGTGAACTCTTGGCCGACGGCGATCGACGACAGATCAACGGTGTAGCGACGCGGCTTCTTCAGGTAGAGATCGGCCCGAATGAACGTGCAGGGTGCGAAGATGGAAGCGGCGACCTGGAAGGTGTCGAATTGGAAGTCGGCTTCGCTCCACAGCGGGGTCATCGAGACGTCCAGGTTCAGCACCTCCGGCACCCAGCGTGCGGCCGAGCCGTTCAGGTTGGCGATGCCTGTTGCACGGAAGAAGCTGCGGTTGGCGGTGTATGCCACGACGTCCACGATGACCCTGCCGGAGATCAACTCGTCCGCGGCACCCCGGCTGCCCGCGTCGCTGGCCGAGATCAACGCGCTGGTCAGCGTGAAACTCAGCGTCGCGTCGGGCGACAGCTTGATGAAACTCTGGGTCTGCTCGAGGCGAGCGACGCCCCCGATCGGCTCGGTCCCGCCCAGCTTGGCGTAAGGTGCTTCGACATAGGCGCCGTAGGTCACGCCGTCGGGCGTGCCGAAGACGTAGCCGCGGGCCTTGCCGTCGGCCGGAATGGTCTGGGTCGACGTGATGATGTCGATATCGCCCAGCCCCGGACCGAAGTCGACAACCTCCTCGAGCAGTCCGCCTACCTGCGTCGCGCCCCCGAGACTCACTTGCGCACCGTTGCCGAGGATGGCGTCGAACGACCACACCCGCGTTGGGTCGCTGCGCAGCAAACCATTGACCTGCACCCACGAGAAGCTCGTGATCTGGGCCGTCACGCTGTTGCTGCCGAAGCCGGCGTTGGGCACTTGCACCCACTGGTTGGCGGCGGTGGTCTTGTAGAGCGCCGGCGTGCGGCCGGCCGGCACCGAAGCCGGATCGAAAGGCAGCGTCACCGTCACCGGCAGCGCGAAGGTGGTGCCGTGCGGGGTGAAGGCGAACATCCTCCCCGCGGCCGAGAAGCCGCCGGGGAGCGGCGGCGACCCGGCCGACGTCTCCTCGATGGCGATCGTGGTGTCGGCAGCGAGCGCGCCGGGGGGAATGACCACGCTGGCGCCGTTCGGGCCGCTCACCGTGCCGCCGGCGGCACCGATCATTGCCGAGGCGGACGGCGGCGCTGCCTCGTCCCCGCCACCGCCGCCGCAGGCCGCCAGCGCGATCATCAACAGGGCCGCGGCGGACCGGATAACTTGCAACATGAGACCCATGACGTGCTCCCTCGAAGGGCGGAATGAGAAGACGCTCGGCGCGGTGGCGCGGCGTTCGTGTGGCCGGTTCACGGCCGGCTCCATGTATCGCCCTCGGCGTCGGCGATGCGCTTGCCGAGCCAGGTCGGCTTGAGCAGCAGGTAGGCGAAGGTCGCGCCGGGCGCGAGCCGGACGACGCTGCGCCGGCCGTCGTTGTCGATGGCCGTCAGCACGCAGTCGTTGCTGGCGCCGGCGAGCGACCAGCGTGACGCTTGCGTCAGGTCCCTTGCCGTCGCCGTCTCGACGACGACGACGACCTGGTGCACGAGCCGGGCCGCCTTGCCGGCCCGGCCGAGTACGTCCAGCACGCTGGTGAATGCGTTGGCTGCGTCGATCACGCCGCGTGCCGGCGCTTCCAGCCTGACCAGGCAAAGCGTCCTGTCGTGGAGCAGGCGGGCGACGGTGCTCGGGCCGAGCCATCCGACCTCGGCGACGGTGACGTCGACGCCGATGTCGCTGCCGCGGACCGTCACGCCATCGAGGTCGATGCGCGTGACGCGTTCGATCGGCAGCTGGTCACGCGGCAGCTTGGCCTGCACCGCGAGGTGGCAGGGGCTGCCGGCCGGATTCCTTCGCTCGCCGACATCGCCGAGCTGCACGGCGGCGGCGTGGCCACGGAAGTGGTCCACACCGTCGAAGCGGAAGCAATCCTCGCGGACCGAGGCCAGAGCGACCAACTGCAGCTCCAAGTCATGTCGATGGCTTCGAGTCTGGGTGGGCGGCTGTCCTGCAGACAGCGTGGCCGGTACGCGTTTTGCGGAGCGCGGTACCTAGTTTTGAAGATGGAGCCCGGCGCGCTCCACGGCCTCGTTGCGGCTCGCAACGCCGAGCTTGCCGAGCAACGCCGCGACATGGTTCTCGACCGTGCGCTCGGAGCGATGCAGCCGTTCGGCGATCGCGCGGTTCGAGAGACGTTGCGCGAGCAGCTCCAGCACCTCGCGCTCGCGCGCGGTCAGGCCCAAGGGGTCGACCCGGGTGCGCGAGCGCGGACCGCGTTGCACATCGCGCACGCCCAGCGCGCGCAGGCGGCGGCGTGCGATGCGCGCCGCGGGCGCGGCGCCGAGCTCGTCGAGCAGGGCGAGCGCCTGGCGAAGATCGGCGACGTCGCCGCCGAGCAGGGCGAGCGCCTGCTGGTAGCTGCAGCCGAGCGCGGCCCAGGCGAGCGCCGCGGCGCGAACGTCGCCTGCCAGTTCGAGCGCGCAGGGCGCCGGCAGGGCTTGCGCGATCTGCGGCCGCGCGCCTCCGACGCGTCGGAGCCAGCACGCCAAGTGGCCGATGCGCCACCCTTCGGCGCTCGTCATGGCAAGCTCGAGGGCCTCGGTGGCGATGCGCCGCAACTGCGCATCGTCGCCGCGCAGCCAGGCCGCCTCGCAGCAGGCCACCGGCAGCGGCGAGAACCAGTGGCCGACGGGGATCGGCTGCTTGCCGTGGACCGTCTCCTGCCAATACCGCTCTGACCGATCCCGCCCGCGGCGCAGGTCGATCAACTGCTGCAAGGTCGTCAATCCGGTCACGTCCAGACGACTGAGCGTGTCTGCCTGTTGCGCCCTCTCGATCAGAGCATCGGCCGCATCCCACCGGCCGGTCTCGAGCAGCGCGTAGCCGTGGCGGATGTGGAACGGAACGACGTAGACATCCAGGTCGTGCGCCTCGCTGTAAGCCAAGCCCCATGCGCAAGCAACTTCGGCATCCGCGAAGCGCCGGTGCACCAGTCGGAGACTGGCGGTTTTGAAGGAGGCTGCGGCGGCATGCGACTCGAAGCCGTGCGCGAGCGCGATGTCGCGGCTGCGCTCCAGAAGCCCCCAGGCTTCGGGCACATCCTGCGAACGCAATTGCGCCGCGGCGACCGTGTTGAGCGCATAGGTGAGGCACTCTTCGCCCCCCTTCTGCCCCTCGAGCAGTGCGATCGCCTTGCGGCCCCATTCGAAGGCCGATTGCGAAGTCCCGTCGTTCAAGTGCATCTGCGCCTTGGCCGCATAGGCCACGGCCAGATCGACCGCGGCGTTCATGCCATCCAGCACATCGATGGCGGCATGCACGTAGGGCAGCCCAGCCTGGGGACCTTCGCGGTAATTCTCGATGACGGCCAGCTCGCAAAGATCCCGTCCTTCGCCCAGGCGATCGCCGAGCTGCCGGTGCAGCGCCAGCGCCGCGCGCCGCGATACCGCGGCGTCGTCGACACGTTCGACGTGCTGGCACTCCAGGGCGTGCGCCACATGCAGCGCGGCTCGTTCAGCCAAAGGCAGGTCGCCCGCGTGCTCGAGCGCCAAGGCATAAAGCGCCGCGGCCTGGCGGTGGGCGCTGGCCTGCGCGGCTTCGCGCGCGGCTCGCGGCGCCAGCGCCAGCACGGCGCCCGACATGCCGGCGCGTGCCGCGTGGTGGACCAGGCGCGCCACCGTCGCTCCGCGCGCGCTCAAGGCCTCGAACACGGCAGCGTGAAGCTCCGCAGCGTGGCCCGGCGACAACGATGCCTCGACCGCGCGGCGCGCCAGCTCGTGATGAAAGCGCAGCGCGCCGCCTTCCAGCGCCAACAGCCCGGCAGCGGTGCACGCGGCGATGGACGCTCGGTCGACCAAGGCCTCCATCACCGCGACTTCGATCTGCGTCGGCGAGACGCTGGCCAGCTCGATCACCTCGCGCGCCGCGGGCGGCAACGGCGCGATGCGCGCCAGGACCGCGTCGCGCACCGAGGCCGGCAGCGTTTGCGGGTCGCCGGCCAGGAGCTCGGTGACGAAGAAAGGGTTGCCCTGCGTCACGTCGTAGAGGCCGCGCGCGCTGCGGCCTGCTCGCCGCGCCATCTCGGCAACGCCGGC
>Ga0207650_10000621_pt1 | contig 28378 bp, 25 predicted proteins | sample KBSS63metaG_FD_184325 | JGI IMG/M metagenome (GOLD analysis project Ga0207650, IMG submission 184325) | Switchgrass rhizosphere microbial communities from Kellogg Biological Station, Michigan, USA - KBS S6-3 metaG (SPAdes) (version 2) | ecosystem: Host-associated > Plants > Roots > Rhizosphere...
CACATTGGGATTTTCAAGTTGCTGGAAACGTTGAATCGCACAAGCACTCGCACCGAACGCTTCACCGTCGGCTACTGACACAACACAGTTAAAACTGTGGGAGGGGGCTTGCTCCCGATGGCGGTGGGTCAGTTGAAATATCGTTGACTGAACCACCGCCATCGGGAGCAAGCCCCCTCCCACATTGGGATCTTCAAGTCGCTGGAAACATTGAATCGCACAAGCACTCGCGCCAACGCTTCACCGTCGGCTACTGACACAACACAGTTAAAACTGTGGGAGGGGGCTTGCCCCCGATGGCGGTGGGTCAGTTGAAATATCGTTGACTGAACCACCGCTATCGGGGGCAAGCCCCCTCCCACATTGGGATTTTCAAGTCGCTGGAAACGTTGAATCGCCCAAGCACTCGCACCGAACGCTTCACCGTCGGCTACTGACACAACACAGTTGATCTTCAGCGCTACGGTTGTTGTGCTTGGCTCACTAACCAAACCATTAAGGCTTCGAGCCCCGCCGATGGTTTGGTGTCCGGTGGATACACCAGGTAATACCCCATCCCCGTCGGTACCCTCAGTTCAAACGGCGTCGCCAATCGCCCCGCTTTCAAATCCTCGCCAATCAACGCACTGTCGCCAATCGCCACGCCCGAACCTTGGGACGCCACCGTCATCGCCAGATCCAGCGTTTCAAAATGATGCCCCTGGCTCAAATTGTTCAGCCGCGTATTCGCCGCCTTCAGCCACAACGCCCAATCCCGCTCATCGCGCGTGGGGTGCAGCAGTACCTGTTGCTGCAGGTCGGCCGGTGTGTGCAAGCCACCGAGCAACGCCGGCGCGCAGACCGGGGTGAGTTGCTCATCGAACAGGTGCCGGGCCTCAGCCGACTGCTCGGCGATGGGCGCATAGATCACCGCCGCGTCGAATTGCTCACGGCGAAAGTCCACGGTGTAGGCCACGGTGGTGGTGAGTTCCACCGGCACGTCGGGGCGCTCCCGCTGCCATTGCATCAGGCGCGGCAGCAGCCAGCGCATCACACAGGTGGAGGCCTTGAGTTGCAGGGTCTGGCGGCGATTGCCGATCTGCTCGACCGCCTCACTGATCAGGCCGAACACCTGGTGGGCGCGCAGTGACCATTCGCGGCCCTCTTCGGTCAGGCTCAAGCCGCGCGCCTGGCGTTGGAACAGCGCGTAGCCCAAATGGCTTTCCAACCCGGCAATCTGCCGGCTCACCGCGCCTTGGGTGATGTGCAATTGCTCGGCGGCGCGGGTGAAATTGCAGCACTGGGCCGTGACCCAGAAGGTGTGCAGCGCAGGCAGTGGCGGGAGGCGTTTCATAACAGGCGGAGCCATGACGTGAGGACATGGCTAGTATGACTTTTTATCGATTGTTGTCGCTACCGGCCAGCCGCTCCAATAGCGCCTCGAATCCATAACAAGAGCGACCTCTATGGCGACCTGCGGCGAAGTATTGGTCAACCTCCTGGAAGGCTACGGCGTGGACCAGGTGTTTGGCATCCCTGGCGTGCACACCGTGGAGTTGTACCGCGGCCTGGCCCGTTCCAGCATCCGTCACGTCACCCCGCGCCACGAACAGGGCGCCGGTTTCATGGCCGACGGTTATGCGCGCACCCGTGGCAAGCCCGGCGTGTGCTTCATCATCACCGGCCCCGGCATGACCAATATCACCACCGCCATGGGCCAGGCCTATGCCGACTCGATCCCGATGCTGGTGATTTCCAGCGTGCAGTCACGCAGCCAATTAGGCGGCGGGCGCGGTAAGTTGCACGAGCTGCCGAACCAGGGCGCGATGATGGCCGGCGTGGCGGCGTTCTCCCACACCTTGATGTCGGCGGCGGAATTACCCGGCGTGTTGGCGCGGGCCTTTGCGTTATTCCAGGCCGGACGACCACGACCGGTGCATATCGAAATCCCGCTGGATGTGTTGGTGGAAAATGCCGACGCACTGCTCGGCAGTGAGCCCGTCAGCGTGGCCCGTGCCGGTGCGGCGCCGTCGGCGGTCAAGCAGATGAGCCAGTTGCTCGCGGCGGCCAAGCGGCCCTTGATTCTGGCAGGTGGCGGCGCCATCGACGCGGCCCCGACACTGACGCAATTGGCCGAGGCGCTCGGCGCGCCGGTGGCCCTGACCATCAACGCCAAAGGCCTGCTGCCCGCACGCCACCCGCTGCTGATCGGCTCGACCCAGACCCTGGTCGCCACCCGTGCGTTGGTGGCCGAAGCAGACGTGGTGTTGGCCATCGGCACCGAGCTGGCGGAGACCGACTACGACGTCACCTTCGCCGGCGGTTTCGAGATTCCCGGAGCCTTGCTGCGCATCGACATCGACCCGGACCAGACCGTGCGCAACTACCCGCCACAGGTGGCGCTGGTGGCCGACGCACAGATCGCCGCCGAGGCGTTGGTGAACGCGCTGAGCAGCCAACCATTGCCGCCACGCAACAGTGCCTGGGGCGCTGAACGTGTCGCACGCTTGTGGACCGAACTGGACCCTGCCTGGGACGCCGCCACCCGTGCGCAAACCCTGTTCCTCGACACTGTGTTGGACACACTGCCCAACGCCGTGCTGGTCGGCGACTCGACCCAACCGGTGTACAGCGGCAACCTGACCCTGAACCTCGACCACCCGCGCCGCTGGTTCAACTCGTCCACCGGCTACGGCACCTTGGGCTACGCCCTGCCCGCCGCCATCGGCGCCTGGCTGGGGCGTGGCGATGGGCAACCGGTGGTGTGCCTGATCGGCGACGGCGGCCTGCAATTCACCCTGCCGGAACTGGCCAGCGCCGTGGAAGCACGCACGCCGATCATCGTGCTGCTGTGGAATAACCACGGCTATGAAGAGATCAAGAAATACATGCTCAACCGTGCCATCGAGCCGGTCGGCGTGGACATCTACACCCCGGACTTTATGGGTGTGGCCAAGGCACTGGGCTGTGCGGCCGAAAGCATCCAGGGCATCGAGCAACTGCGCACGGCATTGCGCAACGCCGCTGATCGCCAGGGACCGACACTGATTGAAATCGACCAAGGCCAGTGGATGCGGGAGGTGGCGCAATGAGCCCGGTCGTGAACGGTGTGTATATCAACGGTGAGTGGCGTGCCGGAGAGGCCGTGCTGGAGGTGATCAACCCGGCCACCGAGGCCATCCTGGCCCAGGTCAGCGTCGGCAATGCGGGCACCGTGAGCCTGGCGGTCGACGCCGCCAGCGCAGCCCTCGCCGACTGGTCGAAAAGCACCGGCCGCGATCGCGCCGCCCTGCTGCGCAGGATCGCCCAGGGCGTGGGCGAGCAGCGCGAACAGTTGACGCACCTGCAGTCGAGCAACAACGGCAAGCCGCTATTTGAAGCCGCGATCGATGTGGACGACGTGATCGCCACCTTCGAGTATTACGCCACGGTGGCCGACGACCTGGACGCCGGCCAGGACCGCCCGGTGGCGCTGCCCAGCGCTGACTTCAGCGCACGCCTGCGTCGCGAACCGTGCGGCGTGGTGGGGCTGATCGTGCCGTGGAATTTCCCGATGGTGACCACCGCCTGGAAACTCGCCCCGGCCCTGGCGGCCGGTTGCTGCGTGGTGCTCAAGCCATCGGAAGTCACACCGTTGGCGGAGTTGCAGTTGGCGCGGATTATCGCCGAAGCAGGCGTACCGGCCGGGGTGTTCAACCTGGTGTGTGGCACCGGCCTGGACGTCGGCGCGCCGTTGGCGGCAGACCGTCGAGTAGCGAAGATCTCCTTTACCGGCAGTAACGCCGTCGGTGTGCAGGTGATGCAACGCGCGGCCGAAACCATCAAGGGCGTGAGCCTGGAATTGGGCGGCAAATCTTCATTGTTGGTGCTGGCGGATGCCGACTTGGACCTGGCGGTGGAACTGGCCTGTGGCGGTGGATTTTTCAACGCTGGGCAGATGTGTTCAGCCACCAGTCGCGTGCTGGTGGCTGACAGCCTGGCGGATGAATTCCTGCAGCGTGTTCAGGCACGCGCTGAAAGCATTCGCGTGGCCGACCCCTTTGCCGATGAAGTAGAAATGGGCGCGCTGATCAACCGCGTGCAGTATCAGCGGGTGCTGGGGCATATCCAGCGCGGCATCGAAGACGGCGCCCGTTTGCTCTGCGGCGGTGAGCGCCCGGCGGATCTGCCGAAGGGCTTTTTCATTCGCCCCACCGTGTTCACCGATGTGCCGCTGGACAGCGCGTTGTGGAACGAAGAAATCTTCGGCCCAGTCCTGTGTGTACGACGGTTCGCGACTGAGGACGAGGCCATCGCACTGGCCAACAACAGCGATTTCGGCTTGGTGGCGAGCGTGGTCAGCCGTGACAACGAAACCGCCGAGCGCGTGGCGAATGCCTTGCAGGCCGGGCTGGTGTGGATCAACGCGCCGCAAGTGATCTTTGCGCAAGCGGCGTGGGGCGGTTACAAGCAGAGCAGCATCGGCCGCGAGCTAGGGCCGTGGGGGTTGGCGGCGTTTCAGGAGATCAAGCATGTGATCAGATCCAACTGAGGGCGCAGGTCAAATGTGGGAGGGGGCTTGCCCCCGATGGCGGTGTGTCAGTCAACAATGTTCTGACTGAACCACTGCTATCGGGGGCTCGCCCTCTCCCACATATTGATCAGCGCAATTTTTAGATAGACCTAGCGACTTTCTCATTTGCCCCACTCCCCCGCCCATGGCCTGATGCCCCCTTGTTCACTCAAGGCCGTCCCATGGAAACCGTTCACACCAAACCCACCACCGCCCTGTGGCTGATGATCAGCGTCGTGCTGGTCGCCCTCAACCTGCGCCCGTCGATGGCCGCCGTGGGCCCGCTGTTGTCGTCGATTCGCACCGATGTGCCGTTGAGTTTCAGCAGCGCCGCCTTGCTGACGATGTTGCCGGTGATGGCCATGGGCTTGGCGATGTTCTTTGGCATGGGCCTGGCCAAGCGCTTTGGCGAGCACCGCAGCATCGTGGTGTCGCTGCTGGTGATTGGCGTGGCCACGCTGTCGCGGTTGTTCCTCGACTCGGCGCTGGAGTTGATCGTCAGTGCCATCGCCGCCGGGGTGGGGATTGCGATGATCCAGGCGTTGATGCCGGCGCTGATCAAATCGCGGTTCAGCGATAACGTCTCGCTGTTCATGGGCCTGTACGTCACCGCGATCATGGGCGGTGCGGCACTGGCGGCGTCGTTTGCGCCCTTCGTGCAAGTGCAGACCGGCAGTTGGCGCATTGGCCTGGCGATCTGGGCCGTGCTCGCCGTGCTGGCCCTGGTGTTCTGGTATGCGCAGCGCTCAGCGCTGCCGCCCCTGCCCCAAGCCGGCGCCGGCCCTCAAGAATCGTTTTTCGGCAATGGCCGCGCCTGGTTGCTGGCAGTCTTCTTTGGCCTGGGCACCGCGTCCTATACCTGCGTACTCGCCTGGCTCGCGCCGTACTACGTGGAGCAAGGCTGGAGCGAACAGAACGCCGGGTTGCTGCTGGGCTTTTTGACGGCCATGGAAGTGGTGTCCGGCTTGGTCACGCCCGCCATCGCCAACCGCCGCCAGGATAAACGCGGGGTGGTGGCCGTGCTGCTGGTGCTGATCATCCTCGGTTTCTGCGGCTTGATCCTCAGCCCGCAACACCTGAGCCTGCTGTGGCCTTGCCTGCTGGGCCTGGGCATCGGCGGCCTGTTCCCGATGAGCCTGATCCTGTCCCTCGACCACCTCGACAACCCGCGCCGCGCCGGTGGCCTCACCGCGTTTGTGCAAGGTATTGGCTACCTGATTGCCGGGCTGTCGCCGCTGATCGCCGGGATGATCCGCGACCAGCTGGGCAGCTTCGAATGGGCCTGGTGGTCGCTGACGGCAGTGATCGTGGTGATGCTGCTGATCGTCGTGCGTTTTAACCCCAAGCATTACGCGCACCATATCCGCTGAGGTCGTGTTGCAAACAGTATTTGTCCCACAGCAAACATAGAAATGCCCTACAGCGCTTTCTATTGGCACGTCCGTTCCGTTAAGCTTTTGCGCTGTCTTGTACTGAGTTCGGTACAACGGGTTTACGGACGAAACCGATGTTAAACAGTAACTTGCTCAGAAAACTCGATATGCAGGACTTGATGGTGTTTATCGCCGTCTACGATCAGAGCAGCGTTACCGAGGTGTCCGAAACGCTGTTTGTCAGCCAGTCCACCGTGAGCTACAGCTTGAAGAAGCTGCGCACCAGTTTTGAAGACGAACTGTTTATCAACACCCGGGCGGGCATGCGGCCGACGTACAAGGCCACCACCATGTACGGCCATGTGCAGAAGATCCTCGAAAGCATCAACCTGTGCCACGCCGGTGGCCAGGCCTTCGACCCGACCCAGAAAGCCGTGACGTTCAATGTCTGCGCGCCGGAATACTTCGAACAGTTGATCCTGCCGCGCCTGTTGAAACACTTCGATCACGCCGACCTGCCGGTGATCGTCAATGTGCAGAAACTGGAAACCGACATCCCCGCCGATGACCTGCGTGAGGGTCGCCTGGACCTGGTGATCTGCTTCGGCCCCAACTTCCACCGTGCCCATAAAGACTTCCGCACCCAGATGTTGCTGGAGGACGATCTGGTGTGCGTCTTCGATAAGCGCTCGGCACCGCGGGAAGCGGCCTTCAGCCTGCAATCCTTCGTCCAGCGGCGCCATGTATTCCCCACGCCGTGGACCTCCGACACCAACATGATCGACGGCTGGCTGGCGCGCCAGGCGCACAAGCGCCAAGTGATCGCCCGCGCCAACAGCTACGGCGCGGCGCTGAAGATGATCACCGGCACCGACTTCATCGTCACCCTGCCGCGCCGCGTGCAAAAACTGCTGGCGCCCGCGACGGTGTTCGGCCATTGCGAAGTGCCCAACGGCTTGCCGGGGTTCACGCTGGAGATGCAGTGGAATGAAACCAGTGAACAGGACAGTGCCAATACCTGGTTTCGTGAGCAGGTGGTGAAGGTGTGCGCGGATCAGGGGTTACTCTAACGTCTGTGGCGAGGCGCTTGCTCCCGTTGGACCGGGCTGGCGCTCCAGTGCGAAGCGCTCCCAAGATGTTGGGGCCGCTGCGCAGCCCAGCGGGAGCAAGCTCCCTCGCCACAGTTGATGGTGTGTCAGCCAATGGCGACTTTGCTGTAGGACTCGCGATCCATATCTATCACCTGGACGCTCAGCTGAACCTGGATATCCGCCGGCCAATCGCCCAGATCCTGCAGTGCTGCCAGCAGGCTCTCCGACAGCTGTTTCTTGACCTGTGGCGACCGCCCACTGAGCAGTGACAGCCTCACCGCCATAAAGCCACGCGGGTCGAGAGAGGTGCCGACCTGGAAACTCTCGACCTTGAGCGCTCGGCTTTTGATATCGAACTCGGAACCAAACTGCCCGGACGCCATCAGCACGTTGTTGAGCCTTAGCAGTGTTTTCTCAACGGCCAGGTTCGTCAGGTTGGCGGTGTATTCCAAGTGCAGATGTGGCATGGAGGGCTCCGAATTTGTTGTAGGAAGATTTGTAGATATATCACGTGAGTCAGGCCTGGGTCGCCAACCCTCGATCACTCATAAACGCCTCGAGCCGCGAACGCACCCAGCGCTCGGCCGGGTCGGTGTCCACATGGCTGAGCCAGACCATGGACAAATCCAGGGTCGGCGTCTCGAACGGAAACGGCTCGCAGAACAGGTGGCCCGACACCGCCATGGCCTCGGCGGTGTAGTCCGGCAGGCTGGCGATCAGGTCCGTGCCGGCCAGCAAGGCCGGCAGCGCGCTGTATTGCGGCACCGACAGCACCACGTGGCGTTTTCGACCGATTTCCGCCAGCCACTCATCGGCAAAGCCCGACACGTTGGCGGTGTGAGACACCAGCACATGGGGCCGTGAGCAATATTCATCGAGGGTCAGCGGTGTGTCCGACGCATCGGCGCGCAGCAAGCGTGGGCGGATATGGCGCAGCAGCTTGCGCTTGGCATTGGCCGGCAGGCCACGGGTCTGGGTGATGCCGACGGTGATATCGCCGGAGGCCAACAAATCGGGAATGCGCCAGTAGTCCACATGCTGCACCACGAACACCACTTGCGGCGCTTCCTGGCGCAAGGCGCGCAGCAGCGGTGGCAGCAGGCCGAACTCGACATCATCGGACAGGCCGATGCGGAACGTCATGGTGCTGACGGACGGGTCGAAATCGTGGGTCAGGCTCAAGGCCGACGACAACGAATCCAGGGCCGGCGACAGGTGCTGGATGATTTCCTCGGCCCGCGCGGTGGGCTCCATGCGGTGGCCGACGCGAATGAACAGCGGGTCGTTGAACAGCGTGCGCAAGCGGTTGAGGGCCGAACTGATGGTCGGCTGGCCGAGAAACAGCTTCTCCGCCACCCGCGTCACATTGCGCTCAAGCATCAACGCTTCGAACACCACCATCAGGTTGATGTCGGCCTTGCGTAATTCATTGCGATTCATCGGCGCCAGCCCCTTTCCCCAAGCCAAGCCGCAGTTTAGAAAGCGCGGGGGGCTGCGTCTATGCGCACACTGTTCATCCAGGCGCTTTGCGACTATAAATCAGCTCTCAATGGTCACAGGAACACCGCCGTGCTGGTCATTCTTGCCTTAAGCATCCTGCTCGGCGGCGTTTTGCTCTGGGCCATCAAGTTCATCGCTCATCCCACCGCCAGGACACTGCTGCGCGCCTTTGTCGGGTTATGCCTGGCGGCGGTCGTGGCTTATCTGGTGCTGGCTTCCGGGTTTCCGACTTCGCTGCTGGTCTGAGCCGCCTCCTGGCCCTGGCGCAGACGCAATGCCGCCAACGCGGCCACCACCAGCACCAGCGCAATCACTTTCAAGCCGTTCATCGCATTGCCGGTGCTCATCTCGATCGCGCCCATCACCGACGGCCCGACAAACCCGCCCAACAGCCCGCAGGCGTTGACGAACCCCAGCCCGCCCGCCAGTGCCACGCCCTTGAGACGCGAGGCCGGGTACAGAAAGATGATCGACTGCACCACAAAGAACATCACCGCCGACAGGCAAAAGCCCAGCAGGCTGAACACCGGCCCCGACACCGACGCAATGCCCAACCCCAGCGCCATGGTCAGCAGCCCGGTGACCAACAGTCGACGGCAACGCCCCGGCGTCGTGGCGAAACGCGGGATCAGTACCGCGCCGAGTGCCGCCGCGATCCAGGGCAAGGAGGTCAGCAGGCCAACGCTCATGGTGCTCAGTTCGCCGTACTTGCTGATGATGCTCGGCAGGAAAAAGATCACCGTGTAGATAGTGATCTGATGGCAAAAGTACACAAAGATCGCCAGCAGGATTTGTGGGGTCAGCCAGTTTTTCAACGAGTGCCCGCCCTCGCCCGCGCCCTCTTCGGTTTCCAGCGCGATGCGTTGTTCGATCCCGCGTGCTTCCTCGGCCGACAGCCAGGGCGCCTTGCTCGGACGGTCCGGCAGTTTGCGCCACACCACCCAGGCGAACGCCACGGCCGGCAAGCCTTCCAGCAGGAACATCCACTGCCAGCCGTGCCAGCCGAGCATACCGTCCATGCGCATCAAGGCGGCGCCCACCGGGCCGCCGATGATGTTGGCGAAGCACACGCCGAGCAGGAAATAACCGGTAGCGCGCGCCCGTTGTTCGCGGTTGAACCAGTAGGTCAGGTACAGCATCACGCCTGGAAACAGACCGGCCTCGGCAATCCCCAGCAACAGGCGCAGCACGTAGAACGAGGTCTCGCCCTGCACAAAGGCCATGGCCGCCGAGATCAGGCCCCAGGTCACCATGATCCGCGCAATCCAGAAGCGGGCGCCGACCTTGTGCATGATCAGGTTGCTGGGGATTTCCGACAGCGCATAGGTCAGGAAAAACAGCCCCGCGCCCAGTCCATAGGCCGCGGCGGAAATGCCCAGGTCGACATCCAGGTGATGCTTGGCCAAGGCAATGTTGGTGCGGTCCAGGAAGCTCAGGATGTAGGCGATGATCAGCAAGGGCATCAGCTTGACGAACATCAGTTTGTTCAACGCCTGCGGCTCGCGGGCGTGGGGGGCGGAAGTCATCGGCAATTCCTCTTGGCGCCCCGCCAGCCAGGCTGGGGGGCGCATCGGTGTTGTTCTAGGAGTCGAGTTGCACAACCAACGCCTGGGGGCGATGGGAAAACAGTTGCAGCAGCGCGCCGCCCAGGGCGCAGCCGGCCATCACGAAGAAACACACGGTGTAACCGTGCAGCGTGGTCCAACCGCCGCCCATGGCGATCAGGCTGCCCATCAGCACCGGCGCCAGGCCGCCGCCGATGAACATCGCTGTGGTGATGATGCCGTTGGCGGTGGAGGTCGCCGACGGCTCGGCCGAGTCGCAGGCCACCGCGTAGTAGATCGGCCACACCGCATTGGCGACCAGGCCGAACAGCAGTTGCACAACGATGATCAACGTCAGGGTATTGGCGAAGTAGAACGCGCCGACACTCGCCGCCATCCACAGCCCGCAGATGATCAGGGTGGTGCGCCGGCCGATGATGTCCGACAGCGACGGCCACACCAGTTGCCCGAGGATGCCGGTGAGGGTGAACACCACGCTCATCCCTGCCGACTCGGCCAATGACAGCCCGGCGATATTGTAGAGGTAGGCCGGCAGCACGATGTTCACGCCCATGTACACCACCTGCGTGAGCATGGTGTTACCGGCCGTGAGGGCGATATTGCGGTTGCGCAAGGTGGCGACAAAGGTGCGCCAGGCTTCGCCTTTGACTTGGCTGGCCGGCGCGTTGTCCGGCGGGGTCATGCCTTTGGCGGCGATGTCGACGTACAGCGCGGTGATGCGCTCGGCGGTGGAATAACGCGCCCAGAAGATCATCAACGGCAGCGCCACCACAAAGGCAAAGAAGAACACATAACGCCAGTTGTCCTCGCCAAACACCGTGATGACAAAACTCGCGACGATGCCGCTGAGCATCGCGCCAATCGGGTAGCCGGTGTGGTGCGCGCCCAGGGCAAAGCCGCGACGTTCCACCGGCCACCATTCGGCGGTGTTGCTGACGCCGACCGGCTCGCCCCAGCCGGCGCCGAGGTTGACGCCGACTCGCAGGGCAATGAAGGTGGCGAGGTTGCCGCTCAACGCCTTGAAGCCAGACAGGAACGAAATCGCCGTGTAGCCCAGCACCAGCGGTACCTGGAAGCGCGCACGTTTCCAGCCGCCACCGTAGCGGTCGCTCCACATCGAGCCGGGGATATCCAGCAACGCCAAGGCCAGCATGACCACCGTGGCCACGGTGCCCCATTGATCGGCGGACAAATCGAAATGCTTGGAGATGGTCGGCCCCAGGCGCAATACGATCTCACGGTCGTAGGCGTTGAGGATCCAGATCATCCAGCAGACCAGCAGGGATACCCAGGAATGCCGGTGAATGCTGCGCAGCGACGCTTTTTTTATAGTTGCCATGGGCCTCTCCAGGCGCGTAAGGGCGCGCACTGACACAAGGTTGCGAAGGAATATGCCTTTTTGAACACACGCGCTAGCTGGCGAACCGTCGCTCGGCTATTCCTTGCACGCCCAACCCGGTAATGGCGAACAGCGCTCCGCGCTGCTGGCCGTCTGCCGGGAAACGCGGCAGCGGCGGCTTGGCCATAGAGGTCACAAACAGGGTGTCGAGGTTCGGCCCGCCGAAGGTCAGGCTGGTGACCTTTTTCACCGGCATCTGGATGACGCGGTCGACCTGCCCCTCCGGGGTGTAGCGCACCAGCTTCCCGGCGTAGACCAGGGCTTGCCACAGGCACCCTTCGGCGTCCACGGTGCAGCCGTCGGCGGCGCCACCGCCGCCGGTGTCGACCTTGGCGAAGGTGCGGCGGTTGCTCACATTGCCCGTGGCGAGGTCATAGTCGTAGGCCCAGATCTCGCCGGACCAGGTGTCGCAGAAGTAGAAGGTCTCTCCCGACGGGCTCCAGCAAGGGCCGTTGGACACGATGATGCCTTCGTCCAGGGTGTGCAGGCTCAGGTCGGCGTCCAGGCGGTAAAGCTTGGCGCTGGCGTTGTCTTCAAGCGTGTCCATCGAACCGAAGATGAAACGGCCCTGCCGGTCGACCTTGCCGTCGTTGAGGCGGTTATCGGGCAGGTGCGGTTCCGGGTCGATGACCAGGTTGAGCTCACCGCTGCTGAGGTCCAGTGTGTGCACGCCGTTCTGCAGCGCGACAATCGCAGACTCGCCAGCGTGGCGCAGGGCCATGGAGCCGATCTTCTGGCCCACCTCCCAGGCGCGCAACTCGCGGCCATCCTCGGTGCAGCGCAGGATGCGGCCGTCGGCGCTGTCGATCCAATACAAACGTTGTTGCTCGACGTCCCACACCGGGCCTTCGCCCAGGGTGGTCTTGACGTCCACAAGCACTTCGATACGCATGGTGATCCCCTTATTGTTGTTGTGCGGGATGCAGGCCGCGCCTTGACGCGGCGGTTTTTCGGGTTAGAAATTGACTTGGTCGCGCCCCTTGAGCCCGAGGATTTCCCGCGCTTCATCCGGCGTGGCGACCCGATGCCCGAGGGCTTCGATCACCGTGCGAATACGCCGTACCTGGTCGGCATTCGACGCCGCCAGCTTGCCCGGGCCATCCCACAGCGAATCCTCCAGGCCGACACGGGCGTTACTGCCCATGGACAGGCCCATGGTCGCCAGCGGAATCTGCCCACGCCCGGCGCCGAGGATCGACCACACGTAGTCGTCGCCGAACAGGCGGTCGGCGGTGCGGCGCATGTGTGCCAAGTCCTCCGGGTGGCCGCCGATGCCGCCGCGCAGGCCGAACACCGACTGGATAAACAACGGCGGCTTGAGCAGGCCGCGTTCGAGGAAATGCGCGGCGGTGTACAGGTGGCCGATGTCATAGCACTCGATCTCAAACCGCGTGCGGTTCTCGGCGCACGAATTGAGGATGTGGGTGATGTCGCGGAAGGTGTTGCGAAAAATCCGGTCGTCACTCTCTTCCAGGTAAGGCCGTTCCCAGTCGTGCTTGAACTCGGTAAAGCGGTTGAGCATTTCGTAGAGGCCGAAGTTCATCGAGCCCATGTTCAGCGAGGCCAGTTCCGGCTTGAACTGCATCACCGGTTGCAGGCGTTCCTCCACGCCCATGGTCGGTGCGCCGCCGGTGGTGATGTTGATCACCACGTCGCTGGCGGCCTTGATGTGCGGCAGGAATTCGGCGAACAGCGCCGGGTCCTGGCTGGGGCGGCCGTCAACCGGGTCACGGGCATGCAGGTGGACAATCGCGGCGCCAGCCTCGGCGGCGCCGATGGCGGCATCGGCAATTTCCTGCGCGGTAATCGGTAAATGCGGCGACATCGACGGCGTGTGAATCGCACCGGTGACGGCACAGGTAATGATGACAGGACGATTTTTGGACATGACGAATCTCCGACTTTTATTCTTATGAAAAAAATCCTGGGTACAGCGCGATATGTTCTTCCGTGGCTTACAGGTACTCGACGTTACCGTCGACGCTGATCGCCTGGCCGGTCACGTTGCGTGCGGCGGGCGAACAGAGGAACAAGGCCATGGCTGCCACGTCTTCGGCGGTGACCATGCGCTTGAGGGAAATCTTGTTGAGGTATTCCTGGCGCATCTCGGCTTCGGGCACGCCGACCTGTTCGGCACGCGCGCGGATCACACCGTCCATGCGCGGGCCTTCGACGATGCCGGGCAGCAAGGCGTTGACGCGGATATCGCTCTCGCCCAGCTCCGACGCCAGGGATTTCATCAAACCGACAATCGCCCATTTGGTCGCCGCATACGGCGTGCGCCACGCGTAGCCCAAGCGCCCCGCCACCGAGGCGATATGCAGCAGGTGGCCGTGGGATGATTCCTTGAGCATCGGCACCGCGTGGTGGGCAAACCGGTACTGCGCAGTGAGATTGATGTTGATGGTGGCTTGCCACTCGGCGTCGCTGATCGCATCGATGCCGCCGGTAGGCCCGGCGATCCCGGCGTTGTTGACCAGCACATCAAGGCCGCCGAAATGCTCGCGCTGTACCTTGAACACCGCCTCGATCTGCGCGGCATCACTGACGTCGGCGCGGGTGGCGACGGTGCCCGGGTATTTGTCGCGAAACGCGGCCAGGGCTGGCTCGCTCACATCACACACATGCACCTGGGCACCGGCTTCCAGATACGCCGCCGCCAGCACTTCACCGATGCCGGCAGCCCCGCCGGAAATCAATACACGTAACCCAGGATAGGGCTGCAGCCGCTGTAGGACACTCATGCTCGTTTACCTCCTGAAGCAGACGACCGCGAACGGTCGCTCTTGACGAGCAGGCGCGCCAGGGAATCGGCGGCCTGCATGATGTCATCGGTCACCGCCGCGCGTGCACCGGCGCCATCACGGGCAGCCAGGGCCTCGACAATGCGCGTGTGCGCCTCCATCGAGCGTTGCAGGTGAGCTTTATCCGGGGCGACCAGCGCAAAGCACGGGCCCATGTGCAGCCAGAAGTTTTCCACGGCGGCCATGGTCAACTCGGCCTGGGCCACGGCGTAGATACGCCGGTGAAAGGCAAAGTTGGTCCACAGGTAGCGCGACACGTCGACTTCGTCGGCGGCGTGCTGCATTTGCTGGCACAGGTCGGTGATTTCATCGAGGTCGGCCTTTTGCAGGAGCAGCACGGCTTTTTCCGCCAGCAGCCCTTCAAGGGCGACCCGCGCATCACGAATTTCGCGCAGGCGTTCGACCGTCATAAGGCGTACACGCAGACGGGACGTTTCGGTGACTTCAAAGGCGTTTTCGGCGCTGAGGCGTTGCAGGGCTTCGCGCACCGGCATCGGGCTGGAACCGAGGGCTTCGGCGAGGCCGCGAATGGTGAGTTTCTGGCCGGGCTGGAAACGGCCACTCATCAATGCTTCGCGGATCTGGCGATAGACCTGGTCTTGCAAGGTATCGCGGGACACCTGGCGCAGGGTGGGCAGGAGGAGCGGACCATCTGTCATGAGGCAAAACCTGTGTTGTCGTTCTTATGGCCTCAATATGTGATCACAAATCAAATATGTCAAATAGTTTCCCATCTCCAAATCGCACGCACAAACAGCTGATGAATTTTCGACTGCACTGCCGATTGATAGCCAACGAACATCAATCCATTTAAATTTGTCACTTTTCATTTCTAAATGTGTCAGCCACTATTCCAGGTCTTAAGCGAGACAAGCACTTCAAAAAGAACGCTGGAGACACAAAACCATGACTAGCCCTACCCGACCCAACTCTGCCCACTCGAAAGTTGGTGCGGTATTCCGCGTTACTTCGGGCAACTTCCTCGAACAGTTCGACTTCTTTCTGTTCGGTTTCTACGCCACCTATATCGCTGCCGCGTTCTTCCCCTCCGCTAATGAGTTTGCATCATTAATGATGACCTTCGCCGTGTTCGGCGCGGGCTTCCTGATGCGGCCGTTGGGCGCGATTATTTTGGGTGCCTACATCGATGACGTCGGTCGCCGCAAAGGGCTGATCGTGACGCTGTCGATCATGGCCAGCGGCACGCTGCTGATCGTGCTGGTGCCCGGTTATCACACCATTGGCTTGTGGGCGCCCTTGCTGGTGCTGCTGGGCCGCCTGCTGCAAGGTTTCTCGGCCGGCGCGGAATTGGGCGGCGTGTCGGTGTACCTGTCTGAAATGGCGACACCGGGCCGCAAAGGTTTCTACACCAGCTGGCAATCGGGCAGCCAACAGATCTCTATCGTGGTCGCCGCCGCGCTGGGTTATGGCCTGAACGTATGGATGGAGCCGGCGGTGGTAGCCGATTGGGGCTGGCGCATTCCGTTCGCCATCGGCTGCGTGATTATCCCGTTCATTTTCATCCTGCGTCGCAGCCTGCAGGAAACCGAAGAGTTCGCCAACCGCAAGCATCGCCCGACCATGCGCGAAGTGCTGGCAACCCTGGCGAAAAACTGGACGGTGGTGATTGGCGGCATGTTGATGGTGGCCATGACCACCACTGCGTTCTACCTGATCACCGTGTACGCGCCGACCTTCGGCAAGACCGTGCTGCAACTGAGCACTTCCGATGCCCTGCTGGTGACGTTGCTGGTGGCCGTGTCGAACTTTGTCTGGCTGCCGATCGGCGGTACGTTGAGCGACCGTTTTGGCCGCAAGCCGGTACTGATCGCCATGACTGCGCTGACCGTTCTCACCGCTTATCCAGCGCTGTCCTACGTGGTGAATTCGCCAAGCTTCGCCCATATGCTGGAAACCCTGCTGTGGTTCTCCTTCCTCTACGGCATGTACAACGGCGCGATGATCCCGGCGCTGACCGAAATCATGCCGGTGGAAGTGCGCGTGGCGGGCTTCTCCCTGGCCTACAGCCTGGCAACGGCGATCTTCGGCGGCTTTACCCCGGCGATTTCCACCTGGTTCATCCACATCACCGAAGACAAGGCCTCGCCGGCCTACTGGCTGATGTTCGCCGCGCTGTGCGCCCTGTGTTCGACCCTGGCGCTGTATCGCCGCGCCAATGCCCGTGGGCAAGTCATGCAGGGGGCCGCGTGATGAAGCCACTGCTCAAGACCCTGACGGCCCTGACCCTCGGCGCCCTGGCGCTGACGGCCCAGGCCGAACAGCTCAAGGTGATGACCTCCGGCGGCTTCACTGCCGCGTATAAATTGCTCGGCCCGCAGTACGCCAAGCAAAGCGGCGACAGCCTGGACACCATTCTCGGCCCGTCGATGGGCAAGGCGCCGGAAGCGATTCCCAACCGCCTGGCCCGTGGCGAACACGCCGACGTGGTGATCATGGTCGGCTACGCCCTGGATGAGTTGATCAAGCAAGGCAAGGTCGATCCGGCCTCCCGTGTGGAACTGGCGGACTCGCGCATCGGCCTGGTGGTGAAGGCAGGCGTGCCAAAGCCTGCCATCGGGACTGACGCCGAACTGAAAGCCGTGCTGAGTCAAGCCAAATCCGTGGCGTACTCGGACAGCGCCAGCGGTGTGTATGTCGAGAAAGAGCTGTTCAAGAAGCTCGGCATGCCCGCCAAGGGCACCATGATCGAACGCCTCCCGGTGGCCGAACAGGTCGCCAAGGGAGACTACGAAGTGGGCTTGCAGCAGGTGGCGGAATTGTTGCCGGTGCCGGGTGTGACCTATGTCGGCAAGATCCCGGAGGACGTGCAATCGGTGACGCGCTTTGCGGCGGGTATTCCGGTCAACGCCGAGCACCCGACGCGGGCCAAGGCGCTGCTGCATTACCTGGCGTCGCCCGAGGCGCAACCGGTGGTGCAATCCACCGGCCTGGACTCGGTGTCACGCTGAGCGAAACGGCATCTCACGCACTAACCGCTCCAACTCCAGCGCCGCCGGTGGCAATGTCCGCCCGCGGCGTTTGATCAAACCCACATTGCGCATCACCTGTGGCTCCACCAACGGCACACTCACCAGAATCGGGTGTTCCAGCGCCGGCATCGCAATCGACGGTACCATCGCCACGCCCAGCCCGGCCTCCACCAGCCCGATCATCGTAGTCACGTGGTGCGTCTCGCAGATACTCGGCTTTTTCACCCGCACGCCACGCAAGGCCTGGTCCAGCAGGCTGCGGTTGCCGGAGGTTTTGTCGACGGTGATGTAGTCGTACTCATAGGCTTCGGTCCAGGTCACGCTGTCGCGCTGGGCCAGCGGGTGGTCGCGGCGACAGGCCAGGACATAGCGCTCCTGCAACAGCAGTTCGAACTCCACTTCATCGGCCAGGCTACCGCTGAAACTCACGCCAAAATCCGCCTCGCCACTCTCCACCGCATTGCACACCTCACCCGCACTGGCATCCAGCACCCGCAGGCGAATCTTCGGGTACAGCTTGTGGAATTCGGAGATCACGTGGGGCATGAAGTAATACGCGGTGGACGGCACACAGGCGATGGTCACATTGCCCATGCGCGTGGACGCGACATTGCTGATGCCCATCAATGCCACATCAAGATCGTCGAGCATGCGTTCGACCTGGGGCAGGAATGCGCGGCCGACCATGGTCAGGCTGACCCGCCGGGTGGTGCGTTCGAACAGTTTTACGTCGAGGGCGGTTTCGAGCTTTTCGATCCGCCGGCTCAGGGCCGGTTGCGAGATGCGGATGGCCTCGGCGGCGCCTCGGAAACTGCCCTTGTCTACCACGGCGCGGAAGGCCTGGAGGTCGTTGAGGTCGAAGTTGATGATCACGGGAGGGAAGCCAGAGTGGTCGGGGTGGTGGGCATTATCGTATGGGAGCCGGTGGGGCGCCATGCATGGCAGAAAGGTTTGCGGTAATAACCCTACTACAAATATGAAGTCATACATATCAATAGGTTATCGGCCGTCTGCGGCCACGCAATCGTCGAAATGGGTCAATACTTGCGGCCTGACCTACACAACGGAAGACGTAGCCACCCATGGAAACCCATCAGTTCTGGACAGACGCCGAGACGCCGGATATCGGCATCGATCAGTTGCTTCTTGCATCACGCCAATGGTCAAGCAGGATTGAATCCTACTCACCCTCGGCGGACTTTCCTCAAGGACGGCGTCGTCACCGAACTGTTCAGAGGTGAGAACGCGCAGGGCTTGTGGGATGACGGCGACGACCTCTACGCCATTGAAGACCGCAAGCCCTTCGGGCGATTGTTGCGCTATCGCTGGAGCGACCAGAGCCTGACAGTGCTGCGCGACCGGGTCCAGGAAGGCGAGTCCATCGTGCGTTGCACGGATGGGCGCTTGCTCTATACCGAGAAGAAAAAAGGCGTGGTGCGCGAACTCACTCAGGACGGCAGCGACCCGGAGGTGTTCAGCCACCTGAAAACTCCTGGCTGAACACCCAATCGTTCCTGAAGGCGCCGCAGTCGATTGTGCCGACCGGTCGAGGAACCTATGTACTGGCCGAAGGCGGAAGAGATCGGGTGTTGGAACTGATGTCCGATTCACTCACGCCGTCACCGTAGTCCCGCTACAGCTGAAAACGCGCCACCGCCTCGTTCAGCGCGACGGCCAACTGCGCCAGCTCTCGGCTCGATCCATTGATCTGCCCGGCGCCGGACGAGGACTGAGCAGACAAGTCACGGATATTGACGATGTTGCGGTCAACTTCCTTGGCCACCTGCGCCTGCTCCTCTGCGGCGCTGGCAATAACCAGGTTGCGCTGGTGGATCTGGTCGATGGAGTCGGTGATCTGGCTCAGTGCACCACCTGCGCCCTCAGCCAACGCCAAGGTATCGGTGGCACGCTGGGTACTCGACTGCATTGATGTGAGTGCATGGTCAGACCCCGTGCGCATCGCGGTCACCATCTGATCGATTTCCAGGGTTGATTGCTGGGTACGGTGCGCCAATGCGCGCACTTCATCAGCCACGACCGCAAAGCCACGCCCGGATTCGCCGGCCCGCGCAGCCTCAATGGCAGCATTGAGGGCCAGCAGGTTGGTCTGTTCGGCAATGGAGCGAATCACGTCGAGTACCTTGCCGATATCGCGCGATTGCTCGGCCAGGTTCTGCACCAGCGTCGACGTTTCACCGATGTTAGAGCTCAGGGCCTGGATGGCGTTGACAGTTTCGCCGACACGATGCTGGCCTTCGCGCGCCGTTTCATTGGAGAGGCGAGTGGACTCGGAGGTGGAAACGGCATTGCGCGCCACCTCATCCGCCGCCGAGGTCATCTCGTTCACGGCGGTGGCGGCCTGTTCAATTTCAGCGGTCTGCTTTTGCAGGCTGCGGCTGCTTTGATCCGTGATGCCATTCAGGTCGGTGGCGGATGATGCCATCTGCCCTGCCGACTGGCGGATCAGTTGCAGGGTCCCGCGCAGGTTGGACTGCATGGTCTTGAGCGCCACGAGCAAGCGGGTTACTTCGTCGTCGCCGGTCACGTCTACCGTTTGAGTCAAGTCACCGTGGGCCACGTTTTCGGCGGCCCGCACCGCATGGCTCAGCGGACCGACGATGCTGCGAGTCAACAACCACGCCAGCGCCACCGTACTCAAGGCGGCCAGCAGCACGAAGCCAACCACCATGGTGCGCGAACGGCTGTATTGCGATTCGGCCTCCTGGCCCTGCTGATTGACCTGCGCGTTGTAGTAGTCAGCCAGGGCATTGAGTTGCGCACCCGAACCATCGACCACGGTTTTCATGTCCACCAGCAGCAACTTGTTAAGCTCGGCGCCCTGCTGCTTGTCGGCGAGGACGAAGGACTGTGCCAGACCTTGCTGGTACAGGCGCAGCGACACCTGAAACTGGTCATAGAGCGAGCGCACTTCAGGGGTGTCGATGACCGCATCGAGCTCGGCCAGCCTTTTCTTCAGGTCTTGGCTACGGGTGTCCATCTGGCTGCGATACTGCGGAAGGCTGGCGGGGTTCGGGTCCAGCGCCATGCGCAAAGAGATCGTACGAATGCGCAGCATGATTTCGCGGATGTCCGCCACCAGCCGCATCTTGGGCACCAGCCCGCTTTCAACCTGCACCGCACTGGCGCGGATGCTTGCCATGTTCGACAGCGCAAAAAAACCCAGTAGGGCCACCAGCAAAGCAATCAAGGCGAAACCCAGACCAGCACGGCGGGCGATGGACAGGCTGCGAAGGGACATTTTCAGGGGACTCTCTTATTGGGGATACGATGTCGTATAAGAGCGTTTCGGCCTGCTGGGGCAGGACTTTAGCGATGCGGATGAAAGTGCTACTTAATATTTCTGCTGCTGGGAAAAAGGAGAAAAATACAGCTACGAAAAAGCCCGTAACCTCTCCGACCACGGGCTTCTTTTAGCGACCGGAGGTGACTCAGCTTCCGCGCTCTTTGTTGGATTGTGAAAGGACCGAGGCGGCAAGCGTTTTGGTGGTTTCGTTGTAGTGATTGGCGCCGAGTACCCTCCCGGCTTTCGCCTCCATTTCTGCACCCGTCTGCTTGTCGTGGTCTTTCTGGGCTAGCGCTGAAGCCGCGAGGCTTTTGGCGAGGGCTGAGGAGGCTGGGCTGTTGAGCGTTTGGGCCGCCAACGTCGCGACCTTGTCGGAGGTTTCTTTCGTATTCTTGCTCATGATGCAATTCCTTTGCAGTTGTGGGCACTCCATCTCGAGCGCCACCACAAAGTAAAGCGTTGCCCGGGGTATCGCAACGCGCTGCTTGTAGGCAACGTTTTGGAAGCATGTGCGAAAGGTGTACCGGTCATGTAGTGCGTGCTAGAGCGTCGCATCGATTGCACTGATGATTACTATCGAACGGAGCGCCTGCTCGATTTTCAAGACGGGTTCCTATAATCCCTTCCCTATTCCCTCCCCTTTCGCCTGGCTTCAGGCGACGTTAACCCTGGAACCCAACACTATGCCAAGTGCCAGCCAGACCCCTAGCGGCCTTCCCGAACATAATCAACAAAGTCTCAAGCAGCAGTGGCTGGCGATTCTCTCGGTCGCCGTGGGCGCCTTCGCCTTGGTGACCAGTGAGTTTCTCCCGGTGGGCGTACTCAATGACGTCGCCAGCGACCTCGGCATCAGCGCCGGCCACGCCGGGTTGATGGTGACCTTGCCGGGCATCATGGCCGCCCTCGCCGCGCCCTTGCTGTCTGTGAGCATTGGCGCCATGGACCGTCGTTACCTGCTGATCGGCCTGACGCTGATCATGATCATCGCCAACTCGGTCGTGGCCTTCGCCAGCGACTTCAGCCTGCTGCTGTTCGGCCGTGTATTGCTGGGCATCAGCATCGGCGGTTTCTGGGCCACGGCCATCGCCCTCAGCGGCCGCCTGGCGCCCAAGGGCGTGGATGTTGCGAAGGCCACTTCGATCATCATGATGGGCGTGACCCTGGCCACCGTACTGGGCGTGCCCGTCGGCACCTGGCTCAGTGGCCTGATGGGCTGGCGCATGACCTTCCTGGTCACCGCGCTGGTGGGCGTACCGGTGCTGCTGGCGCAGGTCTTCCTGCTCCCTCGACTCAACCCGGAAAAAGCGATTCGCGTCAGTGACCTGCCGGCCTTGTTTATCAATCCGCAAGCGCGTGTCGGGTTGATCGCTGTCTTGCTGATCGGCCTGGCGCACTTTGCCGCGTACACCTATGTCGCGCCGTTCTTCAAATACAGCTCCGGCTTCGACGGACCGACCATTGGCTCGCTGTTGCTGCTCTTTGGCGTGGCCGGGGTATTCGGTAATATTTTTGCCGGTTTCGCCGCCAACCGCAGCGTACGTCACACCCTGCTGTTGGTTGCGCTGATGATCGGCACCAGCACCGCCCTGTTCCCCTACTTCGCCACCGGCATGACCGGCGCAGCGATGCTGATCGGGCTATGGGGCTTCGCCTTTGGCGCCTTCCCGGCGTGCGCCAGTATCTGGATGTTTGTCGTAGCGCCGAAAGATGTGGAGCGCGGCATGCCGCTGTTTGTCGCCCTGTTCCAAGTGATCATTGCCTTGGGCTCGTTCTTTGGCGGGCGTATCGTCGACCAACTGGGCAGCGCGGTGCTGTTGAGCCTGGCCACGGCGCTGGTGGGTGCAGGTTTTGTGACGGTGCTGGTGCTGGGGCGGAAGGTCAGTAATAGCTTGGCGGCTCAACCCGCCTGACCGCGCCCCAGAAACGAAAAAGCCCCGTAGCTGAATAAGTTACGGGGCTTTTTCGTTTCTGGGGTCCGATCAGAGAGCGCAACCTCTGACCATTCATGGCATTCCATGGCCCCCGATGTTCAGATCAACCTACAACCGCGGTTGTTAGCTGGCAGCACATTTCTCAATGAGTTTATCTGCCAGGATCTTGGCTTTAGCTGCCGTGCTCACCCCTGTTCCATTTTCCGGGTTCATGGTCTTATCACGCAGATGGGCATCGTAGTAGCCCGGCAGCCCTTCAGGCATCAACGCTTTGCTGTAGCGCTGATACTCAATGTGGTGCATTTGAATACACCGGCGTCGGGTATGAGGAAAATCATGTGTCGGTGAGGCTCACTATTAGCCCATCGCCACCTATGACATTTGCTATGTAATACTGAGCACGGTAGCATTCAAACTAAAATTGAATTTAAACGCGAGCATACTTTGTATATAAAATACTACTTCCGGAACTTGATAATCTCGGTAGGAATTTTCATTTTATTCTTTACCAATTGGTTTGGTGGGGAAACATTCGTAGAAAGAACAAACCCCATTTTTTTAACGCTGGGTGTATGCAGTACTTTTTTATTCCCTTTTTCGCGGATGATCATCGAAAAAACTGCGCTTCGCTTCACAACGCCAGAATTCTGGACTACCGGCTTATTTACTGAGTCACCTGGGAAAAATGGCCTATATGCTATCTTTTATGTAGTCTGTACGATCCTAGCAGTTCCCATTTGTGGTATTTATCTAATGTATATGGCATTAAAAAAAGTGGCCTAAAAAGACCACTTCCTCTCTTCTCTTTTAAGGCAGCATTGCATCAAGCGCATCGTTAAATTGCTTCACGTGCGCGTCATCAATATAAGCACTGACAAGTGCCATAATTAGCGCAAAAGCTACGATACCAATCGGTGTGGAAACGGTCACTCCGAAAGCAAAAGCAATTAGACCTGTCGCTGCACTGCCGGCAAAAAGTGTTTCCATTTTCAGCACAGTATTGTTCCAATCACCCGATGCGTAGCTTTTCTTGACCTCCTCAACCAAGTCATACACATCAAATGCTTTGCTTGCATAGCCAAACCCTTTCGCGAAGAGGTTGAGGTTTTTTGCCAGCTCAGCTCGATCAAGTGAATCCAGAGCATTCACGATGGCGGCACGATCTGCAGCACTGAATTTCTTATCCAGATGATCCTTGTATTGATCAAAAGCCTTCAAAGCCTCTTCAGCACTGCGAAGCGTTTTACCCTTTGCAGTTTCAGCCAAATCTGTAGCTAATGCAGACATCTGAGCGCCATATTTTTCACCGATTTCTTTGTAGAAATCAGCAGTGAATTTGATAGCCCCCTTAATTTCCTCTTCTGCCTTTGCTTGTTCTTCGGCAATTCGTTTTGCTTCTGCTTCCTCTGCAGCTTTTTTGGCTGCGGCTTCAGCCGCAATACGTTCATCCTCTGCAGCTTGTGCTGCTGCAACAGCAAGGGTCAACGCGTTAGACTTTTCAGTAAGGGTCCGGATTTTTTCAGCCAGCTTTTTACTTTCATAAACAGCTGAAATCGAAGCGATAAAAGATTGATAGATTTCAATCGGCGTGCCTGGGCGTTTTCCGTTAACAATATCAGTTGCGAGAATGGCGGAATTCTTTTTGAATTCTACTGCAAGAGGATCTCTTCCAAAATAAGAGTTCGCAACTGCATTACTATTAACAAGTAACTCTTGTGCTTGTGCAACCAGCCCATCTACTACCGCTTTCTCTTTTTGTGCTTTTTCCAATTCACTCAGAAGGCCGACATCACCAAGCGCAGCGGCTACTTCGCTTTCGGTTTGGGTTGGAATATTAGGAAAATTTGCATTATAGGCCGTTTCAATGTCCACCTGAGCACGAGCTGCTTTACCTGCAATGGGCAAAACATAATCCGAAGAGGAGCGGATTCCAGGAAGGCTCAGAAGGGTCTCAACGTCGGTACCAACAGGCACATCTACTGAATTTGGAGGCTGTGCGCCGGGTACTCCCGGTACAACAACTGGTACAGGTGGAAGCGGAGGTGGAAGTGGATCTGGTGTGACGATGATAGGGGGTAGCTCAATTCCATTTGTTGTAGACATAAGAATCTCCATGTGACTTGGCATTTTTTTAGAAATGCACAAATCTTAAATTTCAGCAGCCCAAAAGCAGGCTGCGTCCTGCTTGTCTTCATACGATGCTAGACACCAGGCAAAACAACTGTACATAAAACCAGCTCTACACACAACCGACAATATGCATTTGTGCATATTTTTGGTATTTTTACTATAAAATCAGATATTTATAGCATTAACAGCATGCTCAAACGCATTCTCCCTCAATTGGATGTGGCTCTGACTCATTAGGAAGGCCAACACGTCATCGCCGCTGTATTGTTCTGCAAAGGCTCCTCTTGCCACCTTCCTATCGCTCACATCGTCAACCAGCGCATCACCATGCAGCATTGATTTGTACACGAACGTCTCGCGCAATGCCTTTAGGTAGAAAGCGGCGTCATCAGGGCTACCAACTCCAACAGCAGGCGCTGTGAGCTTGCTGTGCAAGCTTCCCTTGATCGTTGCGACCAGCGTAGGGAAAGCCTAGGCGAGCCAGGCCTCTGAGCTTCAGGGACGTGACAGAGCTGATTGTGAAGTAGTGGTAGCGCATGGACTTTGGAACAATCGTTACGTCATGCCCTACGATATGTTTGGCGCTGATCCGCTTGAAAAGCTTGTCTGTGATCAAGTCATCTGCGGTGAAGAACTTAACCTTCACACCTTGCGCGTTGTAGGCTTTCAGGCAGAACCACGATCAAATAATTTCCCTTGGGTAGGGCTGTGAAGCGTATTGAGACGCTTACGAACAACCAACCTACCCTACTGTCATTTTCAGTACAAACTACCCTGCACAGGGGTTCTAAGGCGAAATAATCATGGATGAAGACAGGAATGCCAAGGTAAAAGCCAGACAGGCCCCACAAGCACATTAACTGGTCAAATTTTGGACAAAAAAAGCCCCGATCCGCAGATCAGGGCTATTTATTTTGGTACAAAGCGCTGGTACAAACGCTTTATGTGACCTCTTGTAAGTGCTTGATTTACAAGAGCATCAATAATATGGCGGAGAGATAGGGATTCGAACCCTAGGTACCGGTGAAGGTACAACGGATTTCGAATCCGTCCCATTCGGCCACTCTGGCATCTCTCCAACGGCGCGCATCATAACAGCGTGGATCAGGAAAGCAAAGCGCCGAAGCGAATTTTTTCCGTGCTATCAGATGCTTGCGTCGATTACAGCGGTACGCCGAGACGATTGGCGACTTCTTCGTAGGCTTCGATAACGTCACCGAGGCCCTGGCGGAAGCGGTCTTTGTCCATCTTCTTCTTGGTGTCTTTGTCCCACAGGCGGCAGCCGTCCGGGCTGAATTCGTCACCCAGGACGATGGAGCCGTCGTGGAACACGCCGAATTCGAGCTTGAAGTCCACCAGCAGCAGGCCTGCGTCGTCGAACAGTTTGCTCAGCACGTCGTTGACCTTGAGGGACAACTCCTTCATGCGCGCCAGTTGCTCAGCGGTGCCCCAGCCGAATGCCACGACGTGGGATTCGTTGATGAACGGGTCGCCCTTGGCGTCGTCCTTCAGGAACAATTCGAAGGTGTAGGGATTGAGCTTGAGGCCCTCTTCCACGCCCAGACGCTTGACCAGGCTGCCGGCGGCGTAGTTACGCACGACGCATTCAACCGGGATCATGTCGAGCTTCTTGACCAGGCACTCGTTGTCGCCCAGCAGTTTGTCGAATTGGGTCGGAATGCCGGCCGCTTCGAGCTTCTGCATGATGAAGGCGTTGAACTTGTTGTTCACCATGCCTTTGCGATCAAGTTGTTCGATGCGCTTGCCGTCGAACGCCGAGGTGTCGTTGCGAAACAGCAGGATCAGGCGGTTGGCGTCGTCGGTCTTGTACACCGACTTGGCTTTGCCGCGGTAGAGTTCTTCACGTTTTTCCATGATGGGCTCCGCTTGCTAAATGGTGGGCTAGGCGATGTGTCGCCAGTCGAGCCCTGAATCTTGATCGGCCAGTTGCAGCCAGTCCGGGTCGCACCCGAGGGTGTCGACAAAACATTGCCGGGCCAGCTGCGGCAGGTTGTTCTTGCTGCTCAGGTGGGCCAGGACCAAGTGTTGCAAGTCTTGCCAGCCCAACTCATACACCAGGTACGCCGCCTGGTGGTTGTTCAAGTGTCCCAGTTCGCCACCCACCCGCTGCTTGAGAAAGTAAGGGTAATGACCGCGAGCCAGCAGGTCTCGGCAGTGGTTGGACTCGATCATCAAGGCATCGAGGTTCCGGTAACCGTCCAGCACCTTGGCGCAGTAGGAGCCCAGGTCGGTGAGCACGCCGAAGCGCCGCTCACCGTCACTGAAGACATACTGCGTCGGTTCCTGGGCGTCGTGCGCCACGGCAATCACATCGATGCTCAAGGCACCGATTTGCAGCTGCTCGCCACCGGCCAGGAAACCTGCGGGTTCAATGGGTTTGCGCATCCCGCGCAAGGTACCGCGACTGAGGTACACCGGAAGATTGTAGCGCCGAGACAGCAAACCCACGCCATGCACGTGGTCGGCATGTTCGTGGGTCACCAGAATCGCGCTCAGCTGCGCGGGGTGAACCCCCAGGCGCAACAGGCGACGCTCGGTTTCTTTTAACGAGAAACCACAATCCACCAGCACGTACGTGTCGTCGTGGGCGACCAGCGTACCGTTCCCTTGGCTACCGCTGCCGAGAACGGCAAAACGCACCGGATCAGCCCAGGTTGTCTTGAATCACGCCCAACACTTTGCGCGCTGTTTCAGCGGGCGCAACGGTATTGATGTTCTTCTCGACGGTAACCTGCACGCTTTCGCCAACCTTGCTCAAACGAACCTGGTAACGCTCGGCGCGAGTCTCGATTTCTTCCTTGGTCGGCTTACTGCCGAACAGCTTGCCGAAGAAACCGGGCTCTTCATCTTTACGCTCGGCCTTTTCAGCCACGTTGATGTAGTACAGGCCGAGGCTGCGGTTGATGTCTTCTACGCGCCAAGGGCCCTGCTCCAACGCGCGGCCGACACTGGCCCAGGCGCGATCGAGGTCTTCACCCAGGTTCAGCACCACGTTGCCGCTGCCGTCTTCGGTAAGGCTGACACGGCTCGGGGTGTCGTAATCACGGGCGGCGAGCAGGGACACGGAGCCGCCCTTCTCGGAGATACGGCTCATGCTGGCCAGCATTTCGTCGACCAGTGCCGAGTCGACGCCGGTGTTGACCGAGCGGTTGGTGAAATCAACGTTGGCGGTGCTGCCGGCAGGACGCTCGGCGCTGACCACGTAGACTTCACTGGTATTACGCTGCACGCCTGGCTCGATGCGCACACGCACACGGGCTTCGCTGTCGGCAGCTACACCACCGGCCTGCAGGCGCTTGGCCATGGTGGCGGACAATTCGCTGCCCTGCTGCCATGCCGTGGTGAATTCACCGGTCTGCGGGCGCTGCTCGTCGATACGGAAACCGTTGTCCTGGAAGAACTGCACCGCCACTGGCCAGACTTCGGCAGGTGGACGCTGGGCCACGATCCAGCGGGAGTCGCCGCTCTTCTGCAGGCTGTAGTCGCTGGCATCCGCCACGGCCGAGATCGGCTGTGGACGTGGCACCACGTATTCACCTTTGGTGGTGTCGTCGGCGACGTTGCGCGGGATCGGCAGCAACGGGTCAAGGCGCTTGGCGACGTTGACGCCCGGCGGCAATTCCATCGGTTTGGTGGGTTGTGCTTCCAGGTAATCGCTGCCGCGGTCACGGAAGTAGCCTTCCGGGCCCCAGATCCAACCGCAGCCACTGGTGCTGGAGATAATCAAGGCAAGTGCGGA
>Ga0207650_10000623_pt1 | contig 28245 bp, 22 predicted proteins | sample KBSS63metaG_FD_184325 | JGI IMG/M metagenome (GOLD analysis project Ga0207650, IMG submission 184325) | Switchgrass rhizosphere microbial communities from Kellogg Biological Station, Michigan, USA - KBS S6-3 metaG (SPAdes) (version 2) | ecosystem: Host-associated > Plants > Roots > Rhizosphere...
CTAAACGACAGTCGATTCCTGTCGGCGATGAAAAATGAGAAAAGATAAATGAGAAACGGAAAATCTCTCTTTGCGTGACTTGGAACGAACTGGCCCGATCATCAAGACGCTTTGGACGCGTCGCGAATCATCAGGTCGAATGTTCCGGGAGCGGTCTTGCGGAAACGCGTGTTGCGATTGAGGGAGACTGCAATACTAATGGTCGGGTTTTGACCGGTGAACTTGAATCCGCCTTCGAGTAAGCGGTTGTAAATTTCGTTCACGTGTAGCGGCGCGCCTTCCTCTCGCAATAACAGGGTGACGGCCTGGGGAATCGTGCGGTCCATGAAGCGATCGCTCAGCGGCTCGGTGTTGGGCCGAAGCGTGGGAATCTCCTGGCGTCGCGCTTCGACCGCAAACGGAGTCCGCGGTTGAGGCGTGCCTGATCGCATCGCGGCTTCGAGTTCCGCGTCAGACGGAAGTCCACCCGATAAGCTGCGGCCGGAAAGATTGCCTGACGCCAGCACCGAAGTTAACAGGCGGTAGATGGCGGCTTCCGACTGGCTGGCGAGCGTGTCCATCTCGGCGAGCTCGGCCCGGACGGCGTCCGCTTCGACTTCGAGCTCACGCAACCGCGCGGCCAGGTGCATGCGCGCCGCGCGCGATTGCCGCAGGCTTTGCTCGAGACGCGAAAGCAGATTTTCGTTGGGCCGGTCGTTCATCGGGGAAATGTTAAGGGCAATCAGGGTTTTTCACAATAACTATATTGGCAGAAGCCCGACCGTGAGGGAGCTTAGTCCTCGTTGACCTTAAGCCCTCCCTGACGGTCGGGCTACTGCCCCGCGCCGAAGCTTGAAAGCCGAAACGGCATTACCGGTCGCGGTCGATTACGTAGTCCGGGATGGCGGCGAGGGAGTTGCGAAATTCAGACTCCGGCAAAGCGTCGAGTGCGTTTCGGGCGGCGCTGGCAAACTCGTCGGCGCGGGCGCGGGTCCGGTCAAGCGCGCCCACTCGTTCTACCGCTGCGTGCAGCTCGCGGCGCGGCACAGTCGCGTAGCTACCTGAGTTCATTATGGTCTGCACCAGGTCGCGTGCCGATGGTTCACTCGAAATCAAATGTATCAGTGGGAGGGTGACTTTGCCTCCGAGGAGGTCCACGCCCGTTCCCTTGCCCAGCGCCTCGTCGGTCGAAGTAAAGTCGAGCAAGTCGTCGGTAACCTGAAACGCCATTCCCAGGTTCATCCCGTAATCTCGCAAAGCAGTTTGTTCCGGCTCACTGGCGTTGCCGAGTATCGCGCCAACCTCGCAACAAGCACTGAACAGAAACGCCGTCTTGCGTTGGATGATGTCGAAATATTGCTGCTCGGAAATGTCGCTGCGCTGTAGCGTGGTCAACTGCAACAGTTCACCTTCGGTCATCTTTCGCGTGACGCTGGTGAGGATGTCCAGAATCGGCAGCGAGCGTTCCGCCAGACTGGTTTCAAACGCCGACATGTATAACCAGTCGCCCATCAACACCGCCGTTTCATTGCCACAGAGTGCGTTGACGGTCGGGCGATTTCTGCGGGTGTCGGCGCTATCGATGATGTCGTCGTGGACCAGGGTGGCAGTGTGCAGAAACTCCATCACGGTGGCCATGCGAATGCAGTTATAGCGCGAGCCGTCGCCGCCGACCGCGAAGTTCGAAAGAATCGTTAACGCAGGCCTGACGCGTTTGCCTCCCGACTCACGCAGATAATCCGCGAGGTAAGCGATGACCTGAACGTTGGACCGGGCCTGACGCTCAAACTCGAGCTCAACCTGGCCCAGCTCCGCCGCGATCTGGCTGAAGATGCGCTTCGCCGTCAGGTTTACATCTTCGAGAGTGGCGCTGGAGTCTGTTACGTGCATTCTCTTGAACAGCGGCGTGGGAAGAGCGAGCTTGAGCCGTCTCAGTTTGTTCGGTAATTGGAAAACTGCATATCGATGCCGAAGTCTTTGCCTTTGAGACTGGCGATCACGCCCTGCAGCGTATCGCGGTCTTTGCCCGAGACACGGACTACGTCTCCCTGAATCGATGCCTGCACCTTCGCTTTGGAATCCTTGATGAACCGCACTACTTCTTTCGCCTTCTCCTGGGGAATGCCCTGCTGAATATCAACCTTCTGCCTGACGGTACCGCCCGCGGCTGGCTCGACTGTGCCATAACTAAGCGCTTTTAGCGGGACACTCCGGCGCACGAGCTTCTGCTGCAGAATGTCGTTCATGTTGCGCAGCTTCGTTTCGTCTTCGGCTGTCAGCACCAGTTGGTTTGCTTCGAGGACTACGGTCGCGGCGCTGCCCTTGAAGTCGAACCTTTGGCGCACTTCTTTGACGGTTTGGTTGATCGCGTTGGTTATTTCCGCGCGATCTACTTCCGAAACGATATCAAACGAGTTCTGCTGGGCCATCGTGATTTAAATGTTTCTGGAGATGTTCAAGTTGCTAGTGTTTGGTCACTTGAGGATAACACCAAAATGTCGTTGGGTGATAGACAGAAAAATAATTGGTACGGTCGCATTTTGAAAGTCTCTGAGCGTCCTTTGTGACCTCTCCGGTCCCTGTGGTGGATGTTTTGCTTAATATGAATTCACCACAGAGACAGAAAGATCACAAAGGGAGCACAGAGGAAAACTGAAACTGCGACACTATTAGACAATCCGCAGCTTTCACCACAGATAACAAGTGCAGTTGCGGTTTTCCCCGTTTTGTTTCTCTTCGGCATAATCTGTGTAATCTGCGGATGATTCAGAGTTGAAAGAGCCTGTTGAAGTTGTCTGTTGTCGCTCGCCCAATTTCCTCCAGGCTCAGCTCACGAAGTTCCGCCAGACATCGCGCAACCTCCACGACGTAGGCTGGTTCGTTTCGTTTGCCGCGAAACGGCACCGGCGTGAGAAAGGGGCAGTCAGTCTCGATGAGCAACTTATCGAGCGGGACTTGTTTCGCTATTTCACGCAGCTCGTTTGCCTTCTTGAAAGTGACGATGCCGGAAAAGGAAATTGAAAGACCCAGGGCCACGGCCTGCTGGGCCAACGACAGGCCGCCGCTGAAGCAATGCATGATTCCCGGCAGACCCGAGCCGGCCCACTCTGATTTCAACGATTCGATAGTCTCCGCTTCGGCTTCGCGCGTGTGAATGATCACCGGCAGGCGCAGTTCCCGCGCAAGTTGCAACTGGCGGCTGAACACCTTCAGCTGCACGTCTCGTGGCGAGTTGTCGTAATGAAAGTCGAGCCCGATTTCGCCCCAGGCAATCACGCGCGGGCTTTGAGTAGCCAGTTTGGTTATCAGCTCTTCGGCGGAGCGATCGAATAACCTGGCGTCGTGCGGATGCACGCCGACGGCCGCGTAAACATTGGCGTTCTTTTCGGCTAACTCAACGGCCCGTTCAAACGCGCCGCTGTTTGGATCCCCGGTGCCGACGTTGAGAATCGCCGAAACACCGGCCTCGAGCGCGCGCTCGATTACCGCTTCACGATCGGCGTCAAACTCAGCACCGTCGATGTGCGCATGGGAGTCGACAAACATTAGCGTTGGCAGTTTAGAGTTCAAGCAGCTTTGCCCGAAAAGTCTCTCTTGTACATAAAGTCAGTCGGCTGTACGAAAAGTCGGCTGACTTCTACTCGGTCGCGAGAGGACTGGACGCGTTCGCCGAACCCATTTCCCAGAGATAGATGTCAAAAACCCTTTCGATGAACCATCGTGAATGAACAAGCTTGCTTAATTGATCGTCCGTTAGAGCGAAAGCTGCCGTATATTTCTCTGGCAAAGCTACAAGCCCGTGCGTCGCTGCCGATATTTCGCCTGCTCGCTTTTCATATTCTCTTTTCCACACGTCACAGTACGAACTGTAATCGGCTTTATTGAATTTGTTTTCGAGACGACCTAGCGCGGTTACGGCTCTTGCGTCGTAGATCAAATACGGCCTTCTCTTGCGCAACCAAAGGAGTTTTTGAAGCCGCTGATAAATTAAGCTGGCCGAAGTTCTTTTTAAAACGCCTTGCTAATGACGTTACCTTATCTGAGTAGATTCCTTCGCTATCGGATACCTCAACCAGGTCCTGAGATATTTTCTCGGCGACTTCATCTGAGAGTCCCTTAAAGGTTCTAGCGACTCGAAAGTGCTTTAGCGCGTCCCTTACTTGCCTGGCAGACGGCGTACCCGACATTGCTTTATGTAAAGGCTCCTCAGTTCTCCAAAGATCGAGGAACTTGTGAGCGCAAAATTCATAGGGTGGGTTCATAGCAGTGCTTCCGTTTCTCTATCAAGCTGCCGCAACTCCAAAAGTTGGGCCCACGCCTAGCTCGTGCCTTGATTGAATTACTATGCAGAGATTATGGCGCCGCAAGTTGCAGAGCGCTTCGTTTATCTGCGCTGTCTCAGTCTTGCAGCGTAGCCGTGCGCCAAACCTTGCTTTGATCATTCATGCTGAAAGTAGTTTCCACGTTTGAGCCTGTGATAGTGCGTCAGGAATTCTTCGCGCTTGAAACTGTAGAAGTGGAAAAGCTTCTTCCAGAGGTCCTCGCCCTTCTTAATGTTCACGCAGTATGGCAAGGTATTCTTTCGCACTGCTGGATGTGGCACGGAGAGGGCCGCACTAGCGCGTCTTTCGTTTCGGTTCGCTTTTGCTTGCGCCCTTCGCAGCTTCGTACTCAATCCACTTGAGCGCCAAATGTAGGAAGCCGGGGCTCGCCATCTCATCACGCTCCCAACGGGCAACCGTATTCTGGGTTACCTCAAGTTTGTCTGCTAGAGCTTGCTGAGTTAATCCCAGCGCCAGCCGTCGCTCCCGAAGTTTAGCGCCCTTCATAGCTAACATTCTACCACGCCAGTATAATACATTGCGTATTACGCCCCTTTGATGGTACGATGCGTATTATTTAGCACAGCGGGCTGGTTTCCGCGCTAACGGAAAACCAGCCCTACACAGCCGAATCCTGACTGGTTTAGTGAAAGGAATCGACCATGCCTGACAATCGTAACACGGACTATGAAGGCGCGGCCCAACTGACCGTTGACCTTGTTCACCATTCACACGCTCCCGACCGCGTAACCGACGCGATCCTCGAAACGTTGATCGAAATGGCTGGCGAGTCAAAGATCAATATCTGGTTACTTGATGCTGGCCTGAGTCTCTACGGACTAGCTCAACTTTACAGTCGATACGAGAAAGGTGCTGGACATCGCCGCGCCCGCTTGTACGGAAACTATGAGCTTGGGAGACTGAAGGACGAAAGCTAAGCAGAACCGTATTGAGTTTTCGGGCAGAAATGACGTTTGCCCGAGAACTCAGTTATTAGAGCTACTATTCGGGCAAAGCTACTTCAAGCTTTAGCTTGCGGTTTGAACTACGAAGGAAACCCCCAGCCTAAAGGCTGAACTCTGAACTACTTCAAAAGGTAATGATGCCGCGGTCGAGCAGCATCTTGATCATTCGCAGGCTATCAACTTCGCGAAACGGACAGATCGAAAGAATCGACTTCACATCCCATTCGTTGTTGATGCGCGAGAGCACAAACGCTTCCTGCGGCGCGAGTGGTTGCAGGGTGACGCCGTCTTCCGACATCAGTAGCTTGGGCACGGCGTTTGGAAGCAAAGGGGGCGAGTACATCTGCTTGATCAGTGAATCTTCCGCAACCGTGAGCAGCGCACGAGCTTCAGAGTTTTGCGGTTCCTTGTCCAACACCTTCTGAATAGTCGAGAGAGCTGAGTCAGCCGCCCCTTCACGCAGATGACGGCGGGCCGCGAGGATCAGTTCGGGAATCGGCTCTGGCAGATCAACTTGCGGCGGCCGAAAAGGCTCCGGTGCTTCTCCGGCCACTCGGGCGATTCCCTGGTTTACGAGGTCGTAGAGTTGCCCGTAGATATGAAACGGCGACGCGTGCATGTTGTAGCTTATTTCGGCTACCGACATACGCTTCTCCACGAAGAAGAGAATGTGACGTACTTCCTTGCTGACGTTGAGAGAAGAGGTCCAACCGGCCCCCAACTCGATAATGGCGCGATCTGAAGGAATGAGAGTGCGATAACGTTTCCATTCATCGATGCGATAAACGCCATCCATGATCACCTTGGTCGGCTGCACTTCTATGCGCACGAAAAAGTCCGGCGGTCGCTTGTTATCGTAAAACTCGAAATGCGCGTCTTCCCAAAGGAACAACTCATAAATAATGTCGAGCGTGCGAACGCGCAGAATCTGCAAGACCTCTGACTGCGGCAGGACTCCGGTCGTCACCAGAATCTCTCCCAGCCGGCCGCCCGATTCCCTTTGGATTTCCAGCGCCGCTTTAATTTGCGACTCGTCCAGTTTGGCGTAGTGAATCAGCAGTTGCCCCAGATACTCCTTGGGGTCGTTGGAATTGGCGCCGACGATAACTCCATCCTCGAAGTAAATCTCCTTGACTATTTTTGCCCAGTCGAAGCGCAACATCCCGGTCTTCCGGCTGGCCGCGAGAAATTGCAGCAGATCGGAAACACTCATGGTCGAGAGGTTGCCCTGGATGCCTTTCATTATCAGCAGTGTCCCGGAGTCACGAAGAAGCGAAGTTGAAAAGGCCGAATGGCCGGCGGCTCATTTGATGTCTTAATGCGGAATACAGGCAAGTCGAAAATTAGTTGCAATGGATTCAAATCACAGAGTACACGGGTGAGCGAGGCAGATTCAAGGGTTTATTTCATTGGTGGACTTCTAACGCAGCTTTTCTCCGCGTTGCCTTTGCGATCTTCTGCGTCTCTGCGGTTGAAGAGTTGCGAAAAGATTCACCGCGGAGGCGCAGAGCTCGCAAAGAAAGCGCAGTGGGAGGACCCTGCAGAAAAATGCTCAACATCCAGAACCACGAGCGGTAGCGACCGGCCGAGTACTCTCGGTTGGTGAGAGGTGGCTGCCAACCTCAGCGCTTTTGGTGTTGATTCCTTGGCCGGTCGCTACCGCTCTCGGTTCTGATATCGCAGTAGGAAGCGTCAAATGCAGAGTCACTCCAAATAACAATGCCCACGGCAGACACCGTGGGCATTGTGCTAGAGGAAATTTCCAGTGCGGACGGATTCGAATCGTGGACTCTAACCGTCAGCGTTAATTTTCATTCTCAGGGACCAAACCTCTGCCGATACTCAGTCGAGGTGATAAACGCCTTGACCATCTCGGCCTGGATGAAGTCGCCGCCGGCCGCATTCAGTTTCGCCAGCCAGAACTGATAGCCCGGCTCATCCGGATCGCGGCGCAGGTAGCCGAAGTATTCCATCAGCACAAAGGCTGGACTGACTTCGGCATTGCGCAGCTTCGTCGAGTCGCTGATGAAGCGAAGGGCTGCAGCCCGCGAAAGCGATTGCGTGCCTTGAGAGTTATACGCCGCGATTGCGTCGTTGCGTTCGCTTGTGGTCGGGGTGATCCCGGCAGAAGCGAATAGCGCATCAACGAAGGTCTCGGCGGTGGTGGCAGCCGCGTACCTGGTTACGAAGGCCGAACTGTTCACCATAGCCAACACGTACGCCTGTTTGTTTGCCTCGAGCTGCGTCAGGGCGTTGGGTTGACCAATGATAACGCCGTTAGCAAGGTCAGACTGGGCGCGTATCAATTCCAGATACGTTATTCGAGTTGCGGCTTCAGCCGACTTGCGGCCGAAAGCAACACGATTTGTTCGTATCGCGAAACCGCCTGTCTCCTGGAATTCAATTGACAGGAAGAACGCGCCGGAAACCTGTACGCGTTTCGCGGAGGTGCAGTTGGCATCGGCACCACAACTCGTAATGATGTTGGTCCAGAAATTCAGACCAGCGTTATCAGGGTTGCGATTCAGGAAGTCGAGGTAGTGCTGACGCACGAAGAACTCGGCTCCGTCGATTGGGTTGGAAGTCGGCGCGTTTACGTCGTCATCCATGATCGTGATGGTCGTGGTTGACTGGCTGCCGAGTGACACACCGGCTCCGGTAGGATTCGATAACGTGACGCTGAAGTTTTCATTACCTTCAACAAAAACATCATCGACTATCGGAATCGAAATGATCTTGCTGGTCTCGCCGTCGGCAAAACGGAGCGTTCCCAGTTTGATCGTGTAGTCGCCCACCTGAGTCGCGGTGCCATTGCTGGTGGCATAGTCGACCGTGGCCGGACCGACGCTGCCGCCGGTTCGGCTGACAATCACATTTACCGCGGTGCTGTCTTCAGGAACGTTCATAGTCGCCGCATTGAACTGCAATGTTTGCGGCTGGTTGACCGTGACCGTGAAAGTGCAGGTCGCGGTGTTGCCTGACGCATCAGTGTTCTTGGCTGTGACCGTCGTAGTCCCGAGCGCGAATGACGAACCCGACGGCGGGTTATAGCTCAGGACAGATCCGGGACAGTTATCACCGCCAGTCGCCGCATAGGTCACCACCGCCGAAGTGGCGTTTGGCGCCGTTTGCTGCGTGATGTTTGCCGGACAGGTAATAGTCGGCGGTTGCGTGTCGTTCACCGTGACGTTAAAGCTGGATGTTGCTCCAGACGTCGTGGTGATGGTCACCGGAGTCGTGCCTACCGGGAAGAAAGATCCCGAAGCAGGACTGACGCTGACAACGCCGCAGGTGCCGGCCGTTGTAGGCGCCGGGAACGTGACCACTGCGCCGCACTGATTGGCATCGTTCGAGACAGTGATGTTGGGCATGGGCGTGATTGAACATGCCTGACATTCACCATTGCCCGCAGGCGATGGTGCGCTCAAGCCGGAGACAGTGACGCTGTAGGGCGTCGCCGCCGTGCCGGCGTTAACTTCCATTACCACCACAACCAGCGTATGGCCGGCGGGAATAGTCGACTCCCAGGTCACTGTCCCATTAAGGCTACCGCCCGGATCCCCCAGATAGTTGTTGCAGAAGGTGGTGTCAGCAGGATTGTAGCTGTCCAGGTATGACGACCCTATCAAGTTTACGCCGCCAGCCGATGCCAGCGAGATCGTGGCACAAGCGGAGACCGGGCCGGAGTTAACGAACGACACCGTGTCGAACGATCTGCCACCGGTTCCGAGTCCGCCCGGGCAAGCCTTTGGCGACGCGCAGGTGTTCACGAGGCCGTTGCGTCCCAGCCGTCCCGCTGTGGAATCGGGATCAGCCGGATCGAGACTGCCGTTAACAGTCTGTGGCGGCTGTGATTCAGTACAAGTCGGAATACTAAAAGTACTGACTGTGCTGCCGCCGGTGAAATTTACGGTTAGCGTGAACTGCACCGGGTTACCGCAAACAAAACCGGCACCAGTGCTGAAGGAATAGGGAACAAGACTGGTTCCCTCTGCATTGATCGCCAGGTCGGCATATGGTGAATGCGACTGGGTGATAGTGACACCCGGGGTCGACGTGCTCAGTGTGGAAGTAATGTTCCTGGCCGGCGCGCAACCAACGTTATCGACCTTCACCGTCAAAGTCTCGCATTCATTCGGGTCGATAATGCCGTTGCCGTTTCCGCCCGCAACCACTACCGCGGTCGGGTCCGAATTATCGACAACAACCTTCGCCCTTCCATCCAGACAGGCGTTGTAGGTGGTTGTGTTTCCGTTGGTCACCACTATCACCGTGCTGGTAGACGGCGTGCAGTCGCGATTGATGTTCCCGCTCACCGTAGCCGTGTAGGTTCCCGGAGCTACCTTGAAGGAATAGGTTCCATCGGCCTTCGTAGTCGACGAGAAGCCGTTGGAGAGTTGAACGACAGCGCCTTCGAGCGGAACGCCCGAATCGCAGGCGGTTATGGTTCCGCTAACAGTTCCCTGCGGCGGAGCGGCGCAGGTCGGAAACTTGAATCGCCCAATCCTGGTGCGCCAGTTAAACTGGCTGTTGGTGTTGTAATACTGGTTATTGGTCCAGAACGTACAATCATCTGTGGGGTCTACCTGGAGTGACTGGTAGTCGCCCCAGCGATTAACGCTCCCCAGCTGCACTGCGGTGCCGGCGAACATAGATAGTTCACCGGTTAGACCGCCCAGCGCATTAAAGTCTCTGCCCGCATAACTGATCGACGGGAAAACGCTGGTGCTGGAAACGCTGTAACTGACCGCGAGGTTGCCCATGTGGTCAATCGCTGCGCTCGGCAGCCAACGATTAAGACCGGTCGCGGGATTACCTGCGTCGGGCGAGAAAGTCGCGTTGTCGTAAAGCAGGAACGGACCGCCCGGTGTGCTGCGTTGCAGTTGGAAATAACGAACGCCGGCCTGATAGTTTGCCAGCGTAGTCGGGGCCACGCCGCTAACGTTAACCGTGGTGCTGGAAACCAATGTTTCGATACCGCCACGGTTCATATACTGAAGGCGATACATCAGGTGATACTGAATCGAATCCAACGCGTCTGCGTTGGTGGCCGGAGCCGGCTCCTTGATGTCAGCTCTTCCCGGAGCACTGCGCGGGTCGAAAGCGGCAACCAGCACCGGACTTTCGGGTCTTTCGGTGAAAGTTGAATTGGCCGGATTCACGAAGTCGGCGTGGAAATCAAACAGCCTGATCGCATCCTTGTTATAAGGCGAGGCTTCGAATTCATCCGAAATCAAATAAGCAAAGACGTTCGGCGCGCCTGGCGGCGGGGCTTCTAACCCATCCTGATCCGAAGGCAGCGTGGAATTGTAGAACTCCGGAAAATCGGTTCCGTTTCGGTTGAAGTAGATAAAGCTCGCGGTCGGATCGCCGACCAACATCTTCTTGCGATCGAGCGCGTACATGCCGACGCCGTTGAAATGGTCGCCCGGCTCGGTGAATTGGTTGACGGTCATGTAGTAGCCGTCAGGCCAAACGCCAAACTTGCCGTAGTCGGGAAACTCCGCGCCTGGCGTCACAAAGTCGTAAGCGTAATAGGAGCCCGTCGGGTCGCCATTCTGCGAGACGGCGACGCACTGGTGAAACGGCGGGGCCTGGCCGGCGCCCAGGAATGCGAACTGCGTGATGAACCAGCGATCGGCCATGCGATCGTAAAGCACTACCGGGTCGCCACGGTCTGTGTTGGAGCAGATTCCGCCCAGCTTCTTGAACAACTTGCTGATCGACGTCGGAACAATCCTGGGATTGCCATTCTTGTCCCAAACGCGAAAAGCATCGTTGACAGTTTGCACTACATCGTTTGGACCGACGTCGATGTTCTGGTCAGAAGGCGCCACCGTGCCGCCGATGAGAGGAATGTTGTCGGAGTCGAGGATGCCGTCGAAGGTCAGCGACGGAGTGCTTGGCGTCTCAGACTCGATTGGTTTCGGACTCATCAACGATTCATCGAGCGAAGTTGTCTTTGCGGAGCCTGCTCGCTCGCTCTTGGTTTCGCGAGCGTTGAGCTCATTCTTCTCATGCTCGGCTTCTTCTGAGCCGTCGCCGTGATCAGTTTCCAGACTTGGTTGGGCGGCAAGCTCCCGCACCGGATCGGAGACGGCGAATCCCACCGCCTGTCGTGAGATTGGCTTCATCACTGGCTCGGTTTGAGCGCGTGGAAGCGTGGGCTGGCTTAATTGCGCCATGCTCTGAAGATCAAGTCCCTTCTGCTGCTGTTTAGCCCGAGACGCTGCCTTGTCGCGCGTCGCATGACTAATGGGTATCAGCAGAACTGACAGGAACAATACTAATAAAGTAATTGAACCCCATGCCTTTGTTCGTTTCATGCGTGTGAACTCCTTGAAAAATTTCTGAGACTGTTGTGGGTGTTGCTCTGTTTATGGGCGGAAACGCCCGACCTGGCGATCAAGATCGGAGTTTTCTAATAAGTCTGAGCTGAGGTGATTTCTCGCTCGACCATTTATGCGACGTTGCCAACGGCTGGAACATAGGGAGACTGGGCTGGCAACCTTTTTCGTAGAAGAAAGGGGACTATATATTCGAATGCCAGTTCTGTAAATAGGAAAAACGAGGAAGCCTAGTAGTCACTGATAAAAGCCGAGCGGCGTGTGTGCTACGACACTGCGGCAATGACAAACGCGTTTCAATAACACTTGGTTATCTTGCCGGGCCGGCCGTGAGTCAATGAAAACTCCAAAATTTCGGAGGACCCTGGAAGTTGCACCTTGAGTTTCATTGTGTTGCCGTCGACCGTGCCTGAGTAATGAGCGTCGCTGTCTGTTTTTACACCTTGACGCGTCGGACCTGGCCCTTGCCGGTTGTATGAACCAACCACATCAAAGTGTCCGGCGGCATCGAGCAGGATCGGATCTTTTATCGCGCCGCTGGCGCAATCAAATTCCAGCGTGGCACCGTCGCTGGAGATTTCAAGTATGACGTGGAGGCCGCCCCAAACGCCGGAAAGGTTTTGATTGGCGTTCCTCGCTCCGGTTGCGGGAGAGTTGCTGGAATTCGTATTCATAGTTTTTGCGGGCGCCGGAGTTGCGGTGGCGCGCGCCGCCGGATCGGAATTCGTTGGCTTATCTTTGCACGAACTATTTTGCAGCAGGCAAAAGGAGAGTACGGAAACGCCAGCTATCAGTAACGCGTGATTCATGTTGCGAACATTCTAGGCCTGGGCGTTGGTTTAGACAAACTTCAGCACGCGTTGGCGGAAGCCTGACCATTAGGAAGGGCTTGAATTCAACTCTCGATAGGCCCTCCCTCACGGTCGGGCTTCTGCCATTGGACGGCTCGCTCGAGTTTCGCTACATTAGCCCTGTCCTTCCCCATTCAATCGATTTTCAACTTACAACACCGATGAGACTACTTAACCTGGCAGTGATCCTTTTTTGTGTGGCTTCCCTTCCCGCAGCGACATCTTCAATGGCGCGCTCGCCGATGCAAAAAACCAGCGCTGAGAAGAAACTGGAACGCGAGATACTCAAAGCGGAAGCCTCGCTCGGAAAAGCAATCGCCAGACGCGATGCGACCGCACTTGCCAAACTTTTGACGGATTATTACGCGGATGCGTTTGAAGGTAGCGAGCGAGCGACAAACAAAAAAACAATTTTGGCCCGTTGCAAGAACGGCGAACTGCCGTTTTATGGAATTACGGAGCACCGAACGATTTCCTCCAGCGTCGACATTGTGACTATCGAAGGCATCGGCGAGAATCCCAGACACAAGAAGGGCGGCGCGGAAAAAGAGGAAGAAGTCCACGTCAAACGTTTGTGGACAAAGAAAGATGGGCGCTGGCAATTAGTGGGACAAACGATTGGACCGGCCGAAGAAGAGTCGGAGGATTAGTAGGACTGTCTAGTTAATAATTATTATTTCCCTAACAGGCCCGTCGTGTTTTCAGTGACACTGGCGGGCTGCATTATTTCAACGCACTCCGATGTGCTGCGCTGAAGTGGGATGAACTTGTCGGGCTGTGCCGGATGCAATCCGGGCGCGCCTCCTCTAAGTGCCGGCTGCAGATCTGAAGTTACGCGTTCGGCTTGCGCTTGTTGCGCTTCAGAGTTTTCGAAAAACAATAGGTAGACTCCTCCTACCAGCCGCCGAATACCCAGCAGCAACAAAAACATTCCAGCTGCAATTTCAATCGTCAGCATAGGTCGCTGTGCGAGGTCAGGCACGAGCGTCGCAAGCAGCATCGCTTTAACGGGCCGAGAAACATCAGCAGCGCACCCAGGTTAATACCATCGCGTTGCTTTGCCCGATGTTTTCTCTGTTCTCGGGCGTCGCCTTGCTGCTCAGTTCTTGAAAAGAGTTTTTTCAAACCACCAAGAAGCGGATGAAACAACAGCAGAATAAAACCGAGTGTGAATGAGAGGATGAGAAAGACCTGGGGCAGTACGTCCGGATCGCCTCCGAGATGTGACCGGGAAAATACCATTGCGACGACGCTCCCAATAAACATGAGCCCGGCGCCAATGCTGATCTCTTTTTGTGGCGGCAAAGCGGCGTCAGCCTGCGACTGCATTCGCGTGTCGGCTGAGATCAAGTCCTGAACCGCTTCGAGGCGAAGCCCACAGCGTTTGCAGAAGCGCACGTGTTCTGAAATCTGAGCATCGCTGCATCTGGGACAGAACATCTCGCCCTCCCCTGTCGCCCCTGGACTTTCTGTGGCCGTTAATAACCTCTAACGCCTCGCTGCTCGGCAAAGTTCCCTGTCGCGGGTAGGGGCACGGCATGCTGTGCCGCTAGGAAGGGATCCAATGAACCCGCGCGAAACTCTATTACCGAAATCGCTATTTCAGCCGGGCGCCGTTGGGAACTTCTTCAGTAAACGTTGCCAGCACCGGTCTGCCTTCGTCGCCGACGGAGGCAGCCAGCAACATCCCCTGCGATTCGTAGCCGCGCATCTTGCGCGGTTTCAAATTCGCGACCACCGCAATCTTCCGGCCAACCAACTGCTCGGGCGCGTAGTGCTGAGCGATGCCTGCCAGGATTTGTCGCGGCTTGTCCTCGCCCACATCAACGCTCAACAGAAGCAGTTTGTCGGCCTTGGGGATGCGCTCCGCCGTCAATACTTCGGCTACTCGCAGCTCAATTTTGCTGAAGTCGGTGATGTCGATGAAACTGGTCACACCCTGGGCTCCGGCAACTGCCTCGGCTTCGGTAGCGTGCTGTGTTGGAACTGACGGTTTAGTTTCCAAAGACGGCGCACCGGGCACTGCGTCTGCTTCGGTTGCGTGCACGCCAGAGTGCTCTTCGCGCTCCGCGCTCTTTTGTTCGCGCTGCGCGCTCATTGCAGACAGGACGAGCACCCCATCGGGGCTGCCCCGATGGGGACCCCGCTTGTCTACGCTCCCAGCGTCAGCTTGACCTTGGACATTGGACGTTGGACTTTGGACCTCGTTGATTTCTTTCATCGTCTTCACCTTGTCAATCCTGGGAAACAGTGGTTTCACTTCGCCTACGCTTGTGCCTTCGGCCAACTCTCCCCACGTCAGTTTGGCCGGATCGAAATTGCCGGGGCCGCGCTCGCCCCTTTCGCCAGCAGTCAAACCCAGTTGACTCCAGATTTCCGTCGTCGCCGTCGGCATGATCGGATACAGCAGCACGCACAACCAACGCAGACTCTCAGCCGCACGATACAAGATCGCATTAAGTGTTTGTTTCTGGTGGACGTCTTTAGCGAGGTCCCAGGGCTTGGCATCGGAAATCATCTTGTCGACGCGGGCCACCACCGACCACGCAGCCTCGAGAGCCTTACTGAACGCAAAAACTTCGAGCTGCTGCAAAAACTGATCGCGGGCGTGTTCAATAAAACCGGAAATTGTAGTTTCATCCGTATCAACGCCGGTGCGTTTCGCTGACAACAACCCGTCGTCGGAAATGATACCCGAGGGAATCCGCCCGTCGTTGTACCTTTGGACCATCGTGAGCGTGCGGCTCGACAGGTTTCCTAAACCGCTCGCGAGATCGCTGTTGGTGCGATCAATCAGGGCTTCGTAACCAAAACGGCCGTCGTGCCCAAAGACCATTTCGCGCAAACAGAAATAACGTATCGCGTCGACCGGAAAATGCCGGTTCAATACCTCGAGCTCGACAGTGTTGCCGAGAGTCTTCGACATTTTCCTGCCCTTGGGATCGAGCCACATGCCATGAGCGATGACCCCTTGCGGTTGCTCCACGCCCGCGGCCATCAGAAACGCGGGCCAGTAAACGGCGTGGAATCGCAGGATGTCTTTGCCGACGAGATGCAGCGCGGGCCAGAACTTTTCAAAGCCCACGGTGCGTTCGCGTTCTTCGTTGCCGAAACCGATAGCCGTGATGTAATTCGTCAGCGCGTCGAACCAAACGTACATGGTGTGCTCAGGATCGTCCGGTACCGGCACACCCCAACTCACCGAAGTTCGCAGGCGGCTTACCGAAAGGTCCTGCAGCCCGCCGCTCACAAAACTCGTGACTTCATTTCTTCTGGATTCCGGCTGCACAAACTCGGGGCGGGAGCGGTAAAGCTCGAGCAGTGCCTCGTCATAATCCGACAGCCGAAAAAAATAGCTATCCTCGGAGACGCGATCGAGCGGAGTCTCGTGTATCAAACATGTCGGAGGCGCGCCGGTTTCAGCCGGCTTGGCATATTCGTCTTCAGTTTTATACGCGGCGCACGGCGCACAAAACCAGCCTTCGTAGTGCCCCTTGTAGATTGCGTCGTTGCCTTTCGGCGTTTTGGCTTTCGCCGCGCGTCGCCAAAATTCACTCACGCCTTCGTAATGGAACGGCTCGCTCGTGCGCATAAAAAAATCGTAGCCGCCGTGTGCGGTGTCGAGCCGAAACTCGGCAGTCATCTGTTTGAAATATTCGACGACGTAATCCGCTTGCTCTTTGGGCGTGCGCCCGGCGCGCTCGGCGGCGCGCTCGATGTTGATGCCGTGCTCGTCAGTGCCGGTGAGGAAGAAGGTCTCAATGCTCTGCTGACGTTTATGACGCGCAATCGTATCGGCCACGATCATCGTGTAAAGATGACCAAGATGCGGCAGACTGTTGGCGTAGTAGATTGGTGTGGTTACGTAGAAAGTTTTCATGCAAGGAATTGCAGCCCAGCTTTTACCGTTCTATCTGGATTTGTCGAAGCGACGTAGTATCATACACTGGTAAACGAGGAGCAACCTTATGCTTAAACACAACGAAGTGCTTCGGCGAGAGAATTTAACGAACCTCATGCAAAAGCGCGAATTCCTCAAGTTGCCGCTTGAAGAACGCCGGCAAATACTCCTCAAACAAGCCGAAGCGGCGGCCCAGCATTACGAATCCGAAGAACAATCGACTGAACGTGAACCCTGGCAGGGTGGTGACATTGTCAGCTACTAGGTTACAAACACCTCAGCGCGGCGATGTTTGGCTGGTGGGTTTTGATCCGACGCTGGGCAGGGAAATTCGAAAGACACGACCCGCAGTAGTTATTAGCTCGGACGCAGTCGGGCGTTTACCTGTAAAGCTCGTGGCACCGGTGACTGATTGGAAGGCTCACTACGCGGCGAACGTGTGGCATGTCCGGGTCGAGCCAGAAGCGGAGAATGGCCTTTCAAAAACCTCAGCAGTTGACGCATTACAAATCAGGGGCATGGATTAACAGCGATTCATCCGCAGGCTTGGCAGAGTCTCTCCAGCAATCCTGGAAGAAATAGTGTTATCAGTCGCCGCAGTCATCGAGTTTGTCTGATCCGCCTCAGCGTCGCTGATGCTTAGCGAATTCGTCGCCTGGATTAAACCTCGGCATCGCCGGCGCGTCTGCGATTCGTCGTCCAATCGCCAACGCAATCTCCGCTTCCTGTAGCATCCCGCTAAAATCCCACGATTCCCGATATTCGTCCGATGGCTGGTGGTAGTGTGCGGTGTTGTAGGCTTTGAATTGCTCTTCACCCCACTCCCTGGTGTGTCCCACGTAGTCGTTCCCTTCCTTCAGACTGATGGAAGGCACGCCCACTTTGGCAAACGGAAAATGGTCGGAACGATAAAACGATCCCTGCTCGGGACGCGCGTCCGGCGACACTCGCATGCCGCGCTCCCGAGCGACAGCCTGAACCACCGCTAACAGCGAAGAACGTTCCGCTCCCAGGGGAATAAAGTCGTGCGTTCGGCCGAGCACATTCATTGAGTCGAGATTTACATCCGCGGCGGTCTTCTCCAGCGGCACGATCGGATGTTGCGAGTACCACTCGGCGCCGATCAGCCCCTGCTCTTCCGCCGTAGGAAACAGAAACAAGCTCGAACGGCCCGGCCGTTGCGCCGGCGGCAGCTTCGCAAGTGCGTCGGCGATGGCCAGCACAGACGCGACTCCGGTCGCATTATCAAGCGCGCCGTTATAGATCGTGTCGCCATTCTTGTCAGGAGCGCCGACGCCAAGATGGTCCCAATGCGCTGAGTAGACGACATACTGATCGCGCAACTGCGGATCGCGACCCGGGAGTATTCCGACGACGTTTGGCGCCTGCACGCGTTTCACTTCACTCTTGAGATTGATCTTGCCCTTGAGCTTCAAATCCACCGGCTGAAAGTCGCGCGTCGCGGCCTTGGCCCGCAAATCGTCAAGGTCCTGGCCCGCCAGCTTCATGATCTTTCGCGCCGTTTCGTCGGTAACCCACGAACGAATTTTTAGAAAAGGTGTTGCGTCAGACGTGCGGGCGATGTCGAACCGCCAGGCGCCGTTAGAAGTGCGCACCACACTCCAGGGATAACCAGCTGACGCGTCCGTGTGAAGCAGAATCACGCCGGCGGCGCCGCGACGCGCGGCTTCTTCAAATTTGTAGGTCCAACGGCCGTAGTAAGTGAGCGCTTTCGCGCCGAACAAATTTGGCTCAGCCGGCGTCGCCGGCGGATCGTTAACCAACATCACCAGAATCTTGCCGCGATAATCGGCATCGCCCTTGTAGTCGTTCCAACGCGCTTCCGGAGCGTCGATGCCGTAGCCAACGAAAATCATGTCGGCGTCAACGTCGACTTCGTCTGTTTGCGCACCGGTGAAGGCGACGTACTCATCGGCAAACTTAAAACTCTCTTTGCCGTTGCGACCGGAGACAGTCAGCTTGGTGTTCGGATCAGCTTTGACGCCGACCAGCGACACCGGTTGAAAGAAACTTCCGTTAGTGCCCGCGCCTTTCGCGCCAAGTGCTTCGAGCTGCGCGGCGATGTAGTTCGCGGCAATCTCGCCGCCGCGCGCGCCGGTGCCGCGGCCCTCCAGCAAGTCGCTGGAGAGAAACTTGATATGCGCGCGAATCGCGTCTTCGTTCAACTGCGGGCTGGTCTGTTTGCGTTGTTGTGAAAACGCTGCGACACAAGCCGCGACGATGACAGTCAAGACCAGGGCAGCGCGAACACCGACTTTTGTATTGTTCGTCATCTCAATATCCTTATATCAGAACCGGGAGCAGTAGCGACCGGCCAAAGAGTCACCTTGAAAAACGACCAGTGTGTGAAGACAGCTATCATCATAAGGAGAGTATTTGGCCGGTCGCTACTGCTCCCGGTTCTGATGTTGATTCTTACTGTGTGGCTCACGATCTCTGAGGCACAGAGTCTTACTCTTTACCCGTGATCAACGCCATCGCTTCTGCGCGCGTGCGTGGGTCGGTGCGAAAACCGCCCAGCACCGCCGAAGTCACCGTTTTCGCATCGGCCTTTCTCACGCCGCGTAGCGTCATGCAGGTGTGGGCCGCTTCAATCACAACCATCACACCAATCGGCTTCAACCCTTCGAAGAGCGTATTCGCGATGTCCGTAGTTAGTCGTTCCTGCAGCTGCAGCCGGCGCGAAAACGTCTCCGCGAGCCGCGCCAGTTTCGAAATTCCCAGGATGCGTCCCTCGCGCGGAATGTAAGCGATGTGACACTTGCCAACGAACGGCGCGAGGTGATGTTCACACATCGAAGCGATGCTGATGTCTTTTACGATCACCATCTCGTCGTGCTTGTCGCCCGGCAGCGGCACCACATGCTGCTTTGGATCTTCACGCATGCCGGAAGTTAACTCGGCATACATCTCGGCCACCCGGCGCGGAGTCTCCTGCAGGCCCGCACGAGTCGGATCTTCGCCAAGGCCTTCGAGGATCAAGCGGACACCTTGCGCGATTAGATCCAGATCGACCGGAGGGAGCTCATGCGTCGGTGACTCACTCTTTTCTTCTTTAGATAACCTTGTCGTCATATCGAACCTGCTACAGAAAGAGCAGGGGCAAGCCCGCCTTCCTCACCCCGAGATTATCCAGAACGTTCGCGGATCCAACATTGAAGGCTTTCCACCTTGTCGTCGCAATCCACTTTAGTAGCTCATGGTTAGGAAGGCGGGCCTGCCCCCCGCTGATTCCGACTCATTACCTGTGCTTCGCCAGCGCCGCCTGCGCTGCTTCTTCAATAAGTCTGAGCGGCACATTCGCACGCCGCGCAGCCTCCCGGCATTGTTCATACTCCGGCATCGCCTTCAACACATGTCCGTTGAGTTGCGCTACTTTAACATCGATGGATCCATACTGCGTTTCCACCGTCACGATTTTACGTTGCAGAGCGCGCCGCTCAACTTCATAAGATCGAATGCCGAGCGTAGTCGTCTCACTGAAAACCAAATCCGTCAGCGCCGCTCGTTCCGGCGCGCGACAGAGTATGGACAACAAAACTCCCGGCCGGTTCTTCTTCATCTGCACCGGCGTGAAGTAACAATCGAGCGCGCCGAGGTCAAAGGCGCGTTCCATCACATGACCGAGAATCTGCGGCGAGATGTCGTCCATGTTTGTTTCCAGCATCCATAGCTGCTCGACGCCGTCGCTAGCATTTGATTCATCCTCGCCAATGAGAACTCGCAAGGCGTTGGGAAACTTTTGATATTCGCGCGTGCCCGCTCCGTAGCCAACCTCTCGCAATGTCATTGCGGGAATCGGGCCGTATTCATTACACACCGTCGTAATTATCGCTGCCCCGGTTGGCGTAACCAGCTCGCCCACAATTTCAGTCGAATAGAACGGCGCTCCCTTCAGCAGTTCCGCGACTGCGGGCGGCGGGACGGGAAAGCATCCATGGTCCATGTCGACGGTGCCGCTGCCGACATGAAAAGGCGACGACAGGAAGCGCTCGATACCAAGGAGCTCAAAACAAATCGCAGCGCCAACTACGTCGATGATCGCGTCGAGAGCCCCAACTTCGTGAAAATGTATTTGGTCTACGGCCACGCTGTGTACGCGGGCCTCGGCTTCGGCGAGTCGCGAGAATATTTTGGCCGCGCGCTCTTTGACTCCGTTTGATAGCTTTGACTCGTAGATTATTTTGAGAATGTCGGAAAGATGACGATGGCTGTGTTCGTGACGCGTCTCCACCCGCGCGTAGGTAGCGGTTATGCCGGAGCGGTCAACTTTGTCGAAGCCGATGGTGTAACCGTCGACGCCAAGCAATGCTAGTTGCTGCTGAAAGACGTCGCGGTCGACGCCCGCGGCGATAAGCGCGCCGAGGATCATGTCGCCACTGGCGCCCGCGAAGCAGTCGAAATATAAAGTCTTCATAAGGTAGTGAATCGTAAATCGTGAATAGTGAATAGTTCTAACATCCAACCGCCAAGACGCCAAGAGCGCCAAGGAATCAAGTAAGCGGTATTGTGAACGTTTGTTCTCCTAGCGTTCTTGGCGTCTTGGCGGTCGTCCTATCCCCTAAGCTATACTCAGCGCTTTTGCAGACGCAGACGGCGCCAACAAGGACCACACAGTGACAGTAATTGAGATACAGGATCGGTTGAAACAGGAAACGCGCCGCTCCGCGCTTGAGCTTTTCGGCGTCGAGCTCGAACAAGTCAACGCGGAAACTCCGCCACGTCCCGAGCTGGGCGACCTCGCTTTTCCGGTTTCTTTCGAGCTGGCAAAACTGATCAAGCAGGCCACCGGCGTGAAAACCGCGCCGCGCACCATCGCCGAACAACTAAAAGCCAGACTCGAAACTTCTGCCGATGTTTCGCGCGTCGACGTGGCCGGCGCTGGTTACCTCAACGTGTTTTTCGATCGCGCGGGGCTGTTGTCGTCCTTTGCGCCCGAGAAGGCTGCGGTGGATTCTTCGTCGGTCATCGATCGCCCCAAGAAGATGGTCGAGCACACCAGTATCAATCCCAACAAAGCGGCGCACATCGGACACGTTCGCAACGCGGTGCTGGGCGACACGTTTGTCGGCATTCTTCAGGCCGCCGGCGAGCGCGTCGAAGTTCAGAATTACATCGACAACACCGGCGTGCAGGTTGCCGACGTTGTTGTCGGTTTCATGCACATAGAAAAGATGACGCTCGAGGAAATCAAGGCGCTCGATAGTTCGCTTCCCACCGATCGTCCTTTTGATTACTACTGCTGGGACCTTTACACGAAGGTCGGCCTCTTCTATCGCGACGGCGATGCGGCTGCGGCGCCGAATCCCGAGCTGCTGAAGCTGCGCAACGACGTCTTGCACGCTCTTGAGGAAGGAAACAATCCAACTGCGGAGCTAGCCGACTATGTTGCCACGCGAAACGTCGAATGCATTCTTGACACGATGGAGCGACTCGGCATTCGCTACGATCTGCTGGCGCGGGAGTCAGACATTCTGCACCTGCATTTTTGGGATCGCGCGTTTGAGTTGATGAAGGAAGCAGGCGTGATTCACCTGCAGAGCGAAGGCAAGCATGCGGGCTGTTGGGTGATGCCCTTCGAATCGCATACCGGCACCGACGAGCACGAGTCTGACAAGATTATTGTGCGTTCAAATGGAACTGTAACCTACACCGGCAAAGACATCGCGTATCAACTTTGGAAGCTGGGGCGCCTCGGACTCGATTTCAACTACAAACCCTTTCGCGCTTACGACGACGGGCATGTTGCCTGGGTCACCACAACCGAACCGAACGCAGAAATTCTGCCGGAAGTGCCGCGACCGAATTTCGGCGGCGGCGTAAAAGTCTACAACGTGATCGATTCGCGCCAGGCCTATCCGCAAGACATCGTGGCGCGCGGCGTTGCGGCGGTCGTGCCTGACGTTGGCGCCGATGCCAGCGTTCACTTCGGTTATGAAATGGTGGCGCTGTCGCCGCGTGCTTGTGAGGAGTTGGGCATCGAGCTTAGTGAAGAAGATCGGGCCCGGCCGTTCATCGAAATGAGCGGACGCAAAGGTCTCGGAGTTAAGGCCGACGATTTGATAAGCAGACTCGAAGGCGATGCGCTGCGCGAGGTCTCAACGCGTCACCCTGAACTTTCCGCGAACGAACAGCAGGAGACGGCCCACCAGATCGCCGTTGGGGCCCTGCGGTATTTCCTGTTGAAGTTCACGCGCAACTCCGTCATCGCTTTTGATTTCAAAGAAGCGCTGTCTTTTGAAGGCGAGACCGGACCTTACTGTCAATACGCGGCCGTGCGCGCGAACTCAATCTTTCGCAAGCTTGACGCTGACGCGGTAAGTAAAGCGGAAGAATTGTTAACGACGCCCGAAGCAGACATCAAAGCGAAGCTGACTGAAACGTTGGGCGATGAAGCGGGGACAGAAATCTGGTCGCTCGTAATGCTGGCTGAGCGGTTGGATGAGGTGATCGCGCAGTGTGCGGCTTCAGCCGAGCCCGCTAACCTGGCGAAGTACACGTTTACGCTCGCGCGGGCCTTCAACCTTTTCTACCATCGTCATCGCATCATCGCGGAAGAGGATCAAACTCGGCGCGCGGTGCTGGTGGTCGCGGCAAACATCGCCCGGCGGCAGCTAACCGCGGCGCTCGGGGTGCTTGGCATTGCAGTGCCGGAGAGGATGTAAGGCACGGGACCCCTTCCGTCCGCCAACGCAATGGCGTGAAACGCGGTTTCAACTTAGAACTGCAAAGAGTGAATGCTCGCGGATTTCGCCCCGGCGGGGCGAGATGTTTATAGCCTGCCATCAGGGTTATTAGTTCGGCGCTCCGTAGGAGCGCAACAACCGGGGCTCATTAGCGAGCTTGGAAAGAAGTTTCGCTCCTCACGGAGCGAAGAATATTTGAGCGTTGGTTCGTGCCTATAAACATATCGCTCCTATGGAGCGAAGATCAGTTGGCCCCAGTGCATCTCGCGCCTTTGGCGCTTTTGAGAATCTTCGATTCCCAGTTAAAGTACACTCGTCATGTTAATCGTAATGAAAGCCGATGCGACCGACAGTCAGGTCCAGACTGTCGTCCGCATCATCGAAGAGCTTGGCTACCGCGCCCACCCAATGCCCGGCGCCTCGCGCACCGCCATCGGCATCACGGGAAATCCCGGAGCCGTTGACCCATCACACTTTGAAAATCTGCCCGGCGTTTCCGAAGCGGTCCGCGTCAGCAAACCTTACAAACTGGTCACGCTCGATCTTCGTTCAGACAAAACTGTCGTCCAGGTCGGCGACGCAACCATCGGCGGGGAGGAGCTCGCGATCATTGCCGGCCCGTGCGCGATTGAAAGCCGGGAGCAGGCGTTTACTGTTGCCGAAGCCGTGCGACGGAGTGGCGCCAGGTTTTTCCGTGGCGGCGCGTTTAAGCCGCGCACTTCGCCCTACGCGTTTCAGGGTCTTGGCGAAGATGGCTTGAAGATCCTCGAAGAGATTCGCGAAAGCTATGGCTTGAAAATTGTGACCGAAGCTTTGGACGAAGCTGGAGTTGATTTGGTGGAACGCTATGCTGACATGATTCAGATCGGCGCGCGCAGCATGCAAAACTTTACGCTGCTGCGCCGCGTTGGCAAATCGCGACTGCCGGTGCTTCTGAAACGAGGCTTATCGGCGACGCTTGACGAATGGCTGCTTGCGGCTGAGTACATCATGTCCGAAGGCAACTACCAGGTGGTGCTTTGCGAACGCGGCATTCGCACCTTTGCACAGCACACCAGGAACACGCTCGACCTTTCGGCGATACCGGCCGTGCGGCGGATTTCGCATCTGCCGGTGATAGTCGATCCGTCACACGGCACTGGCAAGAACTACATGGTGACGCCACTCGCTCGCGCGGGTGTGGCCGTCGGCGCTGATGGTTTGATTATTGAAGTTCATGATCAACCGGACCACGCACTTTGCGATGGCGCGCAGGCCTTGACCCTGTCTCAGTATGAGGGTCTGGTGAATGAAGTGCGCGCGATTCATGACGTGATTGCGCCCGCGGTCGTCACTTAGGGGGTCGTCGTTTGGGTCTGTCCGCATCACAACCGGAGCGGCAGCGGCCGGCCCGACACTCATTTTAAGATTCCTGGAACGATTTCACGTCGTGAATCCCTGGCCGGTCGCTACCGCTCCCGGTTCTGATACGGCAATGGCCACCGCAATTCCCCCACTTGCAGATTCCGAGCAGATTGAGTTTGATCCCGCGCTTTCCCTTTCGCAATCCCGCAGAACCAGGGCCTCGGTCGACCCGACGATCATCGTCGCTTCCTACAACATTCGTTACGCCGCAGGTTCGCGTTTAATCTCCGGGGGCCTGCTCAGGAAAGTTCGCGGACGTCCGGCGGGAAAGCGAGCAGCGCGCATGGCCCGGAATATCGAGGCTGCGGCGCGCGCGTTCAGCGACGGCAGACTGATGCCACGCCCCGACGTGATTGCGCTGCAGGAAGCCGACAAAGAAACTGGCCGCGCCGGTGGGCATCACGTGGCGCGCGAATTGGCTGAGGCCTTAGAGCTCAATTGGATTCACGTGCCGGCCGGCATTCCGCGCGGCGTGCCGCCGAAAACGCGCCAGTGGTGGCTTGATTTTGAAGAGCCGATTGCGCTCGACGACCCGGGAGACACGGGCGTCGCAATGTTGACTTCCCTTCCAGTTCACGACGTTACTCGCATCGATCTGCCATGGCACGAATGCGCCTGGCGACCGCGCCTGGCCATGGCTGCGACGGTCTCTACCGGTGCAAGCCGCTTGCGTATTCTCAACGCGCATGTCGATCCTCACGCGGCAGTCGGCGGACAACTTGAACAACTCGAGACCTTGCTGGCTGAGGCTGAGCGAGAGGCTGGGCCAACTATCATCATGGGCGACTTCAACACGCTTTCGAAGCGCAAGGTTCAGGAAACTCGAAGCTTCATGGAAGCGCGCGGTTATGTCTCGCCGTTTCCGTCAGGCACGGCGACGTGGCGCGGGATGGGCATTCGCCTTCATGCAGATTGGATTTTCTATCGTGATTTGAAGATTGCGAATTGGGGCGTGGCCCGGCCGTTGAGCGTTTCGGACCATTGGCCGATTTGGGCGAAAGTTGATCTATCGTAAATCCGCGATTTCTCTGTGCCACCTTTGTGACCTCTGTGTCTCTGTGGTGGATGCGCGCAACCGGTTCACCACAGAGACACAGAGAACACAAAGGACGCACAGACATTCGGATCAATTAATCCATGAACGCTGAAACCATAACCAGTCGCGACAATTCCCTGCTCAAGCTGACGCGCTCGGTGCGCGAAGGCAAAACCACGGAATACATCTTTGTTGAAGGTCTGCGTTTATGCGAGGAAGCCTTGCGCTCAGGCCTGTCGCTCGAAGCGGTCATTGTTTCAGAAGAGCTGGCGGCAAAAGAAAAGCCTTCCGCGATCCTTGCTGCGCTAGCCGCGGCTGCAAAGCGCACGGCCCTGGTTAGTGAAAAACTGCTGGAGTCCGTCTCCTACACCAAAACGCCTCAGGGAATTATTCTGCTCGCGAATCGACCAGAGACTAATGAACGGCGGCTGGACGTCAATCAGCAGGAAGCCTTGATTGTAGTGATGCATCGCATCAATAACCCGGTTAACGTTGGGGCGATCGTGCGAACCGCGGAAGCTGCCGGCGCTTCGGGCATTGTTGCCACGGCCCACACTGCCGATCCGTTCTCTCCAAAAGCCCTACGCGGCGCGATGGGCTCCGCGTTTCGTTTACCCGTTTGGTTTGGACCAACCTACGACGAAGTCATTTCGTGGTTGAAACAACGCAACATCCAGACAGTGTGCGCGGATGTTCACGCCGCGAAGACTTATGATGAGGTCGACTGGAGAAAACCTTCGGCGTTGATAGTCGGACCCGAATCAAATGGATTGTCTGCTGAAGAAATTGCTTTGGCGGATGCTTCGGTAAGAATTCCTATGCATGGAGCGGCGGAGAGTTTGAATGTGGCAGTGGCAACCGGCGTCTTGCTTTACGAAGCAGCGCGACAAAGGGGTCAGGGGTAGGGCCACGGCATGCCGCCCCGCGGGGAGGGCGTGGTCGCATCAGAACCGGAAGCGGTAGCGACCGGCCAAAGATTCAACTTGAAAACGAAGAGCTTGCAAAACGCATGGAGAGTATTTGGCCGGTCGCTACCGCTCCCGGTTCTGATGGTGAGCACGTTTCTCCGCGCACGAAAGGAATCGCGGCAGATCGATAGGGCACCAGGCCACGGCATGCCGTGTCCTTACTAATTTGCGGTGAGATGAAAATGCAGGTACGTCATGGTTTGATAGCCCGGCCCATTCGTCGTGAGCCGGTAGTTGCTGAGGTTCTGCTCACGAATAATGTCGCCCGCCACCTTGACGGCATCGAGCAAATAATCCGCGTCGGCGTCTGACACGGAAGCGATGTCTTTTATATCTTTCTTCGGAATTACCAGATAGTGAACCCGCGCCTGCGGACTGGGACTCTGGATCACGATTGTCTTGTCGGTCTCCTTAACCACTGACGGAACGAACCCGCCAAACCTCTGTATCCCAACCGAGGCAACCAGGCCCAGCAGTTCATTTGGCTTGAAACAGCTTCCGTTGCAATCGTTCAACGCCAGAAACGATCGCGGACGACTGTCGGAAAAAAGATAACCACCGACAATTACACCAACGACGAGAGCAGCCAGCATCAGGGCAATAGCGCGGGACTTTTTCAAGGTTTCTCCTTCATGGCGTACTGTTTCAACTCTCCGCGTGACCTCAGCGTTCTCCGCGTCTCGGCGGTTAATAACTCCAGAGACTCCCTTACCGCAGAGACGCAGAGAACGCCGAAGTCACGCAGAGGCAGTCCTAACTAAAGCACTACTACTTCATGGCAATGCGGCGCAATCGCTCGGCCCTGGTGACTGGCCGTTCGTTATAACCGCGGTCGCCGAATGGTTGAAGCTTCTCCAGCCAGAGGTTTTCGAGAGAGTTGAGTTCGGTCCTGTAATCAACATCGGTTCCCGATCGCGTTGGCAGCTCGTCCACAATTTCAAAAGCAAACTTATTACTGCCAAGTTCATTCCAGTCAGACTGCAGTTGCTTGTTCGGGTGGTTTCCGTTGGCGAGCTGAAACTTGTGACGATTGATGATGCCGGGCAGGTTCAGGCTCGAGCCGAGAAACACTCTGTCGCTGACCGTGTTGCGGATCAGGAAAACTCCCATAGGCGGCGCGTTCTGCTGGTAATCCTTCTTGAGTTGTTTGTGACGCGGATTCATCGATTAAGAACAGAACGCCACAGAGTCACAGAGACTCAGAGAATTACCATACCGAAAATCCGGCAGTAGGTCTTGCTGAGCGGTTTAGTCTTACTTCTCTTCTCCGTGTCTCTGCGCCTCTGCGGCAAGATTTTGTGTTCCTGATTGCGGACTACTAACCGAAAACACTTTCGGCTAGAATATCACCGTTCCAGGCAATCAAGTTCTTCTTGTCGCGCGCAGTCGATTGGGCTGCGTTTTTTGCACCGAAGGCTTGCCTTCATCCGACACCGTGCGAGGTTTCATGACTGAGCAGGAAAAACCACCAACCCCAAAGAAGCGTGAAGAAGCGTTGCCCGAGCGACTCCTGCGGCGCGTGCTCGAAAATGTCGGCGACGTGGTAGACCGCAAGTTTGGCCGCACGGTGGAACCCAAGGGTGGGCTTACAACCTCGCAGCTCATCGAACGCATGAAGAAATTGATCGATGAACGGGTCCGCGACGAAGGACGCAAGGGCCGCATCGCACCGCACTATTTGAAACTCAAAATCGAGTGGGGCACTCACTCCGAAGCGCCGCCGGAAATTATTAAGGAACTCGAACACGAAGTTTTAGCCGCCGCT
>Ga0207650_10000624_pt1 | contig 28219 bp, 29 predicted proteins | sample KBSS63metaG_FD_184325 | JGI IMG/M metagenome (GOLD analysis project Ga0207650, IMG submission 184325) | Switchgrass rhizosphere microbial communities from Kellogg Biological Station, Michigan, USA - KBS S6-3 metaG (SPAdes) (version 2) | ecosystem: Host-associated > Plants > Roots > Rhizosphere...
ATCCCTGCTGGACCAGTTCCGCCCGCTCTTCCGATGAAATCTCTCTCGGTCTTCCCATCGTCCGGTTCCCCATCCCCCAGGTGGTGCGCTACCCTAACCCACAATCTCCGCCGTTTCCACGACCGCATGGAACAGCACGTCGGCCCCGGCCGCTGCCCATTCCTTGGAGATCTCCTCCGCCTCGTTGTGGCTGAGGCCGCCGACGCAGGGGCACATGATCATCGTCGCCGGTGCGACCTTGGCGGCCCAGCAGGCGTCGTGGCCGGCGCCCGAGATGATGTTCATGTGGCTGAGGCCGAGCCGTTCGGCGGCGTTGCGGACGGTTGATACCAGCGTCGGGTCGAAGGTAACAGGATCGAAATGGCCGACGGCCTCGATCGAACAGCCCACACCGAGTGCTTCGGCGATGCCTGCCGCCTCGGCTTCGATCATGGCGCGCATGCGGTCGAGCTTGCCCTGGTCGGGCGTCCGGATGTCGATGGTGAAGACGACCTTGCCGGGCAGCACGTTGCGGGAGTTGGGCGAGAAGAACACCTGGCCGACGCCGCCAACGGCGCCCGGCTGGTTTTCCATCGCCACGCCCTCTACCATCTCGATGATCCGCGCCATGGCAAGGCCGGCATTGACGCGCAGCGCCATCGGGGTCGAGCCGGTATGGGCCTCCCGGCCGGTCAGCGTGATTTCCAGCCACCACAGGCCCTGACAGTGGGTGACGACGCCGATCGCCTTGTTTTCGGCCTCGAGGATCGGTCCCTGTTCGATGTGGTACTCGAAATAGGCGTGCATCTTGCGGGCGCCGACTTCTTCGTCACCGAGCCAGCCGATGCGCTTCAGCTCGTCACCGTATGTCTTGCCGTCCGGGTCCTTGCGGCTGTAGGCGTATTCGAGATCGTGCACGCCGGCGAAGACGCCCGACGCCAGCATCGCCGGGGCAAAGCGGGCGCCTTCCTCGTTGGCCCAGTTGGTGACGACGATCGGGTGCTTGGTCTGGATGCCGAGGTCGTTCATCGTGCGCACGACTTCGAGAGCTGCAAGCACGCCCAAAACACCGTCATATTTGCCGCCAGTCGGCTGCGTGTCGAGGTGGCTGCCGACATAGACCGGAAGGGCGTCCGGATCGGTGCCGGGCCGGGTGGCAAACATCGTCCCCATCTGGTCGACGCCGACAGCCATGCCGGCCGCTTCGCACCACCGTTGAAACAGGTGCCTGCCTTCGCCGTCGGCGTCGGTCAGCGTCTGGCGGTTGTTGCCGCCTGCAATGCCCGGACCGACCTTCGCCATGTCCATCAGCGCATCCCAAAGGCGGTCGCCATTGATACGCATGTTTTCGCCTGGTGCGGCCACCATATGTCTAATCCTCGCCCGTTTTTATCGCGATCATGCACGGGGCATGACCGGTCGTTCCCTTGGTCTGCCACGGAGCGTTTTTGTTTTTGTTGCTCCGGACATTCGCCGGTTGCCTTTGACTGGCAACTGATCGATAATTTGACCGATTGGTAAACATTACAGCTTCCGCGGCCGTGCTCAAGACGGAATTTGCGAAAAGCGACGACAAAAATTGCAGTGCATACCCGGAGAATCCGAATTGGCGCGGCGCGTGCCAAAGGCGACAACAGGGGATAGATTTCAAGGAGAAGCGAAATCGACATGGCCACCCCGAGAGCGGCAAAAACGCAGCGCCGCACCCGCATACAGGAAGAGAAAGAAGAGGTCATTCTCGAGGCCGCGCTGGACGTCTTTTCGGTGCATGGGTTTCGCGGTTCGACGATCGACCAGATCGCTGAAGTGGCGGGGATGTCGAAGCCTAACCTTCTCTATTACTTTCGCACCAAGGAAGCGATGCACCGGGCACTGATCGACCGGGTTCTGTACACCTGGCTCGAGCCCCTGCGCGCCTTCGACCCCGACGGCAATCCGGAAAGCGAAATCCGCAGCTATATCCGTCGTAAGCTCGAAATGGCCCGCGACTTTCCGCGAGAAAGCAGGCTTTTCGCCAACGAAATGCTGCAAGGCGCGCCTCATGTCGAAGACGAGTTAAAGGGACCGCTGAAGAGCCTCGTCGACGAGAAGGCCGAGGTCATCCGTGCCTGGGCTAAGGCCGGCAAGATCGCCAAATGCGATCCCTACCACCTGATCTTCTCGATATGGTCGACTACCCAGCATTACGCCGATTTCGACGTCCAGGTACGGGCCGTACTCGGGCAGGGACATGCCGGCGAGGGGCGGTTCGAGGACGCTGCCCGCTACCTCGAACAGCTTTTCGTCAACGGATTGATGGCGCAGCCAAAACCGATTTAGGTCTCATTTGATCTGCTATTTCCTTGAAGCACAGATGACAAGAATGCCTCCACGCTCTCCGAACCGTAGGGCTTTTGCAGAACAGGGATGTCGGCATAAATTTCGCCCTGCGGAATGCTGTCGCCGTAGCCGGTGGCAAAGCCGAAGGGAATATTCCGGCTCTTCAGCAGATCGGCAATAGGGAAGCTGGTTTCCAGACCCAGATTGACGTCGAGCATGCCCATCTGCACCGTGTGAGTGTCGAGGGCTTCGAGAGCCTGCGCCACATTGGGAACAGCGATCACGTCGAGCGCGCCGAGGCCTCTGAGGACATCCTCGCCGTTCATGGCGATGATCAGGTTGTCTTCAACCAGCAGCACGGTCATGCCGGATAATGGCTGCTGGCCCAGCCGATGATGCGTCGAATTGCTGTCGGCAGCGTCCCTGCGCTGCGAAAGAGCAACTGGATCGGCTACCGACTTCACGAATTGTGCTGGGATCAGCAGGTCGGCCTCGACGCCGCTCGGCGGAAAACGAACATCCGTCTCGCCGTTGAGGTCATAGACGAAAGAACGCCGGATGATGGTCGAGCCAAATCCGCCGCGCTTCGGGGGGGTAACCGGCGGACCACCGCTTTCGCGCCAGCGGATCTTCAGGTTTCCCTGATCGTCCCGGTCCCAGCCGATAGTCACCACGCCATTCGTCGACAGGCTGCCATATTTGACGCTGTTGGTGACAAGTTCGTGGAACACCAGCGAGGTCGTGGTGAAAGCCTTCGGCTCGAGCAGGACATCCGTTCCGTCGATCTCGAGACGGCCTGAAGTCCTGCCAAGATAGGCGGCTGTCTCTGCTTCCAGCAACTGCCGGAAGGAGGCCGGCGCCCATTGGTCGAGAGTGAGCTGGTCGTGGGCGCGGCCGAGAGATTGAACGCGGCCTTGCAACTGATCGATATAGGCATCCACGGACAGCTCGGCAGATTTCGAATGGCGTACCAGTCCGCCAATCAGGCTCAGGATATTTCTGACCCGGTGATTGAGTTCCGCAATGAGAAGCTCCTGGCGCTCGCTGGCAAGGCGTCGTTCGGCGTTGGCCTCTTCCGAGAGTCGAAGTATGACCTCGATCAGCGCAACCCTGATGGTTTCCGCAACGCGCTGTTCTGCAGGTGTGAATTGTAGGGATCGGCCTCGCACCATTTCCGACCAGCTCTCGAAGCTTTTGCGTGGCGTCAATCGAGGCCCGTTCGGGCCGTACTCGGCCGGCTTTTTCGGGTCTCCGGCCCAGCGTACGGAACGGATAATTTCCTGGCGAAACAGGATGATGTAATCTCGCGGGGAGCGGGAGATAGGAATGGCAAGCAGCCCGCATATGCCGGTGCTTTCGTCCCAGCCGGGGTACCAACTGCGGATGTTGTCGGTGGCAAATATACGTCCGGCGGCATTCTGATTGAGGAGAGTCGTCAAGGCGGAAATTTGGTCCTGCGAAACCGCCGCGCCACTGATCGCCATGCTCCCGTTGATCCATACGCCAATTCCATCTGCGGGAATGGCATCGGCGAGGATATCGATCAGCCAGGCGGGATCATCAAGCAGGCTGGCGTTACCGGCGACCGAAGTCAGCAGGAGATCGCCGATCTTCTTAGCCTTGCGTTCATATTCCAGGGCAAGACGGCGCTCGCGGCTTTCGAGACGGGAGGCGAACATCTGTCCCAACAGTTCGGCGTTGGTGCGTCGCTCGAGGGACGGCAGTCGCGGGCTGTAGTGGTGGCAGGCAAACAGCCCCCAGAGCGATCCTTCAACGACGATGGAGATCGACAGGGACGCGGCAACGCCCATGTTTTTCAGATATTCTATGTGGATCGGCGAGACGGAGCGCAGGACCGACATGGAAAGATCGATCGGCTCGCCATGCTCGGTCACCTGCGGCGCGATCGGGACCGGTGTCGCGTCGACGTCGGAGATGATCCTGAACAGGTTGCGCAGGTAGAGCCTGCGTGCCTGCACCGGAATGTCCGACGCGGGATAATGCAATCCGAGAAAGGAGCCGATGCCGGAGCGTGCGGCTTCGGCCACGACTTCGCCGGCGCCTGTTTCGTCGAAGCGATAGATCATGACGCGGTCGAAGCCCGTCAGCGCCCTGGCCTGGCGCGCACCCTCCCGGAAGAAGGCCTGCAGCGTTTCCGTCTGGTCGAGGCGTGCGGTCATGCTGCGGATGGAAATCGCGCCGTTGTCTTGCGTCGCGGGCGCAGGCTCCGCCTCGATGACGATCTGGCCGCCCGACAGGTGCACCGCGACATCGAAGTTGCCGCCGTTTTCACGCAGGACCAGACCGAAAATCCGCTCGACGGTATCCGGGCCTCGGATCACGGTCATTCTATTGCGCAAGGTGTGCACGGCTTCCGGAAGAATGATCTCCATCAACGGCTGGCCGAGTGCCTGCTCCCATGCAACACCGAGGAACTGCTCGAGATTCGTCGAGGCCCGTGAGATCAGCCAGTCGGAAGACAATGTCAGCAGAAAGCCAAATGGCTGGATGTTCCCGAGTTGATGGATCGGCTCGCGATCGCAATTGGTCAAATCGATGCGCTGCAGATCATCTGTCAAGTAAAGGTATCCCAAGTTCGAGTTTGGCGGCATTTCGGAAGGCGGAAAACATGGACCTCGCCGCATCAACCGCCCGCTCGCGGTTCACGTCATTGGCGCTATCCAGCCGATCCATAAACGCCTTGATGGCGCCTTTGGGTCCCTGGAAGGCAAGATAAGTGGATGGAAATTCGGAGGGAACGCGCTTCGAAAGCATGGCACCGCCCAATTTCGAGCCTTCGATCACATAGGCGGCGCCCCAAAGCTCGTCTTCCGAGGAAATCGCCGCAAGGCCAATGGGTGGTGGCATCGGCAGGCCGAGCGACGCCATGTCCGCCCTCAGCATCTGGCTGCGCCTGCGATCTTCCCAGTCCGGCAGGAGCCGGTCGATGCCGGCCCGTTCGAGCGCCTGTTCTGCTGCAGGAAGCACCCGGGCATGGCCACTTAGAAACGCGATATACTGACGGCGGTCGGCCATGTCGAAGCGGCTGAACAAGCCGTCCACGACATCATGGTAATCGGCAGTTCCGGAACGGAGGGCATTTCGAAAACTCATTCAATCGATCCGGATGATTTTGCTGCTCCATATCTGGAGTATGAGCAAAACGATATATGTTTATGCCCTGTTATTTCCAGACCTTCGCCTATGAACATATAGGGTTTTTTAGCGCTTTTCTTTCGGAAAACGCTCTGCCTTTGTTTAAAAATCTTTGGAGCGGTTGCGCTTGGCCTTGGTTTGTTCAAGGCAAAACAAAACGCCACATGGTCATCCCATGCGGCGCTTGTTCGTGTGTTGCTCCCGCCGCTTTTGCGGCAGGAATCCTACTCGGCGGCCTGGCGCGCCATCGGGTTGTTCGGATGGGTGGTCCAGTTTGCATAGTTCGGATCGACGATCTTGCCTGTGCGCTTGTCCAGCGCCCCGGCGGGCAGCGCTTCCATGGTGATGCAGTTTTCGACGGGACAGACGCTGACGCAGAGATTGCAGCCAACGCATTCCTCGTCCATCACCTCGAAATGCCGCGCCCCGTCCAGCATGCTGGTGATTGCCTGGTGGGACGTGTCCTCGCAGGCGATGTAACAGCGGCCGCACTTGATGCAGGCGTCCTGGTCGATCTTGGCCTTGGCGATGTAGTTGAGGTTGAGGTACTGCCAGTCGGAAACATTCGGTACGGCGCGGCCGATGATGTCGTCCAGCGTGTTATGGCCCTTTTCGTCCATCCAGTCCGAGAGACCGGTGATCATTTCCTGGACGATCTTGAAGCCGTAGGTCATCGCTGCGGTGCAGACCTGCACGTTACCGGCACCCAGCGCCAGGAACTCTGCCGCGTCGCGCCATGTGGTGATGCCGCCGATCCCGGAAATCGGCAGACCGTAGGTCTGCGGATCGCGAGCGATTTCCGCTACCATGTTCAGCGCGATCGGCTTGACGGCCGGGCCGCAATAGCCGCCATGGCTGCCCTTGCCGCCGACGGTCGGGTTCGGGGCGAAGTTGTCGAGATCAACCGAGACGATGGAGTTTATGGTGTTGATCAGCGACACCGCGTCGGTGCCGCCGGCCTTGGCGGCGCGGGCCGGGTTGCGGATATCGGTGATGTTCGGCGTCAGCTTGGTGATGACGGGCATGCGGGTGTACTGCTTGCACCAGCGCACGACCATCTCGATGTATTCCGGCACCTGTCCGACCGCAGCGCCCATGCCGCGCTCAGACATGCCGTGCGGACAGCCGAAATTGAGCTCGATGCCGTCGGCGCCGGTTTCCTCGACGAGCGGCAGGATCGCCTTCCAGGCCTGCTCCTCGCAGGGAACCATGATCGAGGCAACCAGCGCCCGATCCGGCCATTTCATCTTGATCTCCTTCATTTCCCGCAGGTTGGTGTGAAGATCGCGGTCGGTGATGAGTTCGATGTTGTTGAGCCCCAGCAGGCGACGGTCGGCGCCCCAGATCGCGCCGTAGCGCGGGCCGTTGACGTTGACCACAGGCGGGCCGTCTTCGCCGAGCGTCTTCCAGACGACGCCGCCCCAGCCGGCCTCGAAGGCGCGATTGACGTTGTAGGCCTTGTCGGTCGGCGGTGCAGAGGCCAGCCAGAAGGGGTTGGGGGATTTGATGCCGACGAAATTGTTGCGCAGATCAGCCATTGTTCACACTCCCCTTAGGCGACAGCAACGACGGGGTGCGCAACGGCAGCCAGCTTGCGGTTGATGGATTCTGCGGCGTCGCGACCCTGGGCGACGGCCGAGACGGTCAGATCGTCACCACCGACGATGCAGTCGCCGCCGGCCCAGACACCGTCGATCGAGGTCAAGCCCTCGGCATCGGTGGCGATGCGGCCGGCTTCCATCTGCAGGGCTCCGAGGCCAGAGGCGACGAATGTCTGGCCGATGGCCTTGAAGACCTGGTCGGCAGCGATGACGCCGGTGTCGCCGGTTCCGGCTAGTCGGCCTTCCAGCATCTCGGTGTATTCGACCTCGATGCCGGCGACCCGCCCATCCCTCTCGATGATGCGCTTCGGGGCCAGCCAGTGGCGGATCATCACGCCCTTCGAGGCGGCGAGATCCTGTTCCCATTCCGATGCGTTCATGTGCTCCTTGCCGCGCCGGTAGCAGATCGTCACTTCCTCGGCACCGAGGAGTTTCGCCTGTACGGCAACGTCGATGGCCGTCATGCCGCCGCCGATGACGACGACGCGCCGACCGATGGCGACATCCGCCTTGTCGGCCGCCTGACGCAGATCGGAGATGTAGGAGATTGCATCCTCCACGCCTTCCAGATCTTCGCCTTCCGCCCGCAGCGCGTTGACGCCGGAGAGACCGAGGCCGAGAAAGACTGCGTCATACCGGGTGGAGAGTTCGGCGAGGGTGAAGTCGCGGCCGAGCATCTGGCCGTTTCGTACCTCTATACCGCCGATCGACAGGACGTAGTCGACTTCCTGCTGGGCGAAGTCATCGACGGCCTTGTAGGTGGCTATGCCGTACTCGTTGAGGCCGCCGGCCTTTTCGCGGGCATCGTAGATGACGACGGCGTGGCCGTTGACGGCGAGCCGATGGGCGCAGGCGAGACCCGCCGGGCCTGCGCCGACGACGGCCACGGTTTTGCCGGTCGGCTCCGCGCGGCTGTAGAATTGCTTGTTGGCTGCCATGGCAGTGTCGGTGGCGTAGCGCTGAAGTCTGCCGATCGCAACCGGGCGCTCTTCCGCCGTGTTGCGGACGCAGACGTCCTCGCACAGCTGTTCGGTGGGACAGACGCGCGCGCACATGCCGCCGAGGATATTTTGGTCGAAAATGGTCTTTGCCGAGCCGATCGGATTTCCGGTCGAAATCTGGCGAATGAACAACGGGATGTCGATCGAGGTCGGACAGGCCGTCATGCAGGGCGCGTCATAGCAGAAGTAACAGCGGTCGGATTCGACAAGCGCCTCGTGGTCGCCGAGACGCGGATGCAGGTCGGAGAAATTTTGCCCATACTCAGCCGGGGTCAGTCGGCCATTCTTAATCCCAGTTTCCAGTCGTCCCATTGAAGTTCCCTCTTATCAACGGCCAGGATTGAAAAGCTAACTCAGGATAAAAAATTTATCAAACGGTAAATTTTTGGACCTTTGCCGTTGGGCGGCAGGATTTGGTGGATGAGGGAGATTTCGCGCAAACTGTTGAAATTCAACGTTTACTAGGAGAGCGTTCAGACGCGTCGTGGCTTGGTGCAGCCTCGCGTGCAATGCCATCGCACGGCGTGGCAAGCCGCATCGTCAGGGCATCAATCCAAATATCAAATTAATTCGAGGGACGCCGGAACCCTGTTTGCGGTCGTGCGTTATTGGGATGTCCTGATGATGATTGCATCCACCCAGATGCACGCCCCTCTAAGCGTCGTCGGACGTTTAACTCACGGTCCCCCTCCCGGTGAGTCGAAAACAGTCGTTGCGCGCCCTCGCAACGACTGTTTTTTTTGGCCATCGCATAGCAAAAAGCCCAATGCTTCGTGCACTGGGCTGCTTCAAGGGGTTTTCAGGATTTCGTATTCCGTTTCCGGTATCGTCAGCCGGTATTCCAATCGGTCCAAGCCGACGCCAAGCTGGGCGCGACCGTTCATCGATGTCGGGACGACCCGCTCGAGGACGGTCTTGCCAAAGCTGTTGTCCTCGAAGTCATGGGCAGCGACTGCCGTATTGATCATTTCCGACCATATGATCTCGACTGCCTGCTTGCCTTCGAGGTTAGTTGCCTGACAGACCAGGGTGATGCTGGTCTTGCCCGCAGCGATTGCTCCATGCGAGGCGGAGTTGACGATCAACTCGTGCAGCGCCAGTCCCAGATGCACGGCTGCATTGGGTGTGAGATGGGCATTGATGCCGCTGATCGGCACCGGAATGGAAGCGTCTGGCCAATAGGGCGCGAATTGCTTTTCGGCGAGTTCGAAGAGATAGGCCCCGCGCCAGCTCGAGTCGGTGATCAGGTCCTGCGAGTTTGACAACGACTGCAGGCGTCCGCGAAATTTTATCAGGAAATTGTCCAGAGACAGCGTGTTGCGTGCGGTCTGTGTCGCAATGCCCTGGATGATGGCGAGCAGGTTCTTCGATCTGTGCGAGAGCTCGCGAAGCAGCGATTTCAGCACCTTCTCGCGATGCCGGCTTTCGGTGACCTCGAAAATCACCGAAAGCACGCCAAGCTCTTGGGCCTGCGTGCGTTCGATCTTCATCTCGTAGATCTTGACCCCTTCGGATGTCGAAAGGGAAATTTCGGCATTGGCCGCCTTGCCACTTTTCAGCACGTCGCGCTTGAGCTCGAGGATGCGGGCGCCATCCTTGTCGCCAAACAGGGCCATGTCGTCGACGCCGATAAAGGCAAGTTCTTTCAGGTGATCGGGAAGGTTCTCGAAATAGCCGACCTTCAGCATTGCGTCTTGGAAAATTATCGAGACGCCGGCGCTTCCCAGCGCCCGTTCCATCATGGCAGCCTTGCCCTCGAACCCGAGTGGCGAGCCGGGCGATGGATCATTGTTATTCACAAAGATGCCTTTCTTTCGCGTCCCGTATGACGGCCGACCAATCGGGAGTGGCGTTCAAGTCAGCCCGATGACAATTAAAGTTGCCAAAGCGTCCCGGGCTGACGGAACGCTCCGCCATCACAATTGTTCCGGGCGAAATGTCAGGCCGCGACCTTCGTGGTTTCGTTGAAGAACAGCGCCTGGCTGATGAGCGCCTTCACCATGTCCGGATTGAAAGGCTTTGTTACCAGGAAGGTCGGTTCAGGCCGTTCACCCGTGAGCAGACGCTCGGGGAAAGCGGTGATGAAGATGACCGGGACGCTGGCATTCTTGAGAATGTCGTTGACGGCATCGATACCCGAGCTCCCGTCTGCAAGCTGGATGTCGGCCAGGACCATGCTCGGCTTGGTCTCATTGTAGAGCGCCACGGCTTCGGCATGGGTGCGGGCGATGCCGGTGACGCGGTGGCCGAGACTTTCGACCATCTGCTCGATGTCCATCGCGATCAGCGGTTCGTCCTCGATGATCATGATGTCCGTGGCCACCTGGCGGGATATCTCGGTCGATGCCTTGTCCAGAAGCCGGGCCGCTTCATCTTCTTCCAGATCGAGGATCTCGGCGATTTCAGGCATGCGGAAGTTTTCAACCGAGGCGAGGATGAAGGCTTGTCGGGCGATTGGCGAAACCTTTGACAGATTGACCGAAGCGCGTTTTTCCCAGGCGTAAGGGGAAGTGGGCTCGGGAACCTGAACGGAACTGGAGCCGAACAGAGTGGTGAACAGCTTGTACAGCGCCACACGGTCGTTCGACGTGTCGGGGAAAATGGAAATATCGGCAATGATGGCTTCGAGAACGGCAGCGACGTAGGCATCGCCTGATGTCTGGGTGCCGGTCAATGCTCGGGAGTAGCGACGAAGGTAAGGAAGGTGCGGAGCAATTCGAGTCGAAAGTGTCATAAATGGCTCCCGTCAGTAGGCCATGGTAAATAATAAATGTTAGAACACGCGTCTCCCAAAAAAGTTCCGGTGTCCGGGAACTTTTTTCAAGGGCATGCATTAATGGTCGACGTGATAAGGGTGTAGCATGGAACCGCCCGATGACAATAAGATTGCGGTGTTTGCCGAGCCTCCCCAGCGTTTCCGCAGCAGCAGTGTCTCGCATCGGAAGCAGCATTAATACAACACGGTCCGAGAGTGAACCATATATGACAGCTCCCCACCAGGAAGACACGGAACAGACGCGACCTGATGTCCGCGTTACAGATCTTCTAGACCCCAATAGCCAGATCGGCAGCCGGTTGCGGAGCCTTTACGCGGCTGCCCAGGACGAGGCGATACCCGACCGTTTCCTCGATCTGCTCGAAAAGCTCGATCAGGTGGAAATGGCGGCCGGTAAATCGGTCGGGCGGGAGTAATTTGATGGAAAAGGTACAACCGAGCTTCAAGCGCGAGATGCTGTCTGCATTGCCGAGCCTTCGTGCGTTCGCGATCTCGCTGATCGGTCGTCATGACCGGGCGGACGACCTGGTCCAGGATACCATCATGAAGGCTTGGGCCAAGCAGGACCACTTCGAGATGGGCACGAACATGAAGGCATGGCTGTTTACCATTCTCCGCAACGAACTTTACAGCCAGATGCGCAAGAGCGGTCGCGAGATCCAGGACAGCGACGGCCTTTTCACGGAATCCATGGCAACCCATCCTTCGCAGTACGGCGCGCTGGACCTGCAGGATTTCCGCAAGGCACTGGAGCAGCTTCCGCCAGACCAGCGTGAAGCGATCATCCTCGTCGGCGCCTCCGGCTTTTCCTATGAGGAAGCTGCCGAGATCTGCGAATGCGCCGTCGGTACGATCAAGAGCCGCGTGAACCGCGCCCGCCAGCGCCTGCAGGAGTTGCTGCAGATCACAGGCGAGGCGGACTTCGGCCCCGACGCCACGTCCTCGCCCCTGACATCCAGGGCGTTTGCTTTCTAGCTGGGAGGCTTGATCGCAAAAGGAAACCCGCCGCACCTTGATTGGTGCGGCGGGTTTTTCGTGACGTCATGGTGCGGACGGTTGGTTACGAGCTCTAGTCGTCGCTGCGCGAGCCCATGATGTTGCTCAGGAGAAACGCGCCGGCAACCGCCGCGGCCAGCAAAGGCTGCGAACGGACGAGGCCGAGGCCGACCGTGGCCATGGATTGGGCGGCCAAACGCTTTTCGCGGGCGCGGCGGGCCTCCTGCGCGTTGATGCTCGCCATGACGACCAGCAGCGCTATCGCGATCAGCAAAGTGCCGCCGCCGACGATCAGCGTCGCGTAGAGCATGCCGTAGATCGTCGCGAGCCAGAGAGCGAGTGCCGCCAAGCCGAAGACATAGGTGGTCAGGAGCAACACCATCGCCAACGCGATGAAAACACCGTTGCGCTTGGTGCGCGCAACGGTGTTCTTCACGGAGCCCGATAGTAGCAAGCCTAAAATAGGACCCAGCATCGATGATCCTTAGCGACGTGCGAGGAGAGCGATCAGCAGCCCGACGGCCGCCACTGTGCCGATCGTTGCAGCCGGATGGGCGCGAACGGTTGCGCGCACTTCGCGGGCGCTACGTGCGTAGCCGTCCTGGAGTTGCTGCATCAGCTCCTCGCTGCGGCCCAGAAGATCTTCGTAGCCGGTTTCGGCCTGGGCGCGGAGCTTCTTGCCCTGGCTGGCGCCGTTCTTGGAGATCAGCTTCGTCAGCGAGGCGATTTCGCTCCGGAGGCTTTCGACCTGATCCTCGATCGTATCCTCGATGTCGCTGAACGTGCCGTTGCGCTTGCCGCGAAGGCTGTGGAGCAGGGAGTTTGCCATTGGTGTTCTCCATTGTTTCAACGCGCCAGTGCGTTGCTTTCATCGTCAGGTCGTGGCGACAAAACCATCGCCTTCATCGACCTAAACCGTTGCCAGCCTAACGCAATGATAGGTGAAAAGTTCCGGCGCGGCCAGCGTCTCCCGGCGCTGCGCTGTGGGGCAGAACGAAGGGCGTGCCGTCCGCCGGCCTTTGGTTCACATGAAGCGCGCAGCCGAAAACCTGCTGTAGGTTCTCGTCGGTGAGCACGTCGGTGGCAGCACCGGTTGCGACCCGCTTTCCGCTTTTCACGAGCAAGATCTGATCGGCGAAGAGAGCGGACAGGTTGAGATCGTGCATGACCGCGATGACGCCGCCGCCGGCCCGGCAGAAGCTGCGGGCCAGCTGCATGATGGCGAGCTGATGGCTGATGTCGAGGCTCGAGACCGGTTCGTCGAGCAGCAGCCAGCAGGGGTGGCCGTCGGCAACGGGCTCAGGGATTTGGCAGAGGACGCGGGCGAACTGGACACGCTGCTGCTCGCCGCCGGAAAGCTCCTGGTAGAGGCGCCCCTCGAAGCCGGCGAGATCGACGGCATGCAGCGCCTCTGCGGCGATGCGATCGGCGTGCTGCGGCTGGGTGTTGGCGCCCGAGGTCAGGCCCATGCGGACGATCTCTCGAACGGTGAAGGGGAAAGAGATGGAACTTGCCTGCGGCAGCACGCCGCGCGCCAGCGCCAGAGGCAGCGGCTTCATAGCACTCACCTCCTTGCCGCCGAGCCTGATCGAGCCGCGATAGGGGAGTTCGCCCGAGATTGCCTTGACGATCGTGGTCTTGCCGGAACCGTTCGGCCCACAGATTGCCGTCAGCGCTCCGGCTTTGGCGGTGAAGTCGACGCTTTCGACTACGGATCGGCCTCCCAGGCTGACGCAAAGGTTTGAAACGGCAATCACATGGGATTCCTTAAAGAGCGAGGCGGGTGCGGTTTCGCAGCAGGATCCACAGGAAGAAGGGCCCGCCGACGGCCGCGGTGATGATACCGATCGGCATCTCGGCGGGGGAGACGATGGTTCGGGCCAGCATGTCGGCAAAGATCAGCAGCGTGCCGCCTAAGAGGGCCGAGGCCGGCAGCAGGTAGCGATGATCCGGGCCGATCAGCATGCGCAGCAGATGCGGCACGACGATGCCGACGAACCCGATGCCGCCGCTGACGGCGACGGATGCGCCCGTCGCTGCCGCCACCACGAGGATTGCCGCCGTCTTCAGCCGCTGCACGGGGACGCCCATGTGGAAGGCCGCGGCCTCGCCGAGGGTGATGGCGTTCAGGCCCTTGGCCATGAAGGGGATGGCCAGCAGCGATAGCAGGATGATCGGCCCGGCGGCGGCGATCTTCAGCCAGGTTGCGCCGGCCAGCGATCCCATGCCCCAGAAGGTGAGGTCGCGGAGCTGCTTGTCGTCGGCCATGTAGACGAGCACGCCGGTCGCGGCCATGGCGAGGGCGCCAAGCGCGATCCCGGCGAGCAGCATGGTTGCGACGGAGGTCTGACCCTGGCGGGTGGCGATGCTGTAGAGCAGGAGCGTGGTGGCAAGTCCACCGGCAAAAGCTGCCAGCGGCAGAGCGTAGATACCGAGTAGCGCATAGAGCGGCGCAGCCACGGTGCCGCTCAGCACGATCATGACGACGGCGCCGAAGCTTGCGCCGGAGGAAACGCCGACCAGTCCCGGGTCTGCCAAAGGATTGCGAAACAGCCCCTGCATGATGGCGCCTGACACGGCGAGCGAGGCGCCGATCAGGAAACCCAGAATGGCGCGCGGCAGGCGGATGTCGAAGACGATGATATGGTCGCGCATGCTAAGCGCCGTTGCCGTACCGGCATTGCGCATGAGGTCATGGACGACATCCAATGCGGAGGCATCGGAGGCACCCGTGGTGATCGAAAACAGCAGCGAGAACAGGGCAAGAACCGACAGCGCTGATATCAGGAGGATCGCGAGCTGCGACCGGTCGCCGGCGCGGTAGCGGGCAAGCCAGTCGCTCCTCCTTCGCGATAAAGCTTGGGGCTGGCCGACCATGTCGCTCACCGCCATCGTTCAGCCTCCGTAGATCGCGCTGTTGAGTTCGCGGATGGCGCTCGCCGTCCTCGGTCCGAAGCCGAGCAGGTGAAGCCCGTCCATGTGGATGATCGCCTTGTGTTCGGCTGCGGGCGTCAGGGCAATGGCCGGCTGCGTCAGAAGTTCGTCATTGCCGGTGGCGTGGTTGCCGCCGCCGTTCATGACCAAGATGACATCGGGCTTGGCTTCGATGATCGCCTCGTCGGTCAGGGGTTTGTATCCCGGGAAGACGCCGACTGCATTGATGGCACCGGCGAGCCTGATGATGCCGTCCGCTGCCGTGCCTGTGCCCGAGCCCATGATCTTGCCGCCCTGGACGCTGAGAACGAACAATACGCGCTTGCGCTCAGCGATGGGGTGCTGCTCGGATGCGGCGATCGCGGCGTCGAGGTCGGCTGCAACGCCGGCTTCCAGTGCCCTGGCCTTGTCGGGGACGCCGAGCAGGGTGCCGACGGCCGCGATCTTCTTCAGGATGCCGTCGCGGTCGTAGGTTTGCGGAACGGTTTCGAAGGGAACGCTGGCGGAGCGCAGAACCGCCAAGGCTTCCGGCGGGCCGGCGCCCTCGACCGCTATGATGGCACTCGGATTGACGGCCAAAATGCCTTCCGGCGACAGGGCGCGCATATAGCCCACATCCGGCAGCTTTGCCGCAGCTTCAGGATAGAGGCTGGTGGAATCGCGGGCGATCACCCGTTTCTCTTCCCCGAGTGCGTAGATGATCTCGGTGACGTCACCGCCGATCGAGACCAGTCGTGAGGTGTCGAGCTTCGGGGTCTCAGTGGCGTGGGCATGACCAATGAAGGCGTGCGGCAGGGCGGCTGCAGTGAGCGGCAGCACCATGACGGCGGCGAAGAGGGTCGAATTTCGAGGCCGTCTCAGGCGGAGGAGGGAAGAAAACATCATGATCTCGATCCTCAGGCGGCCACGCTTTCAGCATCCATTCGCGGCAGCGCCTCGATGATGCTGCGCCATTCCGGACGCTCGTCCGAGCCTTCCCGACGCTTGCCGAAGAAGTGGATGATCATTTCGCCATCGGCTCCATAGGCTTCCAGCGAGCTGACATGGCCATCCTTGGTCGGCTTGCGTACCGCCCAGGCTTCGGCGATGTGGTCGAGGCGCAGATGCAGATGGAAGCTCGGATCCATCACGTTGATCCAGGGACCCATCGTCTTGATGTTTGCAACCGGTCCGGAATGGATCTGGATGATGCCGTCATTGCCGACAAAGCACATGATCGGCAGGCCATCGGCAGCCGAGGCCTCGAGCATGGACTGGACTGCGCTGCCGCCCAGCTGCCAGGCGTAGTCGTCGCCGATGCTGCGGACGGCAGCCCGGCGGCCGATCTTCAGCTTCTTGAGCAGGCCAACGAATTCGTGGGTGTCGGTCATGCGGCTCCAGTGATCGCGCAATGCGTCACGGTCGACCTCGCCGTCTTCTTCGGCCTTCTCATATCCGCTATGGTCTTCGATCAGATCCTGCGATGCGTCATCGATGCGTAACGCCGCGACGAGGGCGTGATAGGCGTCGACATCCGATGCGGCGCGCAGATGGACCTTGTGGACGGCATTGCCGGCCTTGTCGAAGAACTGGAGGCTTCGCTTGACCTCGTCTCCATCGGTCTTGGTCACGGCAAAGCCATGCACCCAGCGCGAAGGGAAGATGCGCAAGTCGATGTTCTCGCCAAGCACGATGGCAGCGTGCTTGCCGGGCTTGATGTTCTCGTAGATGCCGATCTTCTCGTGCACGGCACTGTCGTTGCGCGACAACGCCATCACCTCGCCGAGGCTCGCCACATGCGCGAGAAAGCTGTTGGCGCTGGCGTCGATCCGGACAGCCGTCAGACCGACTTCGGCGGCCACCAGCGCGGCTTCGGAAATGCCGAGATGGGCGGCGATATCGCGTTCGCGCATCTTCGGATTTTCTGCGCGGTAGCTGCGGATTTCGGCGGGGGTGGGGCGGGTCGTGTTGGTCATCCGGATACGCCTATTTGTTGAGTATCAATTTGCCTTGGCGGGTAATCTTCAATCGGTATGTGAAACCCTCGTGCCGGATCACGATCTCGCTTTGGCCGCGAAAAATTTCCGCGCTTTCGATCGTCCTAACGTGAGCCGCTGGCTGCGGCGCGGGAGTTTTGTCAGCAATCATTTGGCTGTTTTGCCTGCAAAATCATGGGAACGGGCGGGACATCCCGCGAGTTTTATCTTGACTCTCATAGTCATGGTTTTCTAAAGACGCAATAGGATACTCAATAACTCAAGTTTAATTTTGGCGGTCGATTTCAGCGCTGTCGCTGCGGCCGGGATCAGATGCTGGAGAGCCCTATGCGTGCAGAGACACACTTCCTCCTCTTGGCTTGCGGCCTGCTGGCTTCGGCTGCCGCTTTGCCAGCGTCCGCGCAGCAGCAAGCCCCTGCCACCGCCAAGCTCGCGGTGGAACTCAACGCGCTGACGCCATCGGCCAAAGGCTGCATGATGACCTTCGTCGCCCAGAACGACATGCCGACGCCGATTGCCAAGATTTCCTTCGAGCTGGCGTTCTTCAACGACAAGAACGCCGTCGACAAGATTACTGTTCTCGATTTCCGCGACCTGCCGGTGGGCAAGAAGCGCGTGCGGCAGTTCGACATGCCGAACGTCAAGTGCGAGGCGGTGACGCGCGTCATCATCAACGACACGCCGGTCTGCGAGGGACCTGCGGCCGGAGAATGCAAGGCGGCGCTGACAACGCGCTCCCAAATCGCCGTGCCTTTCGAAGGTTGAGATCGTCGGCGGCCGAGGCATAGCCCGGCCGTCACCCATATCGCCAACGGCGAGTGCAGCCCATGACCAGCTCGGCCAAGTCCAGATTCAGAAGCGTTTCCAGCGTCGATCCGCGCATGGGTGCCGTCGTCAACGACAACACGCCGCCGGCCTTTCCCGCCCATGAGCTTTCTGGCCTCGACGAGCTGCCGCGTCCGCCGGCTGCGGAGGCGGTTGTGCATTATGCGCGCCTGACGCTGATCCCTTCTTATCCTGCAATTCCGGACAAGGATCCCGAAGCCAACAATGCGGCGCCGGATGTCGATGCCTTGCCGGAGCGGAGCAAGGGACGCCGGCTCGCCACCCGAAAGAGAGCGATCTCCGCCGGGCTTTGCTCGCTGGTCTTCCATGCGGCTGTCTTCGCGGCGCTGACAATGGCCGTCGTGACGTTGCCTGACGAGCCGGTCGAAGAGGCGGGCGATAGCGTCAGCGTCGTCATGCTCGGCAATGCGGAGGACGATCAAATGGCGTCGGGCGAGGAGCAGCAGGAACCGCCGAAGCCGGACGAGATCGTCGCCGAAAGCGTCCAGCCGGATGTCGTTCAGCCGACCGACAGCAAAACAGCGGATGTGGTCCCAGCCGAACCGGTCACCGCCGAAACACCGCCGATCGATGCTCCGCAGGCGGTGCAACCGGCCATGCCCGTCCCGGAGACGGTCCAGCCCGAAGTCGTGCAGCCGACACAGGCGGTGACGCAGGTTGCGCCGGAAACCGTGGTTTCACCAGAACCGGAGGTACTGGCGGCCGAAGTGCCGGCAGAGCCGACCGTATCGCAACCGATGGCAACAGAAATCCAGCCCGAACCGACGAGCCAGGCTGCGGCACCGCCGACCACGTTGACACCGTCGACTACGCCGCCCGAGGCGGTGCAGCCGATGGAGACCATCGAGGCTGCTCCGCCAATTGCGGAAACGGTTACGCCGATCGAGAAGCCGACGCCGCCTGCAAAGCCGGTGCAGAAGCCGAAGGAAGTCGTCCGCAAGCCGCCGCCAAAGGCAACCAAGGTCAAGTCGGGCTCAAAGGGCGAGAGCGAGCAGGATGCGAAGAAGGGATCGGCCGAGGGCACGGAATCGGCGGAAGCCGACAGGGCCTCGCAGAGCGCCGGCAATCGTCAGGGTTCCGGCAGCGCGGCGGTGGCCAACTATCCCGGCAAGGTCCAGTCGCGCATTCGTCGCTCGGTGCGTGTACCGTCGGAGTACCGGCGCATGACGGCGGCTATGACGGTGCGGGTGCGGTTGACGGTCGATTCGGGCGGCCAGCTGAGTTCGCTGTCGCTCGCCCGAAGCTCCGGAATTTCCGAGCTGGACAATGCCGTGCTCGAAGGCGTGCGCCGCGCCGCGCCGTTCCCGCCGCTCCCGTCGGAGTGGGGAAAGCCTAGCTGGTCCTTCACGCAGGAGGTTCAGGTCACCGGAAAATGACGCTTGCGAAAAAGATGAGACTAATAGTCAAGTTTATACTTTACTCGTTTGGTCTAGTTTTATAGGGTCGATTCAGACTCCTCATAACAGGGTCTGTATTCAACCAGCAAACGAGGTAAGGGCATGGCGCGTAAAGGCAAAAGGGACGGTAGCCGCGAGGTCCCGGTCGCAGCGGCACCATCCGAGCCTGCGGGCAAGTCTCGCCTCGACGGCCGCAGCTTCCTCTATGTCGGCGGGCGCGATTGCCAGGTCGCCCATCTTCGCCAGATCGCCAGCAATTTTGGCGCCGAACTGCTGCATCATGACGGCGGGTTGCGAGAGGCGGTCTCACGCATCGACACACACCTGCAGTCGGTCGACTGTGTCTTCTGCCCGATCGACTGTATCAGCCATGATGCCTGCCTGCGGGTCAAGACCGGCTGCAAGCGCTATGGCAAGACCTTCATTCCGCTGCGCAACGGCAGCAAGTCGAGCCTCGAGCGCGCCCTTCACACCATGAACGATCGGGATGCCGCGCGATGACGGAGAGTGGTTCGGACGGCGTGACCTTGATTGGACTGCATAGTCTGGCCCCCGTGAACGACAGGGTCGCGGTGCCGGAACTCCAGGCGTTGATATCGCTTCGCCGCGTCTTCATGCCCGGTGGAAATGTGATCGCTTTTCCACGCGAGGCGACCCGTCCGCCCGGCGATATACCGCCAGCGATCTTCGGGCGCGATGCGGCGACGGGCAGAAACGTGGTTGCCTTTGCGCCGCCGGCGGGCAAGAGTCCGGATTGTTTCCGCAAGGCTTGAAAGGTGTTTTCCCATGTTTATCGCCATGAACCGCTTCAAGGTGGCCATCGGTTCCGAGACCGAATTCGAATCCATCTGGAGAAATCGGGATTCGAGCCTGCCCGAGGTTCCAGGTTTCATTGAGTTTCGTCTTCTGCGCAGCAAAACAAACGAGGAGGAGGGCTATACGCTTTTTTCCTCGCACACGATCTGGGCGAGCGAGGCTGACTTTTCGAACTGGACGAAGTCCGAGAGCTTCCGAAAGTCCCACCGCAATGCCGGCGACCATAAGGCCGTGTATGTCGGTCATCCGGTTTTCGAGGGATTCAATGTCGTCGAGGGCATCTGAGCGGTTGGCGATGTTCGGGTTTCAGTCCGTCTCGGCTGATCTTCGAACGAATGCACCTAAAGCCACGACCAGCCATCCCCCCATCATGGCAAAACCGCCAATCGGGGCTGCCATCGGGAACAGGCCGGCTCCGCGCGCGTAAAGCATCAGAAGATCCGCCGTGAACAACAGAGTGCCCAGCCCCATCAGCGGCCCCGCAAGCGGCGCGGTGCCGATGGCGCGGTAGCCGATATAGAGGGCGAGCAGGGCCGGCGCGTGCGCCAGGCACATGGCTGAGGCGGAGGCCAGTAGATGGACGTCGCCGCCGGCATGGGCGGCGGCGGCGGCGAGCGCCACGCCGGCGCAGCCGAAAATGCCGGACAGCAGCAGCAGGAGAGGGCGGATGTAACTCAGCATCGGGCGGCTATTCCTTGTTCTGCATGTGATGGGCGAGACGCAGGACCGGCTCCCATATGACGTGCCTCAGTTGCTCGCTGACGATGGTCTCATCCAGCGCCTGCCGGAAGCAGAGCAGCCACTCGTCACGCTCCTGAGGACCGATGGCGGCGGGGAAGTGGCGGCTGCGCAGGCGCGGATGGCCGCGCTTGTCGGTGTAGAGTGGCGGACCGCCGAGGTAGCCGGTCATGTATTCGTAGAATTTTTCGCGGCTGCCTTCGAGGGTCGGCGGATGGATAGCGCGGCAACGGGCGGCCTCAGGCAGCGTGTCCATCAGCGTGTAGAAGCGCTCTGTCAACGCCTGCACCGTTTGTGCGCCGCCAATCGCCTCATATAAAGTTATCGTCTTTTCGCTCACGTCCGGCTCCCGCTTGGCCATCCTACATGGCGCCTGCCCAATAATCGCGCAACCGTCGATCGGCCGATGCGGCGTTTCGGCGCTGCTTCAGGATTTCAGCTTGAAGCTGTCGCTTTCTCCCGGCACCAGTTCGAGCGGCCAAATCGTGTTGGACGGGCCCTTTGGATAGAAGGGAGCATAGGCCGGCATGGTAGCGAGCAGCGTTTCGGCGAGTTCGACGCCGAGATCGCGCAGCGACATGCGAAAACAGGTGAGCGTCGGCTGCAGGAATTTTGCCCTCGGTTCCTCGCGAAAGCCGATAACTGCCAGATCGCGCCCGGGAATGACGCCTGCTTCCGTCAGGCGCCGGTAGAGACCGATCGCCATCAGTTCGTAGATGAGGATGATGGCCGTCGGGCGGTCTTCCAGCAGCAGCATCTCGTGCGCCGCCTGATAGCCGCCTTGCTCGCTCGACTTGACCCTGAGCACCAGGGACGGGTCGAAGGCGATGCCATGGCGCTTCAGCGCTCTCTTGTATCCGTCGAGGAAGATATAGCCGAGGTTGATGTCGTTTGACGGCGCGGCAATGGCGATGCGGCGATGGCCCTGGGCGATCAGCCGGTCGACGGCGCTGTTGGCAACGCCCTCGAAATCCAGATCGATCCAGGCATATTGACCGCCCGACTGGCTGCGGCCCAGCGTCACGAAGGGGATCTTGGTGCGCGACAGGAATTCGAGGCGGTGGTCGATGCGTTGTGTGGCGGAAAGGATCATGCCGTCAACGATGCCGCGCGCGACCATGCGCTGCAGATATTCCGTCGGATCCTCGTCGCTCGGGCAGGGCAGCATGATGAGGTCCAGCTTGTGGCGCGACAACACGCTTTGCAGCCCGCCCGTCAGGCCGAGGAAGAAGTTGTCGCCGTTCTCGGTGGTCTCCTTGCTCGACTCCATCATCAACCCGATGACATTGGTCGTTCCCTGCCGGAGGCTGCGTCCCGATTGATTGGCGACATAACCCAGTTCGACGGCGGCGGCGAGAACGCGCTGGCGTGTCTCGGCGTTGACATCTGCTTTGCCGTTCAGGGCGCGCGAGACGGTCCCGATCGAGATATCCAGATGTTTGGCAAGCTGGCGAATACCCTTCATCGGCGGCGTTTTTCCTGCAGTCGGCACTTTCTCGATTTTCCCTCTCTTGACACAGCAAAGCATTTCCGCCTAGTCTCGTAAACGTTTACGGAGCCAAAGTCATGGGAGATGATAGGCTCTGGAGGAGGAAATAATTTTGACATTCAATGCCATTCTGTGCGGGTGCGGAGCTATGTCCAAAGGTTGGTTGCGAGCCATCGCATCCGACCCGGCACTTGCCGACGCCATCAAAATCGTGGGCCTCGTCGACCTCAACCGGGAGACCGCCGAGAGCCTTGCCAGGGAGTTCGGTCTGGAAGGTGCCGTGATCGGCTCCGATCTTGCCGATGTGATCGCGCGGACCAAGGCGGACATGGTGTTCGACGTGGTCGTTCCGGCGGCCCGCTTCGCCGTTGTCTCGACGGCGCTGAAGGCCGGTTGCCATGTTCTCAGCGAAAAGCCGATGGCGACATCGCTGGCCGAAGGGTCGGCGCTGATCGCGCTGGCGGCGGAGACCGGCAAGGTCCACGCCATCATCCAGAACCGGCGCTATATCGCCGGTATCAGGCGCCTGCGCCGTTTCGTCGAGAGCGGTGCCATCGGCGAGCTCACGGGCATCCATTGCGACTTCTTCCTCGGCCCGCATTTCGGCGGCTTCCGCGAAGAGATGGACCATGTGCTGTTGCTCGACATGGCGATCCACACTTTCGACGCGGCGCGTTTCGTTGCCGACCGCAAGCCGCTCACTGTTTATTGCGTCGAGACCAACCCGAAGGGCTCCTGGTACAAGCACGGTGCATCCGCCCACGCCGTGTTCGAGTTCGCCGACGACGTCACCTTCACCTATCGCGGCTCCTGGTGTGCCGAGGGGCGGCGGACAAGCTGGGAAAGCGAATGGCGGCTGACGGGCTCCAAGGGCATGCTGACCTGGGACGGCGAAGAGGCCTTCGAGGCGACGGTTGCCGGGACGGAAGAGGGGCTGCTGCACGGCTTCCAGCCGATCGACGTGCCGGCACCGGCAGATGAGGCCGAAACGCACGGACACGCCAGTGTCATTTCCAGCTTCATTGAGGCCGTGCGAACGGGCCGTCCACCGGAGACGGTGAGCAGCGACAATATCCGGAGCCTTGCCATGGTTCTCGGCGCCATCGAAAGCGCCAAATCCGGCAAGCGCATCGAAATTTCAGCCTAAGATATTCAAAGGACAGAGATCGTGAATAATCCAGCCAACTCAATCCGCATCGGCACGATGGTCAAGGCTTCCGACGAGGATGCGGCAGCCCGCATCACTGAGATCGCCGACCTGGGGTTTGAAAGCTTCGAGCCGTTCTTCTGGCAGACGACCAATGGCCAGAACCTCGCCGAACTCGGCAAGCGTTGCGTCGATGCGATCGGCGATCGGGACATCACCATGTCGACGCTCGGCATGTTCGGCAATCCGCTCGAGGAAGGCGAGATGGACCTTAAGACGCTGCAAGGCTGGAAGGATTGCATCGACAATGCCCATCACTTCGGCGCCACTTGCGTTGCCGGCTTCACCGGCCGCGTCCGCAACAAGAAGCTGACCGACAGCCTGCCGCGCTACAAGCAGATCTGGAGCGAGCTTGCCAAGCGTGCTGCTGACAAGGGCGTCAGGATCGCCTTCGAAAACTGCGCCATGGACGGCAACTGGGCGACCGGCGACTGGAACATCGCGCATAATCCGGATGCCTGGGAGCTGATGTTCAACGAGACCCCAGACGACAATATCGGACTCGAATGGGAGCCCTGCCACCAGATGGTCTATCTGATCGATCCGCTGCCGCAGATCCGCAAATGGGCGCACAAGATTTTCCACGTGCACGGCAAGGACGCGACGATCCGCTGGGAGGTCATCAAGGAGCATGGCATTTTCGGCAAGGAAAAGTTCGTTCTGATGCGGACGCCCGGCTTCGGCGACAGCAACTGGACCGATATCATTTCCGAGCTGCGTATGGCTGGCTGGTCCGGTTCAATTGACATCGAAGGCTGGCATGATCCGGTCTATCGTAACGAGCTGGAAATGACCGGCCAGATACACGGCCTGAATTACCTGAAGAGCAGCCGCGGCGGCGATTTCGTCGCAGTCGCTGCCTAAGCTCACCGAGATACTGAAGACGTGCCTAAAGGCCGGCGGGAGGACGCCGGTCCAATGGATAACCAAAAAGGAGGAGAACCATGGGTATCCGTAAAATCATGCTGCTCGGCGCCGTGGCGTTGGCCAGCGTTTCAGCCTTCAGCCTGTCGGCCAAGGCCGAAGACACCGTCATCACCGTCTGGTCGCTGGACAAGGAAACACAGCCGGCGCCGACGCTGATCAAGCGCTTCAATGCGCTCAATAACGGCATCAAGGTCGAGTATCGCGAAATCCAGTTCGATGACGTCGTCAGTGAATCGATGCGCGCCTTTTCCAGCGGCAAGGCGCCTGATATCATCGCCATCGACAATCCGGATCACGCGCTGTTTGCTTCGCACGGCGCCTTCCTCGACCTGACGGACATGATTTCGAAGTCCACGGTCATCAAGCCGGCCAATTACTTTCCCGGGCCGCTGAAGTCTGTCACCTGGGATGGAAAATACTATGGCGTTCCAAAAGCCACGAACACAATTGCCCTCTATTACAACAAGGATATGTTCAAGGCCGCCGGCCTCGATCCCAACAAGCCGCCGCAGACATGGGACGAGCTGATTGCCGACGCCAAGAAGCTGACCGACCCCGCAAAGAACGTCTACGGTCTGACCTTCTCCGCCAAGGCCAATGAGGAAGGCACGTTCCAGTTCCTGCCCTGGGCACAGATGGCAGGCGCGACCTACGATCACATCAACACCGACGGTGCCGTCAAGGCGCTGACCGACTGGAAGCAGATCATGGACGAGAAGCTCGCTTCTCCGGATACGCTGACGCGCGGCCAATGGGATGCGACAGCCACGTTCAACGCCGGCAATGCCGCCATGGCGATCTCCGGGCCATGGGAAATCGACCGCATGCTGAAGGACGCCAAGTTCGACTGGGGCACGGCGCTGCTGCCGGTGCCGAAGGAGGGTGCGGAACGGTCTTCGGCCATGGGCGATTATAACTGGGCGATCTTCTCGAAGTCCAAGCATCCAGCCGAAGCATTCAAGGTCGTCGAGTACTTCGCGTCCCAGGACGGAACGATGTTCAAGGACTTCGGGCAACTGCCGGCTCGTTCCGACATCGCCATCCCGCCGACCGGCAATGCCCTCAAGGATGCGGCGCTTGCGACCTTCGTCGAGCAGCTGAAATATGCCAAGCCGCGCGGACCTTCGCCGCAGTGGGCGAAGATCTCCAAGGCAATCCAGGATGCCATCCAGGCAGCCCTGACCGGCCAGATGTCGCCGAAGGACGCGCTCGACCAGGCCGCCCAGAAGATCAAGGCGCTCGGCTGATACCGGCAATCTTCTAGCCGGATGGCGGCGCTTGGTCGCCATCCCTCCGTTTCCTCCCGGAAGGGGCCGTTTCCTCGAAGACGTCGAAATGGCCCCGTTCGGGCTCGCGAGGCAGCACCGCCGTGCTGATCCATAGGGAGACCATGCGCAAAATCCTCTCCAGCTTCACCGACGGCCGCGGCTTCGACATCACGCTCGTCGTGTTCCCGATGGCCTTCCTGCTGCTGCTCTCCGGTCTTCCGCTCGTCTACAATGTGCTGATGAGCTTTCAGCAGGTCGACATGTTCAGCATGGGGACCTTCATCAGGCCGTGGGCCGGTCTCCAGAATTACATCGATCTGTTCAATCAGCCGGAAACGCGCGGCATTCTGTTGAACACCGTGATCTTCGTGGTTGCCTCGATCACCGGCCAGTTCCTCATCGGCTTTGGCCTGGCGCTGTTCTTCTGGGTCAATTTTCCCGGCGCGACCTGGCTGCGCGGACTGTTTCTGGTGTCCTGGGTGATGCCAGGTCTGGTCGTCGGCGCGGTTTGGAACTGGATGCTGTCGGGCGACTTCGGCGTCTTCAATTTTCTGCTGCGCGAGAGCGGCATCATCAGCAGCAACATCTTCTGGCGCTCCGACCCGCACTATTCGCTTTGGGCCGTCATTCTCGCCAATATCTGGCTGGGCACGGCATTCAACATGATCCTGCTCTCCGTCGGCCTTGCCGCCATTCCGAAAGACCTGTTCGAGGCCTCCGAACTCGATGGGGCCAATATCTTTCAGCGGTTCTGGACGATCACCCTGCCGATGATGCGCTCGACAATCGGCGCCGTTGTTTCGCTGGGTCTGATCTTCACGCTGCAGCAGTTCGACCTGTTTGCCGGCATCACCGACGGTGGACCGAACAACTCCTCCAACGTCGCGCAGTTCTGGGCTTGGGACCTGTCTTTCCGGCAGTACGACTTTGCCAAGGGGGCTGCTATCTCGGTCATCATGCTGGTCTTCGTCATGGTGGCCTCGGTGATCTATGTGCGCTCCACACGCCATGAGGTGCGAGGATGAGTGACAGTTTTCGCAACAGGCTGATGCTGCTGGCGGCCATTCTGCTCGCGGTCGTCTACCTATTCCCGCTCTGTTGGATGTATGTCACCAGCCTCAAAAGCGGCTCGGCAATGTTCGCGACGCCACCGAGTTTCCTGCCGTCCGATCCCCAGTGGAGTACCTACGTCGATGTCTGGACGAGCCGCAACATGGCGCGCTACCTCTGGAATTCGCTGCTGATCGCCGTCGGCGCCGTTGTGCTGATCTCGATCTTCGGCTCCGGCTGCGCCTATGTGCTGGCGCGCTATCGCAACCGCTGGATCGACATTGGGCTGTTCCTTGTCCTGCTCCTGCAGGTGCTTCCGCCATCGCTGATGATCACTCCGATCTTTGTCGGCTTCTCGCAGATCGGCCTGCTCGACTATCCGCGGCTGTCCGTCATTATCGCCATTGCCGCCAACAAGATGCCGTTCTTCGTGGTGCTGGTGCGTGCCACCTTCATGAGCGTGCCGATGGAGCTCGAGGAAGCTGCACTGGTCGACGGTAACTCGCGGATCGGCGCCTTCTTCAACATCGTGCTGCCGCTCGCCCGCAACGGGATTCTCGTCAGCGCCATCCTGATCTTCATGCAGGCCTTCGGCGAGTTCGTCTATTCCAAGTCGATGATCCAGGCGGTGGAACTGCAGCCGGCCAGCGTCGGCCTCAACAGCTTCATGGGCCCCAACACAACCGAGTGGAACAAGATCATGGCCTATTCGACGATCTATGTGACGCCCATCCTCGCCATCTTCGTTCTTCTGCAGCGCCGCATCGTTTCCGGCCTCACCTCGGGAGCCCTCAAATGACCCTTCAAATCGAACTCAGCGGCGTCAACAAATACTATGGTGCCTTTCACGCCCTGAAGGACATCAATCTTGCGATCGAGGACGGCACGTTCGTCGCCCTCGTCGGTCCCTCCGGCTGCGGCAAGTCGACCCTGCTGCGGTCGCTTGCAGGCCTTGAGAAGATCTCGACGGGCGACATGCGCATCGCCGGGCAGCTGATGACCAACGTGCCGCCGCGCAAGCGCGACATCGCCATGGTCTTCCAGTCCTACGCCCTCTACCCGCACATGACCGTCGAGGAGAACCTCACCTACAGCCTGCGCATCCGCGGCGTGAAGAAGGCCGAGGCCCGCAAGGCAGCGGCCGACGTGGCCGCGACCACGGGGCTGACGCCGCTGATGAAGCGCTATCCGCGCGAACTCTCCGGCGGCCAGCGCCAGCGTGTCGCCATGAGCCGCGCCATCATCCGCCATCCCAAGGCATTCCTGTTCGACGAGCCGCTGTCCAATCTCGATGCCGCGCTGCGCGTCCATATGCGCAAGGAAATCCGCATGTTGCACGAGCGGCTGAAGGCGACCTTCGTCTATGTCACCCATGACCAGATCGAGGCGATGACCATGGCCGATCATGTGGTCGTCATGAAGGATGGCGTCATCGAGCAGCAGGGCGCGCCGCTCGATCTCTACGACCGCCCGGTCAACCGCTTCGTGGCGGGCTTCATCGGCTCGCCGGCAATGAACTTCGTGCCGGCCGAGGCCGCTGCGGATGGGCGCAGCCTGATCCTGAATTTTGCCGATGGCCAACAGACGCTGCCGATCTCGGGCCATCTGCAACCCGGCCAGAAGGTTCTTGCCGGCCTGCGTCCCGAACATATCATCACCGTGCCCGCAGGGCAGGGCAGCTTCGATATCCGCATCGACACCGTTGAATCGACGGGGTCGTCAACTTTCCTCACGGCAGCCACC